>ERZ1066117.256-NODE-256-length-50715-cov-16.698006_pt1 | contig 50715 bp, 45 predicted proteins | sample MGYA00382764_ERZ1066117 | MGnify/ENA primary metagenome ERZ1066117 (study PRJEB33369, sample SAMEA5778347) | biofilm metagenome | biome: Industrial cooling water; feature: Water cooling tower basin; material: Biofilm | place: United Arab Emirates | collected...
GATGGCTCAAACTCGTCTCTTCTACCCTAGCTAAACTTAAGCCCTGGAGTACTAGACACTGTTTAAATCCAACCTGCATAACTCACTCGTCTTATAGGCAGATGCAGCGCAATGCTCAGTTGTTGAGCCTAACTCAAGGAGCCTCAGCCAAGTCTGGCATTTAGGCAGCATTCTGCAATTACAGCTTTAGAACAGGAAGAATTCTATGCACAAGCATGCTAATGTCTTGCTCAACTTGTGTTTGAGCAGTTTAGTTTTCACCATAGCAATGGTGGCAACAGCTACCCCCAGGATTTCTGCAACTGAAACTCAATCTTCTACTTCAAGTTTGACAAAGGTGGCTCAGGCCAATCCCTGTTCCTCTAAGAATCCTGGTACCGGAAAAGGCAATGTCGGTCGTGCTCTCGCTCAACAACTGCAAGGAAAACCTGTTGTGGTTGACATTTATGCAAGCTGGTGTCCTAAGTGCCAGACTATAGCTCCGACCCTATCACAGTTGAAGAAAGAATACTCTGGAAAGGCTCATTTCGTGGTTTTGGATGTCAGTGACAAAGCGAAAGCTAGTCAGGCAGAAGCCCAAGCCAGACAGTTGGGATTGGGGCAATTTTTTAGCGCTAATAAAGCCCAGACAGCTATGGTTGCTATTATTGATCCTGCAACAGGCAATATTCTGGCGCAATACCGTGGTAACCCTAATAAGACCGATTACACATCAGTGCTTAATGCCGCAATCTCCCGCAATTAGTCTGGGGCTCAGCAAATTCTTAGCCGCAAATAAGACTCAAACGGGGTCTCTAACCAGTATCAATCCTGCAACTGGTGAGATTCTGGCACAACACCGAAACAATACCAACTTGGTGGACTATACAACCGTTTTGGATGCTGCGATCGCGCAATAGGTTGCACCAATCAGACAACTCTTTCAGAGTGATACCTTGCCGCGACTTTGGGTATTTTTTTGCTCCTTCACTTTTGCATATAAGGAGAATTGCATGGCACCTAGCCCCCAGTCGGAGCTTAAGCCGAAGGCTACTCGACGTTTTAGATGGTCAAAATCAGGGGAAAAATGGCTAATGTATGGCGGATTGGGGTTGCTTGCTCTGATTCTGGTACTCACAGTCGGTCCCATCATCAGCCATCCGATTGAACAAGTCATTTCGATCGTTGAAAATCGTTATCAACAATGGTTTGATCTGCAAGATACAACCAATCCTTTGATATTGCTCCCTCTAGCATTTGTCGGTGGGGTACTTGCCAGTGTCTCTCCCTGTATTCTGGCGTTGTTACCCGTCAACCTCAGCTACATTGGCACCTTAAAAATTAAGTCCCGTTGGGATGCCTTTGTAAAAGCAGGCTTATTTGTCCTGGGTGCTGTTACCATTTTGAGTTTATTTGGGTTAGTCTCCTCCTTTGCTGGAGCGGTTATGGTGGAATACCGGGGCTACATCAATGTCGTTGTCGGGCTGATCATGGCAGTGATGGGCTTGTGGTTGATGGGTGTCGTCAAACTCCCCTTACCTCAACTGGATGTAAAAATGCCCCAGGCGGGCCCCTACGGCGTGGGATTAACCTTTGCTCTGGTAAGTTCTCCCTGCGCCAGTCCAGTCCTGTTTGCGGTGTTGGCAGCAGCAGCAGCAACCGGATCACAGCTTTTAGGCACTCTGACGATGGTCAGCTATGCCTTGGGCTACACCATTCTGATTTTCCTGGCGAGTTTGTTCACCGGGCTAGCAAAGCAGAGTAATCAGTTGTTGAAACATTCTGAGACTATTATTCGCTTTGGGAGCGTAGCTTTGATCATGACTGGCGCTTACTACCTGTTTATGGGCACTCAATGGTTTATGGGAAGCTAGAGGGAAATGATTGAGAATCTTATCATCAGTGGAAAACTTCCCTGGCTTTCCCGCAGGCATTCAGGGCCTTCGTATGGCAACTTGGCGTGCTCTCTACGCTAGTGCAGCAGATTTTCTGCTGATCCGTCAATCAATAAATTAGGAGCTTTGTATGAGTCTCACTGACGACTTAGCTAATTTGGCTGCTCAAACTTTCGCTATGCTTCCAGAAGATATTCGAGAGGTGATGGAGCAAACCGGAATCAGCTTGAGCAATTCAGGCATTGTCGATCGCGCTCTCAACGTTGGAGATCCCATTCCAAGTTTTGTGCTACCCAATGCGATCGGTCAATCCATTGACATTCACGATGTATTGAAAGCAGGTCCGGTGGTGCTCTCCTTTTACCGGGGAGGCTGGTGCCCCTATTGCAATCTAGAGTTGCGGGCGCTGCAACAATTCCTGCCGCAATTCCAGGATTATGGTGCTACTCTGGTTGCCATTTCACCGCAAACTCCCGATAACTCGCTGTCAACAGTTGAGAAAGATGAATTGTCGTTTGAAGTGTTGAGTGATGTGGGAAACCAAGTCACTCGCAAATTTGGCTTAGTCTATATCGTGCCTGAAGTTCTTCGTCCGATCTATCAACAGTTTGGCATTGATCTGCTGCTTGCCAATGGGAATGAAACTTTTGAGCTACCAATTCCAGCAACCTATGTGGTTAAACCCGATGGTACGATTGCTGATGCGTTTATCAATCCTGACTATACCCAACGTCAAGATCCTGAAGATATTTTGACAGTACTGCAAAACTTAAAAGTCGTAGCATAAGCTTTCCAGAATGACTCGCCAAGTTTACAGGTCGAATACTGCTGCACTTCAAACTTGAATGGGCCAAACTTGAATGGGCTAAACTTGAATGGATCTTTTCAGCAGGTTTATAACTTAGTGGGAGGAGTTTAAGAATGGCATCAACAGGAATTTAGAACACTTAGATAGGTGTGCTGGCATGATAGGTGTATACAAGTATTTCGTTACAGATACAGGAATTAAAGTGCCAACCATCACGGCTGAGCAAATGCGTGAGGTCGATCGCGTTGCGACTGAAGAAACGGGACCCGTTCTTTATCAAATGATGGAGAATGCAGGACGGAATTTAGCAAGTATGGCAATAGAGGTGCTAGGACAGCAATGGCAACAAGCAGCTATTGTTGTTTTAGCAGGAACCGGAGGAAACGGGGGGGGCGGCATTTGTGCAGCACGGCACCTGGCCAACCATAATCTTAATGTCACGCTTAGTTTAACGGCTCCCCATCGGCTTCAGCAGGTGAATGCATTGCAATATCAAATTTTTCAATGTACTTCTGGACAACAAGTGGGGATAGATGATCTGGACACATTGCCACGACCCGACTTGATTTTAGATGCGGTTCTGGGTTATAGCTTACAATCCGCTCCACAGGGCACGGCACTAAAGTCGATCCAGTGGGCAAATTCAACAATGGCTCCGATTTTGTCTCTGGATCTTCCTTCAGGTGTCAATGCAACAACGGGCGAAGCTCCCGGTGAGTTTATTCATGCTCAGTGGACAATGACTCTAGCGTTACCCAAAACAGGACTCTTGCCAGAAAAGACTGGACATCTCGTACTGGCAGATATTGGTATTCCTGAAGGCACTTATCGGCGCTTGGGTTTATCTTATACATCCCCGTTTGATGGTCGCTTTCGAGTGCCCCTAATGGAACCTTAATAGTTTGATAGACGAGTTGCCTAGCCAAATCTGCTAGTCTGCTTAGCCAGGATTATGTTTCCCTTGGCTGTTCCACAACCTTAGCAAGGGTTGATAAATCTGGAGCAGGGGTTTGGTTGATACAGTCTAGCCAGAGTAAAAACTCTCGGTTGCCTGCCGGGCCCAACAGCGGAGAGGCAACTAAGCCCCGGTAATACCAACCTAAACCTAAAGCAGCGGTTAATACCTGATCGATCGCGGCAAGCTGAGCCTGGGGGTCCCGCACCACTCCTTTACCCACCCGATCGCGCCCAACTTCAAATTGGGGTTTAACCAGCAGAACAACCTCTTTCGGTTCGGCCAGTAACAGGGCCAGGGCGGGCAGTATTTTGGTTAATGAAATAAATGAAACATCCACCACCCCCAGATCCGCATAGGGTTCCCCCTGAGGGTAAAGCTGTTCTGGTTGGAGATAGCGCAGGTTTGTCCGTTCTTTGAGGATGACCCGCGGATCAGTGCGTAGTTTCCAATCGACCTGGCCGTAGCCCACATCCACCCCATAAACCCGTTTGGCCCCCGCCTGCAGCAAACAGTCCGTAAATCCGCCCGTCGAAATACCCCCATCCAGACAGATGCGATCGGTCACGGGAATCGCAAAGGTGTTGAGGGCCTGGGCCAGTTTTTCGCCACCTCTAGAGACAAAAGGCGATCGCTGTTTGACCTGAATCTGAGCCTGAACGTCCACCTCAGTGCCCGGTTTGTCGATCACCTGCTGGTTAACCCTCACCTCCCCCGCCCGAATTAACCGTTGGGCTTGCTGGCGTGAATCACACAGTTGGCGATCGACCAGTAACGTATCAAGGCGTTGTTTACTCATCGGAGAACTTACAACCCAAACCGATAGCCTTTGCCGTAGACAGTGTGGATCAGGGGTGCTTCTCCTGCTGCTTCAATTTTGCGACGCAAGAGACGAACCTGAGCTGCCAGAACATTACTGCTGGGTTTATCTTCGCCGGGCCAGAGGTGTTGATAAATCTCTTCGTGGTTGAGCAGTTGTTGCGATCGGGTCATCAGGTATTCCAGCAGTTGGGTTTCTTTCTCGGATAGGTTAATCGCTCGACCCCGGCGGTAGGCCAACTGATTCTGGCTATCCAGTTCCAGGTCATCGACCTTCAGCATTTTGTGGCTTTCTGTGGGTTCATCGATCGCCGTCGATCGGCGCAAAAGGGCCCTTACCCGTGCCAGCAATTCCCGCAGTTCAAAGGGTTTCACCAGATAGTCATCCGCACCGGCATCTAGTCCCTGGACCCGTTCATCTAAGGTATCTTTAGCCGTCAGCATCAGAATTGGTGTGGCCTGCCGCTGCGATCGCACCCACTGGCAAATTTCCAGCCCAGAGAGGCGGGGTAAAATCCAATCCAGAATGAGTAAATCGTAGGTGGAAGGACTGGTCGAAGCCTGGGTCGCTGGATTGTTTGGAGAGCTACGCAGTTTTTCTATCGCTGTTTCACCATCAGAGGCAATGTCCACACTATAGCCCTCATGACTCAGCACCCGACTGAGGGGAAGGGCCAGTTCAGTTTCGTCTTCGACCAGCAAAATCCGCATAACTAAATCCGCATAACTTAGACTGTATCAGGCCAGGGCCCGCTCCATTTCCGGTTTGTATTCCCCCAGGGCCGCTGCTCCATTACATTTAGCCCGTTGGTAAAAAATGGCCTGAGCGGCTTTGACATTTTCATCCCTGCCCATCCATCGCTCCATTGCGGCTTGTTGAAGCGCACGGCCGTAGGAAAAGGTTAGGTTCCAGGGTAATTGATTCCGGTACAGGACGTTCATTAAATTCAAGTGGGCGGTGGCCTGTTCATCCCCCTGTCCACCAGAGAGAAACGCACAGCCTGGAACAGCGGCGGGAACACAGTTGAGCAAACACTTGACCGTGGCATCAGCGACTTCTTCTGGGCTGACCTGGTGGGGACAATTCATCCCCGGAATCACCATGCTCGGCTTCAGGATCATCTGATTAAATTGAACCCGCTGCCGATAAAGCTGATCAAAGACCGTGTGCAGAACTTCCCTGTGTACCTCATAGCTACGTTCGATCGTGTGATTACCTTCCATTAACACTTCCGGCTCCACGATCGGCACTAATCCCCCTTCCTGACAGAGGGCGGCATAGCGGGCCAGGGCATGGGCATTGGTTTCAATACAATAGCGAGATGGCAGGGTTTCAGTGATGGTCAGCACCGCCCGCCACTTGGCAAATCTGGCTCCCAACTGGTAGTACTCAGCGATGCGCTGCCGCAGTCCATCCAACCCTTCCGTAATCGTTTCCCCCGGTGCCCCCGCCAGTGGTTTTGCGCCCTGATCCAGCTTGATTCCGGGAATCACCCCTGCCTCCATCAAGACCTGCGGAAAAGGAATGCCATTGCGGGTTGACTGCCGAATCGTTTCATCAAAAAGAATCGTCCCGCTGATAAACTCACCGATACCAGGGGTGGTCAGCAGCATTTCCCGATAAGCCCGGCGCATTTCTTCAGTGGTCGGGATGCCCAGTTTGGCAAACCGTTTGTTGGCTGTATTGTAGCTTTCATCCAGAGCGGCAATTCCTTTTCCCGGAGCCACCATTGCTCTGGCCGTAGCTTCCAGTTGTTGCGTGTCCATAGTGGCCATGTCTCCTTCAATTGTTCTAAGCTGCCTGCGGACAACCTGACCTTAATCTAATCCTTGCCATTGTCCCCTCGATCACGCGGCAGATTCCTAAGCCTGACGCTGCGGTTTATGCTGCTGTCCCATCGGTCTCCTGAACCAGAAGGCGAGGGATCGCCGGGGCAAACCTGGCTCACCTGTAGTGTATTCTTTCGCAGGCAATCACCAGAATGATAAACTGTCTTAAGATTATGCTAAGAATTTTGATTATCATTGACTCACGCCCCGATTACTCGTAAACGACAAACCAGGAGGACTATCTATGGCACTCGTACCATTGCGGTTGCTGCTTGATCACGCCGCTGAAAATGGCTACGGCATTCCCGCCTACAACGTTAACAATATGGAGCAGATCCAGTCGATCATGCAGGCTGCCCATGAAACCGATAGCCCCGTGATCCTGCAAGCATCTCGTGGTGCCCGTTCCTACGCTGGCGAATACTTCCTCCGTCACCTGATTCTAGCTGCGGTGGAAACCTATCCCCACATTCCCATTGCCATGCACCAGGATCATGGTAATGCCCCCTCCACCTGCTACTCTGCCATGAAGCATGGCTTCACCAGCGTGATGATGGATGGCTCCCTCGAAGCTGATGCCAAAACTCCCGCTAGCTATGAATACAACGTGGCCGTCACCAAGGAAGTGGTGAATGTAGCCCACTCGATCGGGGTGAGTGTGGAAGGTGAACTGGGCTGTCTGGGTTCGCTGGAAACCGGCATGGGTGACAAGGAAGATGGTCACGGGTTTGAAGGTAAACTGTCCCACGATCAACTGCTGACCGATCCCGATCAGGCTGTGGATTTCGTTGAGCAAACCCAGGTGGATGCCCTCGCCGTTGCGATCGGAACCAGCCACGGTGCTTACAAATTTACCCGCAAGCCCACTGGCGAAATTCTGGCCATCAGCCGGATTGAAGAAATTCACCGCCGTCTGCCCAATACCCACCTGGTCATGCACGGTTCCTCCTCTGTGCCCCAGGAATACCTGGAATTGATCAACCAGTACGGTGGTCAGATCCGGGAAACCTATGGGGTGCCCGTGGAAGAAATCCAGAAAGGGATCAAGAGCGGTGTTCGCAAAGTTAATATCGACACCGATTGCCGTCTGGCCATCACCGCTGCCGTTCGTAAGGCTCTGGCTGAAAAACCCTCTGAGTTTGATCCTCGCTACTTCCTCAAGCCTTCCATCAAGTTGATGAAGGAAGTGTGTGGTGCCCGCTACCAGGAATTCTGGACCGCCGGTAATGCCAGCAAGATCAAGCAAACTACCCTGGATGAGTACGCTGCCAAGTATGCCAAAGGCGATCTGGCTCAGGTCACCCGCAAGACTGTTAGCGTCTAAGTCAAGTCATTCAGTATCGTTCATCTGAACTAATGAGGGGGTAGGCCACAAGCTTACCCTTTTTTTGCCTATTTATGGTTCGGTACTAAGTAAGTGGGCCAGATTCGTTCAGCCTGATCCGCCCAGAGTGTTACTGCTTCGCCCCTATCCCCTAAACCAGACTGAATGACAGGTTTAACCACCATCCTTACAAGTTCGTTTAAGTCGCTGTCTGCAGCCAGAGTTTTACTAAGCTTAACAATTGAACATCTACGTATATTGATTTGTGTTTCTGAGGCTGTGTTTTACCACTGAGATTGACATCAATGAAGAACCCAGAACCTTTGCTCCTCATAGGCTTCTATCGATCGCAGCACGATCTCAAAGATGCCCCTCAGGTCCTCAGGTAATTATTTGGTGCTGATAATTAGTGAAACAAATATCCTCACTTCTATGATCTGATTTAAAGCTGAACTACCTACCCTAATCAATATCTAAGTAAATTTACTGAGGTCGTTTGGGCACAATCTGTTAGAACGGATACATGGCATTTGAACAAAATAATAGCTTGGCAGATAGATATTGGTTCTGTTTGCCAATGAAATATTTTTCTGCAAGCTATGTTTTCTGTTGCGTTCGCTTTTTCGGGGGGAATTATGATAAATAATATTAATCTAACAGAAGTTAAAATTCTGGTGTAGCTCTTCAGTTTGACTCACTCAGCTTTTCTAAGAAATGTTTTGATCATAGAAATCAAGGTCTATAGTAATCCCGTTTGAAACTTAAATGGGGTAAAAGTGTACGACTCTTCACGCCCTTAAGTTTTTAACTCTTTCAGGGTTGCTATACCTCACGATGCATCAAATTCTGTGTATCAACCGATGCCCAGCTGTATTTTCTTGAAAATCTGAAGTTTCTCCACAAAAACATCTTGATCAACGCGCGTTCATCCCTGGTGATGGCGAAGGATCAGGCTGTCAAAATATCAACAATCTGTTACTAGGTTTGTTGATTACTTGTCCTGCAAAACCCAAGGAAAGTAATCATTTTACAAGTCTAGAATACTTGCTTTGTTTTTATTTTGTGCTTAAATATTTTTAACTTTAAAACCTTAAAAACTAGTTGACTTAGCCGTTTTATTGCCATAGATTGATGAAAGAACAAGGCAATTGAATTTAACTCAACCCTTTCTTCTAAATTGTTCTTTGACGAACTAACACCAGGATTAACCTTATTAAGTCGAGGAGATTAACAATGAAAAAACTTGCTTTTACCGCTCTCTCCGCCTTCAGTTTTGCTGCTCTTGCTGTAGCTCCTGCTATGGCCGGTACAGTAACAGAGAGCCTTGATGTCACAGCATCCGTCGATCCCAACTGTATTTTTACTACTCCAGGGACAGTTACTCTGTCCTTTGGTTCCTATGATCCAGTTGTTACTAACAAAACTGGCAATCTTGATCAATCAACGACCTTTGGAGTCACCTGTACCAACGGCGCATCTGTTCAAATTGGTCTCTCTGGCGCAAACGCTAGTCGGGAAATGGCCAGTACTGCAACTCCAGCCAATAAACTGAACTACCAGTTGTATCGCAATGCTGCCCGCGACCAAGAATGGGGAACTATTGCCAGTGGAAACGTGCTGGGTATCACGGGTACCGGTTTAGATCAGACTCAAACAGTCTATGGCCGAATTCCTGGTGGTCAAAACCCTGTCGTTGCTAACGACTACACTGCAACAGAAACGATCACCGTTTCTTTCTAATGAAAAGTGTTGCCTTCTTCAAAGTCTTGCTTGAATCTGCCAACTTACCCACTGTTTCACAAGCATAGTGGAGTATAGAAACTCTGAGGGGTAACTTTACTCTGTTACCCCTTTTTTAGGTAGTCTTTTCATAGATAATCTGTAGATTTTATTGATTGCAAACACAGAGTTTTGTTCAATATCAGAGCATTTTTGTGCAATCTAACTGATCACCTAAATTGTCCTCAAATCCTCTATCGGCTGACATGGTCTGTTCCAGCTTAAACAGTATCAGCTAGATTTTTGGGTTTAAAATGCGGCTCTTGCATCCCAGCTTTAGACCATCAATTCTTCCATTCAAAAAGATTCAAAGAAGAATCTTTCATATTCTCAGACGTGTTCCCTTGGATATAGAAACGGCTAATCATGCATAAATCACATTCTCTAAAGTTCTACACTCTTTTTTGTCTGAGCCTCTTAGCAGGCTTTCAATTATTTCCCAACAAAGCTGCTCTGGCTGGGAACTTCACCGTTTTTCCAATTCAGGTTTTTCTTAACGCTAAAGTTTCTAACCAGCTCATGACCCTCAAGAACACTGGATCTGAATCTCTGCGGCTCCAGGTGAGTGCCTATGCCTGGAACCAAACATCAACGGAAGATCTGCAACTAGTCCCCAGTGATGATCTGGTTTTTTTCCCCAGCCTGTTCAGTTTGGAACCAGGCCAGGAACAAAAAGTCCGGGTTGGTATACTCACGCCCCCGGCAGATACTGAAAAGACCTATCGCCTCATCTTTCAACAATTACCAGCAGAAAAGACTTCAGTCTCAACTCACTCTGCTGGGCCAATGATCAACTTTCTGGTGAATTTAAGTGTGCCATTGTTTCTAGCCCCTCCCAAAACCACCTCTGGGGCAGATCTAACTGGGGTAACGCTTCAGAATGGCAAACTCAATTTTCAGGTGGTTAACCAGGGCAATGTGCATTTGAAGGCTCAAACTCTAAAGGTACAAGGACTAGCAGCAGATGGCAAAGTCATTGTTAATCTGCAGCGAGAGGGGTGGTATATCCTGGCTGGTCATCAGAAGCAATATCATCTCTCCTTGCCCAAAGATCAGTGCGCCGATATTCGCTCCCTCCTGATTGAGGTTCAAACCGATAAAACTAAAAAGTCTATCACTTCTAAGCTGGAGACTCCTGGCGGGGCCTGCGGTGCGTTCTGATCTCAACAGCTATACAAATTAACTAAACTCTATGCCTTATGCAGGGACACTCAACCCAGCCCAGTTCTGGCTATTTATGTAACGGGCAAAAACGAACTATTTGTTCAGATAAAATTAGTAAGCTGTTGCTAGCAACTGTGCTTAGCCTTAGCATCACCGGACAAACCCTAGCTCAGGATGCTCTTACTTTTGTTGAGTTCATCGTTAATAATAAATCACAGGAGACGGCTCTGATCCTCCTGCGTAAGGACGATATTTTAGTTCGTCTTAAAGATCTACAAAAAGTTGGCTTAAAAGAAATACATGGAACCCCGGAAACTGTTCGGGGGGAGAGCTTTGTCTCTCTTAAGTCTCTTGGACAGGATGTTACTTACAAGTTTGACTCTGACAACCTGCAGCTATCTCTGACGGCCCAGCCCAAACTGTTCCAAACTAATGTATTTAACCTTGAGCCTAACTCGCGACCACCAAATATTGTAAATGGTAAGGATAAAAGTGCTTATCTGAACTATGCTCTTAACACTTCAAACCTAAATCTTGCTCAATCTACTATCTCCTTGGAAGGGGTCTACAGCCTCGGTCAAGCTTCGTTTTATACCAATGTGAATCGTAATAGTGATGGGCGAGTTGTGCGGGGTTTGTCTAACTTGATTATCGATAACCCCAAAATGTTAACTCGATTCACCCTGGGAGACACCTATGCTTTCACAGGGGATCTGGGGGGTGGTTTACTCCTGGGGGGCATCAGCTACTCCCGTGAATTTGGCATTGACCCCTATCTAGTGACCACTCCAACCTTTAATTTAACCGGGGCTGTTTTATCTCCTTCTACAGTTGAAGTATTGGTCAATGGACAGCGGATGCAGATCGAAAACCTCAATCCTGGCCCATTTCAGATCAATAACCTAGCCGTTCCGACGGGGCTGGGGATGACACAGTTGATCATTCGGGATGCCTTTGGCAATGAGCGAATGGTTAACTATCCCTACTCCCTAGCTCAGAATCTGCTCAGCCCTGGCCTATCAGAATTTAGCATTAATCTTGGTTTTGAACGCACGAATCTGCGTGAGGACAGCTTTAACTATGGCAAACTTGCTTTTCTTGGTCGCTATCGGCGGGGTCTGACCCGGAACATAACAGCTGGTGCACGTATGGAAGCTAATCCAGATTTAGTAAGTGGGGGTGTGAACCTTAGCGCGGCGGTTCCCTTTGGGGCAATCCAGGTGGCTGGGGCAGCTAGTGAGGCTAGGGGTAAAAGTGGAGCAGCTTTGCTACTAGGTTATAGCCATAGTGGTCGAAAGGTCAGTTTTGGGGGTGGGGTTCTACTACAATCTCCTTATTATGCAACTCTCGGACTGGACCCGGAGGATGATCGAACCTTACAGGAAATCAATACATTTCTGTCTTTTCCTGTGGCAAAACGTGCCAATGTGGGGATACGTGCCTCATACAGTAACTTTCGGGATAACGGTTCAGCCCTACGAGCAAATCTATTAGCCACCATTAATATCACCCCTAAGGCAACCCTGGTATTGAGCGCCGGTCGAAGCCAGTTTGCAGATCAAAAACCCAGCAATGAAGTAGCCTTGAGCCTCAATTATAACCTGGGAGGCCGCCGGAGTGCTAATGCAGGTGTGGGCGTCCGTAATCAGAAACCCTATGGCATTGTTGGCATTCAACAAGGCAACAATTTTGGTACAGGCTTAGCTTACAATCTGCAATTTGGTAATGATTTCAACGGCTCCCAGGCTTTCGGACGGGTTTCCTATGGTGCGCCTTTTGGATTATATGAAGTTAGCTTTAGTGAAGTTAATTCTGAGACTCTTAATTTTAATTCCACTATTGCCGGTGGTTTGGTTTCAGTAGGAAACCGCTTTTTCGCAACTCGTCCTATTAGTCAAAGCTTTGCAATTATCAAGGTGCCTGGTGTCAAAGGGGTAAGTGTCAGCCAAAACAATCAGATCATTGGTCACACTGATAAGCGGGGAGATGTGTTTGTCACTGACTTACTACCCTACTACGGTAATCAGATTTCAATCAAAGATACAGATATCCCCATCAATTATGGTGTATCTACGACAGAACAACTGATTGCACCTCCGTATCGAGGTGGTTCAGTCGTAAGTTTTCCGGTCCAGCGAATTCAAAGCCTCTTTGGATCAGTGATCCTTGTTGTTGATAACCAGGAGATTATTCCCGCCTATGGCAACCTCAATATTATGGTTGACGGTAAAGAACAGACCTCCGCGATCGGGAATAAAGGTGAGTTTTATTTTGAAAATTTACCCCCAGGAAAGTACCCGGCAGAAATTGACTATACCAAAGGACTCTGTAAATTTGAGTTGATTGTTCCCGAAAGCCAGCAAAACTTTTTACGGCTCGGACAGCTACGATGCGCGCTCTCACCTCTTTCGCCCCCAGCAAAGCCATGAAGTTACAACTCCTGCTTTCTTTTCTATTGGGTCCAGTCGTGACAAGTGGGCTGCTCTCTCCTGCTAGAGCGGACTGCACTATATCAGTGACCAGCCTAAGCTTCGGTTCTTACGATGTATTTAGAACAATGGACGACCTGGCGGATGGCAGAGTTGATTATCAATGTACGAATTTACCATCTGGGGCCATACCTGTGCTTACACTTAGCACTGGGAGTTCCAACGACTTCCAAACTCGCACAATGAAAAACAGCTCAGAAAGTTTGAAGTACAACATTTATACAGATGCTAGCCGCACCGAAATCTGGGGTGATGGGGGAGGACAAACAGCAGTAATCACTTTAGAAAATCTGAGCGGGTCTAAAACATTTTTTGGTACAATACCGCAGAGACAGAATGTCAAAGTTGGTAGTTATGAGGACATGTTAACTGTCACTCTTTCGTATTGACCATAGATCAAATGGGGTTCTGGCAGCTTAAATTTTCATTCTCTCAAATCCAGGAAGGAAACCAGAAGAACCGTTTGAACTCGGATTGGGGAAAGGGTAATCCTAGATAAATGGGTAGCCAGTAAACCAGGGCGATCGCCACAAGCACAAGTACACCCATACTGATACGGCGTTCCCACAACTTCCCACTGCTCAACCCTTTGTCTACTAGCCAGGCTAAACCCAGAAAACTGAACAAGGAAGCAGGCATATAGTGATAAATAAACAGACATCGGCTCACCCCCACCCAGGGCAATAAATTCGCCATATAGTTGCTGACCAGATACAGCGGAATCCAGAGGCTTTCTGCCTGTAACAAGGTTGGAGATTGGGGAGTGCGGATAATTCGATAGCAGCGTTGTACAAGTAAAACCAGCAATACCGCCATGGCCAGGCTAGAAAACCACCAGAGCAGTGGGTTGCCCATGGCATGTACATCATAAACCCAGCGGGTTGCAGTTTGAGGTAGGGGCGGGCCAATCACCGGCATGGGTTCGTTCAGTTCGATCGCCCGTTGATAAAAATAACTGACAGGACGCAGCATCAGGGGCCAGCTATACCAGGACGAACAGTAGGCGTGGGCCTGATGGGCAATCCCCTTGTGGTAATCCAGGATTTGCCGCTGCAAGCTGAGCAGATCTGAACCCGGATTTTGTTGCAGGTGAGGAATCCAGAGCAATCCGTAGGTCAGTGCAGCGATCGCCGGAATTAACACCCCTAGTTCGAGCAGATGCCATTGTCTGATCCGTAGCCAGGGGCGATCGACCAGAGACTGCTTTAACTGCCCTAGAGGCAAAAGTTTAGCCACCATCCAGGTGAGGTAAAGCCCCAGTAGAAAACCCAGTCCATTCCATTTCACCGCAATGCAACAACCAAAAGCGATCCCAGCCAACCCCATACCCAAAATTCGTCCAATTCCCCGCCGCTTTAAGGCAGTCAACAGGAACACCTGGCCCAGCAGCCCAAAGCCCAGCAGATAAACATTGATCAGCGCGTACCGGGATTCCACCAGTAATAATCCATCCATCGCCGCCAGGAAACCTGCAATCAGGCTATAACTGCGCCGTTGGGTTAATTGATAAGCCAACCAGGCCACCAGGATAGGCAGCAATGAGCCTACCAGAGCATTCATCCAGCGATAACCCGTGGGATTAAAGCCCCCTAATGCAATACTCACTGCAATCAAATATTTGCCGAGGGGGGGATGGGCATCAAAAAACGGAGTGTGATTGAGGTAATTATTGCCAAAGCGGGCAAAGTAAATTTCATCAAACACCAGTGTATTAAAGCGATTTAGCCCCCAAAATCTCAGTCCCAGAGAGAGGAACCAGATGCACAACAATCCCAGGCTGAACCAGGGCAGAGTAATTTTTTGATGGGTAGCAGTCATAGTGGTCAGAGACGATCGCGCTGATAAATCTTTCTATTCAGATCAGGGTGCAGAGGTCGTATTAGTTCAACCATTCATATAGAGCTGAACCGCATCGAGTCCCCCAATGCCTAGAGATTATCCCATCATTCCTGAGGGAAAGCTTCAGGCTCTTTAATTTGGAACCAGTTAAACAATCTCTAAAATGCTTGCCACACAATGCTTCCAAAATCTCCGGCAAGGTATTGATAGACAAATGATAGTCAAACTGACAATTTTTTAAGTAAAACATTACTTCCCTGGGTTAAGCTGTTTTTCTAGAACCCAGTTCAGGAGTTAGTTTTGGCAACGTTTCAGGAGATGGGCAGTACAGGATTTGAACCTGTGGCATCCTGCTTGTAAGGCAGGCGCTCTACCGCTGAGCTAACCGCCCCTGTAGAAGTGCTGACGAAAGAAGTGCTGACGAAAGAAGTGCTGACGAAGCTGTATTGTAGCAAACCTTTGTGACTCCAGACTAGAGGCGATGAAATTGCATAGGCAGAGAGATTGCACCTGTAGGAATCACAAATGTCTTCAATGGATTATGCCTGCTGGACGCACCCACGATCGCATCACCCTGAGTTGTCTGCCCTTTCTCGCCACTGCCACCTGGTTGGGGAGCCGCAATCTGGCCCTGACCGGCATTCTGTCCACTAGCTTTCTGTTCAGCGGTCTGATGTTTGGTCCCGACCTGGATATCCATTCCTGTCAGTATCGCCGTTGGGGCTGGCTGCGCTGGATCTGGCTACCCTACCAGAAAACCCTGCGGCATCGTTCCTTTTTGTCCCATGGCCCAATCCTGGGAACCGCCCTGCGTTTACTTTACCTGGGCAGTTGGCTGGCCCTTCCGATCGGTTTATTGCTCTTACTCCAGCATTACTTACTCCAGCATTACTTTGGCTTCTGGAACTGGAACTGGCAGACGGGGGCCGCATTGCTCCAGGCTTCTCTCCAGACCTATCCCTACGAATGGTTAGCGGGTTTAGCTGGGTTAGAGCTGGGGGCCATGAGTCATAGCCTGAGTGACTGGAGTGTTTCCAGTTGGAAAGGCTGGCAACGCCGTTGGTTCTCTGCAAAGGGACGAACCAAAAGCTGAATCTGCTCAACTCAGAAAGAACATCTCAGAAAGAACATCTCAGAAAATAGTGTTGATTAAAGCATCGGCTGACCGGAAGTTAGGGGTCGAGTTGAAGCATCATAGAAAAATACAGTTCAACTCCGGCTCATGGCAAACCCTCCAGGACAGTTCAACTTGCAGGTCATGACCGCTACGGTCTGCTTGAATCGTCCCCTCGACCTCCAACGAGGCCCCCTTCTGATCACCTGCATTACCTCGGCGGCGATCGCTCACCAACTGCTGACTCACCTGCAGTCTAACTTTCCTGCTGACCATCCCATCAGTCTGGTGAGTGAAGCAGAGCAAGCCGAGAGTCTGAATCTAAGCCTACAAGAGTTGCGGGAACAGCTAGCCTCCCCTCCAGGTGAAGGTGGCCCATTCCCCTTACCCTGGAGTTTATATCTGCCCTGCCCCACCCTAACCGCCGTCCAGCAGTTGATCGATGTGGTAGCCCAATTGCGATCGCCTGTGGGGGGGTGTCCCTGGGATCTGGCCCAAACTCCAGAGAGTTTAACGCCCTACGTGATTGAAGAAGCTTATGAAGTGGTTCATGCCATTCGGGAGGGAGAGCCGGCCGCGATCGCAGAAGAACTGGGGGATTTATTGCTGCAGGTGGTATTACAAGCCCAGATTGCCAGTGAATATGCTCACTTCAGTCTACGGGACGTGGCCCAGTCCATCAGTGCTAAATTAATCCGCCGTCATCCCCATGTCTTTGCCGATTTACCCGTTGAAAATGTCGAGGATGTCCGCCGCCAGTGGGAAGAGATTAAAGCCGCCGAACGGGGAGAAGCACCGGATACACCGCCCCCTTTAAGTCAGACCTTACGCCGTTATGCCCGTACCCTTCCCCCCCTCCAGGCTGGGCTGAAAATTGCTGAAAAAGCCGGAACTGCCGGATTGGATTGGACAGATATTTCGGGAGTCTGGGATAAGTTTTACGAAGAATTCCATGAATTTCAGGAAGCCCTGCTCCAGAATGACCCGGTGCAACAGCAGGCTGAACTGGGGGATTTAATCTTTACTCTGATCAACTTGGCCCGCTGGTGTCAACTGAATCCAATCACGGCCCTGGAGGAAACCTATCAACGCTTTATTCGGCGACTAGAAAAAATAGAGGCGATGATCGATCGACCCCTAAGCAGTTACACTCTAGAAGAATTAGAGCACCTCTGGCAGCAGGCGAAAGCAACCCTGAAAGCCGAGGAGGTCAATCCTGTTTGCAATTCCTCTGATCAGGAAGAACCTGATCCTCTCCCTGAACCCGAGCCATAGCACCTCAAGATATGGTTTTCTCAGATACCCTGTCTCAAAATTAGATGCCCTGTCTCAAAAATAGATACCCTGTCTCAAAATCAAAATAATGTATAGATTCCTGCCGATCGCCTACTTCAAAAACCAATTTATTCCCTTTGCAGAAGCCACGCTTTCGATCGCTACCCACGCCCTCCACTATGGCACGGGAGCCTTCGGGGGTCTGCGCGGCATTCCCGACCCGGCTAATCCCCAGCAAATTCTCCTGTTTCGGCTCGATCGCCACTGTCAACGACTGAGCCAGAGTGCTGCCTATCTCCGTTACGATTTACCAGCAGCGAAAATCCAATCTATCATCACAGAATTTGTCCAGAAAAACCAGCCCCAAACCTCCTTCTATATTCGCCCCTTTGTTTACACCTCTGATCTGGGCTTAGCTCCCCGTTTGCACAATATTGAAAAGGATTTTTTCGTCTACGGCCTAGAATTAGAAGATTATCTTCCCCGCGAAGGAGTCAGCTGTCGGATCAGTTCCTGGCACCGCCAACAAGACCAGAGCTTACCGTTACGGGGCAAGATCAGTGGGGCTTACATTACCTCTTCTCTGGCCAAAACCGAAGCAGTGGAGTCAGGCTTTGATGAAGCGATTTTGCTCAATTCCCAGGGGAAAGTGTGTGAAGCCTCCGGGATGAATATTTTTGTGGTTCGGAATGGTAAACTGCTGACCCCCTCACCGGATCAGGATATCTTAGAGGGAATTACGCGGGAAAGCATTCTGATTCTGGCCAAAGATCTGGGTCTGGAAGTCCTGGAGCGACCCGTGGATAAAACGGAACTGCTCATCGCTGATGAAGTTTTTCTCAGTGGCACAGCCGCCCGCATTACCCCAGTCAAACGGGTAGAAAACTACACTCTGCCGGAAACCAGACCCATCACTGAAAAACTGCGCCAGAAACTCACAGCCATTACTGAAAATAGCGATCGGGATTACGCCCACTGGATCTATCCCATCCCTCTCAATTAAAGCAGGAGGTCAAGAACCAGTCGGGACTGCACTGCCCAACGATCCTGATCGAAGGAAAATTCAGAGAACCTGCTCAACTTCAGCAATTTCAGGGATTGATTCCCGTAGCTTGCGTTCAATGCCCATTCGCAGGGTCATAGTTGAACTGGGACAACTGCCACAGGCCCCCTGCAGCCGCAGCCTGACAATGGGACCTTCGAGTTCCACCAGCTCTACATTTCCGCCATCCGCCATCAAATAGGGGCGTAGCTCATCTAAAACCTTTTCAACGTTATCGGTAGTCAGCTCCATAGTGCCAGGCTCCTCTAGATGCAACACACAAATTTTAGCACTGGACTAATGAAGCCTGAAGCGCCTAAATCTGTATAAAGTAGAGACTGGCCCGGCACATGGAGTTTATAAGAAAGATAGACCAGGTAATTTAGAGGTTAAATTCAACACACTTTTACCCAGTCCGTCAACTATATAATCTGGCTCAACTAACGTTGGCTCAACGAGAGGAAAGAACTTTTTCTTCAGTTTGCAGCCTCAGGCTGGGAAACAGAAAATGATTTTCTTCTACATACTGAGCACCAAACAGCCCTTTTTCAGCCCAAAAGTAGCGATCCGTCGTATGTTCATTCCGTTTAACCAGCAGCAGAGCAGGGGGAAGAATGCCTTCAGCTTGAATGAATTTCCGAGCCGCTGTAACCGGCTTATCCTCACCACTCTCAAGACTGAACTGAGGGACATTCTCTAAAATTCTGCGTCCTTCCTGGCGACGGCGACTTTTCCGCTTACGTCTCCTAGCCAAACCCTGTACCTCCTTTTGTGACGCTTGAAATGTCGTCATAGCTACAAAAGACGGATTCAAGTATACTGATTTGGCTCAGTTTTTTCAACTTTTTTTAATTTATTGATACAAGCAATGAAATAGTCAACGGTATAATCTATGGTTCAGAGCCGCAGGAGTTTACATTTGTTAATACTCCTTCAGCGATTTTATTAACTTTCCCAACAAACCCTTAGTTGCCTTCCACCTGAGACCGATATTCACTGGCAGAGAGAGCATTGTTTAAATCGGAAGGGTCAGAAATCCTCACTTTGACTAACCAACCTTCTCCGTAGGGATCACCCGCCAGTTGCTCAGGAGCATCAACGATCGCCTGGTTGCTTTCAATTACCGTACCAGAAACGGGCGCATAGATATCGGCAACAGCTTTGACGGACTCGATTGTCCCAAAGGTTTCCCCCTGGGTGATCGCTTCTCCTTCCATGGGCACCTCAATAAAGACAATGTCCCCCAGTTCATCTACAGCAAAGGCACTGATACCGATCGTGGCAATTTCTCCCTCTAAGCGAACATACTCATGGGAGTCCATGTATTTTAGATCTTCGGGATACTCCAGATTCATGGGTTTGCCTCAATAATGACTTGAATGAATTTAAATCTATGACAGGACAATATCGAAACTTGCCCCTCCGCTCCTTAAATTACCCAACTTAGATTACCCACTTTTACGGCGACGATAAAAGGGACGGGAAACAACTGTGGCAGGACAGGCTTTGCCCCGGATCTCCACTGCTAATTCCTGCCCAACTGCAGCCAGTTCGGGGGGAACGTAGGCCAGGGCGATCGGTTGGGCCAGGGTGGGGGTAAAGCTGCCGCTGGTAACGGTTCCGACAGGTTGATCTGCAAACAGAACAGCATACCCAGGACGGGCAATGTGGCGGCCCTGCATCTGTAAGCCCACCAGTCGTCGTGGCACCCCGGCCTGTTTCTGCTGCATGAGGCTTGCTTTGCCGATAAAGTCCCCTTTATCCCAACTGACCACCCAGCCCAGCCCGGCTTCCAGGGGGGTGGTGGAATCATCAATATCCTGACCATAGAGGGGCATAGCGGCTTCTAAGCGCAGGGTATCCCGGGCCCCCAAACCACAGGGCATCACCCCTAAGTCCAGCAGCGATCGCCACAGGTCTGCTCCCGTTGCTGCCTCCACCATGATCTCAAACCCATCCTCACCGGTATAGCCAGTCCGAGCTAGCCAGGCAGTCGTATCTAGCAAGCGAACCGAGCAGTGGGTATAGTTTTTCAGCAAAGATAGATCTACGTCCACCAGCGGCTGCAGAGTGTTAGCGGCATCGGGACCCTGGAGGGCAATCAAAACCTTTGATGCAGAAATGTCCTCTAGTTCAACCGCTTCAGTCTCCAGGTGATGGAGTAACCAGGCTTTATCCTTGGCTGTGGTAGCAGCATTAACAATCAACAAACCCTGTTCGATGCCCGTTTGATCTGCTTCCAGCACATAGAAAATCAGATCATCCAGAATTCCACCTCTGGCATTTAGAAACACAGAATATTTGGCAACACCGGGCTGGAGTCCGCTCAGATCAGAGGGAACGAGAGGTTGGAGGTGGGTGTGCAAATCCTTGCCCCTCAGCCTGAATTTACCCATGTGGGAAATATCAAACATCCCCACGCTTTGCCTGACCGCTACATGCTCTGTACTGATACCAAGGTACTGAACGGGCATTTCCCACCCACCAAAGCCGGTCATGCGGGCATCCCGTTCTCTATGCAGTCGATACAGGGGGGTGCGTTGTAATGCTTCAGGGGAAGAGGGGTCTGCAGCCAAAATTGAAGTTCCTGAAATTGGAATCGATGCTGTGGTCTCAGTCTAGGATAGGGATCTCAGTCTAGGATAACTGAGAGATCACCTGAGCCAGGTCAAAGTCTTTCTGAGTTAACCCGCCAGCATCATGGGTTGTGAGGGTAACCGTCACTTTGTTGTAGGAAATGGCAATGTCTGGGTGATGGCCGGCGGCTTCGGCGGGTTCGACTAATTTGTTGACAAAATCGATCGCAGCAATAAAATCTTTAAATTTACGCACCGTTTGAATTTCCTGACCAACCACACTCCAGCCGGGGAGCTGACCAATCTGGCTATTGATTTCGATATCACTGAGTAGCTGCGCCATTGGCAAGATCTCCTGCTTCAACAAAAACTCGTCTTTATTATCTCTTACGTTAGATCCGGTTGCGGTCTTCTTTCAAGCCAATCTTCAAGGGGGCAGGCTAACAGCAGCGCGGAGGGGAGTGGGTCGAAAACTGCGATCGGCTTGACCCCTCCCCCAATCAAATCCTGGCCTGGAGCAGATTCTGTAACAGTTTGTATCCAAGGCTTGTCAAATTAATTATATAACTGTATCGTGATATGAGTAAATAAGATTTTTTGGCTGGCTGTTGTTAGCCCTTTACTGCCAACGGTTCGGCCAGAGTTTTTGATCACAGCTTAAAAGTTAACAGTTCCCAGAGGTCTGAGTGAACTTTGTGCTGTCTGGGAGTAATTGCTAATTCAAACCCTATTTATTAAGGTCGGGAGTTGTGCATGGCCAAGATTGTTGTCATTGGTGCCGGTTTAGGGGGATTACCTGTAGCTTATGAGCTTCGCCATCTCCTGCCGCAAGAACATCAGATTACTCTGATTGCCAATCAAGCCAAATTTACCTTTGTTCCCTCACTTCCCTGGGTGGGATTAGGGCTGAAACCCCTGCAATCCATCCAGCTTGATCTAGCGGCGATCGTCCCCCAACACGGCATCGAATGGCTACCCGGTCAGGTGGAGGCGATCGATCCCTCGGCCCGGCAACTGAAAGTCAATGGCACACTGCTGGGCTACGACTACGTTGTGATTGCCACAGGACCGGAATTAGCCCTGGATGCACTACCAGGTTTGGGACCAGAAACGGGCTACAGCCAATCCGTTTGTAATCCCCATCATGCTCTGCTGGCCAGGGAAGCCTGGGAACAATTTCTAGAAGCACCGGGGCCCATGGTGGTGGGAGCCGCACCGGGGGCGAGTTGTTTTGGCCCCGCTTACGAATTTGCCTTGCTGGCCAACCATGTTTTGCACTCTAAAAAGTTGCGCGATCGGGTTCCCATGACGCTGGTGACTTCAGAACCCTATGCGGGGCATCTGGGTATTGGGGGAATGGCAAATTCTCGCTGGCTGATCAAGGAAATGTTAGCCCACCGCCAGATTGAGGTGTTGGACAATACTGCGATCGCCCGGATTGAGCCAGATCAAATCATTCTGGCCAATGGTAACGCGCTGCCCTGTCAATACTCAATGGTGCTGCCGCCGTTTCGGGGACCCAAATTCCTGCGGGAGATCCCAGGACTGACCGATGCCAAAGGTTTTGTGCCAGTCTTACCCACCTATCGCCATCCCGATTTTGACTCCGTCTATGCCGTGGGCGTGGTGACTCAACTCAAACCCCCAGAGTCCACACCCATTCCGATCGGAGTTCCCAAAGTTGGGCAGATGATTGAAGAAATGGCCATGGCCGTGGCTCACAATTTGGCCCTGGCCTTGGGGGTGCGTTCAGGTTCACCACTGGCCCCAACCCTGCAGGCAATTTGCTTTGCCGATTTTGGCGATAATGGTGCCCTCTTTTTTGCCGATCCCCTCCTCCCCAATCCGCTAACAGGCAAGCGTCATCGCTCCTTTACAACCAAGGGAATTTGGATTTCCTGGGTCAAGGCCGGCTTTGAACAATACTTTATGAACAAAATGCGGCTGGGTTGGGCCATGCCCTGGTTTGAACGCCTGGCGTTACGGGCGATCGGCTTACCCCTGGTGATGCCACTGGAACAGCGGGAGGAAGCGGTCAAAGTCATGGGGTGATGGGGCGGAGTGATGGGGTGATGGAGGGGAATGGCACGGAATTGCCGGGCAATGAGGCAGGAAGCAGTATGGATACAGACCTTCAAATTGATCACTTTGAAGAACTGGCAAAACAGTTCAAAGTGCTGGCAGAACCGGCCCGTTTACAAATTCTGTCGGCACTCTGCCATCAAGAAAGGAGTGTGCAGGACATTTGCCAGCGAACGGGTTTACACCAGGGTAACGTCTCCAAACATTTGCGCTTAATGAAGGATGCTGGCGTAGTTAACTGTCGGCGGGTGGGGGTATGGCGCTATTACCGAGTTGTCGATCAGGACTTGCTGCACCTCTGTAGCCAGCGGCAGAAACACCGTCAGTGTTAGGGGGATGAAATGCTTAGTTGTAGAATTCGCAATTTTTTTTCCTGGCTGCTGCTATTGGGAACCCTTGTACTAGCTGTGTTTTTCACCCTGGGAGGATGGAACAGTCCAGCGGGGGCAGCAGTTCAATCTCTGGAAGAAGCGCCCGGTCAGGTGGTGTATCAAGTTCGCCAGACTTTGCCGGATCAACAGGGGCATCGCTGGCAGACGATCGCCTTCAAGCGCATTCGTCCAGATGGGCAAACCCGCATGGAGTTACGCTTGGTGGGTTTTCCTGGCAGTGTGGCGATCGCCCATGGCCAACCCCTGACCATAACCAATTCCTTAGGGACAACCCTGCGGGCCAGGGATACCTCCAGCAGTATTTTCACCGAGGCGGCAAACCCGGTAGCCAACGTTGCCCAGTATGACCTGCAACCCTTGCTGTCCCAATTGCAACCAGAAATTCCCTGGCAATTAAGCCTAACCAGCTTTGCAGGCCAGCCCATTGTCCTGGGGATTCCCTCTGAACTGGTGCAGGAATGGCAGACTCTGGCCCAGGCGACAAACTAAACAATCTACGAGAAGAAATGAAAAGAGGAGTCATAGAAAATGGCAGATTTATTTTCACTCGAATGGATGCAGCGTTACGGACAACAGTGGAATGCTGAACCTGAATTAGCCGATGCCCTGGCCAAGATCCATTTCACCTCTGTGATTGGGTATGGCTTTGTCAATGGCGAGAACCCACTGGGGGTGCTAACTGTGGAGGATGGCCGGGTGACAGTGGCAGGGGTTTATAGCGGACAAACGTTGAATTGGGATCTGCGGGCCACATCGGAAGACTGGCAAGTCTGGTTGAACAAGGGACTGAACATGCTGGGGTTGAGTATGGCCTACATGACCCGCAAGCTGCAATTTCAGGTTGGGGATTATGGCGCGATGATCAAAGACCCCCGCATGGCCGTTCCCTTTATTAAGTCATTTGAGGTGATGAGCCGGGTCTAGGCAGAAGCTCCACCAAGATGGACGTATAGGTTAAATCTGGGTGTAAAACAATGTCTAATGGATTACTCTCTCACTTTTGCTCCGTCTACGGCCCGGTCAGTTCCTGGCGGTATGGCCGATCGCTGGGCATTGACCCGATCGGACTGGTCTCAACCTGCTCCTTCAACTGTGTCTACTGTCAACTGGGTGAGATTGAAGTCAAAACCCGTCAGCGTCAGGTGTTTGTTCCCACCGACCAAATTGTTAACGATTTACAAGCGAGAGAGCCTTGGGAGGCGGTGGATGTCGTTACCCTGAGCGGCAGTGGCGAACCGACCCTGGCCCTCAATTTAGGGGAAATCCTCGATGTTGCCCGCCAGATCATGCAACAACCTGCTGTGGTTTTGACCAATAGCACCCTGCTGAATGACCCCGAAGTATGCGCGGCGCTGGCCCAGGCGGATAAAGTGGCGGCCAAACTGGATGCCGTGTCAGAGGAGCAACTCCAGCGGGTCAGCCGTCCAACCGCAGGGATTGATTTGCCCCTGATCCTGGAGGGTTTAAACCAATTTCGGCAGAACTATGACGGCCATTTGGCGCTGCAAACCATGGTCTTATCCCCCTGGACTACCGATGCCCTTGCAGCCTACATCCACATCCTTGAGGATCTGGCTCCCGATGAAGTTCAACTGAATACCCCCAGCCGCCCCAGGGTGTTAGCCCGCCAGCTAGAAGCACGGGGAAATGGGGAGATTGTCGCCCAACCCTATGCCCTACAAAACCTTAAGTGCGTCAGTGGCGATGTCCTGCAAGCTATTGCTGCCCAGATCCAGCGGGCCACCCACATTCCTGTGCGTTTTCCTCTTCTAAAGTGATTTAAAAGAACTCCGTTCAGGCTACAAATTTAAATTTTGTAATCAGCAAATTGAGATCCCTATGCAGCGAATCCGTCAGTCTTCTAAAGCTCCGAACTCTCCCCTCCCCTTAACAGCCAAGCAACTGCAGTCCCGCCAGGCTCAACTGGTCCTGATCGATGTGCGATCGTGGCTGGAGTACGTTTTGGGGCATATTCCTGGGGCCCGTCACCTCAGCCGTCGTGCCATTCTCAACCAAATTCCCCAAGATCAGCCCATTGTGGTGAACTGCCTGTCAGGGCATCGCAGTGCGATCGCAGCCCAGTGGTTAGTTAAGCAAGGGTATCAGCAAGTGTATGACCTCCAGGGAGGAGTGCTGGCCTGGCAGGCATCGGGCTATTCCCTCCGTAAAGGTCTTGCTCCCTAGTCCTTTCTATCCCGTGACGGTGGCAAAGCTTTGAGGAAAAACCATGAGTAGCAAAATGACTGATCCACCCCTGGCCTTGAATGAGATTCCCCCCGGACATCTGAACTTGATGGGTTATGTGGATGAATCGGAGGTGAATGGCCCCGGCTGTCGAGCGGTGGTCTGGGTTCAGGGTTGCTTACGGGAATGTCCCGGTTGTTTCAATCCCGCCTCCTGGGGGTTTGAGGAGAACCAGTGGGTGGCGATCGCCGATCTGGCTGCCAAAATTCTGGCCAATCCCCGCAATATAGGGGTGACCTTTTCTGGAGGAGAACCCTTCTGGCAAGCCGCTGCACTGGCAGAACTGGCCCGCACCCTCAAACAAGCTGGCTTAAATGTGATGTCCTTTACCGGCTTTCGGCTAGAAGAATTGCACTCTGAGACTGCTCCACCGGGTTCAAAAGCGCTCTTAGAGCAACTGGATATTTTAATTGATGGCCCCTTTGTTCAGTCGTTAGCCATTAATGACCCAACTTCACCCGTGTCTTCCCGCAATCAACGGGTACATCTGTTTAACCCTAATCTGCAATTACCGATGAACTGGGCCAGTGATCAGATCGAAATTCACATTCTGGCCGATGGTAGCCGCATCGTTACAGGTTATCTGGGCCGGATGCAACTGGCGGAGTAAACCAAAAGCGAAGGAGAACCTATGACCAATCCATCCAGTCAGCATCTTCCCCAGAAAAAACCATGGCCTGGCCAACTGTCTCCTAAGCTCATGGGCCTCCTGGCGGGTGGCTTACTCCTGGTAGGCGGGGGGATTTTTGCGCTCCAGAACTTCTTTAGCCATTCCACCCAGGAAGAGACTACGGCCCAAACCCCTCCGATCGCTGTCCAAACCCTGACCGTGCAACCCCGATCGCTGGCTCAAACCATAACCCTCTCTGGTACAGTCCAACCGATTCAACAAGCTATTCTTTCAACACGGGTAAGTGGACGAATTATCTATTTACCTGTGGAAGCGGGGGACAGAGTTCGTAAAGGCCAGGTGCTGGCCCGAATTAATGTGATGGAGATGGTCGCCCAAACCAGTCAGGCTCAGGCAGGGGTAGCCCAGGCTCAGGCCAATCTCGCTCAGGCCCAGGCAGGGGTAGCCCAGGCCCAGGCGGGGTTGAATCAGCAGTTAGCCCAACGGTTAGATGTTCTGTCTGCCCTTAAACTGGCCCGGATTGAGCAAAAGCGGATGGCTGACTTACTAAAGGAAGGAGCAGTTTCCCAACAGCAACTGGATCTGGCCAATACGGCTCTGGAGCAGGCCCAGGCCAAACTAGCTCAGGTAGATGCCAATATCCGTCAGGCTCAGGCAACGATTAACCAATCACAGGCGGCGATCGCCCAATCCCAGGCTGCGGTGCGACAAGCAGAATCTGGGGTAACTGCGGCCAGTGTGAATCAGAGCTATGGCACGATCGTTGCTCCCTTTGATGGCATTGTCACCGCCAAACTGGCTTACGAAGGGGAAACCACGAATCCCTTTTCGATGAATGGCACTGAACTGCTGAAACTGGAAAACCCCCATCGGCTCCAGTTAGAAATTACTGTTCCAGAAGCGAATCGACAATATGTCCAGGTCGGGCAATCAGTGCGGGTACAGCTTGGCCCAAACCAGCCCCCCTTCCAGGCCATTATTACTCAAATTATTCCGGCTGCCGATCCGAATTCCCGTAGCTTTATCGTCAAAATTCCCCTGCCCCCCTCCGCAGAAATGATGTCCGGTATGTTTGGGCGGATTGAGTTGTCCACAGGGACACAAGCAGAGACGATCGTCATTCCCACCACTGCCCTGTTTCGGCGGGGACAGTTAGAGGGAGTTTACATTGTTGGCAACAATAACCAGGCGGAAATTCGCTGGGTGAAAACGGGCAAGACGCAAAACAATCAGGTGGAAATTGTTTCCGGTTTAAGCCAGGGCGATCGGCTGATTACCAGTAACCTCAGTCAATTGGCGGATGGACAAGCACTAGAAGTGATCAGATGAAGAGTTAAAGGTTGAAGGGAATGAAGAACAACTCCAATACTTCTGATCAGCTCGGCTTTGTCGGTCGCTTAGCCAAACAATTTATTGACTCCAAAATCACTCCCCTGATTATCCTGGTGTCTTTGTTGTTGGGGTTAGGGGCAACCTTTATTCTTCCCCGTGAAGAAGAACCCCAAATCACCGTACCGATGGCAGATGTTTTTGTCCAAATGCCAGGGGCAACCGCTCAGGATGTGGAACAGCGGGTCACCTTCCCGATCGAAAAGCTGATCAAAGAATTGCCAGGGGTGGAGTACATTTATTCAACCTCTCGTCCCGGTTCTGCTCTGGTGATCGTTCGCTTTTATGTCGGTCAGAAAACTGAAGATGCGATCGTTCAGCTTTATAACAAACTCTATGCCAACTTTGACAAAATTCCGGCGGGCGTTTCTCAACCTCTAATAAAATCTCGCTCGATCGACGATGTGCCCATTCTGACCCTGACCCTATGGGGTGAGCAGAGCAATGCCACGGAATTACGCCAGATCGCAGCCCAACTGGATGAACAGATTAAACAAATTCCTGATGTTTCTGAAACCACAATGATTGGGGGGCAGAAGCGACAACTCCGGGTCGAACTCGATCCTGTCCGCTTAAATGCCTTTGGCCTCACCCCGTTAGAGATTGCCCAGGCTTTTCAGGCTCAAAATAGTGAACTGGCCAGTGGGACATTCAGCCAGAATAATCAATCTTTTTGGGTGCGAACCCAGAGTTTTATCCGATCGGCTGAGGATGCCCAAAATCTGGTGGTTGCTGTGGCCAATAATCAACCTGTTTATCTGCGAGATGTTGCCACCGTCACCGATGGAGCGGAAGAACCCGCCAGTTATGTGTTTTATGGTCAGGGAATGGGGGGTGAAAAGAAAGAACACGCGGGGGGAGAAACCGATGCCGTCACGATCGCGATCGCCAAACGTCCTGGTGCCAATGCCATTCAGGTTTCCCATCGGGTATTACACAAACTGGAGCAAATTCAGCGCAATTATCTGCCCAGTAATGTGCATCTAATGGTGAGCCGGGATTATGGGGAGACTGCGGCGGAGCGATCAAATGAACTGCTATTCCACATGCTGATTGCTGTGGGTTCCGTCACCCTGCTGATGTGGTTTGTGCTGGGCAAAAAGGAAGCGATGGTGGTGGCTGTCTCCATTCCAGTCACTCTGGCTCTTACCCTGGCCAGTTTTGTCTTCTATGGCTTTACCCTCAACCGGGTCACCTTTTTTGCCCTGATTTTCTCGATCGGGATTCTGGTGGATGATGCTATCGTCGTGGTGGAAAACGTGGGGCGGCACCTGCAACTACCGGAAAACAAAACTCGTTTGCAGCTTTCTACGCACCGTCGCCATACCCTGCAACAGATTATTTTAGAGGCGGTGGATGAGGTCGGTAATCCCACCATTCTGGCCACACTGGCGGTGATTGCAGCGATCCTGCCCATGGCTTTTGTCGGCGGCTTGATGGGCCCCTATATGCGTCCAATTCCGCTGGGGGCTTCGGCAGCAATGATTTTTTCTGCGCTGGTAGCCTTCATTGTCGTGCCCTGGACAACGGTCAGAGTTTTTAGTGGTGCGGCTTCCCTACATGGCCACAGTGAACAGGAAGATGCCCTGAGCCGGTTGTACCGTCGTTTCATGCGCCCACTCATTCACGATCGGGCGAAAGGCAACTGGTTCATTATCGGCACGGTGACTGCCCTGCTGGTGATCATTGTGGGATTGGCAGGCTTCCGATTGGTGATCCTGAAAATGTTGCCCTACGACAATAAGAGCGAAGTTCAGATTGTCCTGAATATGCCAGAGGGAACCACCCTGGAAGAAACCGCTAGAGTGACACGGGAAATGGGGCAATATCTGGCAACGGTGCCGGAGGTGATCAATTATCAAACCTACGTGGGTACGGCTTCCCCCTATAACTTTAATGGGCTGGTGCGTCACTACTTCCTCCGCTCCGGCTCCAATGTGGCTGATATTCAGGTGAACTTTTTGCCTAAGGGAGAACGCCAGCGCCAAAGCCACGAGATTGCTAAAGCGATTCGTTTGCCCATGAAAGCGATCGCCGATGCTTATGGAGGCCGAATTCAGGTGGCTGAAATTCCGCCGGGCCCGCCGGTTTTGCAAACCCTGGTGACGGAACTCTATGGCCCGGACTACAACGGCCAACTAGAACTGGCGAGAAAGATCCGGCAGATCTATCAATCCACCCCCGGCATTGTCGATGTGGACTGGTACGAAGAAGCCCCCCAGACGGACTATCACCTGGTGATCGATCGGGAGAAAGCCGCTCTGAATGGCATCAGTCCAGACCAGATTTCGCAAGTTTTGCAGATGGGCCTTTCGGGTGAAAATGTCGGTTTACTCCACGATGACCATGCCCGCGAGGATATTGATATTAACTTACGGCTCAATCAATCTGCTCGCACTAGCCTGGCAGATCTGGAAAGTCTCAAGCTCAAAGGCAAGAATGGCAACCTTGTCCCCCTGAGTGCCCTGGTCAGAACTGAACCCCAAACCCTGGATAAGGCAATCTACCACAAGAACCTGCAACCCGTGGTCTACATCACCGCAGATGTATCGGGGCGAGTGGAAAGTGCCGTCTATGCCATGCTGAATCTGCAACCCCAGATTGAGAAGTTAAAGCCGCTGGGTGGAACTCAGATTCAAACCTATTTAACCGAACAACCGCCAATTACGGAAAACTACGGCATCAAGTGGGACGGGGAATGGCAGGTCACCTATGAAGTCTTCCGGGATCTGGGTGTGGCTTTTGCGGTGGTGCTGGTGTTGATCTATGCCCTGGTGGTGGGTTGGTTTCAGTCCTTTCTCACTCCCCTGGTGATCATGGCCGCCATTCCCTTTTCTCTGGTGGGGATCATGCCCGCTCACTGGTTGATGGGGTCATTCTTCACCGCCACCTCCATGATTGGGTTTATTGCCGGGGCCGGAATTGTGGTGCGTAACTCGATCATTCTGGTGGACTTTATTGAACTGCGGCTGAAGGAAGGCATGCCCTTAGAAGAAGCGGTAATTGATGCCGGGGCTGTGCGATTTCGTCCCATGCTCTTAACAGCGGCGGCGGTGGTGGTCGGCTCGGCAATTATTCTGGCAGATCCCATCTTTCAGGGCTTGGCTATCTCACTGATGGCGGGGGAAGTGGCCTCTCTGCTGCTGTCGCGATCGGCGGTTCCGATTCTGTACTACAAACTCTGGTGCGATCGAACACCGAATCCCTCGGATAGCAAAGACATCGAGAAAGACTATGGGTTAACTAATAAAATTATTGAAAACGATAAAGAATTTATGCCGAAAAGCTAGGGTAATATCTTTATTTCCAGATCAAAATCATTCCTGACAATCTCTAGGAGCACTCAAATCACAAGAGGATATAAAACAATGGTAATGAACAAGCTAACCCATTCTCCTGATCAGTTTACCTTTCAACTTCGACGCTTCCGCCCGATCGGTTTAGGGGTGGGGCTGATTCTAATTGCCGGGGGAACCATTTGGTGGTTCAGTCAAGCTGGCCAGGATGGTCCCTCTTCCAATCCTCCGGTTTCGGCCAAGACCACTGCTCCAATTCGAGTAGAAACAGCGATCGCCCGCCGCCAAAATATTGCCGCTGATCGCATCCTGACAGGAACCGTTGAAGCCATGGAAACCGTGACGTTGACCAGCCGGGTGATGGGACATATCCGCCAGTTGACGGTCCAGGAAGGGGATGCGGTCAAAGCAGGTGCTCCCCTGGTGGTGATTGATGTGGCAGACCTACAGGCCCAGGGTATTCAAGTCTTGGCTGGGGTAAATATGGCCCAGTCCAATTATCAGAATGCTCAAGCTCGGTTGCAGGAAGCCCAGGCCCAGCTGGTTGAAGCGGAAGCGGAACTGGCCGATGCCAAACTGGAACAACGCCGCATGAAGATGCTACAGGCTGAAGGGGCCGTGAGCCAACAGTTGCTGGATCGGGCCAATACACGGGTACAGATGACCGCAGCCCGCATTGATCGCAGCAAGGCCGGAATTCGCCAATCCCAGGCGATGATGAACCAGACCCAGTCCCAGATCAAGCAGGCCCAGGCTCAGATGGACCAGGTGTCAGCCAACCTGAACTACGGCACGATCGCTGCTCCCTTTGATGGCATTGTTACCCGCAAGCATACGGAGGTGGGGGCGATGGCCGGGGCAGGACAACCGTTGTTAACCGTAGAAAGTAGCGATCGGCTGCGTTTCAGTACCCAGGTGCCAGAATCCTTGATCAGATACATCCGTCAGGGCCAGGGTGTCACGGTGCATCTGGATGCTGTGAATCGCGATCTTTCAGGTACGGTCAGCCAGATTATTCCCTCCGCCGATCCCGTTACTCGCAATTTCACTGTCAAGGTCAGGTTGAACGAAGCCAGGTTGAATCGGACGGATGCCGTCATTCCGGGCATGTTTGGACGACTCAAATTAGCTGCCCAGCAGTCCATCCCAACCCACGGCAGTCGGATAGCTCTGCTCATTCCTCGATCGGCAATGGTGCAGCAGTTTGGGATTACAGGGGTGTACAAAATCAAAAACCGTCAGGCCGTTTTTCAACCCATCACTACGGGCAAACCCCAGGGTGCTGAGATCGAGGTGTTTGCGGGGCTGGGCCCAGGGGATCAATTGATTCTGGAACCTTTCCCTGAGCTGAAAGATGGTACTCCAGTGCAGGTGAATTAAAGCATTATAGCCAGGTTTCCTATCATGTCCTCCTCCCCGAAAAATTCTCAAAACTATAGCCTGGTTGGGCGGTTGACTGCCTATTTCATCAACTCCCAACTGACGATCCTGGTGATTGTGGCCCTGGTGATTTTTGGACTGGGAGCGGTACTGCTGACCCCCAAGGAAGAGAACCCCCAGATTGTTGTTCCGGCAGCGGATATCTATCTGCCCTATCCCGGTGCCCCGGCAACTGTGGTGGAAAAAACCCTGACCACTCCGATCGAGGCCAAACTGCGGGAATTACCAGGGGTAGAACACATCTACTCCGCTTCCCAGGATTCGGGGGGCAAAATTACGGTGCAGTTTTTTGTCGGGCAAAACTGGGAAGATTCCCTGTTCAAGTTGCAAAACCATTTGTATAGCTATCAAGATTTGTTGCCCCCCGGCGCACGTTACCTGGTCAAGCCAGTGATTATCGACGATGTCCCGATCGTCACCTTAACTATTACCGGGAAAAATTATAGTGACAATCAACTGCGGCGGATTGGCGAACGTCTCCTGGAAGATCTGCGTAGTATTCCCAATACCGCTAACCTGACGATCACGGGCGGACACCCCCGTACCATTCGAGTAGACCTCGACCCCGATAAACTCAGCAGTCATAAATTATCCCCAGCTCAAATTGCCCAGCGCCTCCAGGGAGAAAATGCCCGGCTGCCCGCAGGAGATGTCTCGGTGGGAGCCAATCGCTTATTTATTGAGGGGGGAAATCTGTTCCAGTCCGCCGCCGATGTGGGGGAGATCATTGTTGGCTTTGGTCAGGGAACAACCTCTCCCATTTACCTGCGGGATGTGGCCAGCGTCGTCGATGATTTTGGCGATCGCACGACCCTCTCCCGGATTCACTATCGTCAGGACTGGGATGTTAGCAACCCCTCTCCCAATTCCACTGCCCGACCCACCCAGGCATTCATCGCCCAACCCGCCATTACAATCGGAATTGCCAAACAAAAGGGCACCAATGCCGTCACCGTGGCTCAGCAGATCTTCAAGCGGGTGGAGGAACTGAAGCCGCAACTCCCCCCTGGAGTGACGATCGCCGTGACCCGGAATGATGGCCAGACTGCAGCCAGAGCCGTCGGGGATCTCTATCAAAGTTTAGGACTGGCCATTGTCACCGTGGTGGGCTTACTGGTGATTTTTTTGGGCTGGCGGGAGTCTACAATTGTAGCCTTTGTCATTCCCCTGACGCTGGCAGGCACCCTCGCTGTGGGCTGGATGGCCGGACAAACGATCAACCGGATTACCCTGTTTGCGCTGATTCTGGCCCTGGGCACTCTGGTGGATGATGCCATTGCCGTTACTGAAAATATCCACCGCTACTTTGAAGAGAAGCCGGGGATGAATTGGCGGCAAAAGACCCAGGCGGCGATCGCAGCAGTCAATGAACTGGGAACCCCTGTTATTCTCTCCACCATTACCGTGATCCTGGCCTTCATCCCCATGGCCTTTGTGACGGGCATGATGGGACCGTACATGGGGCCAATTCCCTTTAATGTGCCGGTGGCCATGCTGGTCAGCACTACCCTGGCTCTCACCGTGACTCCTTTTCTGGCCCTGCGGTTGATCAAGATCCAGACCCAATCCCCGCACCCGCAATCCGGGGAAGGCCAGCCCGCAGCGATCGAGAACACCCGCATTTATCGCTGGTATGCCGGCCTCATGTCTCCTCTGCTGGATTCTGCTAGTCGCCGCCGCTTTGTCCTCTTCTGCATTACTGGGCTGCTGCTGGCCTCCTTCATCCTGCCCCTGAGCCAGACCGTCAAATTTCGTATGCTGCCCAAAGCCAATAAGGACACGTTTCTGGTCCAGGTAGATGCCCCCCTGGGAACGGAACTGGCCGAAACCGATCGTACCGTCCGGGAGATGGAAACAATTTTGCAGCAAGACCCGGAAGTAACCCATTTTGAAACCTATGTCGGGATGGGGTCCCCGATCGACTTTAACGGTATGTTGCGCGGTGCCACCGATCGCAGGGGTGAACATTTTGCGGATATTCGCGTACATCTCACCAATAAAGATGCCCGTGCCATTCAGTCGGAGGGGATTGTTTTCCGGTTGCGACCAAAGCTAACTGCAGTGGCTGAGGGCCATAACGCCATTGTCAAACTGGTAGAAGATCCGCCCGGTCCCCCGGTTCGCTCCACCCTGCTAGCAGAGATTTATGGGTCTGATTACGATCGGTTGCGGCAACTGGCAAAGCAGGTCAGGCAGGTCTTTGCTCATACCGCTGAAGTTGTGGATATTGATGATTCTGTCAAAAACCAGATGCCCCAGATGCGGTTGCTGGTCGATCGGGAGAAGGTTAACCGGGCGGGACTCAGCACCCAGGACATTGTGCAAACCCTGAATCTGGCCATCGCTGGTTCCCATGTTTCCACCCTGCAGGTGCCGGGAGAACTTGCTCCAGTCGGAATTCAAGTCCGCTTTGCCGATGCCAACCGTCAGAGCATTGATGACCTGGCCCGGATTCAACTTCCAACCGCTAAGGGCGATTTAGTACCATTAACAGAATTGGTAACCTTTCAACCCACCACCGTCGATCAGCCAATTCTGCATAAGGATCAGCGCCGCGTTACCTACGTCATGGGTGAAATGGGCAATCGCTCCTCCGTCTATGCCGTGCTGGAGCAACTGATTTACTTCTTTCAGCATCCTCTACCGCCGGGCTACTCGATCCAGTGGGATGGGGAGTGGAAACTGACGCTGGATGTGTTTCGGGATTTGGGTTTGGCCATGCTGGTGGCGGTGTTGCTGATCTACCTGATCCTGGTGGGGCAATTCCGCAGCTTTAAGGTTCCCCTGATTATCCTTGGCAGTATTCCCCTGGCCTTGATCGGCATTCTGTTGGTCTTTGCGGTCAATGGGGTTTATTTCAGTGCCACAGCCATGATTGGGGTGATTGCCCTGGCTGGAATTGTCGTCCGCAATGCGATCGTGCTGCTGGAATTTGTCGGTGACAAGTTGAAGGAAGGTGGAGATTTAAAACAATCCATTCTGGAAGCTGGAGCGGTTCGCTTTCGTCCCATTTTGCTCACCAGTGTAACCACCATGTTAGGCACCCTGTCCATTCTCAACGATCCCGTCTGGTCGGGTCTGGCCTGGGCCTTGCTGGGGGGGATGTTGACCTCCTCTGTCCTAACCCTGTTTGTGATTCCCCTGATGTACTATGGCGATCGGGTTAACCAGAAACAGGAACAGGATTTGCCCGACCCTGAGGGGAATACTCAAGCCACCTTTAACCAGGATCATATTGTTGCCAATTAACTTTGTTGCCAATTAACTTTGTTGCCAATTAACTGGAGTTCCAATGCAACCCATTCGTATTTCCTACTTCTCGGATGCTCTCTGTGTTTGGGCCTATATAGCGCAAATCCGCCTGGATGAACTGGTGGCCAATTTTCCAGACCAGGTCTCGATCGACTATCACTTTGTCTCCGTCTTTGGTAATGCTCGGGAAAAGTTAGAGAATCGCTGGCGCGATCGCGGTGGCTTCAAGGGATATAGTGACCACGTTCACGAAGTGGTGAAGAAGTTCAATCACATCACCGTCCATCCTGATATCTGGACTGATATGATTCCTCCCTCCTCCATGTCCTGTCATCTATTTCTACATGCCGTTCAGTTGCTAGAGATCAAGGGTATTGTTCCGAAATCAGAAAAGATGTTTGAAAAGGCAACCTGGACATTTCGTGAGCGATTTTTCCAAGACCTGGCTAACATTAGCGATCGCACGGTGCAGTTTGCCATTGCGGAAGAACTGGGGTTACCGATCGCGGCGATCGAAGCCCAAATCAACAGTGGTGAAGCCTATGCCCAACTGGCCAAAGATTTTGATCTGGTTAAAGAACATACGGTCTCCGTCAGTCCTACCCTGATTTTTAACGAGGGACGACAACGGCTAAACGGCAATGTGGGCTATCGAGTGATTGAAGCCAATATCCGCGAACTACTCCACACTCCCCCTGGAGAGCAATCCTGGTGTTAAGCCTTCAATTGCACCAGACATAGGGTAGCTTGTGTCCTCGGTAGCTAAATCTAATTGCTCTAATTCCTGCCAGATTTGATGCAGAAGGGCCTCTAAACCCGTGCGGGCGATCGCGGAGATGGCAAACACTGGAGTAGGAATTTCGTTCTGGAGGCGGGCTTGAAGATCGGTTAAGTCTTCCGGTAAGAGGGCATCAATTTTGTTGAGCACCACAATTTGGGGACGATCGCTTAAGCCATGCCCATAAGCCTCTAATTCAGTTTGAATCGTGACATAGTCCCCCAGGGGCTCTTCTGCTGTGCTGTCGATTAAATGGATGAGCAAACGGGTGCGTTCAATATGGCGGAGAAAATCATGCCCTAACCCCACCCCCTGATGGGCACCGGCAATTAAACCGGGAATGTCAGCAAAGACTACCCCATCCCCATTGGGCGGCCGCACCACACCCAGGTTGGGAACCAGTGTTGTAAAGGGATAATCGGCAATTTTGGGACGGGCAGCGGAGAGTACGGAAATCAGGGTAGATTTACCCGCATTGGGCAGGCCAATAATACCAACTTCCGCCAGCAATTTTAACTCTAGCCGCAGCGATCGCTCTTCTCCCTCCAGACCGGGTAAAGCATAATCGGGAGCACGATTGTGATTACTCAAAAAATACTTGTTGCCCAGTCCACCCTTGCCCCCCTTAGCCACCATCAGAGTTTGATTGGCATCGGTCAGATCCCCCAGCAGTTCCCCGGTTTCAGCATCGTAGACCATCGTACCCGCCGGCACTTCAATGATCCGATCGTTCCCCGCCGCTCCGGTCATATTTTTGGGGCCGCCCCGTTGCCCATCTTCGGCCTTAAACAACTGGGTGTAATGAAAATCCAGCAAGGTCTGTAATTGGGGATTTACCTTCAGGATCACCGACCCTCCCGGCCCGCCATTGCCCCCCGCTGGCCCCCCCGCTGGCACATACTTTTCCCGGCGGAAGGCCACAATGCCATCTCCCCCCTTACCGGCTCTAATCTGAATTTCTGCCTGATCAATAAATTGCATAGTGATTGCTGCTCGTCCCTTTAGAGAGTATCTGGGTCAAGACCCCGTTGCCGTAAGCGTTCCCGTAAATCTGCCAGTTGTTGTTCCGCCTGTTCTGCTCTGGTTTCCGCCTGTTCTGCCCTGGTTTCAGCCTCATCCGTATCCGTCGGCATCCAGTTTCCCTGTTCGTCGTACCAGCGCAACCAGGAACGAGTAATGCCTGCAAATTCTCCTCTCCACAGCCCCAGACCCATTGCCAGTTCAGGTATCCAGATTTTTGGCTGATCCAGCACCTGTTCCCGGTAGTGGCCGCCATTCTGAATAAAAACACGCATCTGGTCAGTGTAACGGCTAAACACAACATAGTAGGGAATCCGCAGGATCGTTTCGTAAACCTGCCATTTTGGGGGAGGAAGAGCTTCGTTCGTTTCTGCCAGACTTATGTCGGCTGTAGTTTCTGCATAGGGACCGAGATCTTCCGCTTCTGTTCCCGGTGAGAGCAATTCTACAACGACGATCGGTGTTACACCTTCCTGCCAGATCACATAGCTCAAGCGCAAATCCTGGCGATCGTAAAGCCGGGGCACCCCTATAACGGCAAACCAATCCGGGCGTTTATACCAGCGGGGATGATGGACATCGTAGTAAAGATTCATGTCACTGACAGTGAACCTTCGATCCGCTGCACAGGTGGGGGGTCGAAAGGTTCGGCTCAGCAGTTGAGCTTGCAAATCGTGGTACTCATCGGGCAAACCGGGCTCCCCCACTTCCTCACTGGGAAGATCGTACATGGTGGGCAGCGTTTCTCTGGGAGAACGGGGCGGATCGGTTTGGGGGACAGCGTACAGGCCAGTCATGATTCAGGCTCAACAATTCTCAAGACGAATAAAATCTTCCCCTGGTGAGAGTGGGCAGGCTGGGTAGACCTTCTAAAATCGCAATCAGAGCTTTAGGTGGATTGAGGCATTGATGCCAGCCAGTCCATTTATGTAGCCCCATGAATGCTCGGATCTCCAGTTTAGTGCAGCGATCGGAAACTTTAAGTTAATCCAAAGAAACAAGCCTTTCTAAATAAATCTGTCAAGCTGTATACATAATTTAGCTAAAGTTTGGCTAATTTCCCGCCCAGGCGGTTCTTGCCCCTGTCCTGCTCCGTTTTCTCTCCTATGAACTATCATTTCACAGCTCCAACTTCAGCCCTGAAACATAAATTGCCGCTTCCCCTGCAACGGTTAGCGGATCTGGCGCAGAATTACTGGTGGAGTTGGACCCCAGAGCGGCTCTCTATTTTTCGGGATATCAATCCGGATGAATGGAAGCGCTGCCATCATAACCCGATCGCCATTTTGCAGTCGGCTACCAGCGATCGGCTCACCCAGTTGGCGGTCGATCCGGTCTATACCCGGCGAGTGCGGGATCTAGCGGAACGGTTTGATCGCTACCTGCAGGCAGAGGAGACCTGGGGGGAAAAAGTGGCTCCTCATTTAACCAGAGCGCATCCGATCGCCTACTTCTCTGCCGAATTTGGCATTCATGAGTCGTTACCGATTTATTCTGGCGGTTTGGGGATTCTGGCGGGGGATCACCTCAAGTCCGCCTCTGATCTGGGCATCCCGATGGTGGGGATTGGGCTACTGTATCGGCAGGGCTATTTTCGCCAAAGACTGAATCGCCAGGGCTGGCAGGAAGATTACTACGTTGATAACGTTTTTGAACAAATGCCCCTGGAACAGGTAGTGGATGAGCAGGGCAACCCTCTCACCCTGGTGGTACCCATTCGTCGTCGCGAGGTGAAGGTCAATCTCTGGCGCGTCCAGGTGGGCCGAACTCAGCTTTATTTGATGGATACCGATCGCCCCGACAATGATCCGATCGATCGCTGGCTGACGGGCCATCTCTATGGCGGCAATCAGGATACCCGTATCGCCCAGGAAGTGTTGCTGGGAATCGGCGGTGTCCGCATGCTGGAACGGTTAGGGATTGAACCCGCAGTCTATCACTTGAATGAAGGCCATGCTGCCTTCGCCCTGCTGGAACTGGCCCGGCATGAGGTCGAACGGACAGGTCAGTCTTTCTATGATGTGGAAAAATCGGTGCGCGATCGCTGTGTGTTTACCACCCATACTCCAGTTCCGGCTGGCCATGATGCCTTTTCCCCCGATCTGATCGATACCTACTTTGCCGACTACTGGCCACAGATGGGGCTGTCAAGGGAGCAATTTCTAGCCCTGGGAGCCAGACGGCTGGGAGATCCGTGGGAACCCTTTGGCATGACCGTGCTGGCCTTGCGTTTATGTCACCGGGCCAATGGGGTAAGTAAACTGCACGGGGAAGTGTCCCGCAAAATGTGGAGCATTCTCTATCCCGATCGCAGCGTGGATCAGGTGCCCATCAGCCACATCACCAATGGCGTACATGCCCGTACCTGGACTGCCCCTTTACTGGGTGACCTTTACGATCAATACCTGGGTGAAGATTGGTCAAGTCGGCAGGCTGATCCAGAACTTTGGACCAAATTAGCGCAAATCCCCGCTCAAGAATTGTGGTGGCGACATCAGGTCTTAAAAGAACGCTTAATTGCCCATGCCCGTTCCCAAATTCAACTTGCTGCACAGAACCGGGGTGAAGATTCGGCCAGCATTGCCAGGGTAGAAAGCATGTTAGATCCAGAGGCCCTGACCCTGGGGTTTGCCCGCCGCTTTAGTTTGTACAAACGGGGAAATCTGATTCTGCGTGATCCTGAGCGGGCCTTAAAAATCTTTGGCAACTCGGAGCGGCCCGTGCAGATTATTTTTGCCGGTAAAGCCCATCCCGCCGATGAGGAAGGCAAGCGGATTATTCAACGCCTGATGGAATGGTGTCAGCAGCGCCAGGTTCACGATCGCGTTGTCTTTGTTGAAGACTATGACATTTATACCGCTCAAAAGCTGGTCCAGGGGGTAGATGTCTGGCTGAATAATCCCCGTCGTCCCCTGGAAGCCTCCGGTACAAGTGGACAGAAAGTTTGCTTTAACGGTGGCATTAACTGTAGTGTGCTGGATGGCTGGTGGTGTGAAGGCTACAAGGCCGATAGCAATGGTAAGGGGTTAAATGGCTGGGCGATCGGCGAAGATGCCCACACCAGCGATCAGGAACTGCAGGACAAAATTGATTCTGAATCTCTTTATCGCCTGCTGGAAAACGAAATTATTCCCCTCTATTACGATCGAGACGCAGACGGCCTTCCCCACCGCTGGATTCAGATGATGAAAGCTTCGATTCTAACCAATGCGCCTGTGTTCAATACCGATCGGATGGTGGCGGATTATGTCACCCAGCTTTACAGTCCCAAACCCACTGCGATCACCCAAAAGTTACTCTCCAGTATTCCTCTCTAGCGGGTTTTTTGAGGATGAAACTGATGAGTTATTGCCACTTTTGTAAAGCAGTTTTTGCTGCTTCAGCCACATAGTCTACCGGATCATTCAGAGCAGCTTCTAAAAGGGGACGCACCGCCAGACTGGTGATGTTCCCTAAAGCTTTAATGGCATACTGGCGAATTTGCGGTTTGTCATCCTGGCTCAATTTTGCCAAAGCGGGAATGGCTTGCTCTAAAACAGTAACCGTTGGATTAACGGCTGCGATCTTGCCGATTGCAGAAGCAACTAAACGGCGGATTTCATAACTCTGGGATGCTGCCTGAATGACCAGTTGAGGAACATAGTCTAACCGCCCGGAGTCTCCCCAGTCCAAGATTTGCTGGCGTAGGTTCGTGGGATTACTTTCAGGAGATAACTCAGAAACTTCAGGATTTTCAATAAATTCAGATTGAGTGATGGGAAGATCCGTTAAGGTTAAGTTACTCTCATCATCAATATAAATCGTTTGCCAGTAAACTTTGCCAGCCTCAACAGCAGCTTTAATCTTCTCCTGAATGCCTGAAAGGTTAGCGTACTTGCCCCGTTTGATATCTGCAATAATCACAGCCTGAATGTCTGCGGGTCCATCTTTGGCTTCAGTATAACCCTGAAAAATAATGTAATCGATCGGACTGCCGAGAAAACGCATATCCGCTGGATTATAGTTCAAGCCTGGAAACAGGGGAATGAGTTGTTCAGTCAGTTGTCCCTTAATCGCATTACGACTGCTCTCCACCGACTTTTTTCTAATACTCTTCTCGGTGCTGGCCTTCCATTCCGCTAACAAGCCCTGATATTTATTTTCCGTTGCCACTTCCATTTGTAGTTTGAGTTGAGCGATCGATCGTTCCTGGGCTGATTGCAATTCTTCTAAACGGTGCTGATAATTGGTTTCCAGTTTTTGTAATGTTTCCTGATTTTGAACCTGAAAAAATTCCGTCATCTGTTGCAGTCGGGCTTGATGATCTCGCTCCATCCGATCGAGGGCTTGCTGATGCAAATGGTTAAGCTCTTGTTTCTGTTGCCGTATTCGCTGCTGCAGGTAGATGTAGGTGAGAACAACTCCCAAACCAAAACCACCGATAATTGCAATACCAGATAAAATTATTACCAGGTTATTCAAGCTAATCCCCCTGAGTTCGATCGCTGCTCATGGCTCAACACAACCAACTTAACCCAGGATTGGCAAATTTCTTTATTAAGGAAGTCCTGGCACTGGCTGTCCTGTTGCAGCTAGGGCTAACTGCCTGTAGTCCACCCGCTCCACCCGCTCCACCAGAACTGGAAGCTGGTGCGGAAGTGGTTCACTTTATGATGTTACCCCGCAATCTGTCCAGGTCAACCTTTACTGCGGTCTTACCTAATGGAACTCCCCGCCAGTTTGTCAGTTGGTTATTTTCAGATTTAGGAGCGGCAGAATGGCCAGAATCAGAGGCGATGGCCGAATCTGATCCAATGGTGAAAGAACAAGCCCAGGCAATCCGAGCGCCCTTAGTGCCAAAGAACGTTGCTTTTTTCCACACTGCTCCCCATCCCGGTAAAGGTAAACAGATGGTGATCAAATGGGATGACGCTAGAAGGGTCGTGATTGTTGAGGGCTATGTTGATCCAGAAAAGCCCCCTGTACTGGTGCGAGAGTGGGAGTTTCCCCAGGTCAGCTCAGCCGATCCTCTAGCTCAACAGTCCGCTCAAAGTGCGATTCAAGCAGGCGGTTCTTATCAATCTTTTTAGCGTGGTTAAGGGCCGATAGATTAAACCCTCTTCTGGCGTGGTAGTTGAATAATTGCCCTAAGTTGCAGCAGGGACAGGCTGGTCAACAAGCAGGGGGAAACCTAACTTTTCTCGCTGTTCCAGATAGAGTTGGGCAACACGGCGGGCCAGGTTACGAATCCGGGCAATGTAACGGGTACGTTCGGTCACCGAAATTACACCCCTGGCATCTAAAAGATTGAACGTATGGGAGCATTTCAGCACCTGATCAAAGGCAGGTAAAACGAGGCTTTTTTCCATTAATCGCTCGGCTTCCTGCTCATAAAGCTTGAACAATGTAAACAGTAACTCTGGATCAGAGGCTTCAAAGTTATAGGTGGAATTCTCGATCTCACCTTGTAAATGCACATCCCCATAGGTGAGCCGATCGTTCCACTGAATGTCAAAAATTGAATCCACCCCCTGCAGGTACATCGTCAGCCGTTCCAGGCCGTAGGTAATTTCGATCGAAACAGGACGGCAATCCAGTCCACCACACTGCTGGAAATAGGTAAACTGCGTCACTTCCATCCCATCCAGCCAGACTTCCCAGCCCACTCCCCAGGCTCCCACCGCTGCATCTTCCCAGTTGTCTTCGACAAAGCGAACATCATGTTCTTCCGGCTGAATCCCCAGAGCGCGGAGGGAGTCCAGATAAATATCCTGAATGTGATCGGGAGACGGCTTAATTAAAACCTGGTATTGGTAATAGTGCTGCACCCGGTTGGGGTTTTCACCATAACGGCCATCCGCAGGACGGCGACAGGGTTCCACGTAAGCCACTGCCCAGGGTTCGGGGCCGATCGCCCGTAAAAAAGTATGGGGACTCTTTGTACCGGCTCCCTTCTCCGTATCGTAGGGCTGAACGATCAGACAACCGCGATCGCTCCAGAATTGATTTAATGTGGCAATAACCGACTGAAAATTCACGTCCCCTTCCCCTTGCAAGCTGATCTCTGCACCTTCTCTGAATCTCTAACCTTCTCCATGCTACCGGGTGAGCGAATCTTCCAGCAGAATTTGAGCATCCCCAAACAGACGATCGGCGTGATTGTAACCAGATAGCGCATCGTTAACATTTTAAGCTAGACATAGGCAAGGAAAACGGAGGGGCCGCAATGGTAATCTCGACCGCGCAAAGAGCAGACCGGGTTGTACTCCACGGCATTAGCTGGCAACAGTTTGAGGATCTGCTGCGGGATCTGGGAGATCATCGGGCAGCTCGAATTGCCTACCTGGAAGGAGAGCTGGAAATTATGACTCCGCTACCTGAGCATGAGTATTTCAAGGAAACCCTTGGGGATGCGATCAAGGATATTGCTGAGGTGCTGGCAGTCAACTATGAAAGTTATGGCTCGACCACCTGGAAACGAGAATTGCAGCAGGCAGGGCTGGAACCGGATAATTGTTTTTTCTTCCAAAATGAATCTCTGGTACGGGGTCGATTAGATTTAGACCTGAAGCGAGGTGATCCTCCTCCCGATCTGGCCTTGGAAATTGATCTGACTAGTAAATCGCTGAATCGCTTTCCCATCTATGCCCGGTTGGGGGTACCAGAACTCTGGAGCTATGACGAGGGGGAACTGCGGATTTTCCAACTGCAAGAACAGGGATATGTTCGGGTTGAGCGTAGTCAAATCTTTCCCGCATTAAACATCTCTGCGTTACCCCAGTTAATTGAGACCTATCGTCCCCAGGGTAGACTGGCGCTGCGGCAAGCCGTGAGAAATTGGGCCCAGGATCAAGTGGGTTCGATATAGAACGATCGCTGTTACGGATGTATTGCAGGGGGTGCAGGGATCAGGGTGGCTGTTACAACGGTGAAGACCAGATTGATTATCTCCCTAATTATAAATTTACAAAAGAGATATATTGGATTCATCCCCGTTGCTGAGGTTGGGGCTACCATTCCTTGTTATTTATCAAGTGTTGGAGGAGTCGATCGGATGAATGCAGCAGAAAAGGCCAACTCTTTAGAGATAGCCACGAAGATTGCTGCGGTGGCCAATCTGGTCAAAGCTGAGTTTCCTGATGTCAAAACGGATCTGAAACCCTGGGCTAACGATCGGCACACTCAGTCCCTCGTTGATGAAGATTCGATCGATCTGGCCTTTCATCTGCCGGGCTGGAGTCGGAAATTCCAGAGTCGCAGTATTCTAATGCAGATTCGCTTTCACGGTGAGGAATCCACCACCTGTCGGGCGATCGGGATTGAAATGGCCGGATTCAACCACAATGGGCAGCAATGGCGGTTCTCAACGATCGAATACTGGCAATTCGTTGGACAAAACCAACCCAGCGATGAGATCAAACAAAAATTGAAACAAATCTGCCAGCAGGTTTTGCTGTTGCTGAATGGCTGCTCGATCGATAGCAGTAGCTGACCCCTAACGTATCACTCGCTAGTAGCTAATCACCAGGGTGACAGAGGCTTCGACCTGCTGCTCTGCGGCAATCACGGGGGTGGTGGCTTCTAACTTGGCTGCATCAGCCCGATACATCATGGGACGCGGCGGTGGGGGCGGTGCACTAGCGCCATTGATCTGAATGTTAACAACCTCCCTGGGGCTGAGTTTGAGGGCATCCAGAACGGCTCTGGCCTGGGCTTGGGCATCCTGGGTGGCTTCCTGTAACGCTTGCTTTTGGGCTGTGGCGATCGTGGCATCAGCGGCCACAAACGAAATTCCACTCACCTGACTGGCTCCAGCTTTCACCGCATCATCAATGACTGCGCCAGCCCGATCGGTGCCCACCCGAAAACTAACCGTATTACTGCCAATGTAGCCAATTAAAGTCTGGCGGTTGTTCTCATAACTGTAGTTGGGATTGAGATTGATCCCGGTGGTTTCTAATTTTTCTACATTACGGGAACGCAAGAGATTGACCACCGCGGTCGAACGCCGGGCAACTTCCTGCTGCACTTCCACAGCCGTTTTTCCCTGCACTTCCACGCCCAAATTCACCTGGGCGATCGTCGTGGCTACCCTTTCCATCCCCCGCCCTGTCACGGTCAGTGTCCGTAATTGCTTTTCCTGAGCCAGAGTTGGGTAGCCTCCCATCAACAGGCTGGAACAGAATCCCGTTAAGAGAATGGATACTAACCGGGCTTGCATTGCCCTGGGGGTAAATCTCGATCTCATTTCCATAGATGTATCACTAACTTGCAATAGCTTTACTCTGGCACGGCTGCTTTGTAATGCGAAGGCAGTTACAAATTGCGAAACGTCCCAATCATTACCGGCAGATAAACGGCTCATAACCATTAGCCATTAATGTTTTGTTATTGAGCAATGTAAAGCGATCGCCAATGCTACACTCCAACGTTACGCTCAAGATTCTCCTGGGGGGACTCTTACTTACAGGTTGTGCCAATTCTGCTGCAAACAGCCCTACCTCAAGTTCCTATAGTCCAGCCCTTGCTACAACTACGGTAAAAAATAATCCGTCCGAGGGATCGGTGACTAATGCCGAGTCCCAAAAGATTGCCATGGCTAGTGACCTGCTGGAGCAGGGTAAAAAAGCCCAGGAAAAAGGCCAGCACCAGGAAGCGATCCAGGCTTTTCAACGCTCTCTCAAACTTAATCCTGACAACCTCAGCGGCTATCAGCTCCTCAGTGAGGCTCAGGAACAGGCTGGGGAGCAGGAAGCAGCCATTGTCACCCTCCAAACGGCACTGAAGCGCAAACCTGACGATGTTTCTATACTCAACACCCTGGGGATGGTTTACCTCTCTAGCGATCAGCTAACGGAAGCAGAACGCATTCTCAGTCAGGTGACCGATCTGCAACCGAACCACAAAACAGCCTATTTCAGCCTCAGCCTGGTTCAGCAACGCTTACGCCAGTTTGAGCGAGCGATCGAGAATGCCCAACGCGCTGCCAAACTAGAGCCAGAAAACCCCCACCCCCTGGTTGTGCTGGCCGTTACACAATGGGATATGGGCAATCAAACGAAAGCGGTACAGACCTACAAGCAAGTGCTCAAAAAAGCCCCCCAGTACGGTAATCAAACCTATCTGATTTACCTGGAATCTGAAGGGTTTAACACTGACCAAATTCAGGTGGTTGAAGCGGTGCTCACTGCCACAAAAAAGAAGTCATAAAACTCTCTTCTGCGCTCCAGCTTTAGCTTTGGAAGTGACGGATAATGGCATCGGCAAATTCAGAACACTTCAGGGGTTGGTCAACGGGGGGTTCCATCAGCCGGGCCAGATCGTAGGTGACCTCGCGGTTGGAAATTGCCTGGCCGATCCCCTGTTTAATTAAATCTGCTGCCTCTTGCCAGCCCATGTACTCCAGCATCATCACACCAGACAGGATCAAGGAACCGGGATTCACCCGATCGAGTCCGGCGTGTTTGGGAGCAGTGCCGTGGGTGGCTTCAAAAATGGCACAGTTGTCACCAATATTGGCTCCCGGACCCATTCCCAAGCCCCCAACGATCGCCGCCGCCGCATCGGAGAGATAATCCCCATTCAGGTTGGGCGTGGCCAGAATCGAATACTCATCCGGTCGGGTCTGGATTTGTTGAAAAATGCTATCGGCAATCCGATCGTTGACCATCACCTTATTTTTCCATTGCCCATTGCCGTGGCTGTCCCAGATCTGATTCAGCACCGCGTCCACTTCGGCACAGATCTGTGCTTTTTTCTCACTGGTCATGGCATCGTAGCCGGGGTCAATCTGGCGAGCATTTTCTTCCAGGGTAATATTGGGGTTGCGCTCTTTATTGCTAAGAATCCAGGACTCCCGCTCCGTCACACATTCCGCCCGGAACTCTGAAGTAGCCAGCTCATAGCCCCAATCCCGGAAGGCCCCCTCGGTGTATTTCATGATGTTACCTTTATGCACCAGGGTGACCATCTGCTTGGCTTTGGGTAGACGCAGGGCATGGCGAATTGCCCGTCGCACTAAGCGTTGTGTCCCCGTTATACTGATCGGTTTGATCCCAATTCCAGCATCGAGGGGAATCCGTTTTTTGCCGTGTTCTTTAGTGGCGGGAATCAGCTCTTCGTTCAGGATTTTGATCAGCCGATCGCAGATCTCGGTGCCCTGCCGCCATTCAATCCCCAGATAAATGTCCTCCGTATTTTCCCGGTAGACGATGACATTCAGCTTTTCGGGAGTACGGTGGGGGGAAGGCGTACCAGGATAGTATTTACAGGGCCGCACACAGGCGTAAAGGTCATGGATTTGGCGCAATGCCACGTTGAGGGAACGAATTCCACCCCCGATCGGAGTGGTTAAGGGCCCCTTGATCGCTACCCCATACTCACGGATAGCCTGCAGCGTATCTTCTGGTAAGTACTGATACGTGCCGTACTCCTCACAGGCTTCATCGCCAGCGTAAACCTTAAACCAGCTAATCGATCGCTTGCCCCCATAGGCTGTGGCTACTGCGGCATCAAACACTTTTTGAGAAGCCGGCCAGAGGTCTATCCCCGTGCCATCGCCCCGGATGAACGGAATAATCGGATTGTCGGGAACGATCGGTTCACCGTCTTGGAAGGTAATTTTTTCGCCAGTCGTGGGGGGAGTAATGCGATCGTACATGGTGGGTTTAGTAGCAATCAAACAAGGTGATTAGAAATGATCGCGCTGGGAGCAATCCAGGCTCCAAGCACATCTCTGGTAGGTTACCAGATCCCAATGGCATCGGGCCAAAATCCCAGATTTTTATTATTAGTCTCCTGAAAGATTAACTTCTGGCTCAAAATTTAACTGTATGCTTAAGGAAACCAACTGACGACCTGGATATTACTTCCCTTTCCAGTAGCCAATCGTTGTCATATTTCATCAACAAAACAGAATAATGGCCCCACTAGGGTAATTAATGAACCAATCTGCTAATAGCAACCCTCCAATTATAAGCAAAATACCAGCACTCGTTATACCCTGTACATCTTACAGTATTTGGGAATACGCCAGAGCGACCACCTACAATTTAACCGATTACATAAACTCCTTTCACTCAGTTATCTATCAATTAGTGGTACACTTCCGTAAAATATATATTTGCAATTAACTTTAATATAATTATAGGTAAAGTAATACAATAAATATACACAGAAAGACCACCAAATCAGGATATATTACGTTAATCAGAAAGCCACAGATTTAATAAATATAACGAAGGATCAATAAAAACAATATGCCATTGGAGAGGAATAACAAAATAAACAGAGCTAAAAGCATTTGTTTAATTGACAAGGTGGCTGATTGGATCTTGAAGAAGACTGATTAAATAGTAGGTAATATTTTAAATGACTTCTTGATTTGTTAATGAGATCGTTTAAACTGAGTACCTCAAAAAGCTTGTATTTGTTTTTATTGTCAACAATATATATATAGCGGGAATTTATACTAAAAGACAAAAATTTTCTATCGTCAATACCTGATAAATCATAGTTTGCAACGACATTATCAGATTGATCATAAATTACTAAACCATTCTTTTCAACGATTGCATACAAATATTTATAAGTTTTATTATAATTAAAGCTAACTGCACGTACATCGCCTTTGCGAATGGATCTCAACTTAATTTCATTGCTAGATTCATCTACGAACCATTCAGAGATGCGGCCCTTTGTCTGAGACTGATCACCTGTATTAGAGCCAACGATAAAAACTCTTCCATCGTCGTTAATTGATACATCAAGAATAATACCAAACTTAAAATCGTTATTAACAAATTTCATTTCTATTGGGGCAATTTTATTGCCATTATCAAAATCTATACGCCAAACTCCTAAGCTACTGCTGTCATGAGCAACCAAGTACCTACCATTTGGGCTAAATTGAAGAAATTTAATTACTTTCTTGCCATTTAATTTAATATCATTCGATATAAAATCATTACCTCCATTGCTTGGCCACAACTCAATCCGATTCTCCTTACTACTAGCAATAGCTAATATTTCAATGATGGCTTGATTAGGTTTAACATATCGGCCTGGCTGAATGATAGATATGTCGTTGATTACTTTTGGCTTAAAGCAATTACCTACGAGTTCACCATTCAAACCATGTCGATATATAGCATCTTTGGTTGCAGAAAATATTTGTCTATCTACCAAAGAAAATTTAGCAGACACAACATTTTTAGAGCCAAGGCAGTCTTTATATTGTCTACTTAAATCCCCATAAATTGGAATTCCACGTTTATTAACTATAGAAGCTCTTCCATTATGTTTATTAAGTATAATAGCGAATGCTTCAGAGTTATCATCGCTTAAATTTATTGATTCAACGCCATCAAATTCATCGTGTTGGAGATATGAATTAAATTTAAATAATTGAACTCTATTCCGATCACTACTAGTAATAACTGCATAAAAGTCATCGTGATGGCTTATACTCTTAATATTATTTAACTGAAGTGGATAAATATTTAAAAAAGGTTTTGATTCAAATTTACTGTTTAGAGAAGTATTAGAAGGAATAGAAGCCATTTCCAATCCATTATTACTTCTAATTAAAATATAATTATCTTTATCATCACCTAAACCACTATGTAGATAGGGAGTCTCATCAAGACTACAAGAACTGCACTTCTCAAGTAAATGTTTTCGAATGACTTTAAGTTCCATATGAACATGATGTCCTTTCACAGCTCGCTGATTTGAAGAACCAAGTGTAGGTTTAGTCACTAATTCAATCAAATAAATTAATCTGTCTTTTGTGATTACAGTAATGAGGTTACTAGTCTTACTAAAATTAACAAGTAAAGGAACATCATCATTGTTGTAATTTTTGGGAAGCTTCCATTCACCAACTGGTCTACCGTCAAAACTCCAAAATCTTACATATCCATCACCGCCAGCAGAAGCAATTATTGAGTTGGCATAATTTGACTTAACACTATACATAAGCTTTTCATCGCTATTGGGTCGCTTTGAAAAATGACGAACTTGAATTGGATTATTCTGAGACTTATCCCAAATAATTATCCGTCCATCATTAGTTGCCGCAATTAAAACCTTACCATCATTACTAAACTGTAAATCAGTCACACTTGCTTTTCTATTGTCAATACTCTTAGTTGGCATGGTCTTAAAATTATAGGGATTACCATTATCGTCTAGATTACTTATCGCTAAACTTAATGGGCTTCCTCCTACAGCAATAATATTACTTTTGGAATAGTAGCTTAGCCTTGTAACCCTGAGGGGGTGACAAGTGAGCTAGAGCGCTTGTCGGATAAGCTCTTGCGCC
>ERZ1066117.257-NODE-257-length-50679-cov-54.016257_pt1 | contig 50679 bp, 36 predicted proteins | sample MGYA00382764_ERZ1066117 | MGnify/ENA primary metagenome ERZ1066117 (study PRJEB33369, sample SAMEA5778347) | biofilm metagenome | biome: Industrial cooling water; feature: Water cooling tower basin; material: Biofilm | place: United Arab Emirates | collected...
CACACCGCGTTCGTGCACGCGTTCGTGCACGCGTCGGCGTCGACGTCGTTGCCGTTGCTGTCGACGTCACCCGCTAGCGGGCTCAATTCCCGCGTATACGGCACTTTGATCCGCCGGTCCGGGAAATCGAACCCAAAATGACCCAATTTCGTCCCGCGGACGGAGATCGCGTTCTCGCGCAAAGCACCGTACAACGTACCGGCGCTGGTGCCGTAGTCGTTGGCCGACCGGCCGACTCGAGACCACGGCCCGCGGGCCAGGCAATCCCCCGGCGTCCCCACGCGTCGCCGCGGGAAGATGAGCGGAAGCGCGCATCTCGTCGGATGTACCTGTTCATGAGGACAGGTAAGGAGCCTCGCTGCACACGGCGGTCGAGCCTGACGAGTGGGTCTCACCTGGACCGCCTCGGGTAGACCGGGAGTGGGCGACCCCCCGGCGCGACGATGAAGTCGCCGATCTTGCGCGCTCCGAGTGTGTCGCGCCAGAAGGCGAAGTCGTCCTCCGGCGCGTTGATGAAGTACACGTCGAGACCGCGAGACAGCGAGCTCGACAGCTCTCGTACGAACATGCCCCGGAGGACAGGTCGATCCGCGTCCGGCTCGACGATGTTCATCCCGTCGAAGACGTAGACGTCCATCATCGCAACCCCGAGCGCGTCTTCGATGTGCTCCTGCACGCGGCCGTTGGCGTCGAGGGCCTCGAGGCATACGCGGGTGAGGTATGTGCTGCCGATCTCCTCCGCGGCCCGCACGTACGAGCTGTCGACGGCGCGGGGCCGCAGGAAGTACGCGTCCAGGCGGGCACAGACGCGTCCGTCCTCGTCGCGCACGAGCTCGGCCAGGTAGTGATCGAACAGGCGAGGAGAGCGTCCGTCGCCGACGATCGGCAGCGGGTTGTCGAGCGTGAGCCGGAGGCGGAAGCGGGAGCTGAACGGGATAACGGACGCCATCGTCGCCTCGTCTTGACCTGTCGGCGACACTCGTCTACGCGGCGTTCCAGCGCCGGCGGTGTCGCTCACGGGCGAGCGCGCGGCCCCGGTGAAGCCGGGGCGCAACGCGAGCGCACGGGCGGGCGACCGCGGTCAACGAAACACCCGCGACGGGAGGTCTCGATTGACCAATGAAGCAGCAACAGGGGTTTTCTGAAATGAAATGCAATGAATCCCCTCAGCGGTGGCGAGGCTGAGAGCATCCTGATCGAAGCCCGACGAGCTCACGATCCAGGTCTCGGTGGGCTTTTTTGCCTGTTTGCTAGCGAGGATCTGCCGCTTCCTGGTGGCAATTTCTGCGACGTAGTTCTTGCGCACCTTTGCTTTGCGATCTCGGCACTCGACCATAGCCACGAACGTGGTTCGTCGTTCTCCGACAAACCCCATGCACGTCACGACGATCATAGGCACGATCAATCCATGTGCCACATAGTCGGCGGGCACGAAGTCAGCGACCATGCCCTCGAGCGCAGTCTTGATCGCGTTCGCACGAGAGTCTGGATCCCCGAAAACGGCGGCGAGCATGATGACCAGCGTAGATAGGAGTATCGCGGTGCTTCCCCATTCCAGTGCCCGATAAAAGGTGGAATGCTTGATTCCGAGCAGGTCACACTCGTACGGCCGGAGGATATCCGCTCCTCGCTTCAGTTCGTGTTCATGCACCGTGGAGAATCCCAGATGGGAGCGCATGAACTCGGCGAAGGCACGCTCGTACTCGAGGCCTTTCTGTCGTCCAGAGACACGGGGAGCCCCTGAAGGTGCTGGTTCAGGTTCTTCGCTCATTTTCGCGCACTTGAGGAGATTATACGGGCGGGCAGTCTCTACGTCCACGGCCGGCGCACTGTCACGGCTTCGAGCTGCGCCGGTACTCGTCCACCGCGGCGTCCCACTCGGCGAGTTCCTCGGCGCTGAGCAGCTGGGCGTTCTCCTCCGTCACGAGGCGCCCGGTCTTTTGGTACGCGTAGATGATCTCGGGGCGGACGTTGGCCTCGCGGAGCACGAGGAGCATCGCCTCGTCGACCTCTGATTCGGAGAGGGGCCTCGCCGGTGCGACCGGCAAGGTCCTCCGCCGCCTGTGTGGGATCCGCTGCGTGTACGAGCGCATGCGGGCGAGCGTGACCCGGGCGGGAGCGCGCGTCAAGGGCGCTCCCGCCCGAACGGTTGGCGCGGAGTCCCTTGCGAGTCTCGGCGGAGCCCTGCGCGTCACAGGTTGCTACGAGGCCGCTCGAGCGCCGGAGGCGCCTCGGAGTCGCCGCGGAGTCGGGAGACAGGCGGGGACACGCGGCGACGTGCACACACGCGCAAACCGTCGTCCCGGCTCTTGCACGACCATCCACGTCACGGCTGGTCGTAGAAGTTGTCCCACGGGTCGGCGTCCGCGCTCGTCGCGTCGAGATCGCCGACCTCCGGCTCCCAGCACAGCCCGCCTGTCAGCAACAGCAACTCCCATCGAGCGCGCATCCGCTGCGGCTCTGCGAGCGCCGCTGAGATCAGCGGAGCGACGCCCTCGGCACCGAAGCCGCACCCGGTAGTGAACTTGATCGACCAGCGCTCGACGTAGAACGACCACATCAACCTGTGCAGCAGCCACGCCTCATACTCGCCTACACCCGCCGCGATCGCCTGACGCTCGGCGTCCGCCCACGGCCCATGTTCGAAAGACCAGGCTCTTGTCCCGCGGCTCATCCAGCGCTCGACAAAGTCGCGAATGTCGTCGTCGAGGTTGTCGTCGACGACGCGTCCGCGGCAGCGCTCAAGTGGGGGAGGCAACGCCACCCATCGGCCGCGCCCGATCTCGTCCATGACGTGACCACTTTTCGTAGCGAACACCGTGACGACCTGCGTGTCGAGGTCGAGTTCGGCGACCAGTTCCGGCGCGCTGGCCCGACGGATCCGCGGCCGCTCGCCAGGCCCATGCTCCGCGCTCATCCCTCCCGTCCCCACTTCTCGCCGATCATCGCGGCGATCTCGTCGAGCGTGTGCCCCTGGGCACGCATCGCCATCACGAACCGCGCGCGGTCCAGCGCCGACCGGGGCCACCGCGAGCGAACGCCGTGCTTGCCGTCCGAGAAGTAGCCCGGCTTGGGCAGCAGCCCGCGGCGGACCCACAGCCGCAGCGACTGCCGCTCGAGCCCTGTGATCGCCCGTAACTCCTCGGTAGTAGCGAACGGCTTGTGCTCGGAGCTGACACGGCGGGCCATGGCGGTACGGATCGGCAGGGGGGAGGCGGCGTCCTTTGTATAATTCCTGTCGACCCCCCTGCGCAAGTCTCGGACGTACGGCCCCCCAGGAGCCAGTTTGCGCGAAAACGCGAGCAAATTTCTCGTTGACTTGGGCGGCGGTCGGTCGTATTTGGTTATTATCGGAAGGAGTGAATCTGCTATCCGCCTGACCGCCCCATGACCTGACCCGCACCTCTCGCCCCATCACGTTTCCGACGGCGGCCAGCGCACCTTGATCATCTCGGCGATCTCGTCGAGCGTGTACATCTGCGCCTGCTTCTCCATGATGAAGCGGGCCTGCTCGAGCGCGACCTTCGGCCACAGCGACTTTGAACCGTGGCCGTCGGACGTGATCTTCGCGGCCGGCAGCAGCCCGAGCTTGACCCACACGCCGAGCGTCTTGCGCCCCACGTTGGTGATCGCCTGGAGCTCCTCCGTCGAGGCGTAGAGCTCCTTTTCCAGCGGATCGTCGACCTTCGGTCGCTTTCGCACCATCGAGCTTATCTTACGGCATCCACCCTCTACCGACCAGCCCCACGAGCCCCGGCTCGGAGCGGTAGAGCCCGTCTGCGCCCGTCGGCGTACCTGAAAATTATTGAAAGAAACGCAACCGATGCAAACCTCCGCCGCCGCTGACATCGAATGCACCGTCGTCGAGGCCCGGCTCCACGCTCCCGGCTTCTACGAGACGCCGACGCGGATCTTCTACGTGACCCGCCGCGGCGAGGTGTACCTGCTGCGGGCCCCCGGCGCCGCGGTCGTCCTGCAACTCGTCGACGATCTACCGGACGGCTGCACCACCGTCGCCCGCTCGGCGATGGACGAGCCGCGCCGCCAGCTCGCCTCGCTGATCGATCGCTTCGGAACGTCGCCCGCCCGCGCTTGAGCGGCGGCGTCTCCCCTCACACAACCTGCCGCGGCTGCGGCACTCGCCGGCACCCGCCGAGTCCCCATCGACCCATCGCCGCGCCCGCACGGGCGCGTCAGGAGAGCTATTGCCGTGATCCGCCCCCTCCTCGTCGGGACCGCCCTGTCGGCCCTGCTGCCCCTCGCCTGTACTTCCGAACAGCCACCCGATCCGCCGCCCGCGGACGCCACCTCCGCGCCGAGGAACCCCGAGCCCCCGAGCCCCGACCCGGCGGATCCGTCCGGCGGCAGCTCCGGCAGTCCGTGTCAGGTCGACGCCGACTGTGCCGCGGGTCTGCGCTGTGAGCTGCGGATCTGCATCGCCGGCTGCCAGGCCGACGACGACTGCGACGCCCTTCAGACCTGCGACCCGCACGGCCGCTGCCAGGGAACGGGCTCCTCCGTCCCGCCGCTGGCCAGCCCGCCGCACCTCGCCGAGCACCACACGCTCCTGCCGTGGGGCGAGGCCGAGGCCCGGACGACCCTGCACAACAACGGCGCGGCGATCCTTCTGTATCGCCTCGAGTCGCTCAGCCCCGCCGTCATCGTCGACGAGGCGCCCGCCGAGCTTGCCCCCGGCGACACCGCCGACCTCGTCGCCGCCGTCGATCGCGCTCTCCTCGATCCCTCTGAGCACGCGCTGACGGTCCGCCTCGTCACCAGCGGCGGCCCCGGCCGCTGGACGATCGAGCCCGCGGCTGTCCCGGAGGACAGCATCTTCCGCGGCATGGTCGCCCTCGACGTGGGCGGCCTGAGCATCGGCGGCAGCGACCTCGCCGTCGCCCTCGACTTCCAGGACGGCGGCGTGCTCGTCGGGTTGACCGAGCCGGGGGCGCTCCTGTTCCCGCAGCCGATCCCCGCCAGCGGCACCTGGACGCCGGCCGGCGACATCGTCCTCGTGCTGCGGGACGTGTTGCCTGCTGCCGACTGGCGACAAAGCGCGTTCGCGCGCGAGCTCGGCCGCACGCTCATCCTCACCGGCACCGTCGCCGCCGACGGCCGCACGATCGAGGGCACCGCCGAAGAGACGCTGACCGGACTGCGCGACGCGCCGCTGCAGGCAGCCGGCACGTTCGTTCTCCGCCAGCACGAACCGCTGGACGGCCCGCTCGTCCCGCCGCCCCAGGCTGTCCCAGAGAACATCCCGGCGCCCGACTGGCTCGCGCCGGACGACTTCGACGACGCCGCCTGCGAGTACCTCGGCCTGGCCTTCGGCACGCCCGACACTCTGCTCACGCCGTCGCCCGCCTGCGACGCGTGCGCGGACGGCACTTGCACCGCGGAGCAGATGCTGGAGTGCGGCGACGCCTTGTCGACCGCCGCCTACCAGCTCCCGAACGTCCTCGCCGGCCTGCACGGCGACGCGATCACGCCTCCCAGCGGCGCCTTCACCTGGACCGACTGCACCGCCGAGTCCCCCGCGTACAAGGACGGCGCGGCCTGTCTCGACGCCCGCGCGCTGCGCTGCGCGACCTCGCTCTTTCGCCGCGGCGCCCCACAGCTCCCCGGCGCCTGGGGCGAGGCGCTGACCCACTACGCCGCCTTCCTCGCCCACCGCGAGGCCGAGGCCGCCGTCCTGCTCGCGACCGAGGCGACGATCGACGCCGCCTTCGCCTACAAGGACGACCTCGGCGAACCCGCGACGGACGTCCTCGCCCGTGAGCTCGACATCCTCGCTGGCGCCCGCGAGCGCCTCGCCCGCGCCCTCGTCCCGCTGCTGACGCCCGCCTACCTGGACGGTCTCGACTACATCCGCGCGCACAACCCCGACGAGCTGCCTGACACCGCCGCGACCACCGAGCTGCGCGTCGGCACCCGCTTCGCCGACCTCACCGCCGCGTGGGCGCGCCTGTCCCTTCGCGCAGGCGACGATCCGTCCGCCCTCCGGGACCACATTCAGCGCGCCGCCCTCGACCTGCACGCCCTCGCGCTCGAGGCCCACGCTCGCAGCGAAGGCGACCCGGCGGCCGACTTCCAGGCCGTCGCCGCGACGTGGGACGCCCTCGCGCTCGCCTTCCGCGACCTCGGCCCCGATGCCAATCCCTTCGGCTATGCGGCGGCCTACGTCCCGATGGCGCTCGGCCCCGAGGACATCGAGCTCGGCCGGACCAACTTCGACGCCGTCCACGCCTTCGCCGCCGACGACCTGACGATCTTCACCGACCTCGCCGACGCCGCCTGGCAGGCGATGCGCGATTACGAGGAGAAGACCCACAGCACCCAGGCGACCGCCCTGCAACTGACCGCCGACTTCGACGCCAAGCTGCGCGCCCTGTGCGGCGCGCTCCCGGGCGACAGCGCCCCCGACCTCGCCACCTGCGGCCAGCACGGCGGTCAGATCGCCGAGCTCGACGCCGCGGTCGCCGCTGCTGGCGTGCGCATCGACCAGGCCGTGCAGACCCTCGAGAACAACCATCACGCCGTCGCGGTCGAGGAGGAGCGCTTCGCCACCCAGGCGCAGGCGATCGCCGAGCTCGGCGCCGTGCTCGACGCGCTCCACGAGGAGATCTTCGCGATCGTCGACGAGCACGGCGAAAACCGCACGATGATGATGCAGTTCCAGGCGCTCTCCGAGTGCTCGCACGTGCAGCGGGCCGCCAAGGAGCAGATGGACGTCATCCGTGTCGAGTGCAAGGCCCGCGTCCAGAAGGAGCTGCTCAGCGGCCCCGCGATCTTCGGCTTCTCGACCCCTGACTGGCGCGGCATCCACCTCGCCCGCAAGGCGTGCGAGGCCGAGAAGGAGGCCCTCGCCGCGTCCACGCAGGCGCAGTGCGACACGATCCTCGGTCAAGCCGGCCTGCAAACCTACCTCGAAGACCAGGCGCGCCAGGAGCAGGTCGAGATCATGGCCGTCAACGCGGAGATCGACGCGGCGATCCGCGAGACCGACCTCAAGATCGCCCACGCCGCCTCGATCGCCCTGATCAAGAACCTGCGCGCCGAGGCGCTGCTGCTCCAGCTCGAGATCCGCGAGGCCGAGATCGCCCGCGAGGCGACGCTGACGGCCCTGTGGAACGCCTACGGCGAGGTCGCCGCGCTCTCGCTCGAGAAGGCGCGGGCGCTGGGCCTGCTGGTCGACGACGACCCGAACAACGCGCTCGTGCGCCCGCACTTCCTCGCCGCCCGTCAGCACGCGGCCTCCCGAGTGCTTCGCGCCCGCGAGCACCTCACCCGCGGCCTGTACCTCGCCCTGCGCGCCCTCGAGTACGACCTCGGCCAGCCGCTCCCGACTCTCCGTGATCAACTCCTCGCCGCCCGCGCGCCCGAGGACTTCACCGGGCTCCTGTCCTGCCTCGACTCGATCGCCGAGGACTACCGGCTGACCCACGGCTACGGCCAGGCGTACACGACCGAGGTCAGCCTGCGCGCCGACGTGTTCGGCATCACCACCGACCTGCCCGACGTCGACGGCACGCCGGCGACCCCCGCCGAGCAGTTCCAGGCGCTTTTGCGCGACCCCGCCCACCGCCTGACCGACGGCACGATCGCGCTGCCGTTCACGCTCTCGGCGACCCCGGGACACAGCCTGTTCTCGACGTGGCTGTGCGACGACCGGCTCGATCAGATCGAGGTCAAGCTAATCGGCGACTACCTCGGCGACCGCGAGGCCGAGGTGCTGCTCGCCCGCCAGGGCCTCGCCACCGTCCGCCGCTGCGACGCCGCCAACCTCGCGCCGAGCGTTGCGCACGCCGAGTACAGCTTCGACCGCGAGCAGGTCGTCCTCCAGGCCGGCGTCGGCGAGTGGGGCCCGCCGAACGCCGGGTTCGCCGCCTGGCCCGTCCACGGCGAGCAGTGGACGCTGACGATCCCGCCCGCGTCGCAGTCGCCGGCCAACGCCGACCTCGACGCGGACGACATCGCCGACGTCGTCCTGCGCCTGCACCACCGCGCGAGCACCCTCGCGCCCGAGGGTCAGGGCCTCTTCACTCCGAGCTGCGGCTGATCGAGGACACCATGACCTCGCACCGCATCATTCCCGCCGCCGAGCTGCGCCCCGGACCCGCGACGATCGTCGTCGCCCTGCCGGGCCGCACGATCCGCAGCCGCGTGTTGATCGCCAGCGCCGAGCCGCACGGTGTCGTCAAGGTCGCCTTCGAGTCCGGCGACGTCCTCGCCTTCTCACCGCGCAGCGTGGTCGGGTGCATCGACCCGGCTCCGCGTTCCCGCCGCACTCGACGCACCAGCGTCGCCTGACGACCGGGGCCGGCGCTGCCGGCCTCGGCGCGGTCTCCTCCCACTTCTCATCTGGCTGAAAGGACACCTGTATGTCCGACAACAAGCGCCACCTCTGGTATCTGCGCAAGACTCCCGCGCTCGCCGCCTTCCCGCCCGCGGCACTAAGCGAGCTCGCCGGCGTCGCCGTGCTGCGCGAGCGCCCGCGCAAGACCTGCCTGTACCTCGCGGGGGACGCCGCCGACCGTGTATTCATCCTGCACGGCGGCCGCGTCAGCGCGCTCCACGTGCCCGACGGCTCGCGCGCGGTGTGCCTCGGCCTGTTCGGCCCGACCGACGTCTTCGGCGAGAGCTGCTTGTGGACCGTTTCCCCGCGCGAGCACATGGCCGTCACCGCGACCGCCGTCCTGTACTCGGAGATCCCGCGCGCCGTGCTGCGCCTGCTGCTCGACGATCACCCCGCCGCCGCGAGCCTCTTCGCCGAGCAGGCGATCGCCCGCCGCGACCTCGTGATCCGCCGCCTTAGCATCGCGATGAGCGCGAGCGTGCGGGCTCGCCTCGCCGATCAGCTGCTCGCGCTCGGCGAGCACGGACGCGACACGCCTGACGGCCGCGAACTTGCGTACCCGCTGACCCACCATGAGCTCGCCGCGCTGATCGGCACGACCCGCGAGACGGTCTCCCTCGAGCTGCAACGCCTCCGGCGCGAGGGCCTCATCTTCGTCCGCCACCGCCAGATCGTGCTGTGCGACGTCCCGCGGCTGCGCATCCACGCGCGCGGGGTCTCCCATGGCTCGGGTCATGGCCGCGCGCCGCCGGCCCACCGACGCCCCGACTTCGCGCGCGCACCTGCTCAGCTCGCCACCTGCCAGCTCCAGTGCCCGTGACCGCATCCGCGCAGGTCGGTGCTCTCCCCGTGCCGGCACGGTGCCCCGTCGGTACCGGCACGGTGCCCCGTCGGTACCGGAAAAGTGCCCGATCGGTGCCGAGTGGAATCGCTCCGCGCGGACCGCGAACCCCCAACCGACACTTCCTGGCCATGCCGCTGCCGCGCAGCTTCGAGCCGCACCGTCCGCGCGCTCGCGTCTCGTCGGGTCTGTCGGGCCTGTCGGTCGGGCCTGTCGGGCCTGTCGGGAGTGTCTGTTGGCCGTGTCGGCCGCCCTTTACGCCGGATCGCCGGTCCGAGCACCGCGCCGGTCCCCGCTCGCGTCACCTCCGCGACGCCTGACTTTCCGCCCATGCCCGGACATCTTTCATGCACCTCCGTCTCTCTGTTCTCCTCGCGCTGGCGTTCGCCGCCGGCACCGCGCGCGCCGACACGAGCGCGACGCTGCTCACCGCGATCAACCTCCCCAAAGGCCCGGCCTCGATCGAGGGCTTCGGTCAGGGCGGAGACACGAGCCCTGCGAGCGGCCTCCCGTCGCTCACCTACGCGCTCGAGGTCCCGCCCGGCCGCGCGGGCCTACAGCCCGAGCTCGCGCTGCACTACGACGCCGGCGAGGGCGCGGGCGCGCTCGGGCTCGGCTGGTCGCTCGGCCTGCCGGCGATCGAGCGCTCGCTTCGCACCGGCATCCCGACCGCCGACGCGCCCGCCGTCTGGACCCTGCGCGGGCTCGGCGGCGGCGAGGAGCTGATCGAGGTCACCCCCGGCGTCCTGCGCGAGCGCATCGAGCAGGGCCCGCCGCTCGTCGTCCGCCAGCTCCCCGGCGGAGCGTTGTCCGCCCTTGCCACCGACGGCACCGGCTACCTGTTCGGCCTCACCGACGACGCCCGACTCACCGGCGACACCGGCATCTTCCGCCTCGAGCTGTCGGCGATCACCGACGTCCACGGCAACCGGCTCGACTTCCACTACACCCGCGAGCCCGGCACCGACGCGCCGCTGCTGGCCGCGATCACCTACAACGACGGCCGCGCCGCCGTCCGCTTCGACTACGAGGAGCGCCCCGACGTCGTCCGCACGCGCGCCCCCGGCTTCCTCGTCGAGCTGCACCACCGCCTGCGTGCCTTCACCACCGAGGTCGACGGCCAGCGCGTGCGCACGACGACGCTGCACTACCAGCGCAGCGCCTTCACCCCCGCGAGCGTGCTCGCCCGGATCGACACCGCCGCTGCTGACGGCACGGCGCTCCCGTCCTGGCACCTGTCGTACACCGGCCCCGCCGACGAGCCGCACGCATGGACCCTCGCCAGCGCCCCGGCCGTCAGCCCGACCGCCGACGGCCGCGCCTGGGTCGATCTCGACGGCGACGCGCTGCCCGACTTGCTCGACACGACCGCCGGCCCGTGGCGCTACCGCAAGAACCTCGGCACCGACCTGTCGGCGGTTTGGACGACGATTCCGACCCCGGCCGCGACCGTCTCTGTCGCCGCTCGCTTCGCCGACCTGACCGGCGACGGCATCAACGACCTGCTTGCGCAGCCCGGCGGCGGCGAGCTGTGGGCCTTCACCGGCGGCGGCGTTCCGTTCGCCGAGGCCGCGCCGATCACCGTCGATCTCGACTTCGACCTCACCGCCCCGAACGTCGCGCTCGCCGATCTCAACCTCGATGGCCGCGTCGACGTCTTGCGCCACGACGACAGCGACGGCTGGATCTGGCTGCGCCACTTCGACGCGCCGGGCTACGCGCCAGCCGAGCCGGCCCCGCCGCAGCCCGCCGGCATGCGCCTCGGCAACCCCGGCGTGCAGCTCGCCGACCTCGACGGCGACCGCCTGCCCGACCTCGTGTGCGTCCTGCCGACCGAGAGCCGGGTCCTCGTCGCTGCCGGCGAGGGCCGGGGCAGCTTCGCCGACCCCGTCGACCTCGCGGGCGTCCCGGCGATGGCCGAGGGCCAGCGGTGGGAGCTCGCCGACGTCACCGGCGACGGCGCCGCCGACCTCGTACGCATCGGCGACACGCTCGAGGTCCACGCCTACCAGCACGACGGCAGCTTCGCGCCGGTCGCCGCGATCACATGGCCCGAGCTCGGCGCCGACGAGGTCGTGATCCTGAGCGACGTCGACGCGAGCGGCACCATCGATGTCCTGCGCGTTGAGCCCACCGGCGTGCAGCCCTGGCGCGTCTGGTCGCTCGCCCAGCGCCCCGGTTTGCTCGCCACCCTGCGCACGGACCTCGGCTACCGCCGCGACTTCACCTACCAGTCCGCCGCCGCGCTCGCGGCCGCCGACGCCGACGCCGGCACGCCCTGGACGACGACACCGCCGACAGCGATGCCCGTGCTGGTCCGGTCTGATGAATCGGACGCGCATTCCTCGTGGACGCGCGCCACCGAACATCGCGTCCGAAACGGCTGGTACGACCCGTCCCGCGGCGAGTTCCGCGGCTTTGCCGAGCTGCATGAGCTGTCCGCCGGCGACGAGACCACCGAGCCCGCGAAGATCACCCACCATTACGACCTCGGCCAAGACGACGAGGCCCGCAAGCTCCAGCTCCTCACTTCCGAGACCGCGAGCCCCCGCGGCGTCCTCACCCGCGAGCAGCACGAGCTCGACGTCACCACCCCCGCGCCCGGCGTCCGCGCCGTCCGCCGCGTCGCCACCGACGTCTTGCACCTCGAGTCCGGCCCCGAGTCCGCCGCCGTTCGCGTGCGCACCGAATGGGACTACGATGAATGGGGAAGCGTCACCGAGGAGCGGGCCCTCGGCCGCGTCGACCGCCCCGGCGATGAACGGATCACGATCAACCTCTACGCCGAGCCGCGCGACGACGATGGCCCACGCGACCGCCTTGCCGAGCAGATCGTCACCGACGGCGCCGGCAACCAGATCACCGCGAGCCGCACCTACTACGACGGCGAGCCCGAGCAGGGCCTGCCGCTCGGCGAGGTCGACACGCGCGGCGCCGTCGCGCGCACCGAGACCTGGCTCGCTGGCGACACCTGGGCCGCCACACTGCGCCAGATCGTCGACGGGCACGGCAACGTCACCCAGCTCCGCGACGCCGAGGGCGGCACGCTGCGCCGCCGCTACGACGACGCCGGCCTGTTCCCGGTCGAGGAGCGCTTTGTACTCGGCGGCGCGGGCGACCTCGTCACCACTGCGACCTGGGACGCGCGCTCCGGCCAGCCGCGGAGCGTGACCGCGCCGAGCGGCGCGACGACCCGCGCCGAGTACGACGGCCTCGGCCGTCTCGTGGCGGAGATCGAGCCCGGCGACACGCCCGAGCTGCCGACGACGCGCTACGCGTACCACCTGGACGGCACGTCCGCGCGCCCGTCGATCATCACCGAGCGCCGCCGGGTCAGCGGCGAGCCCGACGTCGAGCGCGCCGTCACGCACCTCGACGGCCTCGGCCGCGCTGTCCTCGAGGTCACGCCGGACGACGCGGGCACCGGCGCCATCCTCTCCGCCGCGCGGCGCTTCAGCGCGCGCGGCGAGGTCGCCGAGCTGCGCGCCGGCGCGCCGCTCCCCGCGTCGGCGCTGCTGCCCGGGGCGCGCGTCGAGATGCCGACCGCGCCGCCGCCCACCATCACCCATCACGACGCTCTCGGCCGCGCCGTCTGGACGCGCGACGCCGACGGCTACGAGACCGCGACGACCTACACGCCGCTCGTCCTCGAGCGCCGCGACCACGAAGATCTGCACCCCGAACCGCCATACACGGGCTCGCCCGAGCGTACCGAGCACGACGGCCTCGGCCGCGTCGTGGCGATCTGGAACACGCTCGCGGGCCGCAGCATCACGCACCGCTACGAGTACGACGCCCTCGGTCACGTGATCGCGCACGTCGACCCGGAGGGCCACCGTACCTCCTATATTAAAGATAGCCGCGGGCGCCTGACCGACATCGTCTCGCCCGACGCCGGCCACATCCGCCAGCGCTTCGACCAGACCGGCCGCCTGATCGAACGCATCGACGCCACCGGCGCGCGCGTGACCTGGTCGCATGACGCGATCGGCCGCGTCCTCCGCGAGCAAGCCTTCGCTGCCGACGGCACGCAGGTCAGCGACGTCCGCCGCCACTACGATCACGGAGGCCCCTTCGCCCGTGGCCAGCTCGTCGCGGTCGACGACGACGCCGGCCGCGTCGAGTTCACCCACGACGCCCGCGGCCGGATCGTCCACACGATCCGGCGCTTCGACACGCCGCGCGGCGCCGTCACGCTGGCGGCCGCCCACGAGTACGACGCCCAGGGCCGCCCGCTGCAGGACATCTACCCCGACGGCAGCACCCTGGGGTACGCCTACACCGCCCGCGGCCTCGAGGCGCCGGGCGCCTTCGCCGAGGCTGAGTACGACGGGCTCGCCCGCTGGCGCCGCCTGTCGCTCGCGCCGGGTGTCGAGCAGACACGCGACCTCGACCACAGCGGCCGGGTCCTTGCGCAGCGCGTCGCGCGGAGAGGGGCCGTGCTCCTCGACCTCGCCCACCGCTACGACATCGCCGGCCAGCTCGCCGAGACCCGCGACCACCTCGCCGCCGAGGGCTTCTCGCTGTCGCAGACCTACGTCTACGACGACCTGCGTCGCCTCGTCGCCAGCACCGCGCACGGCAAGACCTCGCGCTGGCGCTACAGCGACGACGGCAACCTGCTCGAGCAGGCCGGCGCGCTGACCTACGACCCCGCGCGCCCGCACGCAGCCGCCACGTTCGACGCCCAACACCTCACCTACGACGCCGCCGGCCAGCTCGCCGAAGTCGCGGGCGAGGGCCCGCTCGCCGCCGGCACGTGGCAGTTCGACCCGCACGGCCGTGTGCAGTCGTTCATCAGCGGCGATGGCCGACGCGTCGAGCACGTCTACGACTACACCGGCGAGCGAGCCGTCCGCCGGGAGTACGACGCCCGCGGCGAGCTCGAGCACGAGACGCTGTACTTCACCCGGACCGCCGAGGTCCGCGACGGCCAGCTCGTCCGCTGGATCTTCTTCGCCGGCGAGCGGATCGCCGAGAGCATCGTCCCGATGCCGTCCGGCGGCTTCGCCGATCTGTCCGTCGGCGGCGCCGCCGTCCACCCGCGCTGCGGTCCACCGTCAGCGCTCGGCCTGGTCGCGCTCGCCGTCCTCGTGCTCGCCGCCCTCACGCTGCTCGTCCGCCAGCTCGGCCACGCGGCGCGGCCTCGCCGGTGGGCGGCTGCCGCGGCCCTCGTGCTCGCCGCCCTGAGCTGCCGACACCACGGCGACGCCGCGCGCCCGCTCGTCCCCGACGAGCACACCCGCTACCACGTCGCCGATCGTCTCGGCTCCGCCGCCCTCGTCTTCGATCACCAGGGCCGCCCGCTCGCCCGCGACGCCGCCGAGCCCTACGGCGCGGCCCGCCTCGCGTGGCGCTCCGGTGACGCCGCCGACCCGGCCTACCGCTTCACCGGCAAGGAAGACGACCCGCTCAGCGGCACGATCGCCATCGGTGCGCGCCACTACCTGCCCGCGCTCGGCCGCTGGGCGAGCCCCGACCCGCTCCACTTGCTCAACCCGGCCGAGCGCCTCGAGGAGCCCGGCGAGCGCAACCTCTACCGCTACGCCGCGAACAACCCGATCGCCAACACCGACCCGACCGGCCACGGCTGGGTGACGTGGTTCATCAAGACCAGCAAGGCTGCCGTCAAGTGGGCGACCAAGGGCTACGACAAGGTCGACGAGTTCAGCGGCATCGCCGACGACGTGCTCACCATCGCGGGCGCCGAGGCCGGTATCGGCGCCCGCATCCTGTCGGCGGTCTCGCTCGCCAGCGAGGTGCTGCCGGTCAGCGCCGGCGACCTCAAGAGCGCCTACCGCTGGGCCCGTGGAGGTGACAAGGCCCTCGACAGCGCGATCGCAGCCAAAAAGCACCCGATCGGCACGTACCGCGAGCTCAGCGACGCCAAGGCGCGCGATGCGCATCACATTATCCAGGACGCTGCCGTGCGCGACGTGCCCGGATACAGCAAGCGGGACGCCCCGGCGATCCGCCTGGAGGGCTCGTCGAGCACCGTCGGCAGCGAGCACTACACCGCCACGCAGGTGCAGCGGCAACGCGGCGGGGGCACCTATGCGGCCGAAAGGCGGATCGGTTACAAGGCCATGCGGGAGGCGGGACTCCCGGAAGATCTGGCGCGGCAGGCGATCGAGGTCGCCGACCGCTACTTCGGCGGCCTCGGCCTCACGCCCTCGTCGCCGACGAGAACCCCCGGCGGCCGCAAGTGATCACGGAGACCACGGAGACAGCATGCCCGGAAGAATTTTTGCAGGAAGCGTCATGGTCCTCTTCGAGACCGCGCCCTCGCTGGAGGAGGTCGGACGCGTGCTCGGCCCCCTCGGTGAAGTACAAGCCGTAGCACCCGCGGCAGGGTGGCTCGGGGGCTTTCCTGGCTTCATGCTGCGCACCAACCCCGACGACGACGGGAAGCTCGTCGTCGACGTGGTCGACAAGCCGTGGCCGGACACGATGGGCGACACCCAGCATGATCCCGATCTTTTCTCGTGCTGGTGTCTCGGCGGTTTCGGGCCGCTGGTCTACCCGGGCAACCTGGAGAGGGCCGGACAGCACGCCTACGGTGTGCCCGCCGCGTCGACCATGATCTCCCGCCATCGCGCGTTCGTGAGGATGCGGAAGACGTTGTCGAGCCCCGACGCCGAGCCGCTCGCCGACTTGGCACAGCTCGTCACCGTTGCGCGCGCCGTGCTCGAGCTCCCGGGGGCGCTGGCTTACTTCCAGCCGAACGGCGAGGTGCTCCTGGATCGGGCCGCACTGGCGGCCAGCCTCGAGCACGCGGCGCGGACCGCCGTTTCTCCCCTCGAACTGCATGTGAACGTGCGGCTCTGGCGTGTCGAGGGCGCGAACGGCTGGATCCTGATGGACACGGTCGGCCTGGAGCAGGTCCTCGTGCCCGACCTCGAAGTGCTGTGCGACTCCCGCCGCCACGACGAGAACACCGTTGCGCGGTTCCTCCGCAACGTATCGCTCTACCAGCTCCAACGAGGCGACGTGCTCGCGGACGGCGACACCCTCGACGGGCCGGGCGGCAAGTGGCAGGTCGGGCGCGTCGATGAGAGTCAGGTCGCGCCACCGCGCCCGGTCGTGCGACTAACCCCCACTGAGGGGGCTTCACTTGGCGGGGGCGCGTAACTGCGCTAGCTTGGTCGCACCGTGGCTCCTGCACGCCAGCCCTGGATCCTCGTCGGGTTGCTCGCCTGCAACCCGGGCGGCGAGACCACGACCGGCTTCACGACGCCGCCCGCGATCACCACATCCCCGAGCGACCCGGGTGAAAGCAGTTCGGGCAGTAGTTCGTCGACGAGCTCGAGCTCGAGCGCTGCGGAGGAGTCGAGCGTCGGCGGGTCGAGCTCCGGCGGGACCGTCTGGGACATGGGCCAGCCGACCGACTTCGGCCCCGGACACCCGATCGGCTGCCAGGGAAAGATCGACTTCCTGTTCGTCATCAGCACGGCGGGGACGATGGAGAACCTGCAGAAGCGACTCGCCGTCAGCTTCCCGGGCTTCCTGGCGTCCATCAAGGAGCACTTCGACGACTTCGACGTCCACATCCTCTCGGCCAACCCGAGCGGGTGGTGGGACATGGACGACTGCACGTACTGTGCGGACACGGAGTGCGATCCGAACGCCTCGCCGCCTGCGTGCGGGGTCAGTCTCGACGCCTGCGACAAGAGGATCGGCGCGGGCGTTGCGTTCCCGGCCGGCACGGGCTCGGCGAACCGCCGATGCGACTTCTTCGGCGGCCAGCGCTACATCATCGGCGACGACCCGAACTTCGAGGAGTCGTTCGCCTGCATGACCCAGGCCGGAATGAACGGTGCGATCGCTGTGTCCGCCGAGTCGATGGTCGAGGCGATCAGCCCCGAGTTCAACGGCCCCGGCGGCTGCAACGAGGGGTTCCTTCGCGATGACGCGCTCCTGGTCGTCACACTTCTTCACGACACGTACGACGATTTTTCCAAGGGCACGGTCGAGAGCTGGATCGCAGCGCTGCGCGAAGCCAAGCACGGCGACGACGACGCGTTCGCGGTCCTCGTTCTGACGACGGACGTCGACGTCGGCTACTGGCAACTCTGCCACCCGAACGATTGGGTCGCCGAGAAGAACCCCCTCCGTCTGCTCGTCGAGGGCGTCGAGCACGGCTTCATCGGCTCTATCTGCGAGGACACCTACACGCCGTTCTTCGACGAGACCGTGGCCGAGGTCGTCGCCCTCTGTGACGGCCTCGTCATCCCGCAGTGACGTAGGATCTGACCCACGCGTGCGCCTATGGGTGATGCACGCGAACGATGGCGACCGGCTTGCCGTTGACGGTGCGGTAGCCCGGCCAGGCGCAGAAGCCGCGCATATCGCACACGACGCCGTTCGCCGCGTCATCTCCTGCCGTGCCCATCTCATACCAGGTCCGCGGGCCAAGAGGATCAGTGAACGAGAAGACCTGCGCGTCGGAGCCGCCCGCCGACCGAACGCCTGCGCCGACGACCTTCTCCTCGCGGTCGCAGGCGGCTCCGCGCAGTTCCGTGGAGGGCATGAGCTCCGGCAACTTCCTCTCCAACCAGACGCCGTTCGATGCCCACCGGAACAGCGGTTGCGGGGACGCGTTCGGATCGTTGTGAGCACGCGTCCATCCGCCGGCGATGAGCTCACTGCCGCAGATCGCGATCGAGTACATGGCTTCGTGCTTGTACGCATCCCCGGGCGAGGTCACGGGTGAGCCGACAGGCCCGCCGAGCGGAACAAAACGGGCGATGAAGGCGCGAGTGAAGAGGTCAAACTGGTCGTCCATGAACTCCCGCTCGCCGACGACGACGACGAAGCCGGTCTCCGGCTCGATGAGCATCGCTCGGATCTTCTCGCTCAGCTGGTTGGGGTCGTCCGGCTGCTCGTCTGCCGTGAATGGCGCCTTGAGGGCCTTCGGGATGACCGAGTCCTCGGACACGTGCGTCCAGAAGGCCGCGTCGGTGCGCGGGGGGTTGTCGCTGGTGAACTTCCACCCGCCTGAGATCACGACGTCGTCTGCCGCGATGACCACGCTCGAGACCGCCTCGCCGGCGAGCCCCGTCCGCTCCCACAAGCGTCCCCCGCTGGCCGTCAGCAGCGCCGTGTAGCGCTGCGGCTTCCCCCCGACGATGAGGTTGCCGCCGACGGCGACGTGCCCGTGATCGTCGACGGCGACCGCAGACAGGACCGAGGACAGGGCGGCGAGGTCCGGGTCACCGGTCCAGTTGCCGATGGTCTTCGGCCAGCCGGGCAACACGACTTCGCAGTGATCCGGGTCGAGCTTCCAGATCGCGGCCTTGGGCCCGGTGCCCGTGTCGCGCCAGCCCCCAGCGACGATCGCCGCCTTGGTGTAGACGGCCGCCCCGATCATGCTGCCGTTCGCCGCGTTGTCCACGAACAGGCACTTCTCGGCGCCGCTCGCCGGGAGTTCCACCGTCAGCTCGGCCTCGGCCGTCGCCGTCAGGCCCTCCTCGTCCTCGACCTCGGCCGTGAACACGTGCGGCTTGCCGTTGTCCTTCGCTGACAGCGCCTCGTAGGTGTAGGGGAAGTCGGCCGGCGTCAGCTCGACAGCCGCGCCGCCGTTCATCGACAGCCGCACGGTGATCACGTCCGCGCTCGCGTTGAGCGAGAGGAGGGCGGTCTTGCCGGCCTCGTCGAGCAACTTGGGCTCCACCGAGAGCATGACCGTCGGCGGCATATTCTCCACCGGCGCGCCGGTCGATGTCCCCGGCTCGGGAGCTGTCGTCGTCTCCTCCGGCGGGCCCGTGACGGTCTGCACGCCGGAGCCCGCCGACGTCGTCGGCGTCGTCGTCTCGACGGTCGACGAGGTCGACGACGTCGAGCCGCCGCTCGCGTCGGTGTCGAGCCACGGCTCGAGGTCGCTCAAGATGTGCTCGAGGCACCCGCCGAGCAGCAGCGGCGCCAGGATCAGCAGCACGGTCATGTGGCTTCTCATCGCAGCGCCTCCTCTCAAAAATTCAGCCGTAGCACGGCCCCGGCGCCGCGCGGTCCACCGTGGGGAACAAACGCGACGGTCCGACGCCAGACCTGGTGCCGCCTGGCGAGCAGTACCACCCCGGGGATGAACGTCGCCGCCGCTGCCATGCCGAACCCGATCGCCGCGGCGCGCGAGTCGAAGCCGTCGGCGCCGAGTTGAGGCACGAGGTTCTTCTCCTCCTCGGTGAGGCCACCGCGAGCCGGCGCGCTGTCTCGCAGCCGGTCCAGCGTTGCGAGCTGGATCCCGTGCGTAACGGCCGCGCCGGTCGTCAGGCCGATGAAGCCCAGCCCGAGACCCAGCAGGGTCGCCCCTGCGGCCGTGCGCGCCCGGGAGCGCCGAGCATCCCGCGGTCTCGGCCGCGGCGATGTCGACTCCGACGGCGTCGGCCCCGCGACGATCTCGACGAGGTCGCCCGGCATCGGCCGCGGTGGATCATCATCATTGATCAGCGCGATGGGCTCGAGACGGCGGCCGGCGGCGTCGAACCGGCAGTTGGCCGCCCTCTTCTTGGTGGCGTCCGCCGCCAGCCGCGCCTGATCTGCCGCAACGAGCTCGGCCCAGAATTTCTGTTGCTCGACGTGGTCGAACTGGCCCTTGCGGACCACCCGCTCGGCGATCCGCAGCGCGCGACAAAGCTGCTTCGAGTCGTCGGACGCGATGAAGGCCGACTCGAAATTCGTGTGCGCCCCGAGCAACTCGTCACGCACGCGCACGTCGGGTTGACCGGCGAGGCGGAGGTACGCCTCGCCTGCATCGACGAACCTCTCCGCGGCCTCGTGCTCCTTGGCGAGCGCCCGCAGCTCGGCCGTCGTCATCGTCGATCCCTGATCGGCCCCGGGCTGAAGCGCCAGGACCAACACGTACCCGAGCATCATGGCGATCCTCCTGCTGAAAAGAACGTGAACGAGTTGATCTTCGCCCGCAACGGCGGCTGGGCCTCGCGGATCGCCTCCGCGATACACCGTGCGAACGGGTGTTCCTGGCTCATATTGACGACGCGGACCCACTCGACCTGGCCGGTCTCCGCGGCACCGCCGACCTGCACCGACTGCGGCGTCTCCGCGATCCCGGCCTTCTGCGCGCAGGCCCGGGCCCGGGGGAGCAGCCGCGTCATCGTCTGGTCGAAGGTCTGTTCCTTCCGCGGCCGCCGGAGCGGCGTCGCCTCGCTGGCCGGCGACGGAAGCCGCGTTGAGATCGCCGCCGCAGTGGCCGATCTCCCGCCCCCCGCGTGCTGGGCCGCTGGGTCGCGCAGCGCCTCGAGCCGTCCGGCGGCGGCATCCTTCTCCGGCGGCGCCCGGCCATCGACATCGGCCACCGCCACGCGATCGATCACCACGGCAAGCTCGGTTTCCGAGCGGTCAGCGCACGCCGTCAGCGGGACATCTACCCGCGGAGCGCCGACGGGCGCCGTAACCATCGCCGTGTACATCGCCCCCGCGCCGACGAGGCCCGCCAGCACGCACGCGGCTGCGAACCTCCTCGCACTGTACCTGAGCACGACTCCCGCCGAGTACGGCGGAACGGCCGGCGCCGCCGAAAATACCGCCGACGGGCCTCCGGTCGGTAGCGTCCCGGAGATCGGGCTCATCTCGCCAGCTACAGCGCTCGCGGCCGACAGCGGCACCGGGATCGGGCCCGCGGCGTCGGCCGAAGCGCTCGGGGCCGGCAGCTTCGCGGCGACGCCGGCCGGCATGCTCGCCGACTCTGCGGCGGTCGCGGCGACGTTGGCCGACGAGCTCGGCAGCTCCGAGGCCGTCGACACCGCGACGCCGACCGCCGACCTGCTCGCCGTCAGCTCCACCGCCACGTCCGCCGCCGGCTCTACCCGCACGGCGATGCTGCTGCTGCCCGCGACCCCCTCCGCCGCGAGCATCGCCGCCCGGATCGCCGCCGCCATCTCGGCGGCGCTCTGGAATCGGGCCTCCACGTCGCTCAACGCGCGCATGATGCAGTCGTCGATCGCCCGCGGGATCGACGGCAGGAACGCCTGCGGCGACGGGATCACCATGTCCTCGGGGCACGCGCTGATGTCGGGCACCCGCTGCGTCGTCAGCATCGTGTACATCAGCGCCCCGACCGAGTAGAGGTCGTTGCGCGGCTCCGGCGGGCACCCGGCGAGCAGCTCCGGCGCGATGAAGCCCTCCGTCCCGAACACCATCCGCGACGGCACCGGCGAGATCGTCATCCTGCGCTCGGGGGGCACGAGCGCGAACCCGAGGTCGAGCAGCGTGACGTGCGGCTCGTCGCCGAGCTTGCGCGCCACGTACACGTTGTCGGGCTTCACGTCGCGGTGGACGATCCCCAGCCGGCCCAGCGCCGCCAGCGGGTCGAGCACCTGGAGCACCACCAGGCACAACTCGCGCCACGGCATCGTCCGCCCGTAGTACAGCGACGCCAGCGACTCGCCCGGGACGACGTCGAACACGATGAACAGGCGCCCCCTGTCCTCGCCGTAGTCGTGCGCGCGGACCAGGTGCGGGCTGGAGATCCGGGCCGTCAGCCGCCCCTCCTGCTGGAAGAACGCGCCGATCGTCTCTCGCGCGCCGGCGTGCAGCACCTTGACGGCGACCTTCGCCTTGGTCCGCCGGTCGAGCGCGCGGTACACCGCCGAGGTCCCGCCGCAGCCGAGCACCTCGAGCAGCTCGTACCGCCTGCCGAGCACGGCGCCAACGTGGTTCGTCGACGTGCGGTTGCCGAGGTAGAACACCTGCACCTCGTCGCTTGGCGGCTGCGTCGGTCGCACCCACGTCATATCCGGCCTCGATCTCCTGCCGCGAGGGCGGCGGGGACGTGAGCGTACCGCACCTCGCGCTCGCGCGAGGTGTCCACTCGACGACGAGGCGTCGGGCACCGCCTCGGCGCGCGCGCGTACACGCCCCCTTGGAACGTCATGTACGTGGCTCGTCTGGCGAGGCGACCCAGAAATTCTGGTGAGGAAATTACAGAAATTTCGTCGCGCCCCGACACGTTGTCCGACGCCGTCACAGTCTCGTCGCCGTCACCGTCACCGTCACGACCGCCGCAGATCACCGTGGCGCTCGACGTGCTGGTCGCGGTCCCGCCAGGTTGCCGGGCGGTCGCACCCCACGTTCGTCTGGCGCCCCCGACGGTCTCGGCGACCTCGGCCGAGCGCCTCCACGTTCCCGACCGCCAGCGGTGCGGACCCGGCACGCACGGCCCCGCTGCCAGCCGCTCGACGGCGCAGCATCCCGCGACGACTGGCATGTCGACCTGCCGTCCCCCGACCGACGCCTGACACCGGCCGTCGCCGCTCACCCTCGCGCCCGTCATGGACGACGGGCCCGACAGACACGCCCGACGGGCCCGACAGACACGCCCGACGGGCCCGACAGACACGCCCGACGGACCCGACACGCGGAGGCGCGCCACCCGACCACGCGCGGGCACGCTCGTGCGCGCTTCACCCCACGCTCGAATTCCGCGCCTGTACAGGGTGGTTGGCCCCGTCTAGTTTTGCTGACGTGGGGACGGCGGAATTTCTGGGGACTGTGAGGGGCTGGGTCGCCCGGCTCAACCTGCGGATCGAAGAGGCGGCGGCGCTCGCGGGCATGGAGGCGCAGCAGCTCGAGCGGATGCTGAGCTTCCCCGAGCTGGCGCCGTCGCTGAAGGACGTCCTTCAGGTGCTCGACGGCCTCGGCCTCGGAATCGCCGGCGTCGAGCCGCTGACGACGGCGATGGTCCTGCGGTGGCTCGATCAGCGCCGCGAGGCGATGAAGATGTCGAAGGTCGATCTGGCCGCGCGGTCGGGCTGCAACCGGCAACACATGACGTACATGTTCCAGCAGCCAGATCCCGATCCGAAGCTCGAGACGGTGCTGAAGTTGGCGGCAGCGCTGGACTGCGACCTGAAACTCGTGCAGCGCCGGACGACCCTCCGGCCGATCGTCGACCCCGCACCCGCCGCCTACTCGCGCCCGGCCGAGGTTGTGTCCCCCAAGCCCGCACCGGAATCGTCCGAGCCCGCAACACATACCTCGACGCCGTCGCCGGGGTCCACCACGCCACTGGCCGCTGCAGCACCCGCTGCGCCTTCCGCCGGGCAGGAGGCCCGGTCGTCGCGCGCACCGGCCGGCCCGCCGAGCAACATGTCGGCTGCGTCAGCCCCCTCGTCGCCACCAGCCGGCACGTCTCCGGCGCCCAGCACGTCGCCCAGTGCTGCCCGCGCGACCACTACGGCTGACGACGCGGCCTCCAAGGACCGACCCGCCACGACGATACCGACGAACTCCACGACCAACGACAGGGCCAACGCCGCACCGCCGCCGACTGCGTCGCCACCGGCCGGCGCGTCGACATCGCCCGCCGCGTCGCCGCCGGGTGCCGCGCAGGCGACCACCACCGCCGACGGCGCGACGCCGAAGTCTCGACCGACCACGACGACACCAACGAACTCCTCCGCGCCGACGAACGCCTCAGCGCCGACGAGCAACAAGACCGGCACCACATCCCGCCCGAGCCCAGCCAGCGCACCGACCGCGGCTGCGCCAGCCCCGACGCCCGCCAGCACATCGACGGCCCCGGGCCCGTCGCCAACGAGCGCGACGGGCCCGGCCAACGCGAGCAACAAGACGAGCACCGCACCGCCGACTCCGCCGTCGTCCCCGCCGACCGACAACGGTCGCCCGTCGTCGAACGGCCCTCCACCGTCCGCTCCGAGCGCCGCCGCGGCAGTGGCTGCGGGTCTGGCAAGCGCGGTAGCGGCCTCGACCTTGGGGGGGCCGTCCGGGGCGGACGCCCCACCTGGCGGCAGTGCCTCGGCGAACACGCCACCGGCGCCAGCCCCCGCGCCAGCCGCAGCGGCTGCCGCGGCAGCTCCACCCCAAGCCGCGGGCACCGGCACCCCGCCACCCGGCCCCGCACACAATGAGGCGCTCGACTACACGATGAGGCGTATCGAGCAGGCGCAGCAGGCCGAGCTCGCCGCGCAACAAGTCAGGCATGAACTCGAGCTCGACCGTACGCGGTTCGAGTACGAACGCCGGCTCGCGCAGCGGGACGCCGAGGCGCGACAGGAGGCCACCACCCACGCCCTCGTCGCCGGCGGCGCCGCTGCGGCCACCGTGCTCGCCGCGACGAACGTGCTCGCCGTTCAGGCCCCCGAGGACCGCCGCACAGCCCAGGCGCTCCTGAGCCTCGGCGGGAGCTCTGCGCTCGCCCTCGGCGCCGTCGCCGAGAAGGGCTCCGTCGCCCGTACCTTCTGCTTCGCCCTCGGGATCTCCGCCATAGGTGTCAGCATCTACGACTTCTTCCACCAGAGGATCAGCGGCCCGCCCGGCGGAATCGGCGCCACCCTTCGGCAACAGGGGAACGCTCTTGTCATCCACTGGATCCGCCCGAACACGGCCGCCGCGGCGGTCGGTCTGAGCGCCGGCGACGAGATTGTCGGCGTGGACGGCTTGACGGTCGCCCAGATCGGGGTGGACGACGCGTGCCGCCGCCTGCGTGGCCCGGTCGGCACGCAGGTCCATGTCGCGGTCCGGCGGACGACGACGACGAACACCTACGAGTGGTCCGTGACGATGATTCGAACCCCGACATGAAGGACGCCGCGATGCCCCGCAAGCACCCGACCCCCGATCCCGCCTTCGGTCTCCGCGTCCGCGAGCTCTGCACCGAGAAGCACCTGCCCCTCGCCGAACTCGCACGGCGAAGCGACCTCAGCCCCGGCGTCCTGCGCCGGATCGTCGGCGGCACGCGCCCGGTGCAGCCCGCCGAGCGCCGGTGCATCGCCCGCGCCCTCGGCCTGAAAGTGCAGGAACTCGCCCCCAGGAGAAACGCCGACCGCGACCTCGCAGCCGAGGTCGCAGTCCGGCGTCAGGTCGAACAGGAGCGCGACGCCCTACGCGAGCAGGTCGACGGACTTCGCGCCGAGCTGACCGCCGAGCGAGCGGCCCGCACCGCCGAGGTCGCCGAGCTCCGCGCCTCGCACGAGCGCGACGCCCCCACGCAGGCCGGCGATCCCGAGGAACTCGGCGCGTTGCGCGAGCAGGTTGAGATCCTCGACCGAGAACTGGCCGCAGAACGAGCGGCCCGCGCTGCCGAAGTCGAGGAGCTCCGCGACAAGCACATGCGCGAAGTCTCCGTCCTACGCAGGGACTTTCACGCTGAGCACGTCAAGGCGCTCAGCGAGGCCCAGGAACGCGAGGAGAAGCTCGTCGCCGCCCTCCGTTTCGCGCTTGATGAGATTGATCGTCGCTCGCAAGCTGCGACCGCGCGTCCGCCGGCCCACACAGGCTCTGCCCCATCGCCTGCACCAGACGTTGCCCCCGAAGGGCCCAATTCGTCGACCGCCGGGAGGCTCGGCACCCTGTTAGCCGGCATCGCCGGCATCGGCGGCGCCGTCTTCGGGACCTGGCTGCTCTCGTCGAAGCAGCCCTGACCGTGCCGTCGCCGAGCCGCGAGCGGCTGACGTCGGCCCCGCGCGGGCGCGGCGGAAGGGCAACCACGAACCCGATCACGCGCTGGCGCGGTCGAATCAACACAGCACGATTTGCCGCCTCGCTGCCGACTCGATCGCCGAACTGCTCCTTTTTGTCGGCGGGGAGTGGTCATTGCGCGGCATGTGTGCGCTGCCTCCCCGCGTCCTCCGGTGTCTTCCCGGATGCCGACGGCCGCGTGCAGACCGATCGTGCAGACTCCCATGCCGAATGCGTCGCGAGCGCGATAGCCGGAGAGCGAGGTAAGGTCTGAGCTATCGCTCGGCTTGCGCGGGCGTGCGCGTGCCCTGACGTCCCCGCTGGAGACCGACTCCGTGGTCACTCCGCCGGGAGTCCGGGACGACACGTGACGGCCCGCGTAGTAGAAGCGCTCACGGTCGCACCGGCTCAGCGTCGGGTCCGCCCCGGCTCGGCCGGTGGACCAGGACCGCGCGGCATCGCCCGTCTTGACATTCACAGCGACCGCCGCAATCGAGCGTCCCGGGCATGCAATCATCATCGCATCGGGCATGACGACATTCGGGAGGTTGGTCGCGCGGGGTCGAGCCGGCCGCGTGACAGCAGCTGTCGGCGACGCAATCGGCATCGGCCGCGCACTCCACGGTCGAGGCTGGCCGGGCCGGCGGCGGCAGCGGTGGAGGAGGGCGCCCGCTCGGCCGGTCCGGGCACGCGAGCGCGACGACCAGGGAGGCGGGCACCAGGCGAAGACGTGGCGGAAGCATCGGGAGCGAGTGTAGTCGCTCCCGGCCGCGTGGCGGCGACCAGCGTCACCGCTCCGGCCGCGCCATCTCCTCGTCGAGCCCTTGCGTGAGGAGGTAGCCGAGCGTCCGACCGAGGCGCACGTCCTCGTCGAGTTGGTCGAGGTCTTCCTCGTGCTCGGGTTCCCGCGCGAGAGCCTCGCGCTCGTCGACCTTGCCCTGCACGTACTCCTCGACGACGCGACGAATCTCCTCGAGGCACACCCGGTCGCGCTCGAGGTCGATGTCCGTGACGTCGTCGCCGACGAGTTTGCCCCGCAGGGCGACCTGGAGGTGACGGAGTCGCGTCTCGGTCGCCCGCCTGCGTTCGCGTTCGTCCTTCAGACGCGCCTTCAGGCTGGCGATCTTCCTCGCGTCCTCGGCCGCCGCGGATTCGGCCGCTTGGACCTGCCCGTTCGCGGTCGCCTCAATGCGCTCGATCTCGGCGCGCAGCGCCTCAAGCTGCCGCCCCCTGTCCTCGAGCGCGATCTCGCGGTCGAGTACAGCCTCCTCGAGGTGCAGACGCTCGGCAGCCGCCGCCGCAGCCTGCGCCTTCACCGCGTCCTCGAGCACCGCGACCTCGCGCGTGCGCGTCTCTTCTGCGAGTCGCCGGCGCTCACGCTCCGCCGCGAGCTCCGCGTCGCGGACGGCGAGTTGGTCGCGCAACGCGCCGAGGGCCGCCTCATGCTCGCGGACCTGCTGCGCCAGTTCGTCCCGCACAACCTCGATCGCGCGCCGGTCCTCCGCGGCGGCCTCGGCCTCATCGGGATCACTTTGGAACCGTTCGACCTCGCCGTTCAGGCGCTCGCCGTCGGCCCGTGCGGCCCGCGGTCGGTGCTCGAGGTCCGCCTGCGCGGCCCGAGCCGCACCCCGCTCCTCGCGACGCTGCCGCAGCGCCACGGCTTCAACGCTGGCGTCGTCGGGATCCTCGAGGCAGGGCGCGGCGGTGGTGCTGAGCCGGACCGCATCAGCGCGCGCGCCAGCGCCAGCGGTCACGTCCTCGGAGCCGGGCGTGGCGGTGGTGCCGAGCCGGACGGGGCTCGGCGTCTCCTTGAGCAGGTCGCGGTGTTGCTGCGACCCAGGATCGCTGATCCCGGCGAGGCAGAGCCTCCAGCGCAGGCGGCTCTCCTTCTTGACCAGGCACGTCTGGTCCTCCAACGCTCGCAACGCGCGCTGCAACTTGACCGGGTCGGGCGGTGGTTCGCCGAGTATCGCGCCGATCATCTTCGCGATCTGGCTGACCGTGCCGGCGAGGTCGACCGCGCCCACCTCCGCGAGCCGAACCACCAGCTCGACGAGGTAGAGCGCCTTGGGGAACCGGAACCGCATCGCCACGAGGCACGCGCGCGCGGCCTCCGACGCCTCTCGCTGAGCACGGCCCTGCGACACTCCGAGAATTCGTGCATACCGCGGCAGCACCCGCGCGCCCGCCTTCGCCTCGACCACCATCCGCCATCCTCCCCCAACAACGATACCCAAGTCGCCGGGCGAAGGATGCAGACTGTTCGTGCAGGCCCGTCTGGGTCGCGCCGCGAACGCGCTCGGCCAGCGCCACCGACCTACCATCGGCCAGCGTCCGCTGTGCGCAGCAGCGCGCGTCCCCGGCTGTCCCCGCTGGGAACCCGACTCCACGGCGACTGCATGGCCCATCCTCGGCGGCCGCGAGTCAACACCCGGCGAACAGCCCGCACGAACGAGCGCGTGTGAAGGGCGGCTCCGAGGACACAGCGCGCTCAGGCGAGCGCCGCTCCGCGTTCGATCAGCGCCGATCAACCGTCAGAAATTCACGCGGAGACCGACCACCCACCCCGTGCGACCGGCGGACATCAACGGCTTCACGCGCACGCGCCCGCGGTCAGGCGAGCGTGCTGCTCCTGCTCCTCAAGCCATTCGTGGTACCGGGCGCGCCGCCTGTTGCCCTTGACGAACATGAGGAGGATCGCCGACCCATAGCCGTCGTCGCTGTCGGCCGCGAACCCCAGTGCGGCCTCGCCGACGGCCGTCAGGATAACGCCGGCCTTGTGCATGCCGACGCCCTTGCTGTCCGGGATGAAGCCCTCGCTGCGGTTACACGGCGCACGATCCGGCCGGGACGTCGGCCTGGTCGTCTGCTCGAAGAACGGCAAGAAGCTGTACGGCCTCGACCGGAGCTGGGCCCACGCGCGCAAGCTGGCGGGCATCACCGACGTGCGCCTGCACGACCTCCGCCACTCGGTCGCCACCGACGCGATCATGAACGGGGCGCAAGAACTACCGCACGACCCAGGGCTATGCCGGTGACGCCGCCTCCGGGGCGCCGGCGCTGACAAGGCGCGGGGTTGCCCTTCGCCGCCGCGATCTCGCCGAGCAGCGCCATGACTTCGTCGGCGACGACCACGCGCTTGCCGCTCTTCGAGTCGTGCCGATCTTGCGGGACAAGTTCGGTCGCTCTACGAACGTGCAGGTGTGGGGCCACGCGATCCCAGGACAAGGCCACGCAAGAGCTCGCTCGCCTGTGCGACAGTGTCCCGGCCGCGCCTGATCAGCGTCTAGTCCCCAACCAGCACCTGCAAGCCCCGACGGCGCGGGTCCAGGTCCGCGCGCTGGGCTTTACGCTCGAGTCGCTCACCGCCAGCGGGCTGAGCTCGGCCCGACAGGGAGTGGCTCGGCGACGCTGCTCATGGGCAGCTCAACTGGTTACCGTCGCCGCCCCAAAAAGGTCCCGTAATAATAATGCTCGGCTCTTGATTGTAGTTATCGTTGGGCGCGCAGTAGGTGTCGGTCCCGTTGAGCGTAATCCGACAACCTCCGGCAAAGAACGATCCTGCGTTGCGCCCGTAGAAATCGTGACACCAAGCGGTGTCATGGTGATGACTTGAGTTGTCATCCATTGCCGTGACTTTGCTAAAGATCACGTGGTCGTTATGGACGTTGTTGTGGACAAACGCAGCGGCCCGGCCGTTAGGGACAGTCGCCAGCCCGATCACGACCCAGTTGCAGACGGAGCAGTTCTTTCTGAAGACAATCCAATCGAACTGTCCATTGACGCTGATGACATGGCCGGTAAAGGCCAGAATGTCTCCCCAAGACCATTGAGTCGTTTCGCCTTCATCGCGCACAAACAGGTCGCAATTGCCGGCGTCAGCGTGCAGGTTCCCATTACCGGACGCATTCGCTCCGCCGCAGGCGGCCAGCGGTTCCGGCTCACGAGCCGCGAGTTCTGAGACGGGTGTTAGAGATGGCCGCGGTACCCAATTACCCTGAGAGATCCCCTCGTTCTGGCGGCAAGGGCGCAGACAGGCTCAGCAGCGCAATAGTCGGGTTGTGAATAGTATGGATCCATTATGGTGGATAGGCGCCGCAAACGCCGTGAGGATATAGGGCATCTGAGCGTCGACATGCCTGGGATCATGCGCACTTGCGCGCGGTTGCGTCCGGCATGAAGAAGGAAACGACGGAGACTCGCCGCAGGCATGCCAAGAAGAGCGCCCAGAGCGGACGACGCAGGGTTCGGAGCAGTGACAGGCGCAGTGGGGACCGGCGCCGTCGTCGCAGGAGCGGCCGTCGACCGTCGAGGAGGGCACTGATGGCACGGATGAACAACGCGGCGGTCCGGCGGCATCTGGAGGAGATTTTCGGTGACGACATGCACGCCATGCGGGTGCTGTCGCTGGCCAACGGCGTCACCGGGATCATGACGGCCGCGTCGCTCTGCATTGCGGCGATTGGTAAGGGGCTTGCCGAGGCGTTGGACCTCGAGCCCAAGCATGCGATCAAGCAGGTGGACCGCTTGCTGAGCAATAGCGGGCTGGAGATGGCGGCGCTGATGGCCCTGTGGACCCGCTACAGCATCGGCGGCTTGAAGCAGGTGGTAGTCGCCATGGACTGGACCGACTTCGCCAAGAGCAAGCACTCGACGCTGGCGATCCACCTCGTCACCAAGCACGGGCGCGCCTGGCCGCTGATGTGGTGGACGGTGCCGACGGGCCAGGGGGAGGGCTGGCGGGATCAGGCCGAGAAGGATGCGCTGCGCGCATTCTCGGCGGCCCTGCCGGACGACGTCAGCGTCATCCTTCTTGCGGACCGCGGCTTTGGTAGCCAGGATCTCTACGAACTGTTGGTCGAGCTCGGGATGGACTTCGTGATTCGCTTTCGGGGCAACATCACGGTCGAGTCCAACGAAGGAGAGGTCCGTCCTGCAAAGGACTGGGTGTCGGCGAGCGGCCGGGCTTGCCTCCTCAAGGACGCGATGGTGACGCACCGTCACACGCCCATCCCCAGTCTGGTCTTCGTCAAGGCCAAGAAGATGAAGGAGCCGTGGTGCCTCGCCTCCAGCCTTTCGCAGGTGCCGGCGGCGCAGCTCATCAATCTTTACGGGCGCCGCTTCACCATCGAGGAGGCCTTCCGCGACACCAAGAACGCCCGGTTCGGCTTGGGTCTCTCCGACATCAAAATGAAGCGTCCCGAACGCCGGGATCGCCTGATCTTCCTCGGCGCCCTCGCTCAGACACTCCTGACCCTGCTCGGCGCCGCCTGCGAAGCCACTGGACTCGATCGCCGACTGCGCGCCAACACCGTCAAGAAACGCACCCACTCCCTGCTGACCCAGGGCCTCTACTGGTACGGCCGCATCCCCACCATGCGCGAGGAGTGGCTCCGACCTCTCATGGAGGCTTTCGGAAAACTCGTTCAGGAACACGAATTCTTCGCTCTGGCGCTCGGTTTCGAAACGAGGGGATGATTCAGCCAATTACCCGATTCAACCACCCTCACGCTGTACTCCTCGAGAATCGCCGGGATGTCTTCGCCAGGAAGCGTGTAATTGAGGGCCAACTCCAGCGGGCTGGGAGCGGCGAGCACCTGAGTCAAAGCTTCTTGTAGGCTTGCAGTGTCGGGCCCTACGAGACTGATACCAATGGAATCGTCTTCCGTCCCGCGGAGCTGAACCGTGACGTCTCCCACCTCCAACGTTGCGAGAAGAGGGGCGAGCAATTCTTCCGAGTAGGGCGGCTCAAAGTCTGGAATGCTCGGATCGGGTAGCGAAGACGGGCCGAGCAAACTCTCGACCGGAATCTTGTTCTCTTCGGCGAGTTCCCTCGGTGACTCTGATGTTGAGTCGTCGCAGGAAAGCGCGACGGAGAGTGCCAAGATAGACATGCAGCGGACCAGATTCTTGTTCGACATCGGTTGAATAGCTCCAATTGTTCACGCCACAGACAGGTCGCTCTTAAAGCCCCATTGCCGAGCTTCGGTCGTGATCGAGAGAGGGCAACGTTCTCGTGTCCTTGCGGGCCTTGTCAACCGTGCAGATCGCGCACCCTAATGAGCCCACCTGGGGTTTGGAAGAGGCAGGGTACTCGCCGACCTCTGCGCAAAAGCGCGAGGAGGCGCAACCGCGCTCGGCCAACGGGCGCGTCTTCGCGCGACAGCCTGTAGAGACGCTGAGCGAGCAGCTTGATAAGCTTCGCCTATGAAGTCTCGCAAGGTTCGCGCTCGCTGGATGCTCGCCGCTCTCGGGCTCGTGACCGCGTGTCCCCCAGCTCCAAACGAAGTGGCCGCTACCGAAAGTTCCTCAGATTTGACCACCCTGCCCACGTCCGACGCCACCAACTCGACCGGCACGCAAGGTGGCGAACCTGCGGTGCTCGACGCTTTTGCCACCGCATACTGCAAAGCGCTCGTAGCATGCGAGTGCGCTAACGTCGACGAGCCGACGTGCGTCTCGCAGATCGCTGCCGAGAATCAAGGTCTCCTTGACGCAGGTGCCGCTGCGGGTCTGAGCTTTGACACAACGTGCGTTCAGGCTCGCCTCGATCGTTTTCTACAGCTTGGATGTGCGCCGGACTGGAGTGCTGCCGGCCCTTACGTCCAGTGCAAGACGCACTACGGGCCGAAGCCGCTCGGCGAGCCATGTACTGTCAACGATCTTGCGGACGGCGATGACTGTCAAGCTGATCTCTACTGCTGGCAGGGCACTTGTGTCGAACTGCTCCCGGACGTCCCTGCCGGTGAGGCGTGTGCGCTTTATTGGCCATACTGTAGTGCCGGTGCCTGTATCTACAGCGAGGCTGCTGGAGCGTACATCTGTCAACCCCCAAGTATGCCAGGTGACCCCTGCTTTGATGGCGGCCATTGCCTCGGCCTCCCTTGCAGCATGGAAACCGGCACTTGCGTCACCCCGCTCAACCCTGGCGAATCTTGCGTCACCACAGACGATGTCTGCGGCGACGGTCTCGAATGCGTAACGCTCGACGGCACCGATGTTTGCGCCGCCGAGCCTGTAGCTGGCATGGGCGAGAGCTGCAAAGCAGTAAAGTGCGGCGACGGTTTGACGTGCCAGAATAATTCAACGTGCGTTGCGTCCCCACCCTATGTCTGTGTATTTGGACCGATCGAGGTGCCTCCTTCACCGGGACAGTTGCCTTAAACTGGCGCCGACCGGGCCGCTCGCCAGCTGCAGCACCGAGCCCCGTCGGCCCCAGCGGCGAGACATACTGGCGCGTAGGATTGTCAAAACCTGATCGTCAAGCCCGCAGGTCCGATCGTCGGAGCTAAGCGCGCGGCACGGGCGTTACGCACGGATCTTCCGCCGAGCCCGATCAGCAATGCCCCCGTCACCAACAGCGATACGCCGACAATGCCAACGGCCATTGACGTATTTGCGGCGGTGAGCATGCCGCGTGCCTGCCATGGCTTAGGGGTCTCGAGCGATAGTCCTGGCCCAGGGTTCCCTATGTGGATCCCGCCGAAGATACCGAAGCCGATCGTCGTAGCGAGAAGTCCGATGCCACCGACCACTCCGCCTGAGATTAGAAGTCGCCGTCCGTGCTCCGAGCGTCGCTGTGCCGAGGCGACCTGCGGCTCCGAAGCTCGCCCCGTCGTTGGGTTGAGGATGAGCGTTGCTGAACACGCGGGAACCAATAAACGAGAGAACCGCCGGTCGCGCATGATCGAAAACTTAATCCACTGCAACATCTTCTTCAAGTGACAGAGGGCGACAGCCGGCAGCGCCCGGCGGCCGCGCGGCCGCGCGCTGCCGGAGCCTGAACGCTTTGCCGGAGCAACGCCGGTGCCGAGCGACCTCACGCGTGGACGGCGACGGCCGAACCAGCCAAATGCGTGGGTGGCCATCACGCCCGCGAAGAGGCGGGGGGTCCGTAGACCACGGCGCTGAGCAGACCGTGGCCGGCGACCGCGCCGGCCGCCTCCGTCAGCCCCGACCGCAGACAGGAACGCTATGGAGAGCGTGACGGGTTCGGCGAGGTCTTCGGCCGCCTCGCCTTCGCTCCGGAGCGGCCGGCGCGGACGATCACCTTGCTCGTCAGGTTGACCGCGTCGCGCAGCACGTAGTCGGCGATGTGCGCGTAGCGCTGGGTCGTGCGGTAGTTCTTGTGGCCGAGCATCTTGCCGACGACCTCGAGCGGCACGCCGTTCATGATCGCGTCGCTGGCGACCGAGTGCCGGAGGTCGTGCAGGCGGACGTCGGTCAGCCCCGCCAGCTCCCGCGCGCGGGCCCAGCTCCGGTCCAGGCTGTACAGCTTCTTGCCGTTCTTCGAGCAGACGACCAGGCCGCGCTTGGGGTTGCCCTTCGCCGCCGCGATCTCGCCGAGCAGCGCCATGACCTCGTCGGCGACGACGACGTCGCGCTTGCCGCCCTTCGAGTCGGGCAGGCGCAGCATCTTCTGCCGCCAGGCGACGTGCTCCCAGCGGAGGTCGCGGATCTCGTCGCGCCGCATGCCCGTCAGCATCAGCAGCCGGATGCCCCGGATCGCCTCGCGGCCGATGTGCCCCGGCTTGCCGGAGCGGATCTTCTCGGCCGCCGACAGCACGCGCTCGAGCGCGTGCCGCTCCTCGGGGTCGAGGAACCGCTCGACCTCCTTCTCCTCGAACCGCTGCACCGCCGTCGCCGGGTTGCGGTACGTCGTCCGGTCCCACAGCGCCCACTTCGAGTACATGACACTGAGCACGCAGCGCATGTAGTTGGCGGCGCACGGCATCGACTTGAGGCCGTTGTGGACCTCCTGGACGTCGTCCGGCATGACCTCGTCCATCCGCCTGTCGCCGAGCTTGGGGAGGATGTACAGGCGGAGCATCGTGCGGTACTTCTCGGCCGTACGTGGCTTGAGGTACATGTCGATATGTTTCTGTTCGAAGCGCCTGGCGAACTCGCGGATCGTGGGCGCCTGCGAGCGGCTCGGCGGCGCGGTCTCGGGCGTCGGCCCGGCGGCCTTCGGGGCGACGGCGCTCGCGGCCCCGCCCTGATGGGCGAGCACGACCATCGCGGCCTTGCGCGCCTCGTCGACCCCGAACTCCGGCGTCATGAGTCCAAGCCGCCTCCGGTGATCCTTGTTGGCAGCGTCCCTGTATCTAGCGAAAAACACCTTCTTGCCACTCGGAAGCACCCGTAGAACAAAACCGGGCAGGGAGTCGCAGGTGATCTCGTACTTGACATCGCGCGGCTTTGCCTCGCGGGCTTGCGTGTTCGTGAGCATGGCTACCCTCCAGACACCCTACAGATCGATCCAAAAACGAACCAACACAAGGCCGAAAATGGCCCTGTCCTAAGAGACACAATCTAACGAATTCGCGCAGCCTCGGACAAATTCGACCATGTATACGACATTGCCGTCGTCGCACTCCTCGCCGTCCTGCACCACCCCGTCGCCACAGCCCGGCGCGCCGGTCGTCCCGCTCGACGAGCCCGGGTCGGTCGTCGTCACCGGGTCGGGCCCCGTCGTCCCCTCCGTCGTGCTGCCCCCGGTCCCCGACTCCGTCGCCGAGGCGCTCCCCGAGCCGTCCGTCCCCGCGGACTCCGTGGTCGTCGCCGTCGGATCCGTCGTCGCGGTCGCCGGCGTCGTGTTCGTGGTCCCGGTCATCGACCCCGTGTCCGTCAGAGCAGCCGTGGTGGGGGTCGCGTCATCGCCGCAGGCGGCGGCCTGCACGACCAGCCCGGCGAACGAAAGCAGCTTCAACGTACGATGTGCCATGCCGGGCATTGGACCGTCGCCCATGGAAGGGGTCAATCGACCGCACACCCGGCCTCGCAGCCGGAACATCGTTCTGCCGCGCCCACGCGCGCTTCGCCGGACGCGCTCGCCCGCGCGGGCGAGTCGCCGCCGGCCCCCGCCGGTCGCCACCATCCTCGCCCACTCCGCGCCCGCGTGCTCCCCCACAGGCGCCGTCGCCCCGCCGGACCGACCCCGCGCGGCGATCTACCACCGTCCTCACATCCCGCCCGACCCCGCCGGCGCGGCTCGCGGAGACGTCCCCTTGACGCCTGCGCGCTCCTCGCGTAAGCCAGCAATGTGAGTTTCAAGAAGATTGCGACGGGCTGTCTCACGACCGCCCTGCTGACCTCGCTCGTCTGCCTCACGCCGACCCCCGCGGGCGCCTTCCAGCCGCTGCCCGGCCGCCGGCCGACCTTCGAACTCGCCGCCGGACCCCCCGCCCGCGCGACCCGCCTGCCGACCTGGGGCGTCGCCCCGCCGGCCGCCCACGCCGCCCTGCGCCGCTTCACCGCGACCTTCGGCCGCGCCGACACCCTGTGGGACCCGGCGACCGGGGTCCCGCTGCGGATCTGGGGCATGACGCAGGCCGTCCCGAAGGACATCCACACCGCCGCCGCCGCCGAGCGCAGCGCCCGCGAGCTGCTCGCCCGCCACCTCGACCTGCTGGCCCCCGGCAGCAGCCCCGCCGACTTCGTGCTGGCCGCCGACGACCTCTCGTCCGGCATCCGCTCGATCGGCTTCACCCAGCACTACCGCGGCCGCCCGGTCCTCGGCGGCCAGGTCAGCCTGCGGTTCAAGCACGGCCGCCTGGCGATGATCGGCTCCGAGGCGCTGCCGCACGTGCAGGCTGTCCTCGCGGACAGCCCCGTCGACCCCGCGCTCGCCCGCGCCCGCGCCCGCGACTGGATCGCGTCCGACGCCGCCACCGCCGACGCCGACGCCGCCATCGACGGCCCGTTCATCCTCCCGATCGTCGACGCCGGCCGCGTCCGCGAGTACCGCGAGGTCCTGCGCGTCGTCGTCCGCGCGACCGCCCCGATCGGCAAGTGGGCCGTCTACGTCGACGCCGCCACCGGCGCCCCGGTCGCCCGCGAGCAGCTGCTGCACTTCGCCAGCGGCACCCTGTTCGTCGACGCCCCGGTCCGCGGCCCGACCGGCCCGCGCGTCAACCTCCCCGCCTCGAACATGAGCCTGTTCGTCGACGGCGCCCCCGCGAGCGCCGACGCGGGCGGCCTCGTCGACGTCGCCGACGGCGGCCCCTCCTCGGTCGTCACCGGCGTGTCCGGCCCGTTCGTCGACGTACAGAACCAGGCCGGCGCGAACGCGACCACCAACCTGTCTCTCGGGCCAGGTGGATCCGCCCTGTGGTCGGCCGCGCAGGACGAGCTGGTCGACGCCCAGCTGAGCGCCTACGTCCACGCCGAGAGGGTCAAGCAGCTCGTCCGCGGGATCGCCCCCGACTTCGCGTTCCTGAACGAGCAGATGCCGACGATCGTCAACATCTCCGACGTCTGCAACGCGTTCGCCGACGGCCAGACGATCAACTTCTTCCGCGCCGACGTCCAGTGCGAGAACACCGCCCGGATCGCGGACGTCGTCTACCACGAGTTCGGCCACAACGTGCACATCCAGGGCCTCATCCCCGGCGTCGGCCTCTTCGACGGCGCGCTGTCCGAGGGCATCGCCGACTTCCTGAGCGCGACGATCACCGACGACGCCAGCCTCGCCCCCGGCTTCTTCCTCGGCGACGACGCCCCGCTGCGCGAGCTCGACCCGACCGGCAACGAGTGGCACTGGCCCGAGGACAACAACGGCTTCGTCCACGACACCGGCCGGATCATCGGCGGCGCGCTGTGGGACCTGCGCAAGGCGCTGCGCAAGAAGCTCGGCGCCGGCCCCGGCACCGCCCTGATCAACAAGATCTGGTTCGAGTCGATCCGCCGCGCCGTCGACATCCCGACGATGTACCCCGAGGCCCTGCTCGTCGACGACGACGACGGCGACCTGTCCAACGGGACACCCAACGAGTGCGAGATCAACGTCGCCTTCGACGTCCACGGCCTCGTCGGCCCGTCCGCCTTCGCCGCCGAGGTCGTCCACGGCACCCCCTTGCCGACCGGCATGCCCGTCGAGCTCGCCCTCGGCGGCCAGCAGAAGGCCTGCCTCGACCTCGCCCCGACCGGCGCGCAGCTGCTGTGGCGCGTCCGCGGCAGCGACGACGAGTCGACGATCCCGATGAACCCGAGCCCCGCCGGGTTCGCCGCCGTGATCCCGAACCCCGGCGACGGCGAGGTCGTCGAGTACCAGGTCCGCCTCGCCCTGACCGGCGGCACGACCGTCACCTTCCCGCAGAACCCGGCCGACCCGCAGTACCAGGCCTACTTCGGCCCCGCGCAGCTGCTGTTCTGCGCCGGCTTCGAGGGCAGCCCCGCGGGCGAGGGCTGGTCGGTCGAGGGCGACTGGTCGTGGGGCGCCCCGGCCGGCGGCACCGACCCCGACGCCGCGTTCGCCGGCCTCGCGGTCGCCGGCAACGCCCTCGCGCCGCCGGGCACCTACCAGGCCGGCGACTTCCGCGCGATGCGCAGCCCGCCGATCGACGTCGCCGGCTTCCCGACCGTCCGCCTGCAGCTGCGCCGCTGGCTCGAGGTCGAGGACAGCACCTTCGACCAGGCGACGATCTCCGTCAACGGCCAGCCCGCGTGGACCAACGCCGGCAGCTTCGAGGGCAACCTCAGCCACCTCGACGGCGAGTGGCGCTTCCAGGACCTCGACATCACCCCGTTCGTCGAGGGCGGCTCGGTCCAGCTCGAGTTCTCCCTGTTCTCCGACGACTTCCTCGAGTTCGGCGGCTGGAACCTCGACGAGGTCTGCATCGTCGGCACCAGCGAGGCCCCGCCCGCCGGCTTCTGCGGCGACGGCGTCGTCCAGCCGCCCGAGCAGTGCGACGACGGCCCGGCCAACAGCAGCACGACCCCCGACGCCTGCCGCGCCACCTGCCGCCTGCCGACCTGCGGCGACGGCATCGTCGACAGCTTCGAGAACTGCGACGACGGCAACCTCGTCGGCGGCGACGGCTGCACGGCCACCTGCCTGGTCGAGGGCGTCGACCCCACCGACCCGACCACCGGCATCGACCCGACCACCGGCCCCGCGACCGGCACCGACACCGACGACAGCGACGCCACCGGCCCCGGCCAGGACGACCTCGTCGACCCCGGCTGCGTCTGCGACGCCCGCCGCGGCGCCGACCCGTCGGCCCTCGCCCTCGCCCTCGTCGGCCTGCTCGGCCTGCGCCGTCGGTCCCGTCGGGCAGGTCTCTAGGAACATGCCCCGACGGACCTGCCCCTCGTGACAGCCGGCGCGCCCCGGCCGCGGGGGCCGCTCCCCCCACGCTCCGCGCCCCACGAGCAGCCCGCCGCGCGCGCCCACGCGCGCTCACGCGCACTCTCGCCCAGGCCGACGCCCTCGACGTCCGACCTCCGCCACATTAACCTCCGTTCATGTTTCGACGCGCCGCCCTGCTGACCCTGGCCCTCGGCGCCTGCGGCCCCGAGCTCAACCCGGCCCGCCCGCCCCCGGCCCACGACGAACTCGCGACCGGCGGCGTGTGGGTCGCCTACAACCTCGGCTGCGAGGTCGGCTGCGACCAGATCCGGCGCGGCGACCGGATCCTCGCCATCGACGACCGCCCGGTCACCAGCGGCGCCGAGATCGACGCGATCGGCCTCACCCGCGACGCCCCGATCAAGCTGCGCGTCGTCCCGCACCGCCAGACGACCGTCCGCGACATCACGATCGTCGCCTCCCCGCGCGACGACCTCCCGCCGATCAAGGGCGCCCCGCCGCTGTTCACCGTCGGCGCCGCCGCCCTCGACCGCGCTCCCGCGTGGGCCCGCCAGCGGATGTTCGGCCACGCGATCCCGGCGCTCCGCCTCTACCGCGCCGACGACCCGCGCGGCTTCCTCAACGGCCGCGAGCTCTACGGCCGCGCCGCCGTGATCGTCGTGTGGGAGTTCCCGCCGATGATCGACGCCTACAAGCGCTCCTACGCGCTCGTCCCCAGCGTCTACGCCCACCTCCAGCAGTACGCCGACACCCTGCTCGAGGCCGGCGTCGACACCTACTTCGTCACCAAGTTCCGCGCCGAGGAGAAGTTCCGCGACCACGCCCGCAGCCTGGTGCCGCCGAGCGACCGCGGCGTGCTGCCGATCTTCCAGCTCTCCTCGAACCCCAACAACCCGAACACGCTCGGCATCGAGGGCGCCGCCGCCGACGTCCGCGAGACCCTGCGCGACTACTCCGCAGCCCCCGTCGTCCTCGTGATCGACCGCCGCGGCATCGTCCGCTTCCACGCCCGCGGCTTCCCGGTCGGCGCCCACGACACGATCGCCGTCGCCCTCGACTTCGCCCTCAAGGCCCTCGTCGACGCCCCCACCCCGCCCGGCGCCGCCCCCCTGGGCCCGATCGAGACCCCCGCCCCGAAGGACCCCGCCGACCCGCTCGCCCCGCCCGACGAGCACGGCGGCGACTAGTGCCGCGCCCAGGGCCTAACGACACCACCTCGCTTGGTCTCATCGCCGCTGGCTTCGTTGGCGAAACTCGTAGTACGGTCCAGTACAACTTCGTTTCGCCGCCTCGCCAGCGACGATGATCCCGGCGCGAGGCGGCGCCGTTAGACCCTGGTCGCGGCACTAGCCGAACGAACATGCCCCGAGGGACATGACCGAATCGCCTCCCGCGCCCCCGCGCTCGCCTGTCCCTGCCTCCTGGGACAGACGCATCGCCCTCGCCGCCGCGCTGCTCGCCGCCTGCGAGCGCAACCCGCCGCGCCCGCCGCCGACCGCCGCCGACCTCGCCGGCGGCGGCGTGTGGATCGCCCACAACCTCGGCTGCGAGCGCGGCTGCGACCGGCTGCGCCGCGGCGACCGGATCCTCGCCGTCGACGGCCGCCCGGTGAGCAGCGGCGCCGAGCTCGACGCGATCGGCCTCGCCCGCGGCGAGCCGGTCTCCCTGCGCATCACCCCACACCGCGCCGGCACCACCCGCGACGTCACGCTCGTCGCCACCCCGAGCGACCCGCCGCTGCTCACCGTCGGCGCCGCAGCCCTCGACCGCGCCCCCGCGTGGGCCCGCGAGCCCCTGTTCGCCCGCGCGATCCCGGCGCTCGGGCTGGTCCGCCGCACCGACCCGCACGAGCTGCTCACCGGCCGCCAGCTCCACGGCCGCGCCGCCCTGCTCGTCCTCTGGCCGCCCCCGACCCGGCTCGCCGAACGGCGCGCCCGCGACGCCGCCCTCCCCGCCCTCCACGCCCGCCTGCAGGCCCACCACGAGGCCCTGCAGCGCGCCGGCGTCTACACCGCGCTCGCCGGCTTCGCCACCCGCCCCCTGCGCGACGACCCGCGGACCCGCGGCCCGCTCCCCGTGTTCGACCACGTCGCCGAGGCGCCGCAGTTCGGCGTCGACCGCGTCGATCTCCACGCCGAGCTGTTCGGCCGCGCGCACGCCGCGGCGATCGTCATCCTCGACCGCCGCGGCGTCGTCCGCTTCCACGCCCGCGGCTTCCCGGCCGGCCTGTCCGACACGATCGACCTCGCCGTCGACTTCGCCCTGCACGCCCTCCGCGACGAGCCCGAGGCCGCGGCGACCGAGCTCCCGCCGCCCCCGCCACCAGGCCGCCGGTGAGCCCGCTCAGCCCGCGCGGGCCCACGCCGGTGAGCCCGCTCAGCCCGCCTCGCCGAACACGTCCGCGAGCGTCCTCGCGTCGAGCACCCGCGCGATCCACCCGTCGAGCGTCGCCTCGTCCCCGCACCCCAGCACCCGCTCGCGCTGCGCCTCCGTCGGCGCGAACCCCTTGAGCTGCAGCAGCTTCAGCAGCGTGTCGGCCTTGCCGCCCGTCCGCCCCTTCTCGATCCCCTTCTCGATCCCCTGCTCCATTCCCTCGAAGAAGTACTTCCGTGCGAAGTCACTCTGGTACTCGTAGCGGGCGGCCATGATCTCCTCCACGCCGGTAAGCCCGCTCAGCGCCGCGCGGGCCCCGCCTCGCCGAACACGTCCGCGAGCGTCCTCGCGTCGAGCACCCGCGCGATCCACCCGTCGAGCGTCGCCTCGTCCCCGCACCCCAGCACCCGCTCGCGCTGCGCCTCCGTCGGCGCGAACCCCTTGAGCTGCAGCAGCTTCAGCAGCGTGTCGGCCTTGCCGCCCGTCCGCCCCTTCTCGATCCCCTTCTCGATCCCCTGCTCCATTCCCTCGAAGAAGTACTTCCGTGCGAAGTCACTCTGGTACTCGTAGCGGGCGGCCATGATCTCCTCCAGCGCCGCGCGGGCGGCCCGGCCCAGCAGGGCGTAGACGAAGTCAGGATAGAGCGTCCCGCGGTCTCTGTCGAGGTCATGGGCGGCGGCCAGCGCTGCGAGCGCGATGTGTTCGGCGCCGGGCTCCTCCGCGTGGGCCGCGACCGACAGCACCGCCAGTTCGGGCGCCTTGCGGGCCGCGTCCGGGTCCGTGATCACCGGCACCGCGTCGGGCCCGAGCACCCACGGGTGGAGCGTGCAACGGCCGCCGCCGAGGTCGATCGGCTCGGCGCACCAGCGGGCGACCTCGCGGTCGAGCGTCACCACCACCAGCATCACCGGGCAGCCCGCCCGCGTGCGCAGCCCGGCGACGTACAGCGGCCACGTCCAGCGCTTGCGCGGGTCCGCCTCGATCTGGACCTCGACGACCAGCGCCATCGCCGGGCGTCCATCCGCCTCGCCGAGGTTCAGCACCGCGTCGGCGCGGTGCTCCGCGAAGTTGAGGTCGACGAACTCGGCCGCGTCGACGCGGATCGGCGCGGCGGTGTTCGCCTGGCCTTCGGGCCACAGGAGCGCCGGGATCATCCCTGGCGCGTTGCGCACCAATTGGACCAGCGCCTCGTGGGACAGCTTCGGCACCGGCCGGCCCTACAACGCCCACGCGGTCGCGGTCAAAACGACGAGCCCGGCTGCATCAGGAACTCGCGCTCCTCCTCGGTGTTGTCGCGCTCGAGGATCGCGTTGCGGTGGGGGAACCGACCGAAGCGGGCGACGATGTCGCGGTGGCGGACCGCGTAGTCGAGCCACTCCGGGTTCTCGTCGAGCTGACGCATCAGCTCGACGCAGCGCTCCTGGTCGGCGAGGCTCTCCGAGTGCTCGAGCGGCAGGTACATGAACAGCCGCTCCTCCTGCGTCAGGTCGCGGTCGAACCCGCCGTCGATCGCCGCGCGGGCGATCTCGCGGGCCTTCGCGTCGGTGGCGAACGCGCCGGGGGTCCCGCGGAACACGTGGCGCGGGACCTGGTCCAGGAGCAAGATCAGCGCCAGCGCCCCGTGCGGCGACCCGGCCCACAGGTCGAGCCCGCCGGCGGCCGCGCGGGCGTGCAGCTCGCTGAACTGCTCGCGGATCGACTGGTCGAACGCGTCGGAGCGGACGAACCACCGCGGCCGCGCCTGCGGCGAGAACCAGAATCCGAGCACTTTTTCCGGGGTCGCCATCGCCGATTAACTTTGCATCGCTAGCCGGCGAATAGCAACGCGACCCCGGCGACCGCGACCACGGCCCCGAGCACCCCGCGCAGCCCGGCGCGCTCCCCCTCGAACCAGGACGTCAGCGGGATCACGAAGATCGGCGACGTGCTCAGCAGGCTCGCCGCGACCCCGGCCGCCGTCGACTGCAACGCGAACAGCGCCAGCGACACCCCGAGGAACGGCCCGAGCGCCGCCCCGAACGCCGCCTGCCGCAGCGCCGTCCGGTCGCGCAGCGCCGCCCGGAGCTTCGGCCCGGCGCCGAGCGCCGCCGCCAGCAGCGCGAAGCACCCGAGCCCGACGATCATCCGGATCTGCGCCCCCGCGAACGGCTCGTAGCCGATCATCCCGCGCTTGCTGAGCACCAGCCCGGCCGCCTGTCCGAGCGCCCCGCCGAGGCCGAGCAGCGCCCCCCGGAGCCGCCGCGCCGGCGAGCCTGTCGCGCCCGGACCTGCCCGTTCGGACAGCACCCACGCGACCCCCGCGAACGTCAGCCCCATCCCCACCAGCGACAGGGGCGACAGCGCCTGCCCGAGCGCCAGCCAGTCGATCGCCGCCGTCATCGGCGGAGACAGCGCCATCATCAACAGCGTCAGCCGCGGCCCGAGCTCGACGAACGCGCGGAACTGGCACAGGTCGCCGAGGAAGAACCCGAGGAACCCCGACAGCCCGAGCCACAGCCACTGCTCGCCGGTCGCGTCGGTCGGCAGCGGCTGTCCGCGGAGACAGGTCCCTGCGACCGCCGCGAACGCGAACGCCAGCGCCAGCCGGATCACGTTGAGCGGCACCGTCCCGATCCGCCGGCCCGCGCGCGAGAACGCGAGCGAGCTGATCGCCCAGCACATCGCCGTCCCGAGCGCCGCCAGCTCGCCGAGGTGTTGCACGGCCGGACTCTACCGGCAATCGCCGCCCGGCCGCGCCCCGCCCCGCGTGCGTCGACGCAGCCGCGCCACGCCCGACACCCACTCCCATCCACCGCCCCCTCGCGCCCGCGCGACGGTTCCCCCTCGCAACGCCCGCCGCACCGTCGCGCCCGCGACCCCCACTCCCATCCACCCCACCGTCGCGCCCGCGCGCCGACATGCCCCGCGCCCGTGACCCGCGACCGCTCGCCGCGCTACGCTCGCTCGCCCCGCGATGCCCGACCTCGCCGACCTGCTGCCGCCCGCCGAGGCCTCGCTCGCCGCCCTGCTGCTCGCCAGCTTCCTCGCCGCCACCCTGCTCCCGCTCGCCTCCGAGGTCTGGCTGTTCGCCCTCGTCCGCGCCCGCCCCGACCTGCTCGGCCCGGCGCTGCTCGTCGCCACCCTCGGCAACACCGCCGGCGGCCTGACCACCTACGCCCTCGGCCGCCTCGGCCGCGTCGCCGTCCGCCCCGCCGCGCTCGCCACCCGCCGCGCCGACTGGCTGCGCCGCCGCGGCGCCCCCGTGCTCGCCCTCGCCTGGCTGCCGCTCGCCGGCGACCTCCTGTGCCTGCTCGCCGGCTGGCTGCGCCTCCCCGCCGTCCCGGTCGCCCTCTGGCAGGCCGCCGGCCGCCTCGCCCGCTACGCCGCCCTCGTCTGGCTGGCCTCGCGGGTCTGACCGATCCGCCCGGTCCTCGCCGCCCTGTCCCCGAGGACCTGCCCCGTGCACCCTGTCCTCTCGGACCTGCCCCTCAGCTCACCTTGTCGCGCCCGAGGCTGCTGTACACGTCCTCGAGGTCGGACCGGACCTTCGCCAGGCTGATCACCTCGACGTCCGCGAGCACCAGCTCCTTTAATAAATGCGCCGCCCGCTCCTCGCTGCCGTGGATCCGCACGCGGACGAGCCCGCGCTCGTCCTTCTCCGGGTCGGGCTGCGGCTCGCCCTTGTGCAGCGGCAGCACCGCCTCGACCAGCCCCTCGTGGCGGCGCAGGATCTCGAGCGCGCGCACGAGCCCCTTCGTCACCTGCACCTCGTGAAGCCGCCGCCCGACCTCGTAACGGTTGATCACCTCGTCGACCGGCCCGTGGACCTCGAGGCGGCCCTGCTGGATCACCGCGACCGCGTCGCAGAACCCGTCGAGCTCGCGCAGGATGTGGCTGCTGATCACGATCCCGACCCCCTCGCCGGCGACCTGGCGCAGCACCTCGCGCAGCTGCCGGCGCGCGAGCGGGTCGAGCCCGTCGGCCGGCTCGTCGAGCAGCAGCAGCTCGGGCCGGTGGACCAGCGTCCGCGCGATCGCCAGGCGCTGGCGCATGCCCTTGCTCATGTCCGAGATCCGCGCGTTCGCCTTGCCGGCGAGGTCGAACACCTGGAGCAGCTCCTCGACGCGGGCCTTCGCGGCGCGGTCGTCCTGCCCGTAGCACTCGGCGAAGAAGGTCAGGTAGCCGGCCGCGGTCATCCCCGGGTAGAGCGCGGTCCCGTCGCCGAGGAACCCGATCCGCTGGCGGATCGCGTAGCGGTCGTCCCACGCGTCGCGGCCGTCCCACAGCACCCGGCCGCGGTCCGGCTTCTGCAAGGTCGCCAGGATCCGCAGCGTCGTGCTCTTGCCGGCCCCGTTGGGCCCGATCAGCGCGAGCACCTCGCCGCCCTTGATCGTCAGGCGGAGCTCGCGGACCGCGTCGCGGACCCCGTCGTAAGAGTGGTGGACGTCGGCGCACTCGACCTGCTGCATGGCGTGGCTCCTCCGGGCTCGCGGCAAGGACGCCGGGGCGCGCCCGAAAGTTCCCGCCAGGGTATCAGGCATCCCCGGCCCCCGCGCGGTACACTGTCCCCCGCCGATGCCGCGCCCTCGCCCTCGCCCCGCGCACCTGCCCCCGCCGCCCGCCTCGCGGCCGCCCGCGCCCCTCCTCGCGCTCGCGCTCGCGACCCTCGCCCCGCTCTCCTGCACCCGCCCACCGCCGCCCGCCGAGCCGACGGTCGAGGCGCAGCCGACCGGCGACGACCCGCGGGCGCAGGCCGCGGCGCGCCTGCCCGGCTTCGACGTCGCCGGCGGCGAGCGCGACGTCCCGCACGAGCGCTTCCAGGTCGAGGTCGGCGACGCCCCCGTGCGCGGCCCCGCCGAGGCCCCGGTGACGATCGTCGTGTTCTCCGACTTCGAGTGCCCCTACTGCGAGCGCGGCCACCGCACGCTGCAGGCGCTCGAGCGCGAGTACCCCGGCCAGCTCCGCCTCGTCTACAAGGCCTTCCCGCTCGAGTTCCACGGCCACGCGATGATCGCCGCGCTGATGGCCCGCTCCGCCCAGGAGCAGGGCAAGTTCTGGGAGTTCTACGACCGCCTGTTCAGCCAGAAGGGCCTCGACATGGACCGCCTGACCGCCTACGCGCGCGAGGCCGGGCTCGACATGGGCAAGGTCCAGGGCGACCTCGAGGCGCTCCGCTGGGGCACGGCTGTCCAAAAGGACATGCGCCAGGGCCGCAAGCTCGGCGTCACCGGCACCCCGTCGTACTTCATCAACGGCCGCTACCTCAACGGCGCCAAGCCGCTCGAGCTGCTGCGCGAGATCGTCGACGAGGAGCTCGCGCTCGCCGAGCGCTGGCGCAAGCAGGGCGTCGCCCCCGACAAGCTCTACGCCCACGCGATCGAGAACGGCTTCCGCGAGGTCCAGTACCGCAAGCCGCGCCCGGGCCTGAGGCCCGACGTCATCTACCCGGTCCCCGTCGACGACTCGCCGCAGCGCGGCCCCGAGACCGCCCCGGTGACGATCGTCGAGTTCGCCGACTTCGAGTGCGGCTTCTGCGTCCGCGGCCACGAGACCGTCGAGAAGCTGCGCCGCCGCTACGGCGACAAGGTCCGCGTCGTCTTCAAGCACTACCCGCTACCGTTCCACAGCCACGCCTTCCTGGCCGCCCGCGCGGCGATGGCCGCCCACGCCGAGGGCAAGTTCTGGGAGTTCCACGACCGCCTCTACGAGGCCCGCGCCAAGTTCGACGAGGACACCCTCGTGCAGATCGCAAAGGACCTGCGCCTCGACCTCAAGAAGTTCAAGCAGCGCCTCCACGCCGCCGACGCCGACGCCCGGATCGTCGCCGACCAGAACCTCGGCGCGACCCTCGGCGTCCGCGGCACCCCGGCCTACTTCGTCAACGGCCGCGCCGTCGACGGCGCCGTCCCCGAGCTCGAGTTCCGCCTCGTCGTCCAGGAGGAGCTCGAGCGCGCCGAGGCCCTGCTCCGCGACGGCGTCCCCCCGGCCGCCCTCTACAACCGCCTCGTCACCACCCAGCCCGCCGCCCCCGAGTCGTCGCGCTAGCGCCGCGCCCTCGTCTGCCCTCTCGAGACCTCCCGGGCCCCGCGTCTCCGGACGCGCGTCGACTTGCGCAGGCTCCTAGCCGGCTAGCTCGCGGGCGTCCACCAGCGCTCCCACTCGCGGCAATTCGCGTGGGTGTAGATGCTGCCGTCGGGCCGCGACCCGAGGTGCAGCCCCCACTGCGCCGAGCGCAGCCGGATCCCGTCGTCGAAGAACACGACCCACCGCTCCCACGCGTCGCGGTTCTGCGTCACGTAGACGCTGCCGTCCCCGCGCGAGCCGAGGTACGTCCCGTGCGCGCTGCGCAGGAACCTCGCGCCGCCGCCCGCGTCCTCGACCGTCCAGCGCTCCCACGCGTCCCGGTTGGTGTGCATGTAGATCGACCCGTCCGGCCGCGCCCCGAGCTGCACGATGAACTCGAAGTTCGTCAGCAGCACCCGGTCGCCGACCGCCGGGACCCGGATCTGCGGCCACGAGCGCCACAGCTCGTTGACGGCGCCGCCGTCCCACTTGAACCCGATCACGTTCGTGCCCTGGGAGTACGTCCCGGGGTCGCCCATGATGTTGAGCTTGATCTCCCGGTCGTCGCGCGACGCCAGCGCGTTGTACGGACCCGGCACGCGATCGTCGTACCAGTACATACCCGCCGAGTAGGGCTGTCCGGGCGGATTCCACGTCAGCAACGCGGACCTGATCCGGCTGTGCCTCGGCATGTTGGGATCCTCGCGGCCGATGAACAGCCACTGGTCGAGCCCGACGTTCTTGAGCACGAACGCGTTCGCGTCGCTCGGGTGTCGCTCCCGCACCCACCGCTGGACCGCGTTGCCGAGGTCGAGGTAGTCGACCGAGACGACATGGTTGGAGACGGTCCGCGAGCGGGACCCGAGCACCAGCAGCCGCCCGCCGGGACCTCGCGCCTTCGACACGATATAATCCGCACTCATCCACACACCTCGCCGATTCGGCACTGGAGCACGCCGCGAGCAGTGTGTCGAGGACGCAGGGCCGCGCCGCCGGATCGCCTGGCCCCGCGCCGCCCCCGGGCCTCGCGCCTCGCACGGGCGCCAGGGCGAGCCGACACGCGGACGTCTCGCGACGGTGTTCCGCCGCCGCGACGACCCGGCCCCCGCGGCCTCCGGGCGGCTGCGGGCCCTCGGGGCGAAATCGCCCGCCCCTCCTCGCGACCCCTGCGGGCGCATTTTCGGCGATACTTCGGCCCGTGCCGGACGTGCCGACGGTCCAGCTCCCCGGGCTGCAGCTCCTCGACGAGGTCGGCCGCGGCACGCGGAGCGTCGTCCACCGGGCGCGCCGCGGCGACTTCATCGTCGCGGTCAAGCTGCTGCGCACCGGCGCCGCCGCCGACCCCGCCGCCGAGGCGCTCGCGTTCCTGCGCGAGCACGCGACGCTGGCGACGCTGTCGCACCCGTGCGTCGTCCAGATCTTCGAGATCGGCGAGGCCCGCGGCCAGCCCTACGTGCTGATGGAGTACGTCGACGGCCGCACCCTCGCGTCGCGCCTCGCGTCGGGCCCGCTGACCGAGGCCGAGGCGATCCACCTCGGCGCCCAGCTGGCCGGCGTGCTCGGCGAGGTCCACCGCCGCCGCCTGATCCACCGCGACGTCCGCCCGCAGAACGTCGTGCTCGTCGACGGCGCCGCCGGCCTGATCAAGCTCGTCGACTTCGACCTCCGCCCCGCCGCCGCCCCGCTCGCCGCCGCGCCCGCGGCCTACCGCGCCCCCGAGCAGAACGGGATGCTCGACCGCCCCGTCGACGCCCGCTCCGACCTCTACGCCCTCGGCGCCGTGCTCTTCGAGGCCGTCGCCGGCCGCCCCCCCTTCCTCGCCCGCAACGCCGACGAGCTGCGCCGCCAGCACGCCGTCCTCGCCCCGCCGCCGCTGCGCGAGCTCGCCCCGCACTGCTCGCAGGCCCTCGCCGACGTCGTCGCCCGCCTGCTCGCCAAGGACCCCGACGACCGCTTCCAGACCGGCGAGGCCGTCCGCGCCGCGCTGCTGGCGATCCACGGCGCGCCGTCCGGACTGCCTCCGAGGACAGGTCCAGGGGACCCTGGCCTTCCGGACAGCCGCGACCTCCGCCTCGCCGGCCGCGAGGCCGAGCTGCGCCGCCTCGAGCAGGCGTGGGCCGCCGCCCGCGCCGGCCGCGGCGGCGGGCTCGTCGTCACCGGCGAGCCCGGCAGCGGCAAGTCGCGCCTGCTCGCCGCGTTCGTCGAGCGGCTCGCCGCCGAGGCCCCGCCGCCGACGCTGCTCGGCTGCCGCTGCCTCCCCGAGGCCCGCCCGCTCGCCGGCCTGCGCGAGGCGCTCGCCGACCACGCGCGCGCCCCCGAGGCCGAGGGTGGCGAGCTGCAGACCGCCCTGGTCGAAGCGATCGTCCAGGCCGCGCAGGCCAGCCCCGGCGCGCTGCTGTGGGTCGACGACGCCGAGTGCATCGACGAGGCCAGCCTGCAGGCGCTGCGCCTCTTGACCGCGCGCCTCGCCGACCTGCCGCTGCTGCTGGTCGTCAGCGGCCGCGCCGAGCGCTGGAGCGCCGAGCTCGCGCGCGGCGACGCGGTCGAGGCCCTCGCGCTCGACGCCCTGCCCGAGCCCGCCGTCGCCGCGCTGGTGACCTCGCTACTCGGCGAGCGCCGCGTCGACGCCGAGCTCGTCCGCCTGGTCGCGACCCGCAGCGGCGGCCTGCCGCTGGCGGTGATCGAGTACGTGCGGGCGATGCTCGACGGCGGCGTGCTGCGCCCGTACTGGGACGTCTGGCAGGTCGAGAAGGCCGGCCTGCAGACGCTGCGCCTGCCCGGCGACGTCCAGCAATTGCTGGTCGGCAAGATCGACCGCCTGACCGAACGGACACGCGAGGTCCTGCGCGTCGCCGCGGTCCTCGGCGCCCGCGTCGCGCCGCCGCTGCTCGCCCGCGTCCTCGGCACCGACCTCAAGGCCGTCGACGACGCGATCTCCGAGGCGACCGTCGCCCGCCTCGTCGAGCACGGCCCGCACGGCGACTACGGCTTCGTCCACAACCGCGTCCGCGAGGCCCTGCTGTCCGGCATCGGCCCCGCCGCCCTGCCCGCCCACCACCAGCGGATCGCCGAGGCCCTCGACACCCCCGACGTCGCCGGCGACCAGCTCTACCTGCTCGCCCACCACTACCTCGCCGGCGACCACAGCAAGCCCGCCCGCGCGATCGACGTCTGCCGGCGCGCCGGCCAGCTCGCCCAGGCCGAGTCGGCCGACGAGGACGCCTACCGCTACTACCGCCGCGCCGACGAGCTGCGCGAGCGCGTCGGCCTGCCGCCCGACCCACGCCTCGACGACGGCCTCAGCGAGGTCTGCAGCCGCACCGGCCGCCACGACGAGGCCGAATCGTATGTCGCACGGGCCATGTCCCGAGAGACAGACCAGCTGCGCCGCGCCCAGCTGCTGCGCCGCCGCGCCCGCGCCGAGCTGTTCCGCCTCGAGCACCGCCGCGCCGCCGCCAGCCTCGCCGCCGCGTTCGCCGAGGTCGGCGCGCGCGCCCCCGGCCGCGGCCCGGCCGCGCTGCTGCTCGCCGCGCTGCTGTGGGT
>ERZ1066117.258-NODE-258-length-50662-cov-13.814196_pt1 | contig 50662 bp, 35 predicted proteins | sample MGYA00382764_ERZ1066117 | MGnify/ENA primary metagenome ERZ1066117 (study PRJEB33369, sample SAMEA5778347) | biofilm metagenome | biome: Industrial cooling water; feature: Water cooling tower basin; material: Biofilm | place: United Arab Emirates | collected...
CGGTCGATGGGCCCCGCGTTGCGGCGTCTGGGCAAGCCCTGAGCTGTTCGCCCACCGGGCGATCCGGGCTCCTCGACAAGACGACGCAGCGGGGCTGGATGCGCCATGCTCGCGGTCGATGGGCCCCGCGTTGCGGCGTCTGGGCAAGCCCTGAGCTGTTCGCCCACGGGGCGAACAGCTCAGTGGACCCAGGTACCGATGTCCTCGCCGCGCACGGCTCGCTCCATGTTGCCCTCGACGAACATGTCGAACACCATGATCGGCATCCGGTTCTCCATGCAGAGGGTGAACGCGGTGCGGTCCATGACGCGCAGGTCGCGGGTCAGCGCTTCCGAGAAGCTGATGCGATCGAACTTCTTCGCGTGCGGATCCTTCGCCGGATCGGCGGTGTAGACGCCGTCGACCTTGGTCGCCTTGAAGATCGCGTCGGCGCCGAGTTCGGTGGCGCGCAGCGCCGCGGCGGTGTCGGTCGTGAAGTACGGGTTGCCGGTGCCGCCGGCCAGGATCACGACGCGCCCCTTCTCGAGGTGCCGGATCGCGCGGCGCCGGATGTAGGGCTCCATCATCGACTTCACTTCGACGGCGCAGGCGACGCGGGTCTCGATGCCGGCGCGTTCGAGGCCGTCCTGCAAGGCCAACGCGTTGATCGCGGTGGCCAGCATGCCCATGTGGTCGGCGGTCGCGCGATTGGTGCCCAGCTTGGCGAACTCGGCGCCACGCAGCAGATTGCCGCCGCCGCAGACGACCGCGACCTCGACCCCGAGGCGATGCACGCGCGCGATCTGCGCCGCCACCGTCGCCACCACTTGCGGCGACACGCCGCCGTGGTCGTCGCCGAGGCTCTCGCCGCTGATCTTCAGCAGGATGCGCTTGACGTTGCGGGGCGGTTCGGAAGCGGGCTTGGCGGAGTTCGGCATGTTGGTCGGCACGCGGGTCCGCGGCAGCGGGCCGGTGGCTCGGCCCTGCTCGCGCGGAGCACGCGCGATCGATCATGCACAGCCGCGTCGACGGCGCAACGATCGCGCACAACTCGAAGCGGAGACGACGGCGAGGCGCGCGCCGGAAACGCCGACGGCCGCGTGCAGCGGCCGTCTCCAGTGGCACGTGCAACCGGGGCGACGCCGGCCGCACCCTTCCCTGCCGGCGCTGCGAGCACCGGCAGCGATCCGCCGATCAGCCGCCGAGATCCATGCGCACGAAGCGCCGGACCTGGATGTTCTCGCCGATCTTGCCGACCAGCTCGGTGCGCACCTGCTCGACGGTCTTGGTGTCGTCGGGCACGTACTGCTTCTCCATCAGGCACTTCTCGGCGTAGAACTTGTCGAGGCGGCCCTCGACGGCCTTGTCGATCACCGACTGCGGCTTGCCCTTCATCGACTCGGCCGCCATCTCGGTGACGATCTGGCGCTCCTTGGCGATCGCCTCGGCCGACACCGTCTCGCGGTTGAGGAACGCCGGGCTGTAGGCAGCAACCGTCAGCGCGACGCCGCGGCAGAAGGCCTTGAAGTCCTCGTTCTTGGCGACGAAGTCGGTCTCGCAGGCGACCTCGACCAGCACGGCCAGCTTGCCGTTGTGGTGCTGGTAGGCGTAGACGAGGCCCTCCTTCACTTCGCGGCCCGACGCCTTGTCGGCGAGCTGCTTGCCCTTCTTGCGCAGGATGTCCTTGGCCTTGTCGAAGTCGCCCGACGACTCCTTCAGGGCGGCCTTGCAGTCCATCATCGGAGCGCCCGTCATCTCGCGCAGGCGCATCACCGTCTTGGCATCGATTTCCGTCATTGTCGTTCTCGAATAGGGCGGCCTTTCGCCGCGGATTGAGCTGAAGGTGCCCGACCGTCGCGCGGGCCACGGCGAGCAGAGGCGCTACCGGATGCGCCAGGGAGGGCGGTGCGGCCGACGCTCGCAAGCGAGCCGCACCGGGCTGGAAGGCCTCGGGCCGACGGCAACTGACGCCGCCAGCCGACTCACGCCACCAGCCGACTCACGCGATCCACCGGCTCACGCCGTCGGGGCCGCCGCCGGCGCGTCGCCAGCGGCGTCGCGCTCCGCACCGACCGAGACCGAGTCGGCGTGGCCGCCGGCCTGGAATCGACCACCACCGCCGCCACCACCGCCGCCCGGGCCACCCGGACCACGACGACCGCCGGGGCCGCCAGGACCACCGCGGCGCGGACCGCCATCGCGGCCACGGCCACCACCGTCGCGGCCTTCCGTGCTGCGGCGACCCTGCGCCTGACGGTTGCGGACGTCGTCCGCGGCCGTGCGCTGGGCGTCGCGCAGCGTCGACTCGTCGCACTGCTTGCGACCTTCCATGATCGCCTCGGACAGCTTGCCGAGGATCAGCTGCACCGAGCTCATCGCGTCGTCATTGGCAGGAATGACGATGTCGGCGAGCGACGGATCGCAGTCGGTGTCCAGCACGCAGACGACCGGCACGTTCATGCGCTTGGCTTCGCGCATGGCGTTGTCCTCGCGGCGCGGGTCGACGACGATCAGCGCACCCGGCAGACCGTGCAGGTCGCGCACGCCTTCCAGGTTGCGGCGGATGCGCTTCATCTCGCGGCGCATCGTCGACTGGTCCTTCTTCTTGTACTTCTCGATGCCGCCCGTGGTCTCGAGCTGCTCGAGCTCGATCAGGCGAGCCAGGCGCTCGCGCACGGTGGCGAAGTTGGTCAGGGTGCCACCGATCCAGCGCTCGGTGACGGGCGGCATGCTGCACTTCTTCGCCTCGGCGTCGACCACCGGACGGATCTGCTTCTTCGTGCCGAGGAACATGATCTGCGCGCCGGTCGCGGCGACGTGCCGCAGGAAGTGCGTCGCGCGGTACAGGCCGCGGATCGTCTCCTCCAGGTTGATCACGTGGATCTTGTGCCGCTTGCCGTGGATGAAGGGCTTCATCTTCGGGTTCCAGCGGCTGGCCTGGTGGCCATAGTGGACGCCTGCGTCGATCAACTCTTGTGCGGTTACGAGCGGCACGTGCGGGTCGGCTCCTTGCCTGCGGTGGGTTTGCTTGCCTACGGTGTCTGCTAGCGGCAGTCTCTCGCGAACGGTCGGCCAAGGGGGCCGGCGGTCGAAACAGAAAGGGCCGAAGATTGTAGAGACGAACGCCCCCCCGTCAAGGCAGGACCGGCAGCCAGCCCCGATCCGCCGCAGAAGCAGGGCCTTCATGCCCTCTTCCCCCGCCCCGCTGCAAGGCTAGACTCCGCGCCCTGTCACTCCCCTCGCCAGCGAGCCAGCGGACTCGCTTCGACAGCCCTCCGCACCCCCGCCGTGTCCGAGCCATCCTTGGAGAGCCTGCAACGAGCCACCACCCCCCTGGCCGCAGCCGCCGCGCGCCCTGACACTGCGGCGATGACGCCAGGGTCGGACACCGACGGCTCGCCGAGCCAAGGCACCCAGGTCGTGCTGGTGATGAACCACAATCGCGACCCCCTGGGGGACCTCTGTACGGCATTGGCGCGCAATGGCTACGAGGTGCACGTCGGCGACTCGTTGGCCCAGAGCCATCGACTGGTGTCCGAGCTGCGACCGGACGTGGTCTTGCTGAACCCGCTGGTTCTGTGCGCGGGCGGCGTCGAACTCGAACTTCTGGAAGGCCTGCAGCGCGACGACGACCCGGTGCCGGTGATCCTGCTGGTCGAGGACCTGCAGGCATTGGCCAATGCCCGGCACGCACGCGTGCCGTTCCGCGACTTCGTGTTGAAGCCGAGCTCGCCGGCGGAGTGCCTGCACCGCGTCGACCTGGCGCTGCAGACGCGGACGCGCGTGCGCGGGCTGCACGTGCGTGCGAGGCAGCTGGAGAGCCAGGTCAGCATCGACTTCAAGACCGGGCTGACCTCCGAGCTCTACATGAAGCGCATCCTCGGCCTCGAGTGGAAGCGCGCGCAGCGACACCAGAACCCGCTCTCGCTGCTGCTGATCGACGTCGACAACTTCAAGGGCGTCAACGACACCACCGAGTATGCGTTCGGCGACGAAGTGCTGCGGCGCGTCGCCGAGGCACTGAAGTCGAACGTGCGCGAGACCGACTTCGCGGCCCGCTTCGGCGGCGACGAGTTCTGCGTGCTGCTGCCGCAGACGAGCCCGGCCGAAGCCGTGCAGACCGCGCTACGCATCCGCCAGCGCATCTCCGGCATGGTCGTGCAGAAGGGCTCGTACCAGCGCCAGGTCACCGTCTCGGTCGGCATCGACAGCTACGACGGCCGCGGCACCGGCAGCGTCGACACCCTGCGTCGCAACGCCAACCGCGCGCTGCAGGAAGCCAAGCGCCGCGGCAAGAACCAGGTCTGGCTCTACTCGGGCAGCGAGACCGCGAACTGACGGCGCGCCCGGCGCGCGCTCCCGCGCCGCGGGCTTCGGCGATCAGGCCGCCGCAGCGAGCGGCAGCACGATGTGCACGTGGAACCCTTCACCGGGCCGCGAGTCGACAGCGATCTCGCCGCCGTGGTTCTGCACGATCGAGTAGCAGATGAACATGCCGAGCCCGCTGGCGTCGGGCCGGTCCTTCTTGCTGAAGAACGGATCGAACACGCGCGGCAGGTCCTTCGGATCCATGCCGGGGCCGTCGTCGTCGACGCGCACGTGCAGCCGATCGCCCTGCCGCTCGGCGCGGACGGTGATGGCGCCCCCCGTGCCGCGCGACTCCAGCGCATCGAGCGAGTTGAGCAGCAGGTTCAGCATCACCTGTTGGATCTCGTGCGCGTCGCCGTGCACCGGCGGCAGATCCTTCGGCACGTCGACGGTGAACTGCACGCCGGCGCGCTGCAGCCGATGCTCGACCAACGCGCGCGCACCGTCGATCGGCAGCGACAGCGAGAAGCTGCCGGGCGCCTTCGCCCGCGGCGAGAAGTCGAGCAGTCGGCGCGCCGTGCGGGCGATGCGCTGCAGGCCGTCGAGCACCAGCTGCAGGTAGGTGCGCTGCTTGTCGCCGAGGTCGGGCGCCTGCAGCAGCCGGTTGACGGCGTTCTGCATGCCGCCGATCGGGTTGTTGATCTCGTGGGCGACGCCTGCGGCCAAGGTGCCGATGCTCGCCAGGCGGGAGCTGAGCACCAGCGCACGCTCCTTCTGCTTCGTCTGCTCGACCGCCTCGCGCACCGCCTGCTCCAGCGTCTGCGTGTGGTCGCGCACCTGCTTCGCCATGCCGCGGAACGACGCCAGCAGCGGCTCGAGCTCCGGCACCGCGCGCCCGGTCGGCAACGGCGCGTCGTAGTCACCGCGCCCGACCGCAGCCGCCGCCGCGCCGAGCGTCTGCAGCGGTCGCCGCACGGTGCGCACGACGACCAGGAACAGCACGGCGCCGAACAGCAGCGACGACGCGGCGACGCCGAACACCGACGTCCACAGCGGCAGCGCCGTCGGCAGCTGCGCCCGCACGCGCGGTCGGAACCACAGGTAGCCGACGACCTCGCCGTCCTTGCGCAGCGCGCGGCAGTAACCGTCGGCGACCGGCAGCAGGCCGCCGTCCAGTTCGCGCGCCTGCACCATGCCGGCGGCGACGACGCCCTGCGGGAACTCGTCCGGGTCGCGATGCACGGCGCCGTGAGGGTTCAGGTAGACCCCGTCGTACGGCGGCCGGCCGCTGGTGACGACCACGTCGTCGTAGAGGTCGCGCGGCACCTGCGCGGTCACCAGCCGCCGCACCACCGCGGCGTCGACCGCGGCGTCGCGCAGCGCCGACGGCGAGTAGACGCGTTCGAGCTCGGCGAACGAGTTGCCCACGCTCTGCTGCACGATGGTGCGCTGGTTGTCGAACCAGTGCTGCTGCGCCAGGTGCACGGCGACCTGCACCCCGCCGACGGTCAGCGCGTTCAGCAACAGCGCGAGCAGCAGGATGCGCCAGACCAGGGACACGTCAGCGCCCGCCCCCGACACGGCGCCGGCGGCCCGACGCGCCCCGGCCGTCCACCGCGCGCCAACCACCCACCGCGAGCCGGCAGCCGTCCATCCGCGTCACCGCTTGCCGATCGACTGCATCATCGTCAGCAGCGGCATGAACAGGGCGAAGACGATGAAGCCGACGACCACGGCCAGGAACACCAGCATGATCGGTTCGATCAACTTGAACGTGGTGTCGATCGTCCGGTCGACCTCGGTCTCGTAGCGGTCGGCGACCTTCGCCAGCATGCGGTCGAGCTCGCCGGTCTGCTCGCCGACGTCGACCATGTTGACGACGATGTCGTCGAACATGCCGCTCTCGCCCATCGGCACGGCGAAACCAGCACCCTCGCGGATCGACGACTGCACGCCGGCGACGGCCGACTTCATGTGCACGTTCTTGGTCGACGCCTGCAGGATGTCGAGCGCGTCGAGGTGCGGCACGCCGCTCTGGATCAACGTGCCGAACGTGCGCGCGAAGCGGGCGACGAGGCTCTTGTGCACGAGCCGGCCGAACAGCGGCATGCGCAGCGCCACCCGGTGCATGACCGAGCGGTAGCCGAGGACGCGACCGAGCAGCACGCGGTGCAACAGGAACAGCAGCAGCACCGACACCAGGTAGATCCACCACCAGAACTGCAGGTGCTCGCCGATCGCGATCACCGACTTGGTGGTCCAGTGCATCTCCCCCTTCACCGTGGACTCGAAGATCTGCTTGAACTTCGGGATCACGAACGCGAACACCAACAGCAGCACGGCCAGCGCCACGACCAGGATCGCCACCGGGTAGGCCAGCGCTCCCTTCACGCGCGACTTGATCGCCTCGCTGCTGGTCAGGAAGCCGCTCAGGCGGTTCAGGATCTCCTCCTGCACACCACCGGCCTCGCCGGCGCGCACCATGTTGGTGTAGAGCGCGTCGAACACCATGTCGTGCTTCTGCATCGCCTCCGACAGCGCGGTGCCGCCCTCGACGTCCTCGACCAGCTGCGCGGCGATGCGCTTCATCGGCCCCTTCGGCATCTGGCCTTCGAGGATGCGCAGGCTCTTGGTGATCGGGATGCCGGCGTTCAGCAACACCGCGAGTTGGCCGGTGAACTCGGCCAGCACGCGCGCGGTCACGCGCGTGCGACCGAACGAGAACCCGCCGCCGCCGCTGGCGGCGCCCGGCGACGCCGCGGTGGCCACGGCTGCCGACTTCGGGGCAGGGATCTTGCGTTGCAGCTTCTTGGGCATCGGAATCGAGGGGGCGAGCACATCGTTGCGCATCGTCGCGACCGCGGCAACGCCCAGGCGCAGGACCTCGCGCGGCGAGCGCGTCAGCGACCGAACCCCGGCCAGGGGAACGGCAACCCGGGCCCACCGGCGAGACGACACGCCACGTCGGCGGCGACGACCGTGGCCGCGGCGAGCAACCACCATGGCCAGCGCGGCGGACGCAGCGAACCCGCCGGCGGCCACAACTGGCGGTCGTCCGGGCGTTCGTGCCGCGGCAGGTCGACGTCGCGCAGCGGTGCACCGGCCGCGGCCGCCGCCACCTCGACGACGACGGCGGTCGCGTTGTCGGGCCCGCCGGCGCGCAACGCCGCCTTGACCAGAGCCTCGGCGGCAGCCTGCGGTGGCAGCAGCGCGGCGAGGCGACCGAACTCGTCCGCCGCCACCACCGACCAGACCCCGTCGCTGACCAGCAGCAACCGGTCGCCGGCCTGCAGGTCGAGCGACGCCTCGTCGAGCGGCAACGACGGCTGCCCGGCACCGATGCAGCGCGTCAGCAGGTTGTCGGGCTGGCGCACCGCGTGGTCCTCGGTCAGCTGTTCGCAGCGGCCCGCGCGCAGCCGGTAGGCGCGCGTGTCGCCGACGTGCACGAGGTGCAGCCGATCGCCGGCGCAACACAGCGCCGTCAGCGTCGTGCCCATGTCGCGCAGCGCCGGCACGGCCGCCGCGGCGTCCTGCACGCGCGCGGCGGCGGCGACGCTGCCCCCGCGCAGCCGCACGTCGACCGGCGCATCCGAGCCGCCGTCCAGCACCGCACCGGCCAACGCACGCAACGCCGTGCGGCTGGCCTCGGCGCCGCCGGCGAGGCCGCCCATGCCGTCGGCGATCGCCGCCAGCAGCCCCCGTTCCCCGGGCAGCGTGCCGACCAGGTAGTCGTCCTCGTTGTGCCGACGCACCTGCCCGGGATGCGAGCAGGCACCGACCAGGAACCGTGCTGGCACCTTCACGGCCCGCTCCCCGGCGCGAACGTCGCCGAGGCGACGCCGCCGACCACCGTCGCCACCGCGACCTGGACCAGTTCGCCGTCGGCCACCGCCGGCAGCGGCGCTTCGTAGCGGAACCGCCGGCCCTCGCCCCGCCGCGACGCCAGCAGTTCCCGGGCGAAGCGATCCGCCGCTTCGTCCGCGAGCCCGGCACAGCGCAGCCGCGCCAGGCTGAGCCCCTCGGGCGAATCGACGACGACGAACCGACGCTCGCCGCGTCGCTCGAGCTGGATGCCCGCCGGCGCGAGCACCCGCAACCGCTGCCGCACCGACTCGCTCTTCAGGTCGCGCGCCAGCGACAACAGCAGGCGCCGCTCCGTCGTCGACCGCACCGCCGTGGTGACCGCGGCGGGATCGTCGCCGACCAGGAACGGCGGCACGACGATCGACGACAGCAGCCCGAGCAGGTCGGTGCGTTCGGTCAGTGCCAGGTCGACCGGGCCCGCGGTCAGCAGCGGATCGTGCAGCACGAACCCGGTCTGCAGGTCGCGCACGGTGACGCGCAGCGTCGCCCGCGACTCGAAGGTGCGATCGGGGATGAAGGCGCCGACGCCGAGCAGCACCCAGGTCACCAGCGTCACCGGCCAGCGCGCATTGGTGCCGAAGCGGTCGATCGGGCCGTCCTGCAGTTCCTCGACCACGAGCAGCAGGTCGAAGCCCTGCTCGCGCGCGCGCGCCAGCGTGGTCGCGAGCTCGTCGCCGGCCTGCCGCGAGGCCAGCATCTCGCGCAGTCGTTCGCGCCGCGCCGGATCGTCGTCGAGCGCCACCCGCTGGAACACCCGCGCGCGCTGCAGCAGTTCGTAGACCTCGCCGATCGCCAGCGCTTCGCCGCCGCCGCCGGGCTCGGCCGGCGCGAACGTGCGTTCGCCGGAGCTGGCGCGCAGGAACGCGCCGCCGGTGACCAGCACCGCGGCGTCGACCGGCGGCAGCTCGGCGATGCCCTGCAGTTCGCTGCGCGGCGACACGCAGCCGGCGAACACCATGCAGACGACGACGACCGTCGCCAGCATGCGACGCGACCAGCACCCGTTCATCGTGGCCTCCGTTCGCGCAGCAGGCCGCGCGCGTCGGCGGCCGCGCGCAGGCCGACGAACACGAGTCGCGGTTCGCGGCCGCCGCCCAGCAGGTCGCTGCCGTCGCGCCGCAGCTGCTCGCTGCGCAGCACGCCGGGCACGACGTCGGGAACGGCGGCGAGCGCGCGCGGCTGCATCGCCTCGCCGTTGGCGCTCAGCAGGCCGCCGACCTCGGCGAACGCGAGGCCGCGCACCACCGCCAGCCGCCGCACCGGCCCGACCGGGTCGGGCATCGGCTCGAGCCGGCCGGCGGCCAGCGCCCGCACGCTCTCCAGGTGCTCGTCGTGGTCGCCGATCCACTCGCGCACCAGCAACTCGGCGCCGGGCACCGCCGGCAGGTCGAACACCCACTCGCGCACGCCGAAGTCGAGCCCGACGAACGGCACGTCCAGAGCGCCCGGCACGAAGTCGCCGGCGGCGAGCGACGCCGCGGCCGACGGCGGCTCGGGGCTGCCGTTCGCCGCCGCCCGGAACGGCGCGATGGCGACGCGCCCGCCGGCCGCGGCCGCACCGTTGGCCGCCGGGTGCTCGCTGCGTGCGTAGGCCGCGAGCTCGAGTTCGCAGCCGAACGGCAACCGGAACAGCAGCGGATCGCCGCCGACCCGTTCGCCGAGCACGGCCAGCAGCGTGTAGGCCTGGAACCAGTCGACCCCGGTCAAGCTGGTGTCGCCGTCGGCACAGTCCTGTGGCAGCAGGTTGGCCGGTTGCATCCGAGCCTGGCCGAGCGGGTCCTCGGCGTGCACGCAGAGCCGCGCCCGCGCGGCCGGCAAGGTGGCCGCGAACGCCGCCAGGGCGCGCGCCTCGGCGCCCGTCAGCTCGTGCTCCTGCAGCAACAGGTCGCGGCAGTTGCGGACCGACACCGCGACCTGCGAACGGTAGAGCGCGCGCGGCGGTGCGTTCGCCGGCAGCGGCTCGGCGAACGGCGTCGACGGCGCCAACACCGGCAGGAAGCGCATCGCCGCCAGCACCGGATCGTCGACCCCGAGTTCGCCCAGGCGCAGCGGCAACAGCGTGCTGCGCGCCGTGCAGAGCCGCAGCTGCAGCGGATAGCGCCCGGCCGGCGTCACCACGTAGGCGTCGACGCGGCGCTGCAGCCGCGCCGCGAAGTCGTCGCGCGTCGTCTCCGCCAACTGCGCGGCGACGCTCCACACCGCGAACGGCACGTCGAACGCCACTTCGCTGCGGCCGTCGTCGCCGGCGTCGACCTCGGCCGCCGCCACTTCGCTCTGCGCCATGCCGAGCCGCAGCTCCGGCGCCTCCGCGGCGACGAACGGCAGCGGGCAGCGCAGGCGCAGCCGCAGCGGCTGGCCATGTTCGACCAGCAGCTCCTCGCCGATCGCCTCGGGCCCGCCGTCGTGGAACCAGAAGTCGGCGATGACCACGCGGCTCGCGGCACCGCCACCGCTTTCGTGCGCCGCCGGCGCGCCACGCACGACCACGGGCCGATCGAGCACGTCGCGCAGCGCCACCGCGAACACGTTGCGCCCCACCACCGGCGCCACCTCGGGCAACAGCGAAGCACCGGGCGATGCGGGCACGATGGCCAGCGGCTGCGCGTTCGCACCACCGACCCACAGCTGGCCCTGCACGTAGGCCCGCAAGGTCGGGTCGAGCAGCCAACCAGGGCCGTCGACCAGGCCCGCAGCCGTGCGCGCCAGCATGCCGGTCTGCAGCACACCGGCGAGGAAGCGTGGGCGCTGGTCCGGGACACGCAGTTCGACGACTTCGGGCAGCACGCGCAGTGCGGCCGCGAAGCGCACCGGTGGTGCTGCGGTCACGTCGCCCTCCGTGGCCACCGCGTCGCCGGCGGCGGCGAGTTCGATCTGCAGGCGATGACCGCCGCTCGGCAGGCGAGCGATCGCGAGGCGCGCAGCGCCGCCGGCCGCCGGGGTGCAGGCCACCGCCGGCACCGATCCGGAGCCCGCACCTTGCGCCGTGCTGCCGAGCTCGATGCGCGCGCCCAGCACGCGCCAGGCCGGTCCGAAGGCGACCCCGACCAGGGCGCCGGCCTCGCCGACCACGAGCTCGCCGCCGACCCAACGCGCTGCCGCATCGACCGGCGTCACCACCGGGCGCAGCGACAGGTCGCGCACCGGCAGCACCAGGTCGAGGTGCCTGCTGTTGCCGGCGCGATCGAGCACACGCGCGTGCAGCGTGGCGACGCCGTCGACCACCAGCGACGCCGGCAGTTCGACCAGCTGCATCGTGCCGTTCGCCTGCAGCGATGCCCGATACGGCGGCAGTGCCCCGCGCGCGATCTCGAGCACGCAGTCGGCTTCGACCGCCGAGAGGGCGATGCGCGCGCGCAGCACGTCGCCGACCTGCGGCAGCCACGGTTCGCCGCCGGGGCCGGCGATGCCGAGCAGCGCCGGAGCGGCGACGTCGGCGCTGGCGAACGACAGCGGCGCGCTCTCGGCGACGTTGCCGGCGCGATCCTGGGCGCGCACTTGCACACGACCGGGCCCCATGGCGCCGTGGTGGCCCAGGTGGCGGGCGAGGGCTTCGCCCAACGCGAACTCGCCCGCGTCGCCGGCGAGTTCGAACGTCGCCGCGGTGCCGTCGTCGAACTGCACCAGCGCCCTGGCCGCGACCACGCCGATCGCGTCCTCGGCGCGCCAACGCAGCTGCGACGCCGCCACCAGCCCGCCCTCCGCCGGCACGAGCGCGGCCTCGGCGCGCGGCGGCACGTCGTCGAGGCGAACCCGCGCCGTGCCGAGCGGCAGGGCCCCCGGCACCACGAAGGTCAGGTCGACCGGGCCTTCGCCGGCGAGGGCGAGCAACGTCTCCAGCAGTTCGCGCCACGACGGCAGCGCGGTCGACAGCAGCAAGGTGCCGTCGCCGGCGTCGACCTCGGGCAGCAACGCCGTGCGCCGCAGCACGCGGCCGTCGCGCGCGATCTCGACGCGCAAGGCCCGCGGATCGAAGCCCCCGAAGTGGCAGCCGAACGTCGCCAACCGCTGGCTCGTCAGTTCCTGCACCGGTGGGGCGCCGGAGCCCTTGCCGTCGACCAGTTGCAGCGCCGAGCCGGGCCAGACGCGCAGGAACGGTTGCTGCCCGCGGTGGGTCGCGATCGCCGCGACGATCGCCAGCGCCGCCGCGGCGATCGCCGTGCGCGCCAGCACCGGGCGGTTGGCGCGCGCGATCGCCGCCAGTTCGGCGGCGACGGCGGCAGCACTCGCGGGTCGCGCGTCCGGCGCATGCTGCAGGCAGCGCAGCAACAACCGCACGAGCCGCCGCGGCACGCCCTTCGTCCCCGGCCACGGTCGCAAGGCCCCGGCGGCGACCGCCGAGGCCGCGCGCTTGGGTTCGGCGTCGTCGACCGGCATCGTGCCGCTGAGCAGGAACCAGCCGAGCGTGCCGAGCGAGTAGAGGTCGGCGCGCGCCTCGACGGCGCCGCCGGCCAGCAGCTCCGGCGCGGCGAACGCCGGGTTGGCGAAGCCGGCGAGCGCCCCACCGCTGCGATCGCCGCTGGCCAGCGACGAACTGCGGGCGATGCCGAAGTCGAGCACCTTGACGTGCAGCTCGCCGTCGCGCGCGGCGACCATGACGTTGCGCGGCGACAGGTCGCAGTGCACGAGCCCGTTGGCGTGGATCGCGCCCAGCGCCTCGGCCACCTGGCGCAGGATCGTCACCGCGTGCGCCGGCGGCAGCGGCCCACTGCGCATCACCACGTCGAGCGTGCGGCCGTCGACCAGTTCCATCGCCAGGTAGGCGAGGCCCCCTTCGGCCTCGCCGACGTCGAGCAGGCGCGCACAGTGCTGGTTGGCGACGGTCGCGGCGCGGCGCGCTTCGGGCAGCAGCGAACGACGGTACTCCGGCCGATCCTGGAAGCGCGGGTGCAGCAGCTTCACCGCGACGACCATCAGCGAGCCGATGTGCTGGGCGCGGAACACGGTGCCGAGGCCGCCGCGGCCGAGCACCGACAGCAGCCGGTACTTGCCGTCGACGATGGTGCCGAGCAGCGGGTTGCCGGCGTCGACTTCGCCGGTGCGCACCGGGTAGTGCACGGTGTCGGTCGGCACGAGCCAGGCCCCGCAGTGCCCGCAGCACTGTGCCTGGGTGTCGGTGACCCCGTCGCACGAGAGACAGATCTTCACGCGTTCGGCTGCGGCCTGTCGGCGCAGGATAGCGGTTCCGCCGACGGAACGGCATCGCCGGCGGCATCGGCGGGTGCGACGAGCCCGCGCCGGCTCGAGTGCAGGGCGTCAGTTCGCCAGCAGCGCGCGCCAGACCTCGAAGACGGCACGATCGCGCACGAACGTGCGGCCGAGGTCGGGGATGGCGACGGTCCACGCGCGCGCAGCGTCGGCGGTGGCGAGGGCGAAGCAGACGGTGCCGACCGGCTTCTGCGCGCTGCCGCCGCCCGGGCCGGCGATGCCGGTGGTCGCGACCGCGACGTCGGCCGCGAAGCGCCCCCGCGCGCCCTGCGCCATCGCCAGCGCCACCGGTTCGCTGACGGCGCCGTGCTGCTGCAGCAGTGCTGGCTCGACGCCGAGCAATGCCGTCTTCGCCTCGTTGGCGTAGGCGACGACGCCGCCGCGCAGCACCGCCGACGAGCCGGGCACGTCGGTCAGGCGCGCCGCCAGCAGCCCGCCGGTGCACGACTCGGCCAGCGCCAGCGTGCGGCCCTGCCGCTGCAGCCGCTGCAGCACCAGGTCCGGCACTTCGAACGTGCCCTCGGCGAACAGCCAGCTGCCGAGCAGCGGCCGCAGTTCGGCGGCGGTGCGTTCGCAGTCGGCCAGCGCCTGCTCGCGGGTGGCGGCGGTGCCGACGATGCGGATCGTCAGCAGCCCGCCGCTGGCGGTGATGCCGACCGCCGGGTTGCGCCCGGGCACCATGAACGGCTCGATGCGTTCGCCGAGCAGCGCCTCGCTCGGCCCGAGCACCCGCAGCCACACCTGCGCGGTCGGCGTCAATCCCGGCAGGGCGGCGATCTGCGGCAGCACGTCGCTGTGCAAGAGGTGCTGCATCTCGCGCGGCACGCCGGGCAGCGCGAAGAAGCGCGCGCGGCCGACGGTCACCGCGAACGCGGGCGCCGTGCCGACCGGGTTGGCGATCGGCGACGCCCCCGGCGGGAACATCGCCTGCCGCTTGTTGCTGTCGGGCACCGTGCGCCCGCGGCGGTGCAGGTAGTCCTGGATCTGCTGCCAGCTGGTCGGATCGAACCACAGCGGGCCGCCGAGCACCTCGGCGACGAGGTCGCGCGTGCGGTCGTCGAGCGTCGGGCCGAGCCCGCCGGTGGCGACGACGACGTCGGCGCGGCCACAGGCGTCGGCGATCGCCGCGCGCAGATGGCCGGGGTCGTCGCTGGTGACCGAGAACCGATGCACGACACAGCCGATGCGTTCGAGTTCGCCGGCGATCGCCTTGCTGTTGGTGTCGAGCAGCGCGCCGTGGATCAGCTCGTCGCCGATCGCCAGGATCTCCGCGACCAGCGTCATGCGGTCCCCGCGATCGGCGCGTCGCGATGGCGCGCGAACCACGTCAGCACCAGGCCGAGGCCGAACAGCACGACCATCGGCCCCGCCATCAGCAGCATCGACACCGGCTCCGGCGGCGTCACCACGGCGGCGACGATGCAGATGACGAGGATCGTCATGCGCCAGTTCTTGACGAAGCCGCGATGGGTGACGAGGCCGATGCGCTGCAGGGCGACCATCACCAGCGGCAGCTGGAACACGAGGCCCATCGCCGCGGTCAGCGCGAACAGCAGGTTGAGGAACTGGCCGATGGTGAAGATCGCCGTCACCTGCGCCGGATCCATCATGCCGGCGAGGAAGCGCAGCATGTACGGCAGCACGACGAAGTAGCCGAACGACACGCCGATGCCCATCAGCCCGACCATGAACGGGAAGTAGCGGTAGAAGACCGCGCGCTCCTTCGGGTAGAGGCCGGCGGCGAGGAAGGCCCACGCCTGCCAGACGACCACCGGCCCGGCCAGCACCAGCGCGAACACCAGCGTCGCCCACATGAACGACAACGCGTCGTCGAGGCCGCCGGTCGCGAACAGGCTGTACGGCATCGGGAAGCCGCTCTCGTACTGGATGCTGCCGGTGTGCTTGAACGTGCCGGCGAGGATCGCGTCGCGGTGCTCGCGGCAGAACGCGAGGTAGCGCACGTCGAGCTTGTCCATCGCCTGGCTCGCGGCCTTCGCCACCGCCTCGGCGTCTTCGAGCTTGGCGATGTGCTCGAGGAACCCCATGCGCCACTGCGTGCGGTAGGGATCGAGGATGATCTCCTGCACCTGGTGCTTGAACGGCAGCAGGGCGACGACGGCGACGGCGATCGCCAGCAGCGACTTCATCAGCCGCGAGCGCAGCTCGTCGAGGTGGTCGCCGAACGACATGCGCGGCAACTGCGGATCGTCGTCGAGGGCGTGGCGGAGCTGCGGATCGTCGAGCGGCATGCGAGCGAGCCGCAATCTAGTCCGCACCGGTGAGCGCGCCAACGCTGCGCCGGGAATGCTGCGGGCTCGCGTCGCCACCGGAACGAGCGCCCCAGGAAACGAGCGCGGGCCGGCGGCACCTTGGTGCCACCGGCCCGCGTCACCGGCGTCCGTGCTGCCGGCGCCGTCAGCTCACAGCTTGATGAGCTCGCGGACGGTGTTCAGGTTGACCATCTCGACCTTCAGCTCGACGGCCTGCTTGAACTCGGCCGAGTCGGCGACGCGGGCGAAGCCATCGCCGGCTTCGTTCAGCGGATCGTCCCCGAGGATGACCGTGTCGACGCCCGGCGCCATCTTGTCGACGACCGTGTTGCCGAGGCGGCGCAGCAGGTTGGCGAGCGGCTCCTTGTTGTAGGGCGCGCTGAAGCGACCCATCAGGTAGATCTTGCGCACCATGCGCGGCGAGTAGAGGTCGTTGTAGAGCTGGTCGCCGTCGCGGGCGTAGTCACCGGCCTCGTCGGCGAAGTCGCTCAGCGACACTTCCGACTTGTCCTCGCCGACGCTGACGACCGTCGCCTTGCACTTGACCGAGGTGCTGTTCGGCGAACGCACCAGGAAGATCGTGCCGCTCTGCAGCAGGTCCTTGCGGCCGAGGTTGATGAACGCGCTCGGCAGACCCTTGCGGGCCGCGATGATCGTGCCGTCGGCAACCGCCGGCGGACGACGCAGGGTCTCGCGCTGGGCGAGGCCGGCCAGCTGGTAGGTCAGCGTGTCGATCTTGCTGGAGAGCTCCGCTTCGCGCTGCGTCGCAGCGTCCTGCACGGCGAGCTTCTCCTTGGAGACGGTCTCGACGTTGGCGGCGGTCGCGGTCAGCGTCGCCTGGGTGCGCGAGTGGCTCGCTTCGAGCTCGCTGCGGACCTTGGCGATCTCGTCCGAGTACCACTTGGCCTTGGCCTCGAACTCACCCGACTTCTTGCGCAGCTCCTCGGCGGTCTTGGCCTGCGTGGCCAGGGCCTCGTCGCGAGCGTTCTCGATGTCGCGGATGCGGTCCTTCTGCTGCGCGATCAGCGTGGTCAGCGAGCCGAGCACCGCTTCCAGGCCCTTCGCCGGAGCCTGACCCGCCAGCTGCAGCGCGTTGTCGCAGGTCTTGGTGATCTCCTCGGGGCTCATCACCCCTTCGATCCCGTCCAGCGTGTGGCCGTTGTACTCGGTGCTGGCGCGACCGGCGTACTTGCCGGCCTTGCCGACCGCATCGCCGGAGTCCTTGATGTAGTGGTCGTACAGCAAGGTCTTCGCCTTCAGCGAGCCGTTCTCGGCCTCGACCTTGGCGATCTTCTCGAGCAGTTCGTTGTTCTTCGTCTGGTTCATCCACGCGAAGCCGACGGCCGCGAGGAAGAAGATCAGCAGCAACAGGAAGAACATCATCGGGACGTGGGCAGCGCCGCTCTGACGATTGTGCATTGGAACCAAGCTCCGAGGGGGTCTGTTCGGGTCTCCGCCGCGCGGAGGCGACGGGGAGAGGAGAGTCAGGGGTGTCCGAAGGGAGAAATCGGGAACGCAGTCGGGACGCCACGCTCGAGGGCACGAGCGCACCAGAACGGGTTCACCGTTCCGATCGAGGGCGCGAGGGGCTGCGGATCTTAGATAGGGAAGGGAAGAGGTCAAGGCGCGCGTTCGGCACGACTTGCCCACGGACCGAGTCTAGCCCACGATCCGCCGGCATGACGGCCGATCCCGGTGGCCCACCCGCGGCCGCAGCTCCGTTCCGCCCGCGAACCCCCGTCGTCATCGGCATCGTGGGCGGCATCGCCGCGGGCAAGTCGGCGGTCGCCGAACGCTTCGCCGCCCACGGACTCCGCCACGTCGACGCCGATCGCCACGCCCGCGCGGTCAGCCAGAGAAAGGACGTGCTGGCCGAGGTCGCGGCCGCCTTCGGCCCGGCCGTCGTGCGAGACAGTGGCCTCGACCGCGCGGCGATGGCGGCGCTGGTGTTCCGCGACCCGACCGCGCGCACCCGCCTCGAAGCGATCCTGCACCCGCGCATCCGCCAGGACATCCTCGCCGAGCTCGCCGCCGCCAGGGCGGCCGGCCAGTCGGCGCTGCTCGACGTGCCGCTGCTCTACGAGAACGGCCTGTCCGAGCACTGCGACCACGTCGTCTTCGTCGACGCCCCCGACGCCGTGCGGCGAACGCGCGCCGCCGGCCGCGGCTGGGCCGACGGCGAACTGGCGCGCCGCGAACAAGCGCAGCTGCCGCTCGCCGAGAAGCGCGCGCGCGCCGACTTCGTCATCGACAACGGCGGCGACCGCGCGACGATGGCGGCCCAGGTCGCGAGCCTGCTCGCGAACCTCTCCGAGCGCTCATGATCCCGAGCCAACCCCAGCGCGCCCCGTCCGCCGCCGCCAGCCTGCAGTGGCCGAACTGGTCCGGCAGCGAACTGCACGCAGCGCTGCTGCAAGCCGACCCGAACCAGGCACCCGCGCCCCACCTCGGCCGCGACGAACTGCTGGCCGCACTGTTCGCGCAGCACCTCGCGCGCAACGAGCGCGTCGACGTCGACGGCGTGTTCGAACTGCTGCCCGAAGGCTTCGGCTTCCTGCGTTTCCCCGGCCACGACCTCGCCGCCGGCGCCGCCGACGTGTTCGTCAGCCCGAGCCAGGTGCGCGGGCTCAACCTGAAGGACGGCCACCGCATCCGCGGCCCGATCCGCCCGCCGCGCGGCAACGAACGCTACTTCGCGCTGCTGCACGTCGACCTCGTGCACGACGTGCCGCCGGAGGCCGCGCGCCAGCATCTCGGCTTCGCCGCGCTGACGCCGCTGCTGCCGACGCAGCCGCTGCCGCTCACCACCGACGACCTGCTGTGGCGCACGGTCGGCCAGCTCGCGCCGTGGTGCCGCGGCCAGCGCGCGTTGCTGCGCTGCCCGGAGTCGTGGTCGCGCACCGCGTCGCTCACCACCCTCGCGCGCGCGATCGCCGCCGCCAACGCCGACGTGCGTGTGCACCTCGGCTTGTTCGACCAGCGGCCCGAAGACCTCGCCGCCGCCAAGGCACAGCTCGCCGGCCTCGCCGTGCTCGACTGCGTCGGCACCACGTTCGATGCGCCGCCCGAACGCCACGTCGCCACCGCGTCGCTGCTGCTGGCGCAGGCCCAGCGCGAGGTCGAAGCCGGCGCCCACGTCGTGCTGGTCGTCGACGCGCTGACCACGCTCGCGCGGGCCGGCCAGCTGGCGAACGAACCGAGCGGCCGCTACCTGGCGCCAGGGCTCGATGCCGCCGCCGTGCAGCTCGGCAAGCGGCTGTTCGCCAGTGCGCGCCAGGCGGCGGAAGGCGGCTCGCTGACGGTGCTGGCGGTGCTGCCGCACGGCGGCGAGCACCAGGTCGACGCCGCGATCGCGCGCGAGTTCGCCGGGCGCAGCCACAGCGAGGTGGTCGTCGACAAAGCACTGGCGGCCGCGGGTGCGGCGCTGCCGCTCGACGTCGCGGCGACCCGCACGCGGCCGGAGGACGACGTGGCGACGGCGAGTGAACGGGCGGCGCGTGAAGCGCTGCGGGCGGAGCTGCTGGCGCTGCCGCCCGACGCGCGCGGCGAACGGCTGCGCCGCCGCTGAGCGAACTGCGCAACGCTACTTCGGCTCGCTTGCGGGCACCTCTGCCCCGACCACGCTGCGCAGGCGCTCGGCGACGGCGGCGACTTCGGCGGCATCGAGCGTCACCACCACGAGGCCACCGGCGACCACTTCGCTCGGCGTCGTGCGCGTGAGCGGCAGCGAGAAGTTGCCCAACTGCAGGCTCGTCGTCAGCCGGTGCGGCCCATCGCCGATCGGCGGCGCCGCACGGCCGGCGACGAAACGGTCGTCGCGCACCTCCGGCAGCAGCAGCTTCTCCAGGCGCCGCACCGAAGAATCGAGCCGACAGCGCGCCCCCGGCGGCACCGCGGGCGTCGGCGCCAGCGATGCCACGACCTGCATGCCGGCCGGCAGCTCGGTGCCCGGGGCGAGCGCCAGTTCGAGCTTCGGCCACGGCCGCATGACCGCCACCACCGCGTCGCCAGCGACCGCGACGCGCTGCGGCACGAAGCCTTCGCCGGCGACCAGCAGTTCGCGCACGCTCCGCCCGAGCAGGATCTCGCGGCGCACCGACGACTTCATGGTGCCGCCCCACATGGCATCGGCGCCGATCGGCTGGGGCTGCGGGAAGATCGCCCACGGCTGCCGCGGCAGCGGTTCGCCGTCGGCTCGGCGCAGTTCGACCTGCACCCAGCGCATCCACTCGCGCAGGTCGAGCGCCAGCGGCGCGGCACCTGCCGGTGCTGGCAGCACGATGCCCGGCCGTTCGTGCAGCGGTGCACCGTGGCCCGGCAGCTCGACGCACAGCGTGTAGGTGCCCGGCGGCAGGCCCGCCCACGTGGCGAGCACAGTCTCGTCGTTGCGGCGTTCCAGCTGCGCGCGCCGCGGATCCGGCACGCTGGCGAACGGCATGCCGTCGTCGGGCGGTGCGAACACGACGGCGTCGGCCGGACCACCACGCAGCATCAGCTGCAGGTCGTCGAGGATGCCACCGGTCGGCAGCGAGGCTTCGAGCGCCCACGTGGCGCCGACCACGACCGGGATCGCGATCCCGCGCTGCCCCAGCGTGAACTCCACCGGCACCACCGGCTGCAAGTGCGCACCGACCACCAAGAGGCGCAGGCGATCCTGCTTCGGCTTGCCGTTCACGACGAACGTGCCGTCGTCGGCGATCCGACTGCTGCACGTGAAGTCCGGCTGCCAACGCACCCCATCCGCCATCGCGCGGGCGAACTCGACCACGAGGCCGACGCGGCCTTGTGGCGGCGGCGCGTAGCCGACGAGCCGGCCGGCACAGACGATCGGCGGCGCTTGCAGGCGCACGTCACCGAGGTCGTTGACGCCAAGCTGCAGTTTCCGCGGCTCGAACCTGGCGTGGACCCGCTCGCCGTCGACTTCGGCCTCCAGTTCGAACCTCTCGAGCATGACCGTCTGATCGGCTTCCGAGTTCCCCCGGCGCGGCACCAGGATCCGCACGAACCGCCCCTCGGCGTCCACCGTCAGCGGTCCACTGCCACTGGTCGACGTGATGGCGAAGGAGAGCGAGGCTCCCTGACCGGCGAACGGCTTCCCCGCCGCGTCGAGCACCCGCCCACGCAGGACCAAGGCGCGGTCCGCGAGGTCGACCTCATGACGCACGGACACACCCGGGGCCGCCGGTCCAGCGACGGCGAGGAACGGCACCAAGCCCTCGCCGGCGCTTCGCACGAACAGGTTTGGCTGCACCGGCACGAAGGGGAAGTGCGCCCAGCCCTCGGCGTCGACCGGCCGGTGCCACGCCTGCCTTCTGGCGTTGGAGTCGTCCTCCGGTCCGGCATGCAGCGCGATCGTCTCGACGCCGAGCATCGGCTTGCCGGCGAGCAGGAACCGCACCGACAGCGCGCCGCACGGCGGCAACTGCAACTCGACTGGCTCGGTCGTCATCGGCGCCGCCGCATCGAGCACGGCCCGGATCGGCGGCAGGCCGTGGATCGACACCAGCACCACCAGGGCAGCCGCAGGATCGTTGCCGTGCCCTTCTGCCTGGCCACGCACCACCAGATGCACGTGCGGGAACGTGGCGAGTCCGTTGCGGTCGGTATCGCGATCGTCGCCTGTCACCACGTCGCGCTCGCTGCCGTCGGCGAGACGACGGCGCAGATCGACCGGCACGTCGACCGCCGGCCGGCCTTCCGCATCACGCACGAGCACACGCAGCGTCTCGTCGGCGACCAGCACGAGGCGATGGCCGTCGGGCGGATCGTCCCTCGTGGCCACGATGCCGAGCCGGCCGTAGCGGCCGCCGTGACGACCGTGCAGCGACACGCCCTTCTTGCTGGCGAACAAGCGCAGCCGCCCGTTCGCGTCGCTGCGCACAGTGCGTCCGAAGCGCTCGGCGAGCGCGTCCGGCTCGCGCGACAGCGCGCGGTACTCGTCCGCCGGCAGCGTGCGGTAGCGAGCGCGAACTGATCCGTCGACCGCCCAGACCTCGGCCCCGGCGATCGGCTGCTGCGAAGCCTCGTCGACGACGAGCACGTCGTAGAAGCGGCCGTCGGCAGCGGCGACTTCGCTGTTCGCAGCACTGGCATCGGCGGCGGTGCGCCCGGGAGGGTTCGCGGCGTCGCTCGCCGGCGCCACGGCAGGCGCTGCAGGAACGTTCGCCGCGGCTGGCGGCGCCGACGGCTGCTCCGCCGGCACCGGCGTCAACTCGTCACCGCGTTGCCACCACCACAGCGACAGCAGCGCGAGCGCAGCGAACAGCAACAGCAGCGAGGCCTTCTTCATGCTTCGTCTCCGCGGACCACGTTACCGCACCTCGCCGCCGGCCCCACGCGGCAGCGTCACTTCGCCTTCTCCGGCTCGGCCAACGCCGCAGCCGCAGCCGCAACCTCCGCGGCATCCAGCGTGATCGTCACCGACGCACCCGCGACGACTTCCTTCGGCGCACATCGCCCAAGCCCCCGGTACCGATCGCTGCGCTGCAGGTAGAACTCCAGCCCACTCGTGCCATCGTCGCCGACGGCCACCGTGCCGACCGGCGCACTGCGGCTGAGCAGCGTCGTGCTGCTGTCGGGACGGAACAGCGCAGCGAGCCCACCCGACTGCCTCGAGCCCCCCTTGGTCAAGGCGTAGGACCCAGTGCGACTCGACGCCGCAGGCTGGGCATGGATGCGCAGCTGCAAGCCCTCGGGAAGCACCACCGGATCGGCGAGCGTGATCTCGGCGCGCGGCCACGGTTCGACCCGCACTGCGAACTCCACCACGTCGGCTGGCACCAACACCGTCGTCGGGCGGCAGCCTTCGCTGGCGACGAAGATCGACTGCGCGCGTCGCGGCAGCAGCAGCTTCGCCGGCCGACCGGAGACACTCGCGCCGAACCACCGCTGCGGATCCGCCTGCGGCTGCAGGAACACCTTCGCGTCCTGAGCCTGGTCGTGGCCACGTGCGTCGAGCAACTTCAGATCGACGTGACGCAGCGAAGTCTGCAGGTCGAGCGGCTGGAGGCGCGGATCGCCGCCAGCGGGCAGCGGCACGGCGACGTCGGCGACTTCGAGCAGCGGCTCGGAACTGCCGCGCAGGGCGACACGCAGCGTGTAGATGCCGGGCTCGACCGCCGACCACTGGCAGGTCGCACGAAACCGGCTTCCGAAGACGCCAGCGCGGCGGTTGTCCGCGGGGATGCCGTTCCAATCCTCGTCCCCGGCGATCCAGTTGCGTGCCGGACCTCCAGCGAGGTCGACTACCAGCAGGCTCACGTCGGTGTCCGCCGGCATCAGGCACTCGACCTGCAGCGACGCAGCACTCCGCATCGGCACCACCAGATCGTCTTGCCCGAGCACGAACTCGATCGGCGCCACCGGCAGGTAGTCGCGCGCAGTGATGCGCAGGCGATAGCGCCCCGGCTCGACGCGGCCTCGCGCCATGAACACCCCGTCCTCGCCGAGGCCGACCTTCGGTTGCACGATCGAACGCCACCTCGCGGCCCCGGTTCGGCGATCGGCCTCTGCCTGTTCGAGCACCAACTCGGCGCCGTAGCCCTTGCTCGCGAAGCCATCGAGTCGCCCCGCACAGACCAGCGGCTCGCTGCCGAAGTGCAGGTCGCCGAGTTCGTTGATGCCAGCATGCAGATCGCGCGGCGGCAGCGAGAGGAAGAGCTCCCGACGACCGAACGGCATCAGCTCGAAGCGCTCCAGCGGCCAGGTTTCCTTGTCGCTCTTCGGCTTTCTCGAGACGTGCACGAAGCCCCCGCGGTCGTCGGTCACCAGTCCGACGCTGTCGCCGTCCATGCCGATGAGGTAGTCCAGCAGCATGCCCGCGTTCGCCATCGGCACTCCGGCCAGGTCGAGCAGGCGCCCCCGCAGCACGATCGCCGCGCTGGCGAAGTCGATCCGCAGCTCCCGCACCTCGCCGATCGCCAGGGTCGGCACTTCCTGCGGCTCTAAGGACGGCACGTTCATGCCCCGGGGTGTGGCGAGCAACGGCACGTCGGCCGGCAACCAGCGGAACCAGGCCCAACCGTCGTCGTCGACGCGCGCGTGGATGCCGCGCTCGAAGTCGCCGGGCTCGTCCTTCGACCCTGCGTGCACACGCACATGGTCGAGGCCGTGCATCGGGGCACCAGCGATTGTGCAGCGCACACGCAGCGAAGCGGTCGGCGGCAGGTGCAGCTCGATCGGCTCCGTCGGCAGAGGTTGGCCGGGATCGACGACGACAGGGGTCGACGGCAGGCCAGGGATCGCGATGCCGACCGCGCAACCCGTCGTCGCATGGCTGGCGCTGGTCAAGATGTGGTCCACCCGCAGCTGCTGAAGGTGGACGAACGTCGCCACGCCCGCAGCATCGGTGGAGGCGTAGGCGTCGAAGCTGGGATTGGCTTCGGGACTCACCTCGGTGCCGAACGACAGACCGACGCGCGCATGCTCCGCCGGCTGCCCAGCCGCATCGAGCACCCGGACGCGCAGCTGCTCGTCACGCACCAGCAGCAGCCGATGGCCCCCCTCGGGCGGCGGGTTGTTCGCGTAGATCGCGAGTTCGCCGTAGCGGTCGCCGGCGCGCGCGAACACCTGGCATCCCTGCTTGTCGGCGACGACGCGCAGGCGCCCGTCGCGATCGCTGCGTGCACGCCGGCCGAGCTGCTGCGCCATGCGTTCCGCGCTGTCCCAGAACTCGCGGGCCTGCTCCTTCGGCAACTGCTTCACCCGCTCGCGGGTCGTGGCATCGCTCCAGAACACCTCGACATCGGCGACCGGCTGCTGCGTCGCGGCGTCGACGACGAGGATGTCGAACGTCACCGTCGCTGCGGCCTTCGGCGTCGGCGCGGTCGCATCGACGGCGGCGGAACGTTCGGGCTCCGGCGCGCTGGAGTTCGCGGGCGCAGCCGCAGTCGGCGCAGCCCCGCTCGCAACCGGCGGCGGCTCGACCGGCAACGGCGCCACCTCGTCGCCGCGCGACCACCACCACAGCGACAGCAGCAGCACGATCGCCGCGAGCGCACACAGCAACGTAAGGGGCTTCGTCTTCATCGCGTCCTCACCACGTCACTTCGCCTTCTCCGGCTCGGCCAACGCCGCGGCTGCCGCGGCGACTTCCGCGGCATCCAACGTGATCGTCACCGAGGCACCGGCGACGACTTCCTTCGGCGTGACCCGCCCGAGCCCCCGCGACCGCTCGCCGCGCTGCAGGTAGACCATCAGGGTACTCGGCCCATCGTCGACGACCGCCACCGTGCCGACCGGTGCACCGCGGCGCAGCACCACCGAACTGCCCTCCGGATGGAACAGCGAATGGAGCCCGCCCGCCTGCCTCGAACCGCCATCGCGCAGAAGATACGTCCCGGTCCGACGCGACACCGGAGGTTGGGCATGGACGTACAACTGAAGCCCCTCGGGGATCCCTGCCGGATCGGCGAGCGTGATCTCGACCCGTGGACCCGGTTCGACTCGCACCACGAACTCCAGCACGTCGGCTGGCACCACCACCGTCGTCGGACGACTGTGGTCGCCGAGGACGAGGATCGACTGCGCGCGCATGGGCAGCAGCAGCTTCGCGGGCTGGCTGCTCAGCCGCGTGCCGGACCATCGCTGCGGATCCGGGTGTGGCAGCAGGAACACCTTGGCCCCCATCGTCGCGTCCTGGCCGCGCGCATCGAGCAACTGCAGGTCGACGTGGCGCATGGCAACGCGCAGGTCGAGGGGCTCGAGGCGCGGAACGCCGCCTGCGGGCCGCGGCACCGCGACCTCCGCAACTTCGAGCACCGGCTCGGCACTGCCCCGCAAGGTGACCCGCAGCGTGTAGGTGCCGGGCTCGACCGCCGACCACCGGTAGGTCGCCGCGTCGTCTCTGTTCTGAGAGGGCTCGCCGCGGCGGTTGTCGGCCGGCGGGCCATGGTTGTCGTCGTCCTCGGGGATCCAGCTGCGTGCCGGACCGCCGACCAGGTCGAGCACGAGGTGGCTGGCGTCGGTGTCGGCCGGCAGCAGGCACTCGACCTGCAGCGACGCCGCCTCGCGTAGCGGCACCACCAGATCGCCCTGGCCGAGCGCGAACTCGATCGGCGCCACCGGCAGGTACTCGCGCGCGGTGATGCGCAGGCGATAGCGACCCGGCTCGACGCGGCCTCGCGCCATGAACACCCCGCCCTCGCCGAGGCCGAACTTCGGTTGCTCCAGGGGACGCCAGGACAACGCCCCAGTGCGGCGATCGGTCTCTTGCCGTTCGAGCACCAGATCGGCGCCGTAGCGCTTCCTCTCGTAGCCATCGAGCCGCCCCGCACAGACCAACGGCTCGCCGCCGAAGTGCAGGTCGCCGAGTTCGTTGATGCCGGCGCGCAACTCGCGCGGTGGCAGCGCAAATCGCAGTTCCCGACGGCCGAACGGCATCAGCTCGAAACGGGTCAGGGGCCACGTCTCCGCATCGCTCTTCAACTTCTTCGCGACGACGTGCAGGAACACCCCGCGGTCGTCGGTCAGCATGCTGACACTGCCGCCGCCCCCGCCGATGCCGTACTCCACCATCAGCGACTCGTTCGCCATCGGCACTCCGGCCGGGTCGAGCAGCCGGCCGCGCAGCACGATCGCTTCGTTGGCGAAGTCGATCCGCAGCTCGCGCACCTCGCCGATCGCCAGCGCGGGCACGTCCACGGGCTGGAAGAACGACACGTTCATGCCGGATGGTTTTGCGAACAGCGGGACGTCGGCCGGTAGCCAGCGGAACCAGGCCCAACCGTCGTCGTCGACGCGCTCGTCGATGCCGCGGTTGTGCGCGTTGGAATCGCCCTTCGGTCCTTCGTGCACACGCACACGGTCGAGTCCGTGCATCGGCGCACCAGCGACCGTGCAGCGCACACGCAGCGAAGCGGTCGGCGGCAGGCGCAGCTCGATCGGTTCCGTCGGCAGCGGCTGGCCGGGCGCGACGACGACGGGGTTCGCTGGCATCCCGGGGATCGCGATGCCGACCATGCAGCCCGTCGTCGCATGATTCGCGTCGAGGCCACGACGGTTCCTCCGCAGCTGCTGCAAGTGGGCCAACGTCGCCATGCCCTCGGCATCGGTGGCGGCGTAGGTGTCGTAGCTCGGATTCACTCCAGAGCTCGGCTCGGTGCCGAACGACAGCCCCAAACGCACCCGTTCCGCCGGCTGCCCAAGCGCGTCGAGCACCCGCACGCGCAGCTGTTCGTCGCGCGCCAACAGCAGCCGATGGCCCCCCTCCGGCGGCGAGCTGTTGGCGTAGATCGCGAGTTCGCCGTAGCGATCGCCGGCGCGCGCGAACACGTGACAGCCCTGCTTGTCGGCGACGACGCGCAAGCGCCCGTCGCGATCGCTGCGCGCGCTCCGGCCGAACTGCTGCGCCATGCGCTCCGCGCTGTCCCAGAGTTCGCGCGCCTGTTCCTTCGGCAACTGCTTCACCCGCTCGCGGGTCGTGGCATCGCTCCAGAACGCCTCGACATCGGCGACCGGCTGCCGCGTCGCCGCGTCGACGACGAGGATGTCGAACGTCGCCGTCGCTGCGGCCTTCGGCGTCGGCGCGGTCGCATCGACGGCGGCGGAGCGTTCGGGCTCCAGCGCGCCCGTGTTCGCAGGCTCGGCCACGGTCGGAGCGGCTTCGTTCGCGACCGGCGGCGATTCGACCGGCATCGGCGCTGCCTCGTCGCCGAGTTGCCACCACCACCCCGAGAGCAGCAGCACGACGGCCGCGAGCGCACACAGCAACGGCAGGGGCTTCGTCTTCATCGCGTCCTCACCACGTCACTTCGCCTTCTCCGGCTCGGCCAACGCCGCCACCGCCGCCGCGACTTCCGCGGCATCCAGCGTGATCGTCACCGGCGCACCGGCGACCACGACGTTCGGCGTGAACCGCCGCAAGCCGCGCTGGTGCTCGCCGCGCTGCAAGTACAGCGACAGCGTGCACGGACCATCGCCGACCACCACCTTGCCAACGGGCGCGCCGCGCTGCAGGACGATCATGCTGGCATCCGGGCGAAACCAGGATTCGAGCTCGCCGGAATGCCCGCGCACCGAGAACGAGCCCGTCTGACGCGGCGCCGCTGGCGACGCATAGAGGCGCAGTTCGCAGCCCTCGGGCAGGAGCGTCGGATCGGCGAGCGCGAGCTCGACCCTGGGCCAGGGTTCGATGCGCACGGCGAACTCCGCCACGTAGGCCGGCACGACGGCCTTCGTCGGCCGACATCCATCGCGAACGACGAGGACCGACTGCGAGTGCACCGGCAGCAGCGCGCGCGCAGGCCTGCCCAGCAACAAGGCTCCCGACCAGTGCCGGGGATTCGCTTGCGGTTCCAGGAACAGGTGCGCACCGTTGCCGACCTCCTCTCCCCGCGGGTCGAGCACCTGCACCGCTACGAGACGCAGCGACCCGCGAAGATCGAGGGGTGCGAGGCGCGGATCGCCACCAGAGGGAGCCGGCACGTTGACGTTGGCCACTTCGAGCGCCGCTTCCGAGCCGCCGAGAACGGCGGCGCGCAGCGTGTAGGTGCCGGGCTCGACCGCCGACCATTGGAACGTCGCGAAATCGTTCTTCGAGCGCATGGCGTAGCCGCGACGGTTGTCGGCCGGCCGGCCGTACGCACCATGGTCCTCCGGAATCCATGTTCGCGCCGGACCGCCGACGAGGTCGAGCACCAGCTGGTCCGCATCGATGTTCTGCGGCAGCAGGCACACGACCTCGAGCGCCTCTGCACGGCGCATCGGCACGACCAGATCCTGCTGGCCGAGCGCGAACTCGAGCGGCGGCACCGGCAAGTACTCGCGCGCCAGAATGCTCAGCCGGTACCGCCCTGGTGCCAAGCGGCCCCGTGCAGCGAACACGCCGCCCTGTCCGATCCCGACCTCCGGCTGCCCCAGCGAACGCCACTCCATCGCACCCGTGCGAGGATCGGTGTCCTGTCGTTGGAGCACCATCCACGCACCGTGGGTCCTCGCTTCGTAGCCGTCGAGCCGCCCGGCGCAGACGAGCGGTTCGCCACCGAAGTGCAGGTCGCCGAGTTCATTCAAGCCGGCGTGCAGATCGCGCGGCGTCACCGCCAGCCGCAGTTCCTGGCGATCGAGTGGCATCAGCTCGAAGCGCACCAACGACTGGGATTCCGCCTTCGCCGGCAGTGGCGAGACGTGAAGGAAGCGCCCCTCGGGATCCGTACGCAGATTGCCCAGGCCACCACCCTCGCCAAAGTCGTAATGAAGCATCAGCGACGTGTTCGCCATAGGCGTGCCCGCGGGATCGAGCAGGCGACCATGCAGCACCACGGCCCCACTGGCGAAGTCGATGCGGTGCTCGACGAGTTGGCCGACCACCAACGGAGGCAAGGCCGTCGGCTGCGCGAACGGCACGTTCGGGCCCACAGGCGTGGCGAACAGCGGCAACTCGGCGGGCAACCAACGGAACCAGGCCCAGCCGTCGTCGTCGACGCGTTCTTCGGCGCCGAGCTTGGCAGTTCTCGAGGAACGCTCCGCTCCCTCGTGCACGCGCACGCGGTCGAGTCCATGCATCGGCAGCCCCGCGACCGTGCAGCGCACACGCAGCGAACCGGTCGGAGGCAGGCGCAGCTCGATCGGGTCCTTCGGCAAGGGCTTGTCGCCGGCGACGACGACCGGCGTCGCCGGCAGCCCCGGGATTGCGATGCCGACGACACAGCCGGTCGTCGCGTGGCTCGCATCGGCGCCACGTTCCTTCGCTCGCAGTTGCTGCAGGTGCGCGAATGTCGCCACTCCGCCCACGTCGGTGTGGGCGTAGATCTCGAAGCGCGGGTTGGCGCCGGAGCCCACGAACGTGCCGAACACCAGGCCGACGCGCGCCCGTTCCGCCGGCTGCCCCGCACCATCCAGCACCCGCACGCGCAGGTTCTCTTCGCGCCGCAGCAGCAGGCGATGGCCGCCCTCGGGCTGTTCACCGATGGAAGAGAGCACGAGTTCGCCGTAGCGATCGCCGGCGCGCGCGAACAGCTGGCAGCCGTAATCGGTGATGGCGACGCGCAAGCGCCCGTCGCGATCGCTGCGCGCGCTCCGGCCGAGCTGCTGCGCCATGCGTTCCGCGCTGTCCCAGAACTCGCGGGCCTGCTCCTTCGGCAGCTGCTTCACCCGCTCGCGGGTCGTGGCATCGCTCCAGAACGCCTCCGCGTCGGCGACCGGCTGCTGCGTCGCGGCGTCGACGACGAGGATGTCGAACGTCGCCGTCGCTGCGGCCTTCGGCGTCGGCGCGGCCGCATCGACGGCGGCGGAACGTTCGGGCTCCGGCGCGCTCGTGTTCGCAGGCACCGCCGCAGTCGGCGCAGCGTCGTTCGCAACCGGCGGCGTGTCGACCGGCAGCGGCACCACGGCGTCGGCGCGTTGCCACCACCACAGCGACAACAGCAGGGCGAGGGCCACCAGCGACAGCCACAGCGTTTCCCGAGCCTTCTTCATTGCCGAGCGACCTCCGCCACACACTACCCGAAGCCGACGACGAACAGCAGCCAGCGTGCCGTCAGCGCGCGAGCCAGCGGGCGACGTCGGCAGCAGACGCACGATGGCCGAACAGGCCCGCGAACGTGCCGCACAGCTTCGCCCACGCTGGCCGCAGGCCCGACGACAGCACCAGTGGCCACGCCAGCACGTCGCAGCACAACCAACCGAGCCAACCGCGCAGCGTGCCGCGCGCCTTCAGATGGCGCACGGCATTGCACGCCATCAGGTACTTGCGCAGCGGCGAGCGGCCGCCACCCGACGATTGCCCAGCGGCGTGTTCGACGCGCACCCACGGCAGCCAGACGATCTTGCCGCCGCGCGCGCGCAGACGTTCGCAGAGGTCGACGTCTTCCCAATACATGAAATAGGCATCGTCGAAGCCGCCGATCGTGTGCACCAGGTCGGTGCGGAACAGCACGCAGGCGCCGGGCAGGAACTCGACCGCTTCGGGGCCGCTGCTGGTCGGCGCCGGCGGCCCGTTGTGCCCGCACAAGACGAGGCCGTTCGGCACGAACGCGGTGCGGCCGCCTTGCGCCCAGACGGTGCCGTCGGGATGCAGCACCGTCGGTCCGACCGCGGCGACCGACGCGTCGAGGTCGAGCACCGACACCAGCGGCGCCAGGAAGTCGGCGCCGAGGCGAAGGTCGTTGTTGAGCACCAGCGCGTAGGCGCAGCCGAGTTCGTGCGCGCGGCGGAAGCCCGCGTTCATGCCGCCGGTGAAGCCGCGGTTCTCGGGCAGAGCGAGCAGCTCGACGCTGTGCACGCCCGGTTGTTCGCGCAGCGCCGCGGCGATGCCGGTGCGCAGCGACGCGAGTTCTTGTTCGCCGGAGCCGTTGTCGAGCACGACGACGTGCATCGGGTTCGAACGCACCGCCAGAAGGTCGGCGAGGCAGCGCAGCGTCAGGTCGGCGCGCCGCCAGTTCAGCAGCAGGGCGGCGATGCGCGGGGCCTGCGGCGCCGAACGCTCAACCACAGAGCCTCCGCACCACGCGCCAGTAGCCGCAGAAGAAGCGGTCGAGCGAGCGGCGCAGCGCTGCGGCGAAGCCCTTCTCGGCGAGGCCCGGGTTCAGCGTCACCGGGGCGGCGATCAGCAGGTCGCGATCGGGCACCGTTCGCCCGCGTTGCGCCGCCTTGCGGGCGCGCACCGCCTTCGGCAGCAGGCACAGCAGCTCCCACTTGCCGCGCAGCCAGTCGCCGAGGTGGCCGCGGCGCACGCCGAACGCCGCGTAGACGATGCCGTAGAGCAACTGCGCCGGCACCGTCAGCCAGAACGTGCGCCAGCGCATGCAGGTGATCAGCACGTACCAGCGGTTGCGGCTGTGCAGGAACGTGCGGCGGCCGGGGTAGCGCCCTTCGCCGCGCACCGACAGCCCGGCGGTGCCGGCGAGGTGCGTGCACAGGGCTTCGGGGCACAGCCAGACGGTGTGGCCGCGCATGCGCAGCTTGTAGGAGAACTCGTTGTCCTCGTAGAGGATGAACAGGTTCTCGTCGAAGCCGCCGACGTCGTGGTAGACGCTGCGTTTGGTCAGGAAGCACAGCGCGATGGCGGCGCCGATCGGGCCCTTGGGGTCGTCGGCTTCCTGCCGCGGGCGGTACCAATTGCGCAGGACCAGCGTGCCGAGGAAGTGCAGGTCGCCGCCGTCGTAGTGCACGACGTTCTCGTCGTCGCCGCACAACGAACGGGCCTGCACCATCGCCGCGTGCGGGTCCTGGTCCATGCGGGCGAGCAGGGCGGCGACCGCACCAGGGTGCAGCACGACGTCGTTGTCGACGAACAGCAGCCGCTCGTGGGTCACCGCGGCGGCGCCGACGTTGCGCGCGTGGCAGGGCCCGCGGTTCTCGCCGGTGTCGACCACCCGGACCTGCGGGTAGCGGCTCTGCACGAGCTCGCGCGAACCGTCGGTCGAGTGGTTGTCGACGACCACGACCTCGGCGGGCGCAGGGACTTGCGCCAGCAGGTTGTCGAGGCAGCGCGGCAGGTAGGCGCAGCCGTTCCAGTTGACGACGATCGCGGCGTACACGAGGCGCGCGGATGCTAGTGTCGCGCCGCCGGACGCGGAGCGTCAGGGCGGGAAAACCGGGTGGCTGCCCCGTCCGGCAGCCACCCTCCCTTGCACATCTCTCTTCCGGTCGGTGGCCCCGCGCGCGCAGTGGTTCGCCACGCGTTCGGTTCCGGCCGCCCGGTTGCGCGAACGCCTGGGAAGACGCCCGCAATGGAAGGGCGACGTTTCCAGACGGATGGCCAAGGCAATGCAGAAAAATCCCTCGGCCGTGCGGTGGAGCCGACCGCCAGGCGGCCCACCGACGCCAGCACCACGGCCCCGGGGACGAGGCCGAGACGCTGCGGCGAGAACGTCCCGGCCCGGGGACGGCGAGCGCCCCCAGGCCGAAGACTCGATTCGCGAGAACCGGTGCCCGAGCCCCCTGGCCGCCGTTCCCTTTCCATCCTGCACCTCGGCTCTCGTTCCTTGCCTCGATGCAGGAACGTCTCTCTGCCGACGTCCCGGTGGCTCGCGCACGGGGGCAGAGCGAGCGCAAGCTGGCGAGCGGACGCCGGATCGCAGGTTTTCCACCGCGGGTGCTGACGCCGCGGCCGGCGAGCGCTCAACCAGCCGCGGATCCGTCGCCGTCGGCCTCGGCTGCGGCCAAGGCGACCGGCAGGCCGCCCGTGCGCAGTTCGGCCATGCGCGCGCGCAGCCGTTCGACGGCACGGCGGTAGGCGCCGCGCGCCGCCTCTTCGTTGCCCCCCAACTCCTCGGCGATCTGCGCAAACGAGAGTCCCTGCCACTCCCGCATCACCACCACCTTGCGGTCGCGTTCGGGCAACAGCTCCATCGCCAGCCGCAGCCGCGCCGCCATGTCGGCGCGCGCCGCTTCGGCCGCGGGATCCGGCGCATTCGCCGGCAGCACGGCACCTTGCGTCGTCGTCAGGCCGCGCTCGCTGCCCATGCGCCGCCGCGCCGCCTGGAACCACTTGCTGCGGTCGCAGATGGTGTTGCAGACGATGCGCGCCAGCAGGGCCCGCAGGTGCTCGGCGTCGACCGGCGGCACCGTCGGGCCGTGGTGCAGGAACTCGAGGATCGCGTCCTGCACGACGTCGCCGCTGTCGAGCTTCTGGCGCAAGGTGTCGCCGAGGCGCGCGCGCACCATCGCGTAGACCGCGGGCACGTGGGCTTCGATCAATTCGCGCACGGCGGTGTCGTCCCCATCGCGCCAGCGCGCCAGCAGTTGTGTGGTCCCGTCCATCCGTTAGTGTGCCGGAGCCTAACCGGCCGCCGGGAAAACGGAGTCCGGTCGCTGCCGGCCGCTCGCTCTCCCAACCATGGCCGCCGCTCGCCAACACCAGGTCCAGGAACTGGTCGACGCCTACCTGCGCCAGACCGGGGATCTCGAACGCTTCCTGCAGCAGGTCCCCGCGGACCTGCGCGACGAGGTCCAGGCGCAGTGCCGCGAGGCGACGTTCGCCGCCGAGTTCTTCCGCGAACTGCCGCCGCTGCGCCTGGTGCAGGCGCTGCCCCACACCATCGGCGGTTGCGAGCTCGGCGAACTGCTCGGCGAAGGCGCCATGGGCCGCGTGCTGCGCGGCCGCCAGCGCGAGCTCGGGCGCGACGTCGCCGTCAAGCTGATCCGCGCCGAGCACCAGGACCACGACGAGTTCCTGACCCGGTTCCGCGAGGAGGCGCGGCTGCTCGCCAGCCTCGACCACCCGGGCATCGTCTCCGTGCACGCCTGCGGCGAAGAAGCCGGCTGGGTGTTCTACGTGATGGACCTGGTCGCCGGGCAGAGCCTGCTGCAGGCGCTGCCGTCGCTGCTGGCGCAGGAGAACACGCCCGGCAACGCACACCGCTTCGACCGCGCCGCGCGCATCGCCGCCGAGGTGCTCGAGACGCTCGCCTACGCGCACGGCCAGGGCATCGTGCACCGCGACCTGAAGCCGTCGAACCTGATGCTCGACGGCAGCGGCCGGCCGCGCATCGTCGACTTCGGCCTCGCCAAGAACGCGCTCGGCCCATTGCGCACCGCCCCCGGGCAGCTGCTCGGCACGCCCGCCTACATGAGCCCCGAACTGGTCGCGCGGCGCGAGTGCCCGCCGACCGCGGCGGACCTGTGGGCGGTCGGCGTGATCCTGTTCCAGATGCTGACCGGGCGGCTGCCCTACGACGGCCGCGACACCGACGAACTGCTGCGCCAGCTGCTGCGGCCGAAGGCCTGCGATCCGCGCGCGCAGCTGCCCGACGTGCCAGCACCACTGGCGGCGATCTGCGCCAAGGCGCTGTCGCCGGCACTCGAGGACCGCTACCCCTCGGCGGCGGCGTTCGCGGCGGACCTGCGGCGCTTCCTCGCCGGCGAGCCGGTCGAGGCCGGGCAGCGCACGCTGGTGACGTCGCTGTGGCGCGTGGTGCGGCGGCACCGGCGCGCGCTGGCGGCGGCGTTGCTGCTGGCGGTCGGCGCCTCGGCCGCCGTGCGCTTCGCCGAGCAACGCGCCGAGGAGCGTGCTGCCACGACGAAGATCGAACGGCTGGCGGCGCTCGACGTCGCCAAGGAACCGGCGGCGGTGATGGCCAGCGCGCTGGTGGTCGCCGACGAACTGCTGCGCGGCGACCTGCTCGACGGCGATGCGCGACGAAGTGGCGAAGAGCTGGTCGCGCGCCTCCGCGCGCATGCGCAACGACTGCACGAGAATGGCGTGCGCGACGTGGTCGCCGGCGCCGGCACGCCGGCAGGCACGCCGTTCGCCGCGCACAAACCGCCGGTGCCGGCGCTGCAGTCGCAAGGACTGCGCGAGTTGGTCGAGGCGACCGTGCTCGATCCGCAGCTGCCTGCGCCGATCACGGTGCTGAACGAGGTGAAGCCCCAGCTGCAGATCGCGGCGCCGGTCGGCACGGCCTCGGCGCCGGTGCGCATCGACGCGCTCGATCCGGTCACCGGCCAGCCGCTGCTGACGGTCGCGACGACGACGGCGCCGTGCACGGTGCCGGTGCCGCAGGGCCACTACCGCATCGTCATCGGCGGTCCGGATGCGTTCGCGGAGTGCACGCGCACCGTGGTGGCGCCGGGGACGTACGTGGTGACGTCGACGCCGACCGCGACGTCGGCCGCCACGGTCGGCATGATCCCCATCCCGGCCGGGTCGGCGGTGATCGGCCAGGCGGACACTGGAGCCGTCGTCTACCAGCGGACGACCGTCCAGCACGCGGCGTTCTTCATCGACCGCTGCGAAGTGACCTGCGGTGACTACTTCGTCTTCTGCCAACAGACGGGGGCGCCGTATCCGCGGACGTGGAACGGCATCTACGACCCGGCTTGGGCGGACCTGCCGGTGTTCGGAGTTCGCTACGCGCAGGCGAAGGCGTACGCCGAGTTCCGCGGCAAGCGTTTGCCGACATGGACCGAGTGGCAGATCGCCGCGCGCGGGCGGGACGGGTCGCCCTTTCCTTGGGGCAACGATGCAAAGCCGCTGCTGGACCCGAAGGTGCTGACCAACATCGGGCACGTGGACAGCGAATGGCCTGCGAACGTGCTCCCCGTCGGCAGCTGCCACAAGGACGAGAGCTGGATCGGCGTGCGCGACCTGTACGGCAGTGTGGCCGAGTGGACCGACACTCCCTACGTCGCCCAGATCGACGGCGTCCCGTTCCCCGCCTTCCCCTGGCGCATTCTCGGCGGCTTCTCCTGGCGCTCCCGGCGTTCGTTGCCGGCCCCACTGCCGCCGCGCGACCTGACCGGCATCTCGATCGGTCCGATCGAGTTCGCCGACGCCGGCTTCCGCTGCGCCAAGAGCGCAGCTCCATGACCCTCTGCCCCACGAAGGACCCCTCATCATGCAAACCAAGGCCTGGACCCGAATCGAGATTGGATACGAGCTCTGTCTGCCGTCACCCAGCGCGGACCCGAAGGACGTGGTCGTCGAGCTTCAGATGCTCACGGCAACCCTGCCGAATGCCCTCTCGGATCTCTGCAAGATCTTCAAGCCAGACGCGCGCCTTCGCTGGGTTCTCGGCGGCAGCACGGAGGTGAACTCGTCTGGTTCCGACCACGAATGGGTCGCCGAATTGCTGACGAAGGAGATCAATGCAGGCCTTGCTGCATCCGCCCAGGGCAAGTCGGTTTCGTTCGACGAAACCAAGCTCCTGGAGTCTTCGCGCCCGTCCACGGGGGGGAATGCAACGGCTGACAAGCCGATCGGCACGCGCTGCCTGTTGCTCGGCGATCGCTGGATCAACAACCGCTCGTATCGAATCGAGCCGGGCGATCTGGGCGTGAACCTGCCGAAGAACGTCGTGTTCTTCGCATCCCTGCTGTGGCCGTGCGAGGGTGCCAAGAGCGACACCGGAGCCATCCTGAGCAGTTGGCTCAGGTCGGTGCGCACCGAGGGCCGCTGACCTCACTTCAGCGGCGGCTCGAAGTCCGGATGCTTGCAGACCTGACGGTGCCGCAAGCAGTACCGCAGCGACCCGAGGGCGGCGAGCGTGGCCTTGACGCAGATCCACCAGCCCCACTTCACGCCCTTGATGTTGTCGAACAGGCCGATCGTGCCGACCGCGTCGGCGACCTCGCCGCCGTCGCCCTTCTTCTTGCCCCCGAGCCCCTTCTTCAGGAAGCGGAACGGGAACGCGACCACCTGGCTCCACGGCAGGTACTTGAACGCGTAGAGCCAGAAGTTGCGGACGTGGTAGTAGAGGCTGCGCTTGCCGTGGCGCATGCCGAACGGCGCTTTGTGGAAGACCTCGACGCTCGGCACCATCTTGACGCGATAGCCGAGGTTGAGCAGCCGCGTCGTCAGGTCGCGTTCGTTGCCGAAGATGAAGAAGCGGATGTCGTACCAGTTCGCCTTGCGGATCGCGTCGTTGCGCGCCATCGAGCCGCAGCCGCGGAAGGTCGGCAGGTAGCGTTCGGCGTTGATCTTCGGCGAGTTCTTGTACCAGTCGGGCATCTCCGGCTCGATCACCTTCGGCGACAGGATCGCCGTGGTCGCTGGTTCGGTGGCGAACTTCGCCAGCATGTGCTCGACGAACGTCGGCGGCAGCACGACGTCGTCGTCGAGGATGCCGACGAACTCGCCGTGCGCACTGGCGAAGCCGACGTTGAACGTCTCGCAGGCGCCGTACTGGCTGTGCGGCATGCGGATCAGCTGCACCCACGGGAACTCCGCGAGCACCATCTCCGGCGTGCCGTCTTGGCTACAGTTGTCGACGACGATCACCTGGTCGGCCGGCACTGTCTGGGCGGCGATCGCGCGCAGGTTGTCGCGCAGGTCGTCCTTCCGGTTCCACACCGAGATGACGAGGCTGACGGTCGGCTTCTTGGCAGCGGTCGCGCTCACGGTGCGTCTCCCGGCAGGGCTTCGCGCTGCACGAGGCGGAAGAAGCGGTCCTGCGCTGCGTGCACGGCGGCGAGCTCGTGCGGCTGCAGGTCGAGGAACATCTCGCCGTAGAGCACGCCCGGCAGCTCGACGTTGACGGTGGCGACGCGCTTCCTGTGTTCGCTCATGCCGGGCAGGTCGATGTAGACGTTCTGGCTGCCGTAGGCCTTCAGCGCGTGGTAGCAGCGCGCATACGTGTCGCTGACGTTGAACAGCGTGCCACCGGGCGGGTCGAAGTTGACGCCGTAGAGCAGGCAGCGGCAGGCTTCCGGCAGCGACGCGGCGGCGGCGGCGGTGGCGGCGGCGACGGCGCGATGGTCGCGGTGCGCTTCGCCGGCGTGGAACGAGTAGAGCGTGCGCGGCTGCACCTCCTGCATCACCGCGGCGATGCGCGCCGTAAGCTCCGGCAGGTGCTCCGGCAGGTCGCCGTCGGGCAGGTCCCAGTGGCGCGGCGCGCCGAGCCCGAGCCGAGCCAGCGCCTCGGCGCCTTCGCGGCGGCGCACGGCGCGGATGTCGTGCTCGCGCTGGCCGGGGTCGCCCTTGGCGCCGTCGGTCGCGTGCACGACGGTCACCGCGTGCCCCTGCTGCGCGTGCCACGCCAGCATGGCGCCGGCACCGATCACTTCGTCATCCGGATGCGCGGCGAGCACCAGCACGGGACCCTGCAGCGGGTCGCGCGACAACATCGGGGAGAACAGGTGCTTCATCGCAGACGGCGGTAGAGGGCGAGGTGGCGCTGCGCGGACGCGGCGATCGTCGGCAGCGTGGCCGGGATCGCGGCCCGCAGCGCGGCGAGACGGGACGGAGAACCTACCAGTTCGCGCAGAGTCGGCGCCAATGCCGACAGCGGCGTCACCACGACGCCGGGCGTCACCGCGCGTTCGGCGAGGGCACCAGCGTCCGATACCACCGTCGGCACGCCGTGCGCGAGCGCTTCGTCGACGACGAGGCCGTAGGTCTCCTGGCACTTCGACGGGAACACCGCGAGGTGCAGGTCGCGCGCCGGATGGCGATCGCCGGGCCCCCAGGTGCCGCGCCAGACGACCTGCAGGCCGCGGCGTTGCCGTTCGTCGACCAGGGCCTGCAGGTCCGGTTCGTGCAGACGACCGGTCAGGTGCAGTTCGCACGGCAGGCCGGCGACGGCGTCGAGCAGTTCGACCAGGCCCTTGCTGCGCACGAGGCCGCCGAACGTGCCGACGCGCAACCGTTCGCCGGGCGCTGGCGCCGGTGCACGATGCGCCGCCGGGACCGCGTGCAGCAGCCCGTGCGCGATCACCTCGATCGGCCCAGCGTGCGGCAGGCACTCGCGCACGAACGCCGCCGCGGTGGCGCTCGGCGTCGTCACCGCCGCCGCCGCTGCGAACTCGGCGCGCAGCAGCCGGTCGCGTTCGGCCAGCGCCGCGGCGATCGTCGCCGCGTCGGCCGGCAGCACCGTCTGCACGCACGGCACGCACGGCCCGCGCTCGCTGCCGCGCGGGCAGGCGAGGCCGGGCGCCGGCAGCCGGAAGTAGCGCGCGCAGGTGACCCACAGGTCGTGGCAGGTGACGACCATCGGCACGCCGGCGGCGCGGCACAGCGCCGCGATGCCGGTGCCGAAGTGCGCGAACGAGTGCACGTGCACGACGTCGGGGCGATGGTGCGCGATCTGCGCCTGCAGCAAGGCCAAGAGCCGCGGGCGCACGAAGCCGTGCTGGTCGCGTTCCCCGTCGTGGCGCGGCACGCGCACGACCGGCACGCCGGCGTGCAGCTCTTCGTGCGCGTCGACGCCCGCGTGCGGCACGTCGCTGCCGCTGACCACGGCACACGCGACCCCGAGCGCCGACAACTCGCGCGTCAGCGCCACGACCACCTGCTCGGTGCCGCCGAGCGCCTCGGGCGGATGGTTGGCGACGACGAACAGGACCTTCATGGCTCGCGCAGGCTCCGCACCGCCTGCCGCAGGTGCTCGCGTTCGGCGCGCGCGCGGGCGGCGTCGCCGCGGTTGCGGCGGCCGATGCGCAACCACTCCTCCCAGATGCGCAGCCGCACGCACACCCGCACCCACAAGGCACCGAGCGCGCCGTGGTGCTTCCGGTAGTAGGCGAGGCGGTTCTTGTGCCAGAGCACCAGCATGCGCGCGAGGCTCTTGGTCGACGCACCGCGGTGGTGCAGGACCTCGGCGGTGGCGACGTAGCGGATGCGGCGACCGCCGGCCCACAGACGGCGGCACAGGTCGACGTCGTTGAAGAACAGCGACAGCGTCTCGTCGAAGCCACCGAGCCGCCGCCACTCGTCGGCGCGCAGCACGCAGCACGCCCCGGGTGGCTGGTCGACGTCGCTGTCGTGCACGTGGTCGAAGTCGCGCATCTCGTAGCGCGCGACGACCGCCCGGCCGGGCCAGAACGTGCCCCACCACGAGTCGTAGCACAGCGCCGACAGCAGCGTCGGGAAGCGCATGCACGCGCGCTGCACGCTGCCGTCGGGATCGCACAGCCGCGGCGCCGCCGCTCCGTACTCCGGATGCGCCTGCAGCCAGTCGACCAGCTGGTCGAGCGCCCCCGGGCGCACTTCGGTGTCGCTGTTCAGCGTGCAGACGAACGCGCCGCGCGCCATCGCCGCCCCCTGGTTGTTGCCCTGCGCGTAGAGCTTGTTGTCCGGGTTGCGCAGCAAGCGCACCTGCGGGAACGCGGCGGCGATCGCGTCGGCGCTGCCGTCGTGGCTGCCGTTGTCGACGACGATCACTTCGCGCGCGTGCTTCGGCGACTCGGCGAACAACGCGCGCAGGCAGGCCAGCGTCAGCGCCTGGGTGTTCCAGCTCAGCACCACCACCGACAGCACCGGCGCGCCCGAGCTCGCGCCCCCGCTCACGTCGCCGCTCCCGCCGCCACCGGCACCCACGTGTGGCCGAGGTGCGACTGGCACTGGTACTGCCAGCTGCCGAGCAGCCGCATGCCGCCGCCGCTCAGGTCGTAGGCCAGGAACTGGTACTGCGCGTAGACGAACACCGCGAACATCGCCGGCGTCGGCGTCCAGTGGTCGCCGCTGCCGAAGATGCCGGCCGCCAGGTAGAAGCGCCGGTCCATCGACAGCAGCACGACGAAGCGTTCGCAGTGGCGGTCGAACTGCAGCCGCGGCGGCCCGGTGCTGGCGCCGAGGTCGGTGAACGGCGGCGGCGGCGCGAAGCGGCGCCACTTCGCCAGCCGCTTGCTCTGCATCACGCGCGTCGTCGTGCGCAGCAGCCACTCGCCGAACGCACCGTACCACTTGCGGTAGAAGGCGGCGCGGCTCTTCGCGTGGCGCGACCAGATCAGCTCGGTGTCGGTCATGCCCGAGCGGTTGACGAAGTGCGCGAGCTTGGCGTCGTGCAGCTGCACGATGGTGCGGCCGGCCTTGCGGATCGTCACCGACAGGTCGGCGTCCTCGTAGTAGAGCGGGTAGCGCTCGTCGAAGCGGCCGATGCGCTCGAAGAACGCGCGCTCGATCAGGAACAGGCAGCCCGACATCATCGGCAGCGTGATCGCCTGCTGGCTGTCCCACGTCGCCACCCAGCGGCGCGCGAGGCGCCGCGAGTACCAGCGCTGCACGGTCGTCGAGTACTCGCCGAGCATCGTGACCAGCAGGTCCCACAGCGTCGGCAGCGTGTTCGGCGGCAGGTGGCCCTGCTGCTCGCCGTCGAAGTAGCCCTTCGGCACGGTGATGCCGGCCTGTGGATCGTTCTCGAGCCGCCGCTGCAGCTTCGACAGCATGCCGGGCGCGTAGATCAGGTCCGGGTTGCTGACCAGGATCCAGCGGCCGCGGCTGTGGCCGAACGCGACGTTCATGCCCTTGCTGTAGCCGCCGTTCTCGGTGTGCATCAGCAGCCGACCGGCCAGCGGGTCCTGCTGCTGTTCGGCGAGCAGGCGCAGTTCGTGCTCGACGGCGGCGATGAGCGCCGGGTCGCGCTGCGGCGACAGGTTGTCGACGACGATGCACTCGAACGGCATCGGCGAGCCGTCGGGCCGGGTCGGGCCGTTCTGCCGCAGCGACGCGATCGCCTGGGCGCACTCGCGCCACGAGTTGTAGTTGACGATCAGTACCGACAGCTCAGCCATGGTCAGGAGGCGCCCGGGACGCGTGCGCCGGCTGGCGAACGCACCCGCCGGCAGGTTGCTGGAAGAGGGAGGATCGGCGCTTTCCGGGCGACGACGCAAGCACGGCCGCGGGCGGCGGCGGCGGCGCCCGAAGTGGCGTTGGCAGCGGCCGCTCGCACGGCGCTCAGGTTCACGGGCCCTGCGGCGGCTCGACCGGCTTGACCGGCGCCGCGCCACGCACCGCCTTGGGCGCCACCCGGCGCATCAGGCGTTCGCCGAACAGCACTTCCTTCTCGCTGTCCTGGCCGTCGGCGGACCAGTCCTCTTCGCGCGGGTCGCGGTCGCGGCGCGGATCGTCGACGGTCTCCTGCTCGATGTAGTAGCGGATCGGCCAACCGGTCGTAGCCGAGCCTTCGTCGAGCATCACCTCGAGGCGCAGCCGATTGCGCGCCAGGTGGCGATTCGGCAGCACGCGCTGGCGCCAGCGCGACAGATAGAGGCCTTCGCCGCGGTCGGTCCCGGACGCGTCCGCCACGAACTCGGTGCCGGCGATCTCGACGATGCCGTCGAAGCACTGGCCGATCGGCATCGGATCGCTGCGCATCTCGCGCCAGTCGCGGACGGTGCCGCAAGCGGCGAGCAGCAGCGGGAACAGACACAACGTGCGGGCGAACATGGAAGGGCACGGAGTATACCGACGCCGTCCCATGCGCCCGCCTTTCCTGTTCGACCTCGACGGCACGCTCGCCGACACCCTGGCCGACATCGCCGCCAGCACCAACCACGTGCGCGCCCGGCACGGCCTGCCCGCCCTCCCGGACGCCACCGTGCGCACGTTCGTCGGCGACGGCGCCCGCACGCTGCTGGCGCGAGCACTGCACGACGTGCTGCCGGCCGCGGCCGCGGCCCGCGAACGGGCCCTCGACGCCGCGTTCGACGTCTACGGCGAACACCACCAGCACCAGTGCACGGTGCACGCCCGCCTCTACCCGGGGACCCGCGAGCACCTGCAGGCGCTGCACGCAGCCGGCCATCCGCTGGCGGTGGTGACCAACAAGCCCGAACGCTTCGCGGTGCCGCTGGTCGCCCACCTCGGCCTCGCCCCGCTGTTTCGCTGCGTTCTCGGCGGCGATTCGCTGCCGGTCAAGAAGCCGGACCCAGCCCCGCTGCGCCACGCGCTGCACCAGCTCGGCTGGCCCGCCGACGCGGCGTCGCTGCGGTTGGCGACGATGGTCGGCGACGGCGTGCAGGACCTGCGCGCCGGCCGCGCCGCCGGCGTGCGCACGATCGGCTGCCTGTTCGGCTTCGGCGAGCCGGCGAAGCTGCGCGACGAACGGGCCGACGGCTACTGGCGCGCGTTCGGCGTCGTCGCCTGAGCGCCCGGGTGGCGCAGCGTCGATCTTCCGAGCGCGCCACCTAGACTGCGCGCATGGTGAAGGCCCTGCTGCGCGCACTCGGACAACTCGACGACCCGACGGTGCAGAAGGTGCTCGGCGGCGCCTTCCTGCTGGCGGTCGCGAGCTTCGCGCTGCTGTGGTGGCTGGTCGGCTCGTGGCTGCTGTCGACGTCGCTGCTGCAGATCGCCTGGCTCGACACCGCGATCGACGCGCTCGGCGGCGTCGCCACGCTGCTGCTGACGTGGTTCCTGTTCCCGCTGCTGGTCAGCTCGCTGATCGGCCTGTTCCTCGAACCGGTCGCCGGCGCCGTCGAACGCCGCCACTACCCGCACCTCGGCCCCGCCGCCGGCGTGCCGTTCTGGACCGGCGTCTGGTCCGGCGTGCGCTTCCTGCTGCTGGTGATCGTCGTCAACGCCGTGCTGCTGGTGCTGCTGGTCGTGCCGCCGGTCTACGCGGTCGGCTACTACCTGCTGAACGGCGTGCTGCTCGGCCGTGAGTACGCCGAGCTGGTGGCGCTGCGGCGTGCACCGCTCGACGAGGTGCGGGCGCTGCGGCGCGAGCACGGGCTGGCCCTGCTGGCGTTCGGCGTGTTCGCCGCGTTCGTCGCCACGCTGCCGATCGTCAACCTGGTCGCGCCGGTGGTGCTGACGGCGATGATGGTGCACCTGGTCGCCGGTTGGCGCGACCAGGATCGCGCGGGCGAACACGATCCGAGCCTGCCGCCGGCGCTGCCGTGATGGACGGCGCGGGAGGCCGCGCCCCCCCGCCACTGCCAGCCCGCGCAAATCCGCAGCGGCTCGCGCCATCCCGTGGCATGCACAGGTTCGCAGCCGCCTTCGTCCCGTTCGCCCTGGCCGCCCTGCTCGCCGGCCAGACTCCCCCTGCCCCGCCGACCTCGAGCGTCGGCGAACTCCCTCTGCTGTGCAGCGACGAAGCCGACCAGGTCGTCGCCGTCGGCCGCGACTACAAGGCCGTGTTCGCCGCCGACGGGGTCACCGTCGTGCCGCGCACCGGTGCTCTGGCACCGTCGCTGCCGCTGCAGCTGCGGCCGCTGGCGGCGACGCTCGCCGGCCGCGCGCTGCCGCTGCCGACCACGGGCTTCACACGCGACGGCGAGCGCTGCGAACGGCACTCCGCGGCGTTCACCGAGCGCTACGACCTCGCCGTCGACTCGCTCGAGCAGTCGTTCGTGTTCGCGGCGCTGCCACAGCGCGGTGAGCTCGTCGTCGACGTCGGCGTCGCCACGACGTTGTCGGCGGAACCGCAGGCCGACGGCCGCAGCCTGCGCTTCGTGCACGAGCACGCGACGCTGACCTTCGACCGCGCCGTCGCCTTCGACGCGCGCGGGGCACGGCGCGAACTGGCGATCGCCTGGCACGGCGACGGCTACCGGCTGGTCGTGCCCGCCGACTTCGTCGCCACGGCGCAGCTGCCGCTGGTCGTCGACCCGGTGATCACGACGACGGTGCTGTCCGGCAACCGCCTGCGCGACAACACCGACCTGGTCTGGGTGCCGACGACGCAGCGCTTCGTCGCCGTCTTCGACGAGCAGTTCGCCAGCAACGACAACGACGTCTACGCCGTCGCCATGAACGCCGACGGCGCCTTGATCAGCGCGCTCGCCGTCGAGACGACGACGGACACGACGCGCAACCCGTCGATCGCCTACGAACGCGGCCTCGACCGCCTGCTGATCGTCTACGAACACGGCACGCAGCCGACGATCCGCGGTCGCTTCGTCGTCAACCTCGGCACGACCGTGCTGAACGCTTCGTTCGAGATCGCCGGGCCGAGCACCGGCGAGAGCACGACCTTCGACCCGGACGTCGGCGGCAACCTCGCCACCACCGTCTTGCCGCGCTTCCTGGTCGCTTGGACGAGCCAGGTGGGAAACGCGAGCACGGTGCGCAGCCGCCTGGTCGACAACCCCGGGGCGATGACACCACCGACCCAGCTCGGACCTTCCAACTCGTCGGCGGCATCGATCACGCCGTCGCGCGAGCAACAGTTCCAGTGGTTCGTCGCCTTCCAGAACCAGCTCACCCAGCAGAACACCGACATCTGCGGTTTGACCGTGTCCGCGATCAACGGCGGAGCCTCGCCACACTTCGCGATCGACGGGTCCCAGCGCAACACGCGGCTGCCCGAACTGTCGCCGGCCATCAACGTCAGTGGTGCCCTCTGCTACGTGTGCACGGCCCACGAACTGGTCGGTGCGTCGTGGGACATCAGGCTCTACCTGACGTTCTCGAGCGGTCCGTCCGCGGCCATCGCAGACACCAACCTGACGACGCTGGAGACGACCGATCCGGTGATCCGAGCCAGGACGCAGCTCTACCCGCGCATCGCCTACGACGGCACGACGCTCGCCGTCAGCTACATGGAAGTCGGCCCCAACGGCAACGGCCTGGACGGCTACGTCGCGTTCGTGCGCGCGACGACTTCCGGCCTGAGCCTGGTCGACGGCCGCGTGCCGCTCGGCACCAGCAGCGCCAACGAACGCTCCTTCGCGCTCGCCGGGGCCGATGGGCCGCGTCGCTTCCTCGGCGCCTTCTGCCGCACCGCGCAGGCCGGCAGCACCACCGACATCGTGCTGCCGCGCCTCGCTCCGGCCATCCCCGAGGTCCGCGCGACCGGCTGCCTCGGCCTGACCGCCACCGCCGAAGGCCAGACCCTGCTCGGCGACACGGTGACGTTCACCCTGGCGCCCGGAGCGATCGGCGGCTTCTTCGCCGGCGTGCCGACCGCCGCCACACCCCTGCCCGACTGCGGCTGCCAGGTCGGCCTGCTGCCGCAGGTGCCGCTGCCGTCGCCGTTCGCGCTGTCGATTCCGACGTCGCCGACGATGGTCGGCGTGCAGCTCGCCGTGCAAGGCTTCGACCTCGGCGGCTCCTGCCTCGGCGCGTTCCGGCTGTCGGACACGTTCGACGTCACGGTGCGCTGACCGGGGCGCGAACGCCGCCGCGGTTCGTCGCGCGGCAGCGGGCGCATGATGCGCCGATGGAGTTGGAACCGTCGAACCCGAAGGCGTTGGGCTGGTCCGCGAACAGCTCCATTCGGGGAACTGTGACGAGATCAGCGAACTTCACGCAGCGAATCGCCCGGTGAGCCAGCGCCCCGAGCACGTCCGAATCGCCTTGCTCGCGCAACCCGTTTGCGCCACCGCCGGTGGCGAAACCTCACCAGCGAAGCCCACGCGCGAGCCCCGTCTGTGCGATCGCTGTCCTCCAACCCTCGCACCGCAGCCAACGGATTGCTTGTAGTCGACGCGCGGCCGGTAGTCGCCGCCGCCTGCGGCAGCTGCCGGGTTGGCCTGCAGCAAGTACTCGACGCAGAAGCACCAGACCGGGCGGTCGTGCACGGTGACGAGGCGGCGCTCGATGCTGACGACGCGGTGCTGCGCGCAGAACTGGTTGACGTCGTGCTCGCCGGTGCCGGGGTCGAGCGCCGGCACGCTGAACAGCTTGATCGGCATGGTTCGTTTCTCTTCGAGTACCCTTCGTACACCCTCGCGCGATTCGCCCGCCGGCACGCCGCGTTCGGGCCGCAGGCCGGCGCGGCTCCGCCGCTTCCTCCGGCCTGCGCCCGCCCGCGCCGCGCCGTCGGGCTGGCTTGGGCTGACTGGTTGCTTACTTGGCGGGAGGCCTGGCGACGAGCGCTGGGCGGAAGCCCAGGTGGCCGAGCGCGTTCGACGGGTCGCCCGCGCCCCGGTTCGCCGACCGGCAGCCCGCCGGTTGGAAGTTCCAGCCGCCGCCCCGGTTGACGCGCTGCGCGCCGCGGAGAGACAGCGGATCGGTGACACCCTCCCGATAGGTGTCGGTGATGACGACCTTGCCGTCCAAGTCGGCCCAGTCCGCGCACCACTCCCAGACGTTGCCCGCCATGTCCTTCAGGCCGAAGGCGTTCGGGATCACCGTGCGGTTCACTGGAGCAAGGAAGCCGAATCCATCATCGAACGGGAAGGCGACGGCGAAGTTGATCGATCGTCCGTCTGCATTGTCCGCGCCATTGATCCGACCCTTGCCGCCCTCGTCGGCATCCCCCCACCAGTACCGAGTCTTGGATCCGGCACGGCACGCATACTCCCATTGCGCTTCCGTGGGCAATTCGAGGCTGTAGTGGCCGACGAACTTCATCGCGTCGTTCCAGCTGATCTGGGTCGCCGGATGCTGCGCCTCCAGTTCGAACTTCTTCTGCTCCTTCCAGTAGGGCAGGGGATTGGACCAGACTGCGTCGGGCATCTGCACCCACTCGCCTTTGCCTTCCGCGTTGAATCGATGCGAGTAGCCACCCTGGCCACTCGTCTCCGCCTCGGTGCGGTATCCGGTCGCCTGCGCGAAGCCACGCCACACGGCCACCGACACCTCCGTCTCCGCCAGATAGAACGGCATCGACAGCGTCACCTTGTGCTGGACCTCGTCCTCGCGGCGGTCGGTCTCGCCGGTCGGCGAGCCCATCGTGAACGAGCCCGACGGGATCAGCACGAACACCATCTGCGTCGGCTTGTGCAGCAGGCGCTTGGGCAGTCCCGATTCCCCCGTGCCCGCCGCCGCCACCGCTTCGAAGTCGGCGCCGATGCGGTCGCCGAACGGCCCGAGTCCGCGGATCGTGCGCCGCTGCTCCGGACTCGCATTGCCGGCTTCGTCGCTCGCAACGACCACGACCGCGACGTCCCCGCCGGCGGGCACGGCGACCGTCGCCGTCCAGGACTCGCCCTTGACGACCGCCGGCTTGCCGTTGACCCGCACCGTGGCACCGCCACCGGCATCGCGCACCGTACCCCGCAACTCGAGCTCGCCAGCCGGCACCGCCTTGCCGGCTTCCGGCTGCGACCAGACCACGTTCGGCGGCGTCGTGTCGCGGCGGACCACGAGGCGCTGCTCGGATCGGTTGCCGACCGGGTCGGTCGCCACCAGCACGAAGGTGGAGTCCCCGTCCTCACGCAACGCCGCCGTGGTGGCGAACCGGCCGCCGGCATCCACCGCGAGCGGGGTGCCGTCGAGCGCCAACGAGCCACCGCCGAGACCAGCGACCTCGCCGGCGATCGAAACCGTGTCGCCGTTCGTGACCTTAGGCAGGGGCGTCGGAGTGATCTGCGGAGCATCGGCATCGACCCGCAGCGGGCGCCGCACCTCCGCTCGCCGGCCCACGGCGTCCGTCGCCACAACCACCAAGGTCGGCTCCCCGGAAGCGAGCTGCAACGTGCGTTCGAACGTGCCGTCCGCAGCGACGTCGACGACCGCGCCGTCGACCTCGACCCGACACTTCGAGTCGTCGACGACCTTGCCGCGCAGCGTGACCTTGGCCGGCGCCACGATGCCAGCCGACGGCTCGGTGACGGTCAGCACCGGGTCGGCGGTGTCGACCACGACCAGCCAAGGACGCGCCACGTCGCCGGTCACGCCATGGCTGTCCTCGCCGCGCAGCCAAAGTTGGTGCGGGCCGTCGCTGGTCGTCGGCACCGCCGCGGTCCACGTGCCGTCGACGACCGTCGCCGCCACCCACTCGCTCGGCGCCGTCGCCCCGCGCTCGCGGCCAGCGACCAACGCCACCCGCACCGCGCGCAGGTTCTTGCTATCGGCAGAGCCGCGCAGCACAACCGTGCGGTCGGCGACCGTGGCACGATCGGCCGGTGCTTCGATCGCGAGCCCCTGCACCAGCCGCGCCGCGAGCTGGGCCCGCAACTGTTCGTGCCGCTGCGTCAGCACCACATCGCCGGGCCGCAGCTCGGCGGCGCGGCGGCACAGGTCGAAGGCCTGGTCGAGGTCGGTGGCGGCGAGCTGCTCGGCGCGGCGACCCAAGGCACCGGCCAGAGGCGCCTTGACGTCGTCGAGACTCGGATCGAGCTGCAGCGCCTGTTCGAACGCGGCGATCGCGGCGTCGAGCTGGCCCTTCTGCGGCAGCAACTGCTGGCCCTTGGCGAAGGCGGTGCGCGCATCGGCGCGTGGGTCGCCGGTCGGCTGGACCGGAGGCGTGTTCGCCGGCGGCGCGGCCTTGTCGGCACTCGCGTCGGAGGAGGTCGCATCGCCCGCCGCGCCCGGCCACAGCCCCGCGGCGTACGTTCCACCCGCCGCCAGCAGCGCGGTGGCTGCAAGCCCGAGCAGCCAGCCCCCGGCGCGCGAACGCTGCGGCCGCGGACTCTGCCTCGTCAGATCTTCCGACTTCGGCGCGTGCGGCCCCGCCGGCTCCGGCTCGGTCGTACGCCCCGCGGCTTCGGTCTCGACGATCGCCTTGATCTTCAGCACCGTCTCGCGCGGCGGCGGTGTCACCAATCCCTGGCGGTCGCGCAGCGAACCCGTGGCCGGATCGAGCAGCACCGAATCGTCGTCGTCGATCGCGAGCTTCTTCAGTTCGCGCAGCAACGCGCGCGCGTCCGCGAAGCGATCCTGCGGCAGCCGCTGCACGCAGCGTTCGAACAGCGCGTGCACCTCCGGCCGCAGATCCGCGCGTTCCTGCCGCAGCAGCGGGTAGGGCTGCTCGGTGACCCGCTTCATCACCGCCTGCCATGTACCAGCGCCGGAGATGCCCGTGCGTCCCGTGACCAGGTAGAAGAACGTCGCCCCCAGCGCCCAGATGTCGGCCGCCGAGGTCACGTCCGTCGTCTCCCACTGCTCCGGCGGCATGTACTGCGGCGTGCCCATGATCTGCGACGCCGCCATCGAGATGCTGCGGCCGTCGATGCCACCCTGCGACTTCGCCAGCCCGAGGTCCGCGAGCTTCACCTCGCCGTCGAGCGAGATCATCACGTTCTCCGGCTTCAGGTCGCGGTGCACGATCCCCTTCTGGTGCGCGGCGGCGAGCCCTGCGGTCACCCCATAGAGGATCGCCAGCGCCTCCTTCTCGGGCAACGGGCCCTTGCGCTTCACCCGTTCGGCGGCCGTCTCGCCGCGCACGAACTCCATCACCAGGTAGTGCAGGCCGTTCTTCTCCTGCACGTCCATCACGCGCACGACGTTCTGGTGCGCGATGCTGGCGGCGAGACGCGCCTCGCGTTCGAAGCGCTTGACGAAGTCGCCCTCCTCTTGCAGGAGTGCCGGCTTCAGGCACTTCACCGCCACGTCGAGGTCGAGCTTGAAGTGCCGGCCGCGGTAGACCGCCCCCATGCCGCCAGCACCGACCTTGGCGTAGAGCACGGCGGGCTCCAGCACCTTGAAGCCCTCGACCACCGGCGCGTCGCGGAGCAGCGGGTCGGCGAGCAGCTGCTCCCGCGCCTTCTCGGCGGAGAGCCGCCGGGTTTCTTCGGACGGGGGAACGGAATCGTCGGCGGCGGTCACGAGGGTACGAGGGCGAGGGAGCCTTGGTCGGTGGCTTCTTCGCGGCGGGACCATACCCGCCGGCTTGCCGGGCACCCAACCGCGCGGCGACGACGAGCCGCAATCAGGAGTCCCGGAGGCGCAAGGCGCCACGAAGCGCGTGCCGCGCTTCGAGGTTGCCGCGTCGACCGCTCAGAGGCCGAGAGAGAACCCTCTCGAAGGCTCGGCGCGACTGCAAAGGCAGCCGCCAGACATGATCCTGGCGGCCGGCTCGCGGTTCCTTCTCGGCATCTCAGGCGGAGCTCGGCAACTCGTGCACGCTCAGCCGCCCATGCCGCAGCCAGCCCTCGGTCAGCAACCACGTGCGCGCATCGGCAACTGGCCGCACGACCGCATCGAGGCCGAGGACGGTGATGCGTTCGCGGAAACCCGGGAACCACGGCGCCGAGGTGTAGGTGTCGAGGACTTGGGTCACCTGGACCTCGCGGCCTTCGGCTGCGTGCTTCTTCGCGTTGCCGAA
>ERZ1066117.259-NODE-259-length-50566-cov-15.308626_pt1 | contig 50566 bp, 36 predicted proteins | sample MGYA00382764_ERZ1066117 | MGnify/ENA primary metagenome ERZ1066117 (study PRJEB33369, sample SAMEA5778347) | biofilm metagenome | biome: Industrial cooling water; feature: Water cooling tower basin; material: Biofilm | place: United Arab Emirates | collected...
GTTTCGTCAGTCGTTTACTCGTCCGGCAGCGTGGTCATTTCGGGAAGGTGGACAATGCCGCGCACCCCCTGCTCGACCTCGGTTCGCGAAAGCGAATGCGCCAGCAGGCCTCTCCGACACGCACCCCGAGCCGATCCTCCCCGCTACACGCCCTCGCCATTCGGCCGCTGGCGAGCCCACGATCGCGACCGTAACCTCCCCGCCCCGTGAGCACCGCCGACAACGCACCCAGCATCCTCCGCCAGAAAGACCCCGAAGTCGCCGCGTGGCTGCAGCGCGAAGACAAGCGCCAGGCCACGACGCTGACGCTGATCGCGTCGGAGAACCACTGCTCCGCCGCCGTGCGCGAAGCGAGCGCGTCGCGCATCACCGACAAGTACGCCGAGGGCTACCCGGCGAAGCGCTACTACGGCGGCTGCGAGGTCGCCGACGGCGTCGAGGAGCTGGCGCGGCAGCGCGCGATGCAGCTGTTCGCCGGCGCCGAGGACGCCAACGTGCAGCCGCACTCGGGCACGACCGCCAACCTGTCGGCGCTGCTGGCGCTCGCCGGGGCCGGCGGGCGCATCGTCGGCATGATGCTGAAGGCCGGCGGCCACCTGAGCCACGGCCACGACAAGAGCCACACCGGCATGGTGTTCCAGGCGAAGCAATACGGCGTCGACGGCACCGGCCGCATCGACCTCGACGAGGTGCGCAAGGTCTGCAAGGAACACCAGCCGAAGGTGCTGATCGCCGGCGGCAGCAGCTACGCGCGCAACATCGACTACGCGGCGTTCGCGGCGATCGCCAAGGAAGTCGGTGCCTTGCTGCTCGCGGACATCGCGCACCCGGCCGGCCTGATCGCCGCCGGCGTGATCCCGGGCCCGGTCGGCATCGCCGACGTGGTGACGATGACGACGCACAAGACGCTGCGCGGCCCGCGCGGCGGCATGATCCTGGCGAAGAAGGAGATCGCCAAACAGATCAACAGCTCGGTGTTCCCGGGCTCGCAGGGCGGCCCGCTGGTGCAGCAGATCGCCGCCAAGGCGGTCGCGTTCGGCGAAGCGCTGCGGCCGGAGTTCAAGGCCTACCAGCAGAAGGTGAAGGCGAACGCCGCGTTCCTCGCCGAGCGCCTGCTCGCGGCGGGCCTCGACCTCGTCACCGGCGGCACCGACAACCACATCGTGCTGGTCGACCTGCGCAAGACCGACGTCACCGGCGCCCAGGTCGAGGAACGTGCGCTCGCGGCCGGCCTGTCGGTCAACAAGAACGCCGTGCCGGGCGACCCGCGCCCGCCGATGGTCACCTCGGGCCTTCGCCTCGGCACCGCCGCGGTGACGACGCGCGGCTTCGGCCGCGACCAGATCGCCACCATCGCCGACGTCATCGTCGGCCTCGTGCGCGGCGGCGACCCGGAGCGCCACCGCGCGACGATCCAAGGCCTCTGCGAAGCGTTCCCGCTGCCGAGCTGAGCAGCGGCTCGGCCGTCAGTCGCGCACGGTCGACAGCGACTTCTTCACCGCCGCGATGCGCGCCGAGTAGACCGGCTCGCGCGCGGCGAACTCGACCACCTGCACCTGGCTTCGCCCCTTGCCGAACAGCACGGCACCTGCAGGGCGCGCCCACACGGCGGCCAGGTAGCCGACCTTCTCGCCGCGCACGTTGGCGGTGCACTCGATCCACTGCCCGGTGACACCGTCGGCGTCGGCGATCTCGCCGCTGCCGGTCTCGACGTAGCCGCGCTGGCCGACGAAGTCGGTGCGCAGGGCCTGCAGCCAGAACGCCGCGTCGGAGCCTTCGGTCGGATCCGGCACCTTGCGCGAGCGCAGCACGCCGTCGTCGGCGGCGCGGGCGACGAAGCCATAGCCGTCGCGCAGCCGCGAGAAGCCCTCGGGCACCTCCATCGGTGCTGCACACGCCGCCAACAGCACGAGCGCCAGCGCGCTCCCGATCTTCGTCATGGTGCGCATGTCAGCGGCCCTCCAGCAGGGTTTCCGGTCCGGTCTCGTTGATCCAATCGAACGGGCTCAGCTGCCGCGAACGCTTCGGCGGCGGCGGCGGGGCCGGCTCGACCTTGGCCACGAACGTCGCCTGCAGCGTCGCCATCGCCACCTGGTCGGCGAGGAACTTCTTGCGACCTTCCATGCGCTCGATCTCGTCGGTCAGGCGACGCACTTCCGCCTCGACCTTCAGGATGTCCTCGACCTTCTCGGCCTTCTGCAGGATCTCGAGCAGGCGGTCGCGCGCCTTGCGCGCGTTGTCGATGCGGATGCCGAGGTCGACGAACTCCTCGGTCACGTCGTCGGCCTGGCGTTGCTCGGCGAGCACGCGGCCCATCGCCTTCACCGCCGTGAACATCGCATCGAACTCGGCCGCCGGCAGCCGCACCGTCAGCGTCGCGCCAGCCTGCTGCTGCAGGTAGCCACCGGCCGCCTTCACCTTGGCCAGGAAGTCGCGCGCGCTGTCCTCGGGACGCACGACCTCGACCTGCACCTGGCCACGCTGGATCAGCAGTCGCTCCACCGATGCCGGCGCCTTCGGCCCGCCGCGGCGCGTATCGGTCTCCGGACGCCACTGGTTCGGAGTCGCCGCGAGCGCATCGTCGGCAGCCGCAGCCTCGGCGCGCGGTGGCGCCGCCGCTGCCGCGGACTCGCGATCGAGCATCAACCCCGGCTTGGCCTCCATCCGGGCGTGCGGCCCTTGGCACGCGAGGAGCAACCACCAGGACACGACCAGACCGAACCAGCATCGCCACGTTCGCTCGTGCATGAGTACCTCGTCCCACCGCATTCCCGGCGGGCTCGCGGTTCTACCCGACGCGCGTAGGATCGCCACGATGCCGCTGGCTGCACCCCTCTGGTTCTGTTCCTTGCTGCTCGCCGCCCCGCAGGAGCCGGTCGAGCCGCCGCCCCCGCCGCCGCCGCCCGAGGCCACCACGAAGCAGATCGTCTGGCAGCGCAACCTTGCCGACGCGCTGGCGGCGCAACAGGCGAGCGGGCTGCCGCTGCTGATCGTCGTCAACCAGGACGGCGAGACGTTCAACGACCGCTTCGCGGCGACCGTCTACCGCGACCCCGAGTTCGTGGCGCTGACCGAGGGCTACGTCTGCGTCGTCGCCTCGCCGATCCAGCACAACCCGGCCGACCACGACGAGAACGGCAACCGCATCGACTGCCCGCGCTTCCCCGGCTGCACCTGCAGCGAACACGTCACCATCGAGCCGGAGCTCTACCGCCGCTGGTTCAAGGGGCAACGCGTGGCGCCGCGCCACCTCGCGGTCGCCGTCGACGGCACCGTGCTGTTCGACCGCTTCCTCGACAGCAGCATGCAGCGCGCGATCGACGAGATCCGCAAGCACAAGGGCACGCCGAAGGACGGCTACGCCCCCACCGACGACCTCGGCGAACTGTTCCGCCGCCGCGACGCCGCCTCGCGCCTGCGGCTCGAGCAGCGCCTGAAGCAAGGCGACGCCGCCGAACGCGCGCGCGTGCTGACCGCCGCGGCCGACGCCACCAACGCGCCGATCGACCTGCTGCGGCCGGTGCTGCGCACGGGCACGCCGAGCGAGATGGTGCTGGCGATCGCAGCCCTGGCGCGCATCGACGACGCCGCCGCGCTGCCGGAGATCGAGAACGCGCTGGCGCGCACCGACCACGCGCAGAGCGTGCAGCTGCTCGTCGCAGCCCTGACGAAACTCGGCGCCGGCAGCCCGGCCGCCGCGCGCCTGGCGCAGCACTTCGCGCTCGATGCGGACACGCCGTTGGCGAAGCCGTGGACCAACCCGTGGAGCCCGCCGGCCGCCGACGCCGAGGATCGCGAGCAGATCGAAGCGCTGTTGAACCGCTGCGACGCGGCGCTGCGCGAACGTCCCACCGACCACGCGATGCGCCTGCAGCAGGCGATCGGCAACCTGATGCTCGCGCGCATCCTGATGCGCGACGGCAAGCGCGGCGCCGACCTGTGGCTCGAGGAGACGGCGAACGCCGCCGGCAAGGTCCTCGCCGGCAAGGACCCCGAAGGACAAGCCGCCGACGACGGCATGCGCGCCGAAGCCGCCGCGGTGGCGACGATCGCCGCCTGGCTGCGCGGCGACGGCAAGGCGGCGGCGAACTTCGCCGTGCAGGCACTCGGCACGGTGCAGAGCCAGCGCCAGCCCGACGCCTGGCTCGCGCGCCAGTTCGTCGAGACGCTGATCCCGCTGACCGCGCAGTCCGCCTACGGCATCGCCCAGGAGAACCCGAACGCCAGCCTGCGCCCGCAGCTCGAACGCCTCGTCGCCGCCGAAGCGCTGCTCGACCAGCACGGCGGCGCCGGCGAAGCGACGGCGCTGGCGGCGATCGCCTGCTACGAGTTCGCCGGCTTGCGGCTGCGCGCGCGCCAACGCGCCGGCGTGCTGATCCAGCGCTTCCCCGGCTCGGCGCAGGCGCACCAGTACTGGCGCAACCGCCAGTTCGTGGACCTCGGGCCCGAACGGCTGCGCGCCGACTACGCGCGCTTCCTCGCCGGCACTCCCGACCGCGCCACCGCCGCGTGGTTCGTCGGCTACGCCGAAGTGGTGATCGCCGAATCGCGCGTCACCGCCAAGGACGGCCCGGGCGCGCGCGCCGCCTACGACGCGGCGATCGCACAGTTCACCGCCTGCGCCGACGGCAACCCCGACTATGCCGACAACGCCAACCACTTCCGCGTGCTGGCACTGGCCGGCCGCGCGGTGACGAAGCTCGAGGCCGCCGACGGCGAAGGCGCGGTCGAGGACCTGCTGCAGGCGGCGGCGCTGCGACCGGCGAGCCTCGGCGACAAGGACGGCCTCGGCCGCGATCCGAAGGGCCTGATGCTGCGCGTCGCGCGCACGCTGAAGACCAAGGGCGAGAAGGAACTCGCCGCGCGCCTCGAGCCGCTGCTGCAGTAAGGGGTGCTTCGGGATGCGGCGGCGCCCGTATGCTGCCCCGCCATGTTCGAACGCATCACCGACCACGCGCGCAAGGCGATGGCCGACGCGCGCCAGCACGCGCTGCGGCTGCGGCACCCGGCGATCGCCCCGGAGCACCTGCTGCTCGGGCTGCTGTCGCAGGAGAACACCGACGCCGACCACGTGCTGCACGAGGTCGGCGTCGACCGCGAGTCGCTGCGGCTGGCGCTGCAGTCGACGCTGGTGCCGGGCGAAGGCGCGCTCGCGGCCAATGCGGCGCTGCCGTTCACGCCCGAGGCGAAGAAGGTGCTCGAAGCGATGCTGCGCGAGGCGGCGGAGCGCGGCCAAAGCCACATCGGCGCCGTGCACCTGCTGCTGGCGCTGGCCAGCGTCATCGACGCCATGCCGGCACAGATCCTCGCCAAGCTCGGCGCCGACCTGCCGACCCTGCGCGCGGCGCTGCAGACGCACACGACGCGGCTCGAACGCGGCGCCGTCCGCCTGCTGCTGATCAGCAACTCGACGATGCACGGCGGCGGCTACCTCGAACACTGCAGCGCCCAGCTCCGCGACTTCCTCGGCAACGGCCGGCGCCGCGTGCTGTTCGTGCCCTACGCGCTCGCCGACCACGACGCCTACGCAGCGAAGGCGAAGACGGCGTTCGCGGCGCTCGGCCACGACCTCGTGTCGGTGCACACGCAGGACCACGGCCCGCGCGCCGTCGACGAGGCCGACGCGGTGTTCGTCGGCGGCGGCAACACCTTCCGCTTGCTGAACGCGCTCTACGAACGCTCGCTGCTGCCGGCGATCCAGCGCCGTGCACTTCAGGGCATGCCGTACATCGGCAGCAGTGCCGGCACCAACGTCGCCACGCTGTCGATCCGCACGACCAACGACATGCCGATCGTGCAGCCGCCGACGTTCACGGCGCTGCAACTGGTGCCGTTCCAGATCAACCCGCACTACCTCGACCCGGACCCGACCAGCAAGCACATGGGCGAGACGCGCGAGGAGCGGCTGCGCCAGTTCCACGAAGAGCACGACACGCCGGTGCTCGGCCTGCGCGAAGGCTGCATGCTGCGCGTCGAGGGCAAGCAGGCGACGCTGCTCGGCACGACCAACGCGCGGCTCTTCCGCCGCGCGCAAGCGCCGCAGGAGTTCGTGCCGCCGTGCGACCTGTCGTTCCTGCTCGGCGACTGACCACGGCTCAAGCCGGGACACGCCCGCTGTCGAAGGACTGCACGGCGCAGCCACCCCCGTGCTGCGCCCTTCGACACGGAGAGTCCCCATGCGAGAACGAGCTGCTGCGGTGTGGTCCTTCGCCCTCGTGCTGTTCGCCGGCTGCCACAGCCAGCCGATCGCCCCGCCCGAGACGGCGCCCGCGGCGAACGACGAGATCGCAGCCCTCGGCGAACGTGTGCGCGCCCTCGAAGCCGAGCGCATGCAGTTCGTGCAGCTGCTCGCCGGCCAGAGCAGCGTGCCGGCGCCGGAGCCGACCGCCGTGCTCGAGCAGAATGCGCTGCTGGCCCGCATCGCCGCCGGGCTCGAAGGCCTGCGCGACGCCACCGCCGCGCGCGGCAAGGCGCAACCGGCCGACGCCGCGAGTGCGCGCACACCGCTGGCCGACGAAGCGGCCGTGATGGCGATGCAGCGCGCGCTGCAGACCGTCGAACAGCAGCGCAACCTGCTGCTGGAGAACCTGGTGAACGTCAACACGCCTGGCTACCGGCGTCGCTCGCTGCGCATGTCGACCGAGCTGCAGGCCGGCACCGGCATCGAACTGCCGGTCGCGCGCGGCGTCACCACCAAGGACTCGACCGGGACGCTCGAGATCACCGAACGAACGCTCGACGTCGCCATCGACGGCCGCGGCTTCTACGCCGTGCGGCTGCCCGACGAACGCATCGCCTACAGCCGCGCCGGCTCGTTGCACGTCGCCCCGAACGGCCAGCTGGTACTCGGCGACGGCGCCGTGCTGCAACCGCCGATCACGATCCCGGCCGACACGCTCGATCTCTCGATCGACCCGGAGGGCCGCGTCACCGTGCGCACCGCGAGCAAGCCCGACCTCGCGGCCCAGCTCGGCCAGTTCGTGCTGCACGACTTCGTCGACGGCGACGAGTTGCAACCGCTCGGCAACCTGCTGCTACAGCCGAGCCGCACCGACTGCCGCCCGCGGGCAGGCACGCCGGGCTGCGACGGACTCGGCCTCTTGAAGCAGGGATTCCTCGAGCGCAGCAACGTGCAGCTCGTCGACGAGCTGGTCGAGCTGTCGCTCGCCAACCGGCAGCTCGGCGTGCTGCGTCGCCAGCTCGCGCAGTTCGGCGTGTTCGCCTGGTGAGCGCAGGATCGCCGCCCCGCCGTCGCGCGGCGCGGGCCAACGGATAGCCTGCGCGGCCTCGGTCCCACGATGCAGCCCATCCGCAACGCCCTCGCCGTGGTGCTGGCCGCCAGCACCGTCTTCGCACAGACGCCGCCCCCGACCGCACCGACCGCCAACGCACCGGCGAGCACGGCGCCAGCGGTCAAGAAGGAGGAGATCCTCGCCCACGTGCGCTTCCTCGCCGACGACCTGCTCGAGGGCCGCGGCCCCGGCACGCGCGGCGACCAGCTGGCGCGCAACTACATCGGCGCGCAGCTGCAGGCGGCCGGCCTGCAGCCCGGCGGCGCCGACGGCAGCTGGATGCAGCCGGTGCCCATCCTCGGCATCACGTCCGCGGTGACGACGCCGCTGCACGCACGCGGGCCGAAGGGCGACGCGAAGTTCAACGCACCCGACGACTACACCGCGGTCGCCGGTAGCCCCGACGCGACCGCCGCCTGGAACGGCGCCGAACTGGTGTTCGTCGGCTACGGCATCCACGCGCCCGACCAGCAGTGGGACGACTTCGGCAACGTCGACGTGCGCGGCAAGGTGCTGCTGGTGATGAACGACGACCCGTCGTTCGACCCGGCGCGCTTCGCCGGCAAGGCGCGGCTCTACTACGGCCGCTGGAGCTACAAGTTCGAGGAGGCCGCGCGCCGCGGCGCGATCGGCGCGATCGTGATCCACACGACGCCGTCGGCCGGCTACCCGTTCCAGGTGATCCAGGCCAACCACGGCCGCGAGAACTTCTGGCTGCCGTTCGACGCCGGCACGCCGACGCTCGGCATCCGTTCGTGGATCAGCGAGGACGCGGCGAAGTCGCTGTGCGCGCTCGGCGGCCACGACCTCGACCAGCTGCGCCGCAACGCCGAACGCGTACCCGGGCCGCCGGTGCCGCTCGGCGTCACGCTCGACCTCGCCATCGCCAACACCGTGCGCGAGCTGCCGTCCGGCAACGTCGTCGGCGTGCTGCCGGGCAGCGACCCTGCCCTGCGCGACCAGCACGTGATCGTCACCGCGCACTGGGACCACCTCGGCATCGGCAAGCCGCGCGGCGACGACGCGATCTACAACGGCGCCGTCGACAACGCCTCGGGCTGCGCCGGCATGCTGGCGCTGGCCCGCGCCGCCGCCAGCGCCCCGCGTCCGCGCCGTTCGCTGCTGTTCGTCGCCGTCACCGCCGAGGAGTCGGGCCTGCTCGGCTCGCAATGGTTCGCACGCAACCCGACGGTGCCGGCCGCGAGCCTGATCGCGAACTTCAACGTCGACGGCCTCAACGTCTGGGGCCCGACGCACGACATCGAGTTCATCGGCCACGGCAAGAACAGCCTGACCGCGCTCGCCAGCGAGATCGCCAAGGCGCACGGCCGCCGCATCGAGCCCGACAGCAACCCGGACCTCGGCCTGTTCTACCGCAGCGACCACTTCAACTTCGCGCGCATCGGCGTGCCGGCCGCCTACTTCAAGGCGGGCAAGGACTTCCTCGATCGCCCCGAGGATCGCAAGCGCATGAAGGCGAGCTACACGACGGTGCACTACCACCAGCCGACCGACGAGATCGCGCCGTGGTGGAACCTGGACGGCGCCGTCGGCGACCTGCAGATCCTGCTCGAGTGCATGCTGCGCGTGGCGAACGACGACGCGGTGCCGACGTGGACGGCGGGCGACGAGTTCGCCAACGTGAAACGCTGAGCGAGCGAGCGTTCGCTTCAGCGCTGCGCGATGACGGGCGCCGGCGTCGCGAGGAACTTCCACACGCCCGCGTCCGGCAGGTCGCGCAGCGCTGGCACCCGGGCGCGCGCGGAGGCGAGGGACTCGCGCTGCACGGAGTAGCGGACTCTCGACTCCGCGCCGTCGACGGTGGCGAAGCCGATGTCCAGCTCTCGCGTGCCCCAGGTGCTGCCGAACATGTAGCCCGGCTGGCTGCGCGAATCACCGCAGCCCACCAAGGTCCACTTGCCGCCCGGGGCCACCGGCGACGGCAGTTCGGGCACGTAGACGATCGGCTCCTTGTGGAGCGCACCCGCCGTCGACACGAACAGTTCGCGCGTGGTGCGCTGCCGTTCGCCGCCGACCTCGAGGTCGTACTCGCAGCGCACGACCATCAGTTCGCCGGCCGGCGGTGCGTCCGACAGTTCCCACGAATGCACCCTCAGCTCGTCCGGCGGCGCACTGCGCACGGACCACGGAGGCGACGACTGGCAGGCGACCGCGAGGCACGACAACGCGAACAGCAGGCAGGGGCGCTTGGGCATGCGATTCCTCCGGAGGGGCGACGGAAGGGAGCGGGAACGCGGCCCACGTTCGCCGCGCGCGCAGGATGCGTCAAGGCGGGGTCGGCTGCGTGGGGCGCAGCACCGCGGCCTCAGCGACGGACCAACGTCATGGTCCTGCCCGCCGCGAGCGTGCCGCGCCTCGGAACGCTCTGCACGGCCCCGGTCCGGATCAGGGTCACCAGCATCGCGGCCTCCAGGCCGGGGAAGCCAGCCACCGGCACGCGCACGCAGCCTTCGTCGTCGGTCCGATGCAGTCCCTGCCACGAACGCCACATGCCGCGCTGCAGATCGAGCAGCAACGGGTCGAACCACTCACCGCCGTCGCCTGGACGCGTGGCACTCGGCACGAGGCGCAGCCATTCCCCGGGACACGGACGATCGCCCGCGTCCACCAGGAACAACGACGCCGTCTCCGCGACCTGCAGGCGCAGCTCCAGTTGTTCGGGGCGCGCGGCCCCGTCGAACACGTGGTAGGCGAAGCGCGTCGCGTCGAACGCGACCAGCAGCCAGCGACCGCGGCCGATGCGCACCGAGGCGCGACCGCGATGGTCGACGGCGATCGGCGCTTCGAGCACCACTCCGGAGGCATCGGGGTGCGACAGCCACAGCCCTACGTGCAGGCCCGCCGCGGCGCTGCCGTTCTCGTCGACGACGTTGAGCTTCGTCGTCGTGCGTGCGACATCGACGACGGCTCGCGCTTCGCCCGGCTCGACGATCGCCCACGCCGTGGCCTGATCGGCAACGTCGATGCGCGCGAGGCGCAGCGGTCCACTCGGCGCCTCGTCGCGCGGGCGGTCGGCCTTCAGGCGCCAGAGGTTCCAATTCGGCCACGGCAGCGCGGCGACGCCGTCGTCGGCCACCCGCATGCGCTCGACGCCCTCGTCGCGCTGTGCCGAGAACGGCGACCCAGGCACCACCCCGAACAGCGTCAGCTCGCAAGCCGTCGGCGGTTCCAGGTGCAGCGGCAGCGGCTTCGTCAGCGGGACCTCCAGCACGAGGTCACCTGGCTCGAACGTGGCGCGATCCCGCGACGCGAGGCGCGGCGTCGCCGGCGCGCACCCGGTGCCGAATCCCTCGGCGCGCGCTTCGACCACGACGATGCGGTCCCCGGCGCCCGTGTGGTCGTAGGCGACCTGGGTCTGCAACATGCCCTGGGCGTCGGTGACGCCGAGCACCGAACGGACCTGCTCCGGCGAGCGCGGCGCACCCATCGCCGCCCTGGGCGTTCCGTCGAAGTCGGCGGGGAAGCAGCGCGTGACCACGGCGCCGGGCACCGGTTGGCCGCCGGGACCGACGACGCGCACCGTGAACGCGTAGGGGGCACCGACGAGACGAGACACTGCCATCCGTTCGTCCTCTCCGCGGTCGGGTCGAGGCTCGAGGCGCGTACCCCACAGCGCACGCCCATCGCGATCGAACACCGCGAGCATGCCGATCGGCGGCATCGGCGGCACCGTGTCGACCAGCAGGTCGCGCCACTCGATCTGCGTCGCCGCCGCCGCAACGCGAACCCGCAGCGGCCCGCGGTCCATCCAGGGCGAGAGTCCGTCGAGCAGCACCCGCTCCGGCGGCCGGGCCGGGCCGAGTTGCAACGTGCAGCGCGCACCTTGCCGCAGGCCGTCGCGCATCTCGCTGACGGCGGCGCGTTCGAACCCAGGCGCCAGCACGGCGTGCACCGAGTACTCGCCGGGCAGCAGCCGCAGCAGCGCGATGCCGCGACGGTCGGCGAGTGCGGTGACCCGATCGTCGGTGTCGCCGGGCCACGCATCGCCACCGCGATGGCACGCGCGCACTTCCGCGCCGGCGACCGCCGTGCCGTCGGGGCCGACGACCTCGACGAAGGCAGGATGGCGCAGGGCTGCGGGCTGCTGGGCCGGGAGCGCCGTTGCGAACAGGGCGGCGAGCGCGAAGCCGTTCCAGTTCGTGGACGAGAGGGCCACGGGGACAAGGCTACGAGTGGCGCCCGCGTCGCCAAGAGCCCCTCATCCGGCGAACAGCTTCCCCTGTTGCGGCCCCTTGCGATCGAGCGGCTGGCTGGGTTGCTCTGCGGGACCGCCGAACCGCAACTTGCTGCCGGTCAAGTAACCCTCATCGAGCTCGCAGGCGATCCAACGTCGCCCATCGAGTTCGCAGGCTTCGCCGGTGGTGTTGCTACCGGCGAACGGGTCGACGACCAGATCGCCGGGGTCTGTCAGGAAGCGAAGGAAGAACTGCGGCAGCTGGATCGGAAACCGCGCTGGGTGAGGCTTGATGCCAGCTTGCTTGCACCTCTCCATGTAGGCGCCATTGCTGTCGTTGTTTCCCGCAGTGATCAGGTTGCCCGGAATCGACCCACCGTTGTCGGTGAACTTGGTCGTGATCTTGTGCCCTGACGGTCGCTCCTTGGCCTTGTACCCGCGCTTCAGCAGGCGCAGCATGTCAGGGCTGTACTCTTGCAGCACCTTCCGATTGTCCGCCTTGGGCCAAGGCGACTTCGACAACCACCACAGACATTCGACCGAGTCCTTGACTCTGATCTTGCGAACGTTGACCCACTCGGCAGGCGACGGCAGCTTCGCGGGGTTGTACCAGTAGAACTCTTGAGCTAAGTGGAACCCGGCATCGCGGACGAGCGCGCAAAGCAACTCGAAATGGCACAGGCTCCTGGTCGGCTGGCCCGGTTGCCAGCTTCCGCCGATGTCGACGACCATGGAACCGTCGTCCTTCAGGACGCGATGGAACTCCTTGGCGAAGCCCATGAACCAGTTCACGTAGTCCTTTTGGTCGGCGTTGCCGTACTCCTTCTTGAAGTGCAGGGCATAGGGAGGGCTCGTGAACAAGAGGGCGACACTGGCATCAGGCACACGCGTCAACGTCTTCTTGCAGTCACCCAAATACGCAGCCCCCATCTCAGTCCGGTAGAAGGGCTTCACCCGGGGCACCAACTCGGCTGGGTGTTTCATCGCAGTGCATCCTCGAGCGCTTCAACGATTCGCGCTGTCCAGGGCGGAGACGCTGGGTCTGGAACGTCGTGGTAGATGGCCAGCAGGTCCTCGGAGCCGGGACGCATCGCCAACCGCTTAGTGGGGCAGAAAACGAACCTCCATTCTGCCTTCTGGTTGTAGAGGCATACAGCCAGCACGTCGAACTTGTCGCGGCGATAGCTGCGGGTGTTCGAGCCATCTCTCGAGTTACGTGTCTTCTGCAGTTCAACTCGAAGGCGAGAAGGCTTCTTGACGTCCCGCCGCACATTCTTGCATTCGACGGTGAGTGGCTTCCCCCTCCAAAGGAGGCGGAAGTCAGGCTGATCGTCCGCATCGTTCCACGCAACCTCGCTCAGGTTCGAATCGAGGTCGAGGTAGGAGCGGATCAACTCGTCGAGCTTCCACTCAGCAAGCTTGCCCAGTACGCAGACCTTGGCTCGAAACCCGCCAGCGCTCGCAGACAAGATGTCCCAAGCGTCAGCTTTCCATTCAGCTTCGAGGGGATGCTGAAGCGGAACCAAGCAACCGGCCGTGACGTCCAGAGCACTGGCCAAGTCAGCGAGTTGCCGGAGAGTCGCACTGGCCGCAGTGATCTCGAACTCTCGCAGGATCTCGGCGGACAACCCGCTCCGCTTCGACATCTCCTCGTAGCCCCATCCGCGCCCGACGCGCAGGTCTTGGATACGCCGAGCCGTCGCCTTGCCGATGTCCATGGAGGGTAGTTGGTCGACGATACAAGCGACCCAACTGAGAGCCAGAGACGTCGACGGAGAATCCGGCGGGCCCTCCCGCCGTGCCCAGCCCGCGGCGTCACGGCTCGGGCCGCCGCGCCAACCTCCCGAGGTGCCAATCAGCGCGGCAGGCGCAGTTCGAAGCACGCCCCCGAGCCATCGGCCGCCACCAGCCGCAGGTCGCCGCCGAGGTCCTGCGCCAGCCCACGCGCCAACGCGAGGCCGAGGCCGACGCCGGGCACGTCGTTGCTGCTGACGGCGACGGCGCCGCGATCGAACGGCGCGAAGATGCGTTCGCGGTGCGCTTCGGCGACGCCCGGGCCGTGGTCGCGCACGGCAAGCACCACGCCCTGCTCGTTCGCGGTCGCGCGCAGCTCCACCACCGCCGGCGAACTGCCGCGCGCGTACTTCGCCGCGTTGTCGACGAGGTTGAACAGGATCTGCCCGATCGCGTCTTCGTCGGTCGACAGCACCGTCGCCGCCGCTGCGTCATCGGCGTGCACGGCGAGCGCGAGCTCGGCTTCGGCGAGCCGGCGCTCGAGCGCCGGGGTCGCGCGTTCGAGCAGGCCGCGCACGTCGACCTGCACGCGCCGCGCGGTGAAGCGGCCCTCTTCGAGCCGCGACCAGGCGAGCACGTTCTCGACGACGCGCGCGAGGCGGTCCGACTCGCGCTGCAGCGTCTGCAGGTACTCGCGCTGCGCCGTCGGCTCGGTGACGACGCCGTCGGCCAGCATCTCGCTGTACATCCGGAACGTCGTCAGCGGCGTGCGCAGTTCGTGGGTCACCGCCGAGGCGAAGCGCGCGCGCCGGTCGCCGTAGCCGATGGCCGCACGCAGCGTGAAGCCGAGCACGCAGAGGCCGAGCAGCGTCGCGCCCCAGGTGATCGCCAGCAGCCAGCCGAGCGGCAGGCCGCTGTGCAGATCGTCGCGGCAGTGGGCGACGAGGCGCGCCGGCAACGAGGCGAGCATCGACGGCTGCTCGGCCGGCGTCGGCTGCGTGCAGCGGACCAGCGACGCGTCGGGGCCGAACAGGTCGACGACGAGACCGAGCAGTTCGCGCTGCAGCGCGGGCCACGCGACGACCATGCCCTGCACGCGTTCGTTGGTGTTGCCGGCGACCTCGGTGCCGCTGCGCACGCGGCGCGCGAACACCAGCAGCGGCCCGTCGGCGCCGTCGAGCCACAGCGGCAGCAGCGGTCCGACCTGCTCCGGTGCGGCATCGAGCAACACACCCGGCGACGGCGACAGCGCTGCCGCGAGGTTGTCGTTGGCGAGCTGCTGCGAGACCTTGTTGTTGGCGACGAACGCACGCTGCCGGTTGGCCAGCTCGTCGCCGCTCTGCTTCTCCTGCCACGAGCCGGCGGTCGCCAGCGGGTTGCAGCCCATCAGCGGCACCTGCGCCTCGACGCCACCGAGCTGCTGCACCAGCGGTTGCCACGACAGACGCGGCTCGAGCTGCTGCAGCTGGGCCGTGGCCCGCCCGAGCACGGCGCGGTCGACGCCGTTCGCTTCGGCGACGTCGCGTTCGTTGCCGGTCGGCACCTGCGGGCTGGTGAGGCCGTTCGCCGACAATTCGAAGTGCAGCGCGAACAGCGGCGATTCGACGCCGAGCAGCGGCGAGCGCGTGACCACCTCGTTGGGCCCAAGGCGCGAGAAGCCGCGCGTCCACGCGTTCGGCGCCGACGGGAAGGCGCGGTAGTCGCTGGCCGGGCGCAGCCCTTCGCGCGCCAGCACCGGCGCGAGCCAGCTGTCCATGCGCCACAAGGCGAGGCGCAGCCGCTCGTGCACGAACGCCTGCCGGCGCGCGTCGACCTCGTCGCGATCGAGCTGCACCAGCACGATGGTCAGCCACGAGACGACGGCCAGCAGCGCCAGCGCCACGGCGCCGAAGCCGATCCACGCGCGTCGGTTCGCCGGCCTCATGCGAGCCCTCCGTCGGCGAGCATGTAGCCCTTGCCGCGCACGGTCACGACCACCTGCGGCGCCGCCGGCGGATCGGCGAGCTTCTCGCGCAGGTTGACGATGTGCATGTCGATCGCACGCGACCCGTTGTCGCCGCCGGGCAGGCCCCAGACGCGCTCGAGCAGTTCGCTGCGGGCGATGGCGCGGCCCTTGTTGGCGACCAGGTAGCGCAGCAGATCGGCCTCGCGCTCGGACAGCAGCACGCGCGAACCGTCGGCGCGCAGCACCTCGCGCCGGTCGAAGTCGATCTGGCGGCCGGCGACCTGCACGCGGCCGACGTCGCTCGGCCGCTCGGCGCTGCGCCGCAGCACCGCGCCGACGCGCGCCAGCAGTTCCTTGCTCGAGAACGGCTTCACCACGTAGTCGTCGGCGCCGGTCTGCAGGCCGTGCACCCGGTCCTGTTCGGCACCGCGCGCGGTCACCAGGATCACCGGCAGACCGGGCCGCACGCGCCGCACCTCGGCCAGGATCTGGAAGCCGTCGCGCTTCGGCAGCATGACGTCGAGCACCGCGAGGTCGAGCTGTGCCGTGGTGGCGACGTCGAGCCCTTCCTGCCCGCAGCCGCATGCGATGACCGCGTAGCCGGCGAACTGCAGCGCGTCGACGAGCCCGCGGCGGATCGCGGTGTCGTCCTCGACGACGAGCACGGTCTTCTTCGGAGTCACGGACGGAGCGGCGGTCACGACGATCAGCGTAGCCCGAAGCGGCGGTCTTCGGTCGCGTCCTGATGGCAGCGCATGCACGAAGCGACGGCACCGGCCGACGTCACCGTGCCGCTCGGATCGACGGTGCCGTAGACCCAGCCCTGGTCGGTGCCGGGCGTGTCGGCATCGAGCTTGTGCATGACGAACAGGCCGGCCGCCGCACCGGCGTGCGCCACGTCCTCGCCGTCGACCAGTTCGAGGCGGCCGTGCCGCTCGCTCGCTTCGGTCGCCGCCATCTGCCTGCCCGGCACGCTCTGCCACGACTCCTTGACCAGCGTCTGGCCCGGCACCGCCGGCTCGCCCGCCTCCACGTACTCGAGGCCAGCGGCGTGGCGCGCGAAGAGCAGGTAGAGCTTCTGACCGTGCTCCTTGTCGGCGGCCGAACGGAGCACCGCCTTCGGTGGCAGCCGGCAGTCGGTCGGCGCCGTCTTCACGTCGCCGGTGACACGCACGAAGCCGAGGTACTCGGCAGCGGCCGTCTGGATCAGCGGCACGAAGCGCTCCTCGAGCACGACCTTGCCGTCGCCCTTCGCATCCGCCTTGCCGTCGCTCTTGCCGTCGGCCTTCGGCGCCTTCGCATCGACCGCGGCCTCGACCTTGCGCGTGAAGCCCTTCGCCGCCGCCTGCGCGCGCACGCTCTCCAGCACCGCCTTTTCGAAGCGTTGGTCGCCGGCCGCACCGAGCTTCTTCAGCTCCTCGGCGAGGAACGCGTCGCGCTGCTTGCCGACCGCTTCGACCTTGGCCTTGATCTCGGCGCGCTGCGCCTTCTTCGCGGCGACGTGCGCCTTCAGCTCGGCGAGCGACAGCTTGCGCAGCGCTTCGTCGAGCTCCTCCTTCTTGATCGCAGCGAGGTCGAACTTCGCATCCTCGCTGGCGTCGACCAGATCCCAGCTGGCGCAGTTGTAGAGGCCGCTCGCCTTCGTCTGGCAGCGCTGCGCCGCCGCAGCGACGTTCAGCACCGCCGCGTTGCTGTCCTGCGCGACCTGGTTCTCGACCCAGGCGCCGCGCTGCGCGCCGTACGGCACGTAGGTCGCGTTCAAGCTGGCGCTGAGCGCCTGCAGCTGCTGGTCGAACGGCGTCGCGATCGCCACCGAGTTGTTCTGCTGGATCGCCGCGAACTGGCCGTCGGCGAGCTTCGCCACCTCGCGCCACGCCGGCGCGATCTGGTCCATCGGGTCGCCGCAGTAGATCGTGTTGACGACGATGCCGCGCGCGATCGCCGCCTTGCTCATCGCCCCGGCCTCGACCTTCGGATCCTGCGTCGCGGCTTCGTTGCCGGCGACGAACAACAGCTGCAGGGCACCGGGCTCCTTGCTCCACTGCAGTTCGCCGAGCGCTGCCTGCACCACGCGCGCGACGTACTCGTCGCCACCGTTCGTGGTCAGCGCGAACAGCTTCTGCGACACCGCGTCGAGGTCGGTGGTGAAGTCGGTCTCGACCTTGACCCAGCCCTTCTCGGCATCGTGCGTCGTGCAGCCGAACGTCAGCAACGCGACGCGCAGCTGCGGCGTCGGCTGCAGGCGCGCGAGGTCGTTGACCACGGCCCACAGGTTCTGCCGCGCGCTGTCGATCAGCCCGTCCATGCTGCCGCTGATGTCGAGGCAGATGGCGAGGTCGACGGTCTTGCTGCCGGCGAACACGGGGGCGACGGCGGGTGCGGCGGGCGCAGCCGGTGCCGCGGGCGCCTGGCCGACCGGCGTGACCGGGACGACGACGGGGCCCTGCGCGGCGAGGCACGCGGCGAAGGCGAGGACGAACGACGGAGTGCGGATCATCGGACGATCTCCTGTTGGCTCGGAGTCTGGGTCGGGTTCAGGGTCTGATTGGGAGTCGGGTTCGGATCGGGAGTCGGCGTCGGCGTCGACCTCGGCGCCGCCGAGTTGGTGACGAGCACGTTCCTGCCGTCGACCTGCAGCAGGATCTCGCCGGACAGGGCCAGCACGCCGCTGCGGCGTTCGCTCTCGAGCCGGCGCAGCAGCACGAAGAACGCGTCGCTGCCGACCTCGATCCGCTGGTCGGGCTCGAGCCGCTGCTGCAGCACGCTGTTGCCGTCGATCCAGCGCTGGCCGCGGCGGAAGAACGCGCGGTCGCAGACCTGCTGCACCGCCGCCGTCTCGACGACCTGCATCTGCGCGTCGAAGTAGCAGTTGCGCGGATTGGCCACCGCCTGCTGCTTCTGCGCCCACAGGTTGTCGGCCTGGTTGATCGCGGCGAGGCCGCTGCGTGTCGCCAAGGCGCGGCCGCCGAGCGCCGTCTGGCACGCGCTGGTCAGTTCGCGCCAGTCGTCGAGGCGGCTGCCCTCGGTGGCGAGGAACGCGGTGTATTCGCCGAGCACGCCGTAGCGGGTCGACAGCCGCAGGATCTCGTCGCGCAGCTCGCGCAGGCGCGGATCGGCGAACGGATCGCGGCCGCCGGACGCCAGCGGCCCGCCGAGGTCACCGCCCTGCTGGCGCAGTTCGTCGACGAGGAAGGCGATCTGGCGGCTCGCCCACAAGCGCGGCACGAACGCGTGCGCGGTCGACGCGTTCTTCACCGGCAGCGTGAACTGGAAGTCGCGCGCGCCCTGCGCCGTGCCGCCGCGCAGCACGAAGCGCAGGTCCTGGTCGCCGCGGTACTGGCCGAGCACGACCAGCTGCTCGCCGACGAACAGGTCCGGCAGCGCGCGCGGCAGCACTTCGCGCAGGCGGCTCGCGTCGTCGGCGAGGCCGAGCGACGGCAGCGCCAGCACCGGCTGGCCGAGCCGCGCGAACGTGCGCGCGACCTTCACCTCGACGTCCTCGTCGGGCAGCACGTATTCGGTGGTCGCGCGCGTCGTCTCGGCGATGCGATCGAGCAGCGGCGCGTTGACGTCGACACCGACGCCGAAGCAGAAGACGCGGCGCGCGTGCGCGTTGCCGGCGGCGACCATCGCCTTCAGTTCCTTCTCGCTGGTCGGGCCCACGGTCGGCAGGCCGTCGGTCAGGAACAGCACCAGCGGCACCGTGCCCGGCAGCGTCGGCGCGCGCAGCGCCGTCAGCAGCGCGTCGTGGATGTTGGTGCCGCCGTGCGGACGGATGGCGTCGAGGTGCGCCCGCACCTTCGCCATCGTCTCCTTGCTCTTCGCCACCGGCTGCGCGAACGCGGCCGCGACGTCGTTGCCGTAGTCGAGGATCTGGATGCCCTCGCCGTCGGCGAGCCCTTCGAGCACCTGCAGCGTTGCCGCCTTCGCCTGCTCGAGCTTGCGCCCGGCCATGCTGCCCGAGCGGTCGAGCACCAGCGTGACCTCGCGGCGCGCGGCGGTGCCGGCGACCGGCTGCGGCGCACTCGCCAGCAGCAGGAAGTAGCCGCCGCCGATCGTCGGGTCCGGATACGCGAACAACGCCGCCGTCGGCTGGCTGGCCTCGCCGACCGTCGTGTAGCACAGGCGGAACGCGCCCGGGTCCTTCTGGCTGCGTGCGGCGACCCGCAGCGTGCGCGTGCGTTCGCCGGCCTGCACGACCTCGAGTTCATGGCTCGGCGAGTGCAGCAGGCCGATCGGCGCGCGCGCGGTCAGCTCGACGGTGATGGTCCACGGCGCGTCGGTGCCGAGCATCTCGGAGCGCGGCAGCACGTAGTCGACCTGGTCGCCGTGGCCAGCGAGCACGTGGTCGTAGGCGAGGCGCACCTTCTGGCGACCGCCGGCGGGCACCGGGAACACGCTGCTGCGCAGGCAGTGCATGCCGGCGAACTCGAGCAGCGCCGGATCGCGCAGCGTGCGGGTGATCTCGTCGTAGAGGCGCCGCGCTTCGTCGCGCGGCAGGATGCGCGCGGTGGGTTCGAGCGCGCTGCCGAGGAACGTGAACGCCGACACCGCCGCACCGTCGGGCACCGGCAGCAGCAGCACGGCCTCCTGGTCGCGGCCGCCCGGGTTGTGCAATTCGAACTCGAGCGTCGTCACCGCCGCACGGTCGGCGATGCGCACGTGGGCGGTGGCGGCGGTGACCTGCACCGGCATCGCACCGGGGAAGGCCAGCACGCCGCGGCCGGGCACGACCCAGGACGGTGAAGCCTGCGCCGCGAGGCCCGTTGTCATGGCGGCGAAGGCCGTCAGCGCGGCGAGAAGTCGGAAGGAGCGGGGTCGTTGGGTCGGCATCGTCGGCACCTCGATTCGGCGCATTCGACGCAGAACCCCACATCCCACCGGTAAGCGCTCCGTAAGGCCGGCTTGACGCTTGGTGGCGTTCGACTACTTTCCTTCGCAAAGCCATGGAACTCGACGACGCCATCGCGCAGATCACGACGATCCGCACCCAGCTGGCGGCGACCGAGCATCTGCGCAGCCTGCGCGCGTTGCCCGTCGCCGCTTCCGGCCTGCTCGCGGTCGCCGGCGCCATCGCACAGCCGTGGCTCGCCGCCGATCCACAGCGCGAACCGGCCGCCTACCTGTGGCTGTGGTGCGGCCTCGCGATCTTCAGCGGCCTGCTGGCGACGCTGGTCGTCGTGCGCCGCGTGCTGCGCTGCCCCGGTGCCTTGTCGATCGCGAACGCGCGCCTCGCCGCGCTGCAGTTCCTGCCGAGCCTCGCCGTCGGCGCGATCGTCACCTGGTTCGTCGCCGCCGAGGAGCCGCAGCTGCTGTGGCTGCTGCCCGGCTTGTGGCAGCTGCTGTTCGGCCTCGGCAACCTCGCCGCGCACCGGCTGCTGCCGGCACCGGCGGCGTTCGTCGGCGTGCTGTTCGTGGCGACCGGCACCAGCTGCCTGTGGTTCCGCGAACTGGCGCTGCAGCCGTGGGCGATGGGCCTGCCGTTCGCCAGCGGCCAGCTGGCGTTGGCGGCGATCCTGTGGTGGCACCACGAACGCCGCCTCGACGCGGCGGAGGAGCAGGTATGAGCGACAAGAAGACCGGCGACGGACGCTACGCCTACGACGGGCTCGACCGCGTGCTGCACGAGAAGGCGCGCCTCGGCATCGTCACCTCGCTCGCCGCGCGCGCCGACGGGCTGCTGTTCACCGACCTGAAGAACCTGTGCCACCTGACCGACGGCAACCTGTCGCGCCACCTGACGGTGCTGCAGGAAGCCGGGATCGTCGAGATCCACAAGGGCTTCCGCGGCAAGCGGCCGCAGACGCTGTGCCGGCTGACCGACGACGGCAGGAAGCGCTACCTCGAATACATCGCCGTGCTCGAGTCGGTCCTAGCCGACGCGGTGGAAGCGGCGAAGGCGGGCCGCAAGGCGCGGCGCGTGCTGCCCGAGGGATTCTCGCCGGCTTGAGCGGCGCGGCTCGCCCGCGCGGCTCACGGCACCAGCTCGCTCACTCCGCGAGCTTCGTCGCCGGCTCGCCGCTGGCGACGAGCTTCTGCACGATCTGCGCCGGCGTGACCTTCTTGCTGTCGTAGTGCACGGTGAAGAACTTGGCGCCGGCCGAGTAGTCGATCGTGCCGACGCCGTCGACATCGGCCAGGTGCTTGCGGGCGCCGTCGACGCAGCTGCCGCAGAAGTCGCGACCGAGGTCGAGCTTCGCCGCCGCATCGGTGGCGACGACCTTCGCCGGCGGCTTCGGCGCCGCGTCGCTGGTGCAGCCGGAGACGGAGAGCGCGGCGAGGGCCGCGACGACGAAGGAGGCGCGTCGGATCATGGCGATGGCGGAACGAACGCGGCCGCGGTGAGTTTCAGCCCGCCGCGGCCTGGAGTCCTCGATCAGCGCCGCACCCGGGGATCGGCGAACACCGAGCCGACCGGCAGCGCGCGCAGCGAGCTGTGCAGCACCTGGAAGTGCGGACGGCCCTGCGCGTCGGGGCCGCGGAACAGCAGCGTCGCGGCGGCGCCGTTCGGCACCACGCGGCGCACGAGCTCGACGAACGCGTCGGGCTTGCGCACCGGCACGTCCTGGCCGTTCTGCCGCGGCACGATCAGCACCGAGCGACCGCGGAAGCGGGCGAGGTTGGCCTGCAGTTCGGCCTCGACGGCGGCGAGCTGCGCCGCATCGGTGCCGGCGGTCACCCCGAGCAGGATCATCGGCGGCACCGAGTCGTCGCGGCGGCCGAGCAGCGTCAGGTGGCTGCCGCCCGTCGAAGTGGCGAGTGCTTGCGCTGCCGCGGCGGCCGGCGCAGTCGCCGCGGCGGGCGTCGCTGCGGGCAGCGGCGGCGGACCAACCGGCGCCGGCGGCGGCGCCACGACCGGATGCAGCTGCTGCGGCTTGTCGCCGCCGCGCTCGAGCATCACCTTCTTCGCCTTCTTGTCGACGAGGCCCGCCAGCAGCGACGCCAGCGCCGGCGACGACGGATCGACGCCCGGCCACTGCACGGTCACGGTCGTCGACGACAAGGCGCCGAGGCCCGCGAGCACGCCGGGCAGTTCGTGCGCCAGCTGCCGCGCCACCATCGCGGCGTCGCCGGACGGTTGCACGACCAGCTTGATGGCGAGGCTCTTCTTCTCGGGGGCGCCGAACAGCGGCGGGTGCACCTGCAGCGGCTCGGGGCCGTCGAGCACGACGCGCGCAGCGCCGCGTGCGACCAGCACCTTGCCGATCGCCTCGGCGATCGAGCTCGGGCCAACGGTGACGATCGCACCGGCACCGACCTGGGCGGCGTCGAGTTCGCGCGCGAGCGCCTTCTGCTGCTGCGCTTCGTCGCGCCCACCGACGACGGCGGCGAGGTGCACGGCACCGTCCTTCTTGCTGACGGTCAGCATGCCGGGCAGCAGCACGTCGACGTCGCCGGCCTCTTCGAGCTCGAGGCGCATCGCCCCGGCGGCTTCGATCGCGCTGCACAGCGAACGCAGCAGCGTGCGCGAGACGACGGCGGTGCCGGCGACCTGCACGCGCACCGAACGGCCACGCCAGCCGGCGAGCAGCGGCGGCAGCGCGCGATCGAGCGCACGTTGCAGGTCGGCCGCCTTGCCGGACTCGCCGTCGAGGCGCAGCACGAAGCCTTCGGCCGACGCCGTGCACGACACCGGCTCCGGCAGGAACGGCTCGCGCAGGTCGCCGCCGATGGTGAACGCCGCACTCTTGGCGCCACCGACCACGGAAGCACTGCGCAGCGCCGTCAGCGCCGCCGCGTCGACGGCGAAGCCGGCCGGCAAGTCGACGACGACCGCCTTGCCCTTGGTCGCCGCCGCGTGCTCCCCGGCTTCCTTGACCAGCGCCGCCAGCACGGCGTCGCGGCTGCGGCCGTTCGGCTGCACGCGCAGCACCAGCTCGGCGCCCTTCGCCAGCGACAGCAGCGGCGGCCACACCACCGCCGGCGCCGCGTTGGCGACCGCCACTTCGATGCCGGTGGGTCCCTGCTCCCGCGCGAACGCGACGAGCTCGGCGAGCGGGCCGTCGGCGGCGCGCGCCAGCTGCACTCGCACGGCCTTGCCCTTGCACACGCCCGCGTGCTCCGGCAACACCAGGCCCAGCGCTTCGCTGGTGGTCGCGTCGTCGGCCGCCGGGTCGACGGCGATCGTCACCGCGTCGCCGCTGCTGGTGACGCGCACGCGCGACGCCAGTTCGAGGTCGAAGAACACACGCTCGCCGATGGCGAAGCGCGTGGCGCCGGCGGCCTTGGCCGCGGCCACCCACTCGGCGCGCAGCGCGCTGTCGGGCTTGCCCTTGCCGGCGAACACCAGCTGCACCTTCTTGCCGCGCACTCCAGCGAGGGCCTTCGTCCAGTGCGGAGCGAAAATCATGGCGAGGTCGATCGGGTCGAGCTCGCCGGTGGCGACGTCGAGGCGCAAGGCACCGTTCGCGTCGGTCGCCTTCACCTGGACCTCCGGCACCTTGCCCTGCAGCACCTCTTCGTCGCCGTAGCCGCGGCTGACGACGCCGCGCAGCGGCACGTGCACGGCGAGCGCCTTGGCCGTCGCGTCCTTGGCGGCGGTGCCGATCACCGCCTCGCCGACGAACAGCACCTGCACGCGGCGGTGGCGGAGCTGCTTCGCGTTGGCACCGAGCACGCGCGCGAGTGGTGCATGGAGCGCTGCGACCACGGCCTGCTTGTCCATCGCCGGCACGGTGACCGTGACCACCGTGTCGAAGGCCGCGCCGTCGCCCGCCGCGACCGCGACCTGGACCGGGCCGTCGTCGACGACTTCCGCGACCGGCTCGAGCGTCGGCACGTCGTCGTCGAGCGGCTCCAGCGTCGGCACGTCCGCGTCGGCAACCGGCTCGAGCGTCGGCAGATCGTCGACCGGCTCCAGCGTCGGCAGGTCTTCGGCGATCTCGTCCTTGGCGGAGCGGCCGGGCTTCTTGCGCGGCAGCTCATGGCGGTTCTTGGTCATGGGTCGGCGTTCCGGGGAGAGGGTCCGGTGAAGCTACCGGCCCCGCCGCCCGCGCCAAGAGCGACCTTCGTCACCACTGCAGGTCGCCCCTGAAAACAGCGCGAGCCCGCGCTCCACTCGGGAGCACGGGCTCGCACCGCTCCGTCGCGCGATCCGAAGACCGCGCGGCGTCACCTCACCAGCTGCCGATCGTCGAGGCGATGCCGTTGCTGGTGGTCAGGCCGAACGCGTTCTGGCCGTTCGGCAGGCTGTTCGGGACGATCAGCGCGGCCGACTGCGCGAAGATCTGGATGCCCGCCGGCAGACCGGCCGGCAGCGGCAGGGCGCTGGTGTTCGACGGCGTGACGCCGACGAGGTTCAGCGTGACGTCCAGCGAGCCGATCAGCGCCGGGCAGCCCGGGGCGCCGATGATCGCTAGGTCGACGCCCGGAGCCGGGATCTGCGTCAGGCTCAGGATGTTGATGCCGACGTAGATGCCAGCACCCGGAGCGAACTCCGGCATGTTCGCGGTCGTGTAGGTGACCGTCGAGCCCGAGATCGGGGTCGAGACCGGCGACGGCGAGGCGGCCAGCGTCATCGGCAGCAGCTGCGCCGAGGTCGTCAGCGGCAGCGCTGTGGCGAGGACCTGGCTACCCGGGTCGGTGATCGTGCCGCCAGCCTTCCAGCCGACGAGGTGCGAGCTGCCGAACGTCGACGTGGTGTTCGTGTCGACGACCGTCCACAGCATGGTGACCGCGCCGGTGGTCAGGTCGAGCTGGAACTGCATCGTGCCCGGGTTCGGGCCCGCCGGGACGGAGAAGTTCTCGACACCGTCCCACGTGACGCAGAACACGTTGCCGACCTGCTCGGTCTTGATCGCGCCGCTGCCGGCTTCGCCAGGGTTGTAGTCGTGCCAGGCGTAGAAGCAGGCGCCGGCCGCGTTGGAGAAGTCCGCGCCGCTCGGGGAGAAGTCACCGCCGTTGTTCGGCGTCGTGCCGAGGCCGATGACGCCGTTGCTGGCGATCGAGATCGTCGTGACCGGGCCGTTCGGCGTCGGCATGGGCGCCGGCAGGGCGACCCCATTCAACACGCCGTCGTCGAGGGCGGTGAGGCTCGTGGCTGAACCGGACGGGGCGATGAAGGCCGTCGCGCCACCGGCGAGCCAGATGCCCGTGTAGCCGAAGCCGGTCGGGATCATCGTCACCGCATTGCCCTGCAGCGCGGCCGAGGCCACGGCTGCGTCGCTGTGGAACTCGTAGACGCCGGTGCCCGGCGCCGAGTAGCAGCCGGTGCCGTAGGCGACGTTGTTGCCCGAGGGGCACGGCGTCGGGACCCACGTGTAGCCGAGGCCGGTCGGCACGAAGAGCACCGACTGACCGGTCAGGTCGAACGAGCCCAGCGTCGTCCAGTTCTCCCACACCGTCGGCGTGGCCGAGGTGTTGACCGTGGCGAAGTCGCTCGCGGCCGGAACCACGGCGCCACCACCTTCCGACATGCCGACCAGGAAGTCGCCGGTCGTGCGGATCTGGCAGCGCGCGTCGTAGGTGAACGTGATCTCACCGGTCACCGACAGCTGCATCTGGACGGTGAAGCGCTCGGCGTTGCCGAACTCGACCGCGTTCTCCCAGGTGATCACGGCCTTGCCGGGCAGCGCGTTGTACTTCACCGCCGAGCCGTTGGCCGCGATGATGTTCAAGTCGCTCCAGTAGGCGCAGATCTTCGGCGAGCCCGCGACCAGCTGAGCCGTCGTGCCGGTGCAGCAGAGGGCGCCACCCGGAGCCGGCACGCCGCCGTTCGACAGGTAGACGAAGCCGTTCGTCGAGATGTGGATGTCGGTGAACGTCGTGCCGTTGAACGGGAACGCGAAGCCGAGTGCCTGGACGCCGAGGACGATGTCGTCACCGGTGCCGACCGCGGTGCCGAAGTCGGCTTCCGCGCACTGAGCCTGGAGGGAGAAGGCGCTGGCGAGGGCCGCCAGGGTGCCGAGAGCAAGAAGACGCTTTTGCATGGATGATCTGAGGGTGCGGATCTGAAGTTCCGCCCCGCTGAGACGAAGCGGGGCGGAAACTGGTTTCACCGCGTCGCAAGTTTTCCCCGTCGAAGCGACGAGGACATGCGCGGCGAACCAGCGGCGAAAAAGACTAGCTCACGAGCAAAGTGAAGGAAGGGCTCCCGGGCAGTTTCGCGAGCGTGCCGCGCGCAGCCCGAATGCGCATCGCCGGAAACAACGCGAGCCCGCCATCGCATCGACGGCAGGCTCGCATGGCGTTCGCCGGCGCCGCGCGGCGCCGACCGCGTCCTCGACTCGTGCGGCGGACGGTCAACACGCGCCGAGCTTGCTCTCGACGCCGTTGCTCACCGTCATGCCGAAGGCCTCGGAGGCAGCGAGAGAATGCTCGCGAAGGCTGTGCGCGGCTGCGAAGGCAGCTGCCAGACATTCTGCCGAGAGGCGGTGGCGCAATCTCCTGTCGGGCGGATCAGCCGCGCTTCTGCCCAGGCATCGGCACCGGATCGACCGGCAGCGGGCCGAACTCGTAGTTCTCCGGCCCCCACTTCTCGTCGCTGGCGAGCGCCTGGTCCCACGTGATCTCGCGGCCCGAGTAGGTCGCCATGCGGCCCATGATCGCGGTCAGCGTGCTCTCGGCGACCATGCGCCCTTCCTGGAACGGCTTGCCGGCGCGGATCGCCGCGAACAGGTCGTCGTGCTCGGTCTGGTAGGGATCGTTCTGCTGGCCCTCGAACTTCCACGCGTTCTTGCCGGTGATGCGGAAGCTGCCGCCCATGTGCGCTTCGCCGTCCGCGCCGTAGACATGCTCGCTGACGTCGTTGGCGCAGCCGTCGATCTGCCGGCTCTCCGAGAAGCAGTAGGCGCCGTTCTCGTACTGGTACTGCACCGCGTGGTGGTCGAAGATGTGCCCGTACTTCGGATCGGTGCGCACCTGACGGCCGCCCATGCCGCGGCACCGCGTCGGATGCGCCTGCAGCGCCCAGTTGATCACGTCGAGGTTGTGCACGTGCTGCTCGACGATGTGGTCGCCGGACAGCCAGGTGAAGTAGAGCCAGTTGCGCAGCTGCCACTCCATGTCGCTCCACTCCGGCTGGCGGTCGGCGTGCCAGAGGCCGCCCTGGTTCCAGCTGCAGCGCGCGAACAGGACGCGGCCGAGGTCGCCGCGGTGGATGCGCTGCATGATCTCCAGGTACGGGTTCTGGTGGTGCCGCTGCAGGCCGCTGCACACCGCGAGTCCCATCTGCACCGACTTCTCGTGGGCGGCGATGACGCGGCGCACGCCGGGCGCATCGACGGCGACCGGCTTCTCGAAGAACACGTGCTTCTTGGCGGCGATCGCCGCTTCGAAGTGCGCCGGGCGGAAGTGCGGCGGCGTCGCCACGACGACGACGTCGCAGCCCGAGGCCATGACGCCGAGGTAGGCGTCGGGGCCGACGAAGCGGCGCTCCTTCGGCACGTCGATGCGCTTCTTCAGTTCGTCGCTCTCGGCGAGGTTCTGCAGGCAGCCTTCGAGGCGATCGCCGAACATGTCGGCGATGGCGACGAGGCGCGTCGGGCCCTTCGTGCTCAGCGCCTGCGCGATCGCACCGCTGCCGCGCCCGCCGCAGCCGACCAGGGCGACCTTCAGTTCGTCGCCGCCCTGGCCCTGCCGGGCGAAGCGGCCCTGGTCGCGGGCGCGCAGCAGGCTCTGGGCGGTGGCCGCGGCGGCGGCGGTGTAGAGGAACGAGCGTCGGGTCGTCGTCATGGTCGCGAGGGCTTGGACACGGAGAAGGGGCGGGCGGAACGAGCGGGACGGGGCAGGGCGGACGGGCGGGAGTCGGAGCGGAACGCGCTCACAGCGCTTCGAAGCGCGCGCGTTCCTCGGCGGTCGGCGCCTTCAGCGGGCGCACGACGCGGAAGCCGATGTGCTGGCCTTCGGTCAGGTACCACCAGCTGCGCGGGATCTGCGGGTCGCGCTGGTTCCACGCCGCCTCGCTGGCGAGGCGGTTGGCGCAGCGCAGCTCCTTTGCAGAGTCGCGCCAGCTGCCGCCGCGCGCGGTGTGCGGGAAGCGCAGCGGCCGACCGCGCGCATCCTTGGGCGGGACGAAGAACGGATCGGTGCGCGGCCCCTTGCCGTTCGCCTCGGCATAGGCGTCGGCGAGGTAGTGGTCGGCGCACCACTCGGCGACGTTGCCGTGCATGTCGCACAGGCCGAGCGCGTTCGGCTTCTTCTCGCCGACCTTGTGGTAGGCCGGCACCGGCGACGCACCGGGCTCGAGCACGCGCGCGCTGTTGTCGGCGAACCACGCGAACTCGCCGAGCGCCTTCGCGTCGGCGCCGCACGCGTAGGCGGTGGTCGATCCGGCGCGGCACGCGAACTCCCACTCGGCCTCGGTCGGCAGCCGGTAGAAGTGGCCGGTCTTCTCGCTGAGCCACTTGCAGTACTGCCGCGCCGCGGTGTGCGACATGCAGATCGCCGGGTAGCCGTCGCGCCCCATGGTGAACGTCATGTCCATGTAGGGCGGCGTCGGGCGCGCGACGCCGTCGGGCTTCTTGCTCTGCGGCCGGCTGTCGTCGGTGCTCCACAGGTCGTACTCGGCCCAGGTCACCTCGCAGCGGCCCATCCAGAACGCGCCGACCGTCACGTCCAGCTGCGGGCCTTCGTCCTCGTCGCGATCGGGTTCGTTCGCCGGGCTGCCCATGCGGAACGTGCCGCCGGCGACCGGCACCAGGTCGAAGGCGACGCCGCTGTCGCCGATCGGCTGGCGGTAGGCGGCGAACTCGGCAGCGGCGGGCTTCGCCTCCTGCGCGGTCAGGTTCGCGGTGGCCACCGCGGCGACGGCGGTGGCGAGGACGAGAGAGTGACGGCGAGGAGCGAGCATGGCGAATCGTCGGTGGAGGAGCATGTCGAAGGAGTGCGGCCGGAGCAACCAGCCCCTCGTTCCGACCAGTAGGGTGTCACGCGCCACCTGGGCGAACCTGCTTCCTTCGTGGCGCGCCGGCAGCCGTCGGCACGCTGCACGCGATCGGGCTCATCGGCGCCATGATTCGTCCAGCAGCCACTGCCAGGCGCGTCGCACCTCGATCTCGACCCCCTCTTCGACCAGGCGATCGTCCTGGTCGAGCGTCAGCACGAGGGCGCGGCGCTTGCCGGGCAGCCGCGCGCCGTGCACGGCGCCACGCACCTCGCGCGCGACGTTCGAGTCGTCGAGTCGGGCACAGACCTGCACCGCCAAGGACGGCGTGACGAAGTCGCACTCCCACACCCCGCGCTCGCCGGCGTAGTGGATCGGCTCGCCGCGCTGGCGCAGCCCGAGGTAGATCGCGTTCTCGAGGCGGTGCCCGAGGTCGGGGCTGGGGCTCGGTGAGTTGGCACGGCGCAGCCCGTTGTCGACGGCATAGTACTTCGCCGGGGCGACGACACGCTGCTTGAACGAAGCGCTCCACTTCTGCACCGCGAACAGCAGGTAGGCATCCTGCAGCTGTTCGACCGCGCGCGACGTCTGTGGCACCGTCGGCACCGCCAGGGCCTTCGTCAGGTGTTGCAGCGAGAACGGCTGGCCGGTGTTCGCGAGCAGGAACAGCGTGACATTCATCAGGTGCCGCGTCGTGCGCAGGGCGTGACGGCTGGCGATGTCCCGCTGGACCACGTCACGCAACAGTTCGCGCAGGACCTGCGGTTTGCGCTCCTGCAGGGCGACCGGAAAGCCTCCCTCGTCGAGGAACGCGAGCAGCGACTCCGGTCCCGGTTGCGAGCCCGTGAAGGCGAGGAACTCGCGGTAGGAGAACGGCAGCACCTCGAAGGACAGGTGGCGACCGGTGAGCTTGCTGCCGAGTTCCCGGCCGAGCAGCGACGCGTTCGAGCCGGTGAGGCAGACGAAGCGACCATGGTCCAACAGGGCGCGCACGAACCGCTGCCACTCGTCGACCTCCTGCACTTCGTCGAGGAACACTGGCTGTCCGCGCCAGTGTTCGTCGAGCGCACGGAGCACCGACGGGAAGTCGCCGGGCGACAGGCCGAACAACCTCGTGTCCTCGAAGTTGATGTGAACCCCGGCGCCCATCTGCTGCAGCAGTTGCCGCTGCAACGTGCTCTTGCCGGAACGCCGTACGCCAGTGAGCGCGACGGCTTGCCGACCGGTCGTCGGCAGGCGGTCCAGCAGGTCGCGACGCACCGTGGGCTGGTCGTTGCCCGCATGCGCCTCCCGCAGCACCCGCAAAAGTGTATCTTGTAGTATCACAAGAGTGTTCTACCGCAGGAGCACACGATCTTCGACCGCCTCGGCACCGGTCTGCGAGCTGCCGGCGAACACGACAGCGCCGCCCCGACGCTGTTGCGCGCACCGCCCGCTTCGCCACACTGCGCCGATGCACTCCGAGGCGATCTGGCAGCGCGCCGTCCTGTTGGCCGGGCAACGACGCTGGGATCTCGCCGGCAAGGAGCTGCGCAACCTGCTCGCGCAGGAACCCGACCACGCGCCCGCGCACGCGCTGCTGGCGCAGGTGCTGGCGGCGACCGGCGACCTCGACGGCGCCCTGCACGAGGCGCAGCAGGCGGTCGGCGCCGACCCGGAGCTCGACTTCGCGCACGGCGTGCTGGCGCAGGTGCTGTGGCAACGCGACGAACTGCCGGCCGCGGCGACGGCGATCGCGCAGGCGATCGCGCTCGATCCCGACGACGCCAGCCACCACGCGATGCTGGCGCAGATCCGCCTCGGCCAGCGCCGTTTCGACGACGCGCTCGCCGCCGCCGACGACGGCCTGCGCGTCGACCCGCAGGACACCGACTGCCTGAACCTGCGTTCGGTGGCGCTGACGCGGCTCGGCCGCGGTCGCGAAGCCACCGACACGCTCGACGCGTCGCTCGCCCACGATCCCGAGAATCCGTACACGCACCAGGCTCGCGGCTTCGCGTTGCTGCACCAGGGCGATCCGCGCGGCGCCCTCGTGCACTTCCAGGAGGCGCTGCGCCGCGACCCGCAGCTGCGCTCCGCGCGCGCCGGCCTGGTCGAGGCACTGAAGGCGAAGAACCCTCTCTACCGCGTCGTGCTCGCCTGGTTCCTATGGCTCGGCCGCTTCTCCGGCGCGCGCCAGATGCAGATCGCAATCGGCTTGTGGTTGCTCGCCCGCTTCGGCGCCGAAGGTCTCGAACGAGCCGGCGCGCCGGTCGCCGCCGCCGTCGTGCGCTACAGCTGGCTCGCCTTCGTGCTGGTGACCGCCTGCGCGGTGCCGATCTTCAACCTGCTGCTGCTGCTGCATCCGATCGGTCGCCATGCGCTCGAACGCCGCGCGCGCCGCGACGCGCTGTGGCTCGGCGCCACGGTGCTGGTGGCGCTGGGCGTCGGCCTCGGCAGGCTGTGCTCGGGGCCGGTGTGGACCCAGGGCTGGTTCTTCTGGCTGATCCTGCTGATGCCGGTCGCCGGCATCGGCCTGTTCGAGCCGGGCTGGGGCCGCCGCACGCTGCAGGCGTTCTGCGCCGCCGCGGCGGCGACCTGGATCGGGTGGGCGATCGCCGCCCACCGCTGGGCCGCGAACGCCACGGCGGCCGCCGCGTCGGGCGGCGGCGAACCCGATGCAGCCCGCCTGATGGCGGCGTTGGACGCGACCCGCGGCGAGGTCGATTGGCTCGGCACGCTGATCCTGGCGACCGCCCTCAGCACCTGGTTCGTGCTGCTGGCGCCGAAGGGCCGCCCGCCCCGCGGCATCGGCGCCGACAGCGACGACTGAACGGCCCGCAGACGGCCACGGCACGGTGCTCGGTCGCGCGCCACCGCCGCGACCAGCCCGTTCGCCCCCTTGAACGACACCGGCCCGGTCGCAATCCTGCCTCCCCCGATTTTCCGGAGACCACCATCATGACTGCGACCATCGAGAAACACGTATTCCAGGCCGAGGTCAACGAGGTCCTCTCCCTCGTCGTCAACTCGCTCTACAGCCACCGCGAGGTGTTCCTGCGCGAGCTGATCAGCAACGCCGCCGACGCCATCGACCAGCTGAACTTCCGCGCCTTGACCGAGCACACGCTGCTCGGCGACGACAAGGAGCTGCGCATCGAGCTGATCCGCGACGACAAGGCCGGCACGCTGACGATCCGCGACAACGGCGTCGGCATGACGCGCGACGAGATGATCGGCAACCTCGGCACGATCGCGCGCAGCGGCAGCAAGAAGCTGATGCAGTCGCTGTCCGCCGAGCAGAAGAAGGACATCACGCTGATCGGCCAGTTCGGCGTCGGCTTCTACAGCGCGTTCCTGGTCGCCGACTCGGTGACCGTGATCTCGCGCAAGGCCGGCAGCGGCGAGGCCTGGCAGTGGACCAGCCAGGCGAAGGGCGACTTCGAGGTGCAGAAGGTCGAGCGCGCGGGCCGCGGCACCGACGTGATCCTGCACCTCAAGGACGACGCCAAGGAGTACCTGAACGAGTGGCCGGTGCGCGAGGTGGTCGGCAAGTACAGCGACTTCGTGCGCTGGCCGATCCGCATGGAGATCGAACGCGGCGGCGGCGACGAGAAGAAGCTCGAGTGGACGACGCTGAACCAGGCGCGCGCCTTGTGGACCAAGGCCAAGGGCGACGTCACCGACGAGCAGCACCGCGAGTTCTACAAGTCGCTCGCCCACGACTGGAACGACCCGCTGGCGTGGACGCACTTCAAGGTCGAGGGCACGCACGAACTGAGCGGCCTGCTCTACGTGCCGGGCAAGGCGCCGTTCGACCTCGTCGAGAAGCGGAAGAGCGGCGTCAAGCTGTTCGTGAAGCGCGTGTTCATCATGGACGACGCGCAGGAGATCGTGCCGGAGTGGCTGCGCTTCGTGAAAGGCGTGGTCGACAGCGAGGACCTGCCGCTGAACGTCTCGCGCGAGATCCTGCAGAAGGACGCCACCACGCGGTTCATCCGCAAGCAGGTCGTCGGCAAGACGCTGACGCTGCTCGAGGAGCTGGCCGCCGAGGGCGAGACCGAACGCGAGGTCGACGGCGAGAAGCAGAAGGTCGACCGCTTCCTGCAGTTCTGGGGCGAGTTCGGCCGGCTGCTGAAGGAGGGCGTCTACCACGACGTCGACGCGCGCGATCGCCTCAGCAAGCTGCTGCGCTTCCGCAGCACCAAGGACGACGGCTTCCACAGCTTCGCCGCCTACGTGGCGCGCATGCCGGCGGACCAGAAGGCGATCTACTACGTCGCCGCCGACAGCCTCTCGACGGCGAAGGCGAGCCCGCACATCGAGGCGCTGAAGAAGCGCGGCTACGAGGTGTTGCTGCTGACCGACGCGATCGACGAGTGGATCGTCGACGCGCTGCGCCAGTTCGACGACAAGCCGTTCGTGTCGGCGGCCAAGGGCGCGCTCGACCTGCCGGAGAGCGACGAGCAGAAGCAGGCGAAGGAAGCGAAGCAGAAGGAACTCGCCCCGCTGACCGAGCGCATGCAGAAGGCGCTGGCCGAGCAGGTGAAGTCGGTGCGCGTCACCGACCGCCTGACCGACTCGCCGGCGTGCCTCGTCAACGACGAGCACGGCATGAGCGCCCGCCAGGAGCGCGTGCTGCGCGACGCCGGCCACGACGTGCCGACGCAGAAGCGCATCCTCGAGCTGAACGCCGACCACGCAGTGGTGAAGAAGCTGCAGGGCCTCGCCGACGAGACCGCGTTCGCCGACTGGTCGGCGCTGCTCTACGACCAGGCGCTGGTCGCCGAAGGCACGCTGCCGGCGGATCCGGCGGCGTTCGCGCGTCGACTGACGGCGCTGATGAGCAAGGCCTGAGCGGCCGCGCGCTTGCGCAGGGAGGCGGCGGGCCCTAATCCCGCCGCCTTCCATGCCGACCTCGCCCACCGAACTGCTCACGCAACTGCGCTGGCGCTACGCGACCAAACGCTTCGACGCGCAGAAGACCATCCCCGCCGACACCTGGTCGGCGCTCGAGCAGGCGCTGCTGCTGGCGCCGTCGTCGTTCGGCCTGCAGCCGTGGAAGTTCGTGGTCGTCACCACGCCGGCCTTGAAGCAGCAGCTGCGCGCCGCGTCGTGGGGCCAGGCGCAGGTCACCGACGCCAGCCACTACGTGGTGTTCGCCGGCCTGCGCACGACGACGGTCGAGGACGTCGACCGCTTCCTGCAGTGCCAGAGCCAGGTGCGCGGCACGCCGCTCGAGTCGATGGCCGGCTACCGCAAGGTGCTCGTCGACTTCCTGGCGAAGGGCTGGGCGAGCAAGGACCTCGCCGCCTGGAACGCGCGCCAGGGCTACATCGCGCTCGGCCAGTTCATGACCGCGGCGGCGATGCTCGGCGTCGACACCTGCCCGATGGAAGGCATCGACATGGCCGCCTACGACCGCATCCTCGGCCTCGAGGGTTCGCGCTACACGACGCTGTGCGGCTGCGCCGCCGGATATCGCGCGAGCGACGACAAGTACGCGACCGCGGCGAAGGTGCGCTTCCCGCTCGGCGAAGTGATCGAGCGCCGCTGACGGCGAGCGGGCGCCCCGCCCACGCACTCACAGGTACGTGTAGGTCGTGTTCGCCACGCAGCCGCCGGCCGTGGTGATCACGACCGGAGCCACACCCGGCGTCCCCGGCGGCGTGCGGATCGTCATGACCGTGGCGCTCGCCGACAGCACCGTCGCCGGCGCACCACCGATCGTCACCGTGCTGCCGGCCGAGAAGCCGGTGCCCTGCACGATGAACGTGACGTTGCCGAAGGCCGGGCCGGCGCCGAGCAGCGTGCTCGTCACCACCGGCGTCGGATTGAACGTCGTCTGCGCGCCTTGACCGTCCGGGTTGATCAAGGCGACCGTGCTGCCGCACGGCGTGCCCGCCGGACACGCGAACACGACCTGCGTCGCCGACTGCGACGTCGGCACGACCGGTGCGCCGTTCACCAGCACCACGCAGCCGGGCAGGAAGCGCTGGCCGCTGATCGTCACCGCGGCACCGGCCTGCGCGCTGAGCGGCGTCACCGCCGTGATCGACGGCGCCTGCGACGGCACGAACGACACGTCGACGGCGTTGCTGACGCCGAGCGCGAACGGGCTCAGCGACGCGATCGTCACCGCCTGCATCGTCAGCTGCAGCGGGAACGTCACCACCGCCGGCGGGATCGCGATCGTGGTCGGCGCCGGCGGTGCCGGCAGCAGCGCCGGGAAGAGCCCGAAGCCGTCGACGAGCACCAGTTCGCTGGCGCCGGTCGGCAGCACCGGGAAGCACATGTCGCCGAAGCCGAGCGCGGTGCCGAGGGCGCCGGGCTGGGGCAGCAGCGACGCGAACAGCACGTACGGCATGCCCGGGCCGGTGGCCGGCGTGACCTCGATGCCGATCCCGAACGACTGGTAGGTCGCCAGCTGCACCTTGCGCAGCGGGCCGCCGGTCGAGCCGTCGATGCGCAGCACGTCCTGCGGCAACGAGCCGGCGTAGCACGGCGGCGTCAGCGGCGTCGAGTTCCACGTCCACGACAGGATCTCGACCAGCTCGGTCAGCGTGCCGGCACCGGTGGTCGCGCAGAAGCCCGCGATCGCGGTGCCGTTCGTCATGTTGGCGCCGGGCGCCGCGGTGCCGTTGGCGTAGAGGCCGCCGGTGACGAGGCTGTAGGCGCGCGAGATCAGCGGCGTGGTGGCGCCGTCGACGAACACCTCGATGGTGCCGGGCACGTAGCGCACGCGCAGCGTGTGCACCTGGCCGTTGGCGAGGTTCTGCGACGGCGTCGCGCGCGCGATCGAATACTGCTCGTTCTCGTTGTTGCCCTGCGCCCCGCGCGTGTGGATCGTCAGCTCGTTGGCGCTGGTGTCGGAGAGGAACGGGTCGAGGTAGGTGTCGAACTCGATGGCGATCGAGTTGCGGATGCCGACCGCATTGTTGGCGCCGTTGCCGTAGCCCATGCCCCAGACGGTGCCGCCCTGCGTCGCCGTGCCGTTCGGGTCGTCGTGGATCACCAGGGCCATGCCTTCGGCCTTGGTGCCGACCGTCGGCGGCGTGATGCGGAACGTGAACGTCGTGTCGAAGCCGGCGGCGACCGGCATCGCGCCCTGGCGCCAGACCCAGCCGGTCTGGTTGCTGCTGTTGGCCGTGAGGCGCAGTGCGGTGCCGCTCTGCGCGGCGTTGCCGAGCAGGCTCAGCTGCGCGGTGCTACTGAAGTCGGTGTAGGTGAAGGACTGGGCGACGAGCCCGGTGGCGAGGAGGACGGTGGCCGCGGCGGCGCGGCTTTTGGCGAGGTTCATGCGAGGTTGCGAAGCGGGGCGTTCAGGGGCGCGGCATGCTAGCGGACGCCCTGCGGCGGCCCAGGGCCGGCGGCTCGGGAGCTTCGCCTAGCCGACCCCCTGGCCGGGCACGCGCGGCGTCGGTGCCGATGCCACCGGGCGAGTCCGCGCGCTTCGGAACTTGGGGGAATCCCCCGTACAGGACCGTTCGGAACGCGGACGAAATCCGTCACGATGAGGGCCCAGGGAATCGTCTGGCTGGCGTGCTGCCTGTTGGCAGCGTGCAGCCAACCGCGCGTGACGCGCCTCCGCATCGGCATGAACCCCTGGCCGGGCTACGCGCACCTCGCCGTCGCCGTGCAGGCGGGACTGTTCGCCGAGCACGGCATCGAGGCGCAGCTGGTCGAGTACACGTCCCTCCACGACTTCAGCCGCGGCTTCGCCGACGGCCAGATCGACGTGCTGCCGTCGACGCTGGTCGAAGTGTTGACCCTGCACGCCGAACGACGGCGCCTGCCGGAGGTCGTCTGGCTCGCCGACCACAGCACCGGCGGCGACGTCGTGGTCGCCCGCGCCGAGACCCCTGGCGCCCTGCGCGGGCGCCGCATCGCCTACGAGGTGGATTCCCTCGGCAGCTACATCCTGGCGCGCTTCCTCGAACGCCACCAACTGCAGACGACCGAGGTCGAAGCGGTCTCGATGAGCCAGGACCAGATGGCGATCGCCTTCGCCGAAGGCCGCATCGACGCCGCGATCACCTACCCGCCGTTCTCGACGCAGATGCAGGCGGTCGCCGGCGCGCGCACCGTCTTCGACACGCGCGAGATCCCGAACGAGGTGATCGACACCATCAGCATCGACCGCGCGCTGCTCGACCAGGATCCGACGCTGCTCGGCCGGTTCCACTCGGCGCTGGCCGCCGCCCATCGCCTCGACGCCACCGACCGGACGACGACCGAACGCATCATGGCCCGCGCCTGCGGCATGAGCGTCGACGAGTTCCGCGTCGCCAGGGCCGGCATCGAGGTCTACGGGCCGGAGGTCCAGGCCGACTGGCTGCGTGGCGGTTCGCGCCTGCGCTTGCTGGCGGATCGCATCGCGCGGGAACTGCACGTCCCCGCCCACACGACCGACTTCGTGCTCGCCACCGACCGTCCGTCCCCGCTGCTGACGCCAGCGGCGCCGAGGTGACGACTTGGGCTGGCCCTCGGGACTCCGCGCTCGCTTCGGCACCGCGATGCTGTCGGGAGGGCTCGGCCTCGCGATCGCCGTCTACGCCATCGCCGGCAGGTACGTGGACCGGGTGCTGCACGACGAACTGGAGGGTACCGCTCGGCTGTTCGCCTCGGTGATCGCGCACCAGGTCGACCACGCGTCGTCGACGAGCGAAGTCGAGCGCATCGTCTACGTGATCGGCGGCAACCGGAACGTGCGCGACGCCATGTGCGTGCTCGACGACCCGCCGACCGTCGTCGGCGCCACGCAACGCCTGCTGGTGGGCAAGCGGGGAGCACTGGCCATCGACCCACTGCTCGCCCGCGCCCACGACGCCGGGGGCTTCCACGACGTCGACCAGCTGGACACCACCGCCGCCGTCTACGAACTCGTGCAGCCGGTGCACTTCGCGAACCTGAACGTGCCCGAGCTCGGCCGTCGTCACGGCGCAGTGCTGGTCCGCATCGACGCGTCCCAGCTGCTGGCGCGCGCCGGCACCACGCATCGACTGTTGCTCGGCGGCACCGTCGGCGTCGTGGTGGCGATGATCGTCCTGTTCATGCTGCTGACGCAGCGCCAGATCCTGTGGCCGATCGCGCGGCTGCGCGCGGTCATGGCCCGCCGCCGCGACGGCGATCTGGTGGCGCGCCCGGAACGCATGCCGAACAGCGACCTGCAGTCCATCGCCGACAGCCTGGTCGAACTGATCGACGCGCACGACCGCATGGCGGCGATGCAGCGCGCGGTCGTCGAAGGCGCCTCGGACGCGATCGTCACCATCGACGTGCGCGGCACCATCCGGCAATGGAACGGCGGCGCCGAGGAGATGTTCGGCATCCCGGCGCACGAGGCGATCGGCTCGAACGTCACGCGCATCCTGCCGGTCGAACACCGCGACCGGCACGACGGCTACATCCGCCGCTACCTGGACACCGGCATCGCCCGCGTGCTCGGCTTCTCGCGCGAGGTCCAGGGGGTGCGCGCCGACGGCTCGCTGTTCCCGATCGGGCTCGGCATCAGCGAGGCGCGCGTCGGCGACGAACGCCTGTTCGTCGGCATCCTGCGCGACATGACCGACGAGGTCGCGACCCGCCAGGAGCTGCAGAAGGCGAAGGACGCGGCGGACGCGGCGGCGACGGCGAAGGCGGCGTTCCTCGCCAACATGAGCCACGAGATCCGCACGCCGCTGACGGCGATCCTCGGCTACGCGGAGGAACTCGGCGATCCGGAGCTGACGCCGGCGTCGCGGCAGGAGGCCGTCGAGGTGATCCAGCACAACGGCGAGCACCTGATGACGATCGTCAACGACATCCTCGACCTGTCGAAGATCGAGGCCGGTCGCATGGCGACCGAGAAGGTCGAGTGCCAGGCCGAACGGATCGCTGCCGACGTCCTGCGGCTGATGCTGCCGCGCGCGCAGGCCAAGGGGCTGCAGCTGCAGCTGCAGTGTGCGTCGCCGATGCCGCGAGCGATCGCCAGCGATCCGACGCGCATCCGCCAGATCCTGATCAACCTCGTCGGCAACGCGATCAAGTTCACGCGCAGCGGCAGCGTCACCATCGAGATCGCCCCGGACTTCGCCGCCGAGACGATGCGCATCGCCGTCGTCGACACCGGCGTCGGCATCGCGCCCGAGGCGCTGGAACGCCTGTTCGGCTCGTTCGTGCAGGCCGACAGCAGCACCACGCGGCTGCACGGCGGCACCGGCCTCGGCCTGCACATCAGCCGCCGCCTCGCGCGCATGCTCGGTGGCGACCTGCAGGTGACCAGCGAGGTCGGCCGCGGCAGCACGTTCACCTGCACGCTCGCCACCGGACCGATGCAGCCGGCCGAGGCCGGGGCTGCAGCACCCGAGACGGCGCCGCGACGACGCGCCGTGGCGCCGCGCCTGCGTGGACGCGTGCTGCTGGCCGAGGACGGCCTCGACAACGTGCGGCTGCTGCAGCGCATCCTGGCGCCGACGGGCATCGAGCTGACCGTGGTCAACAACGGTGCCGACGCGCTGGCCGCCGTGCAGCGCGGCACCCCGCGCTTCGACGCCGTGCTGATGGACATGCAGATGCCGGTGATGGACGGCCTGACCGCCTCGCGGGCGATCCGCGCGACCGGCGCTGCGATGCCGATCGTCGCGCTGACCGCGAACGTGATGCCCGAGGACCGCGCCCGCGCCAGCGCCGCCGGCTGCACGCACTTCGCGACCAAGCCGATCGACCGCGCCGCGCTCTACGCGATGCTGCAGGCGACCATGCCGGCCGCCGAGTCACCGCAGGGGAACGACGAGCCCGCCGCTCAGCGCGCGACGTCGGCGAGCAACAGCAGCACGTCGGCCTGATCCTCGACGAAGCGCAGCAGCTCCGGGCACGCCGCCAAGGCCAGCTGCGCCGCGATCGCCTCGACCGCGCCAGCCGGCACCTTCGCCCCCGGCTGCGCGAGGCTCGCCGCAGTCGCGCGTTGCCCGGCGAACCGTTCCTGCGCGTCGCGTGTCCACGCGCGCAGCCCCTCGCGCATCGCCGGCGTCGCCCGCGTGCCGATGCCGTCCAGCACCGCGAACAGGTCGTTCGCCGCGGTGACGAACGCACTGCGCACCGCCGCCGCCGACTGGCGCACGACCACGGAGCGCAGGTCGCCCCCCATCGCCCACTGGCGCAGCGCCTCGTCGGCGACCAGGAACGCCTCCTGCCGCAGCGCCACGACGCCCGCCGCCAACGTCGCGCGCGACGCGAGGTGCGCGCGCACGAGTTCGCGCAGCCGCTGGCCGGCGTCGGCGCCGAGCGCCTTCGCCGCGCGCCGCTGCAGCGTCGCCGCCGCCCGTTCGCCGCGCGCCGCCAGCGACCACGCCAGCGATCCCGGCTCCTGCTGCAGGTGCCGCGCCATGGCCAACAGCGAACGCACCGCCGCCGCGAGGCCGTCGAGGTCGCGTTCGGCCATGCGCTGCAAACCGTCGGCGATCGCCAGCGTCTGCAGCGTCGCCAGGCCGTCGTGCAGTTCGCGGCGGAACTCGGGCGTCGGCGTCTCGGCGTCCCCGCCGCGGAAGCGGCAGCGCGCTTCGTCGGCGAGCCCGGCGAACGTCGCCAGCGCCGGCCGCGCCGCCTTCACCGCCGCCAGCCAGTCGGGGCGCAGCACCTCGCTGTCGCCGACGCCGAAGTCGGCATCGGCGTAGTCGGACAGCGGCAGCGCCAGCCCGGCGCCGAGCAGTCCCCGCAGCGTCGCGACCAACTCTCGGTAGCCGTCGGCGGCGTCGCGGGGCCGCATCGCCGCAGCACGGAACGTGCGGGTGTGGAACTCGCGGCCGTCACCGGCGACGAACACCGCGCGCAGCAGCGCGTCGTCGCCGCGCCCGACGGCGACCAGCAGCAGCGCACTCTGCGGCTCGCCGGCGTCGAACACGAGGCCCGGCACCGGGGCGGCGTTGCCGTCGATGACGTTCTGCGCCAGCGGCGAGGTCACCAGCTCCGGCAGCTCGTAGCCGCAGGCCGCGGTGGTCGGATGCAGGATCACGCGGCTCCGGTGCACGTCGCCGCCGACCAGCACGACACCGCCGATCCGCTGCGCACCGAGCCAGCGGAACAGCGCGTCGCGTTCGCCGCGCCAGTTGCCCCAGCAGTCCTTCTTGCCGCTGCGCACGCCTTCGTTCCACACCATGCCGCAGGCGAGCACCTTCCAGCTCGCCGTCGACTGCAGCAGCGCGCGCTGCAGCCACTGCAGCTGGGCTTGGCCGAGCAGCGTGCGCTCGTTCGCCGCCAGCGGCGACGGGCCTTCGTCGGCGCAGGTGCGCGTGTCGAGCAGGAACACCTCGACCGGGCCGCTGCGGAAGCTCGTCCACACCCCCCGCGCGCCGTCGCCGAAGCTGGCGTGCGCGTGGTAGTCGACGAACACGCTGCGAGAGTGCTTGCTGCCCGGTGCGTCGCCGAACACGTCGTTGGTGGCGAAGTCGTGGTCGTCCCACGTCGTCCACGTCGGCACCGCCTGCAGCATCGTGCGCACCGGCGGGAACGCGAAGAAGTCGCGGTGACGTGCGCGCCGCGCCGACACCGACGCGTTGTCGATGTACGGCGTGTCGCCGAGCAGCACGAGCCCCTGCGGACCGCGCGCCAGCAGACGCGACCAGATCGGCTGCTCGGGGAACGCCTTGTCGTGCGCGCACGAGCCGAACGCCAACGTCGTCGTCGTGGCGTCGTCGGGCAGCCCGGTGCTCCACGGTGCCGTGCCTTCGTGCACGACGACGTCGCCGCAGCGGATGCGCAGCCGATAGCTCGTCGCCGCCGGCAGTGCCGGCACCGCCCAGTGCAGCACGCAGTCGCGCTCGGCCACCGCCGTGGCCCGCACCGGCGGCGGCGTGCCGGTGCCCGCGTCGATCGGCAGCAGCGCCAGCTCGAACTCGCCCGGACCGTCGGCGCGCGCCCAGACGTGCAGCGACGACGCGTCGGCGTGGCCACGCAGCGGGCCGTGGCTCAGTGCCGGAGCCTGCGCGAGGGCGAGGGCGACGAACGCGTTCGCCGTCGCGACGGCGCGAACGAAGGAGAGCATCGGGTTCATGCGAGCAGGGGGGCGAGGGCGGTGCGCCACGCGGCGAGCTTCTGCGCCGCGGTCTTCGCCGCGTGGGCCGGGCTGGTCGACGGCAGGCGCATCACCTCGGGGCGACGCGGCAGCGTCGGCAGCACGAGGCGCACGAACAGGTCGTGCGCGGTGCCGCCGTTGCACAGCACGGTGCCGAGCGCCGGTTGGGCGGCGAACAAGGCGGCGAAGTCGTTGACGGCGCGATCGTCGGCTTCGATCGCGCTGTCGAGGCTGCCGCGGCGGCGGCAACGCTGCAACACGTCCCACAGCGCGATGCCACATCCGCGCAGCGCCGCCGTGCGCACGTCGTAGTCGGCGTCCGGGTCGAAGCCGCAGATCGCGCCGACGATCGGCCAGAAGCCGTTCCGCGGGTGCGCGTAGTAGCGCGCCGCTGCGAGCGACGCAGCACCCGGCATGCTGCCGACGATCAGCACGCGGGCCGCGACGGGCAGCACCGGCGGGAAGCTGTGGACGAGCGACACGGGGCGAGGACTGTAGCGAGGCGGCGGGCGCACGCGACGCGCGCGTTCGCGGCACACGATCGTCGGTGGCGACACGACCGCCGGCGGCGAACGCAGCCACGGCGGCGGGCGCGGCCGGCAACCGGCGTGGTATGAAGGGTGCGTGCCCGCACCGCTGTCGTTCGTCCGCCGCTTCCTCGACGCCTTGCCCGGCGACGACCGCACCGACCGCGAGCCGCGGCCGGTGGTCGCTGCCCTGTGGTCGCGCGTGCAACCGACGCCGGTGCGAGCGCCGCGGCTGCTGGCCTGGTCGCGCCCGCTGGCGCAGCAGCTCGGCCTCGACGAGGCGCGCATGCAGGAGCCGCTGACCACGCAGGTGCTCGCCGGCAACGCGCTGTGGCCCGGCATGGACCCGTACGCGGCGAACTACGGCGGCCACCAGTTCGGCCACTGGGCCGGTCAGCTCGGCGACGGCCGCGCCATCGTGCTCGGCGAACTGCGCGCCGCCGACGGCAGCGTGCAGGAACTGCAGCTCAAGGGTGCCGGCCCGACCGCCTACAGCCGCCGCGGCGACGGCCGCGCGGTGCTGCGTTCGTCGCTGCGCGAATACCTGTGCAGCGAGGCCATGCACGCCCTCGGCGTGCCGACGACGCGCGCTCTGTCGCTGGTCGCCACCGGCGACGACGTCGTGCGCGACATGTTCTACGACGGCAACGCCCGGCCCGAGCCCGGCGCGATTGTCTGCCGCGTGGCGCCGAGCTTCCTGCGCTTCGGTTCGTTCGAGCTGCCGACTGCGCGCGGCGACACGGCGCTGCTGCGCACGCTGACGGACTTCACGCTGCGCACGCACTTCCCGGAGCTCGGCACGCCCGGCCGCGACGCGTACGCAGCGCTGCTGCACGAGGTCGCGGCGCGCACCGCGCGGCTGTGCGCGCACTGGCAGGCGGTCGGCTTCGTGCACGGCGTGCTGAACACCGACAACCTGTCGCTGCTCGGCCTCACCATCGACTACGGCCCGTACGGCTGGATCGACGACCTCGACTTCGGCTGGACGCCGAACACCACCGACGCCGGACAGCGCCGCTACGCGTTCGGCAACCAGCCCGGCATCGGCCTGTGGAACACGGCGCGGCTCGGCGAAGCGCTGCTGCCGCTGGTCGACGACGACGAACGCGTGGTCGAGGACGCGCTCGCCCACTTCCAGCGCGTCTACGCGGAGGCGGCGACGGAGTGGTTCGGGCGCAAGCTCGGCCTCACGATCGACCCGCAGCGCGGCGACGAGCAGCTGGTGCAGCAGCTGTTCGACTGGCTGGTGGCGCAGCCGACCGACATGACGCTGTTCTTCCGCGCGCTCGGCCCGCTGCTGCTCGCCGATGCCGCGCCGGCCGCGTTGCCGGAGTCGCTGCGCGCGGTGTTCTATGGCGATGTACCCGAAGCCCACGCCGCCGCCGGCCACGCCTGGCTGCTGCGCTGGTGGACGCGCGTGCACCAGGAGCCGCGGCCGGCGGCGACGATCGCGGCGGCGATGGCGGCGACCAACCCGCGCTACGTGCTGCGCAACTGGCTCGCGCAGACTGCGATCGAGGCGGCGACGAACGGCGACCTGACCGTGCTCGAGCGGCTGTTCACCGCGCTGCAGCGGCCGTTCGACGAGCAGCCGCAGTTCGCCGAGTTCGCGCAGAAGCGTCCCGAGTGGGCGCGCAGCAAGCCGGGCTGCTCGGCGCTGTCCTGCAGTTCGTGACCGCGCGGACCGCAGCGGCCGGGCGACCGCTCGGCCGGTTCAGCTCACGGGAGCGGCGGCTGGCGCCGGCGCCGGCCCGGCCACGACGCCGCGGGCGAACTGCGGCAGGAAGTCGACCTTGCCGGAGTGGACGTCGTACATCGCGCCGACGACGCCGATCTCGCCCTTCTGCAGCATCGACGCGATCGTCGGGCTGTTGGCGATCATCCAGTCGATCATGCGGCCGACGTGGGCTACCGCGACACGGTCGGCGAACTTCGGGTCGCTGCAGTCCTGCTGCGGCGAGCGCTGCAGCTCCTCCTTCACCGCGTCGCTGATCACCGAGGTCAGCGCCGACAGGTTCGTCATGCCGGTGCTCGCCGGATCGACGCCCTTGTCGACGAACTCGCACGTCGCCTTGATCGCGCCGCAACTGGTGTGGCCGAGCACCACCACCAGGCGGCTGCCGGCGACTCGGCACGCATACTCGATGCTGCCGAGGGCCTTGCCGCGCGCGACGTTGCCGGCGATGCGGCAGCTGAAGATGTCGCCGATGCCGACGTCGAACAGCAGCTCCGCCGGCGCACGCGAGTCGATGCAGCTGAGCACGATCGCCATCGGGTGCTGGCCGGACTTCGTCTGGTTGACCTGCCGCGCGAGGTCGCGGTTGAGTCGGTTGCCGCTGACGAAGCGTTCGTTGCCTTCGCGCAGGATCTGCAGCACCTGCGCCGGCTTCAGCGTCGCCTGCACCTCGCGGCTCGTGTAGTCGACGTACTGGACGACGTCCTTCAGCTGGTAGCGCTCCTGGAAGCCGATCAGGCTGACGACGATGCCGCGGGCCGGCGCGTTCTCCTCGGCGAACTCGCGCACCAGCGACAGCAGGTCGGAGTCGACGTAGTCGGACTGGCGCGCGTCGAGGGCCACGTGGTCGCCGGCCTGGAAGCGCCCGAGCAGCGACAGCAGGCGCGCGCGGTTCAGGAAGCTCGCCTGGCTGCCGAACTCGATGCGGTGCACGACGCCGCCGACGTGCGACTCGCGGATCACCCGGAAGCCGCCGCGCAGGTTACGGCCGAAGACGAACGACAGGCTGACGAACAGGCCAACCAGCACGCCGATCAGCAGGTCGGTGAAGACGATCGCCAGCACCGTGGTCAGGAACGGCACGAACTGCAACCAGCCGGCGCGCCACTTCTGCGCGAAGACGGTCGGATGCGCGAGCTTCCAGCCGGTGACGATCAGCACCGCGGCCAGCGCCGACAGCGGCACGTGGTTGATCCAGCGCGCCAGGAACAACACGCTGACCAGCAGCAGCACGCCGTGCGTGATCGCCGACCAGCGCGTGCGACCACCGGCGTTGACGTTCACCGAGCTGCGCACGATCACCGACGTCAGCGGCAGGCCGCCGATCAGTCCGCAGACCATGTTGCCGACGCCCTGCGCGACCAGCTCGCGGTTGGGATGCGACGGCCGGCGCATCGGGTCGAGCTTCTCGGTCGCCTCGAGGTTCAGCAGCGTCTCGAGCGACGCGACGATCGCCAACGTCACGCCGGAGATCCAGATCGCCGCCTCGCCGATGCGCGCGAACGCGGGGAACTGCAGCAGGTCGCCGAGGCCGAGACCGTTGGTGCCGAGCACCGGCACGGCGACCAGGTGCGAAGACTCGATCGCCAGCGGCGACCCGAGCAGCACGAACGCCTCGTTGATCGCGACGCCGAGCAGGACCGCCACCAGCGGTCCGGGCACCAACGACTTCTTCAGTGGCGACTTGTCCCAGGCGACCAGCAGCGCGAGCGACGCGAAGCCGACGATCGCCGCCCCGGGCAGCAGCCGCAGCAGCGCCGTCCACAGCGCGGTGAACGTGTTGTCGCCATCGCGCTGCACGAACGACTCGTCGCCTTCGGGGTCGGCGTCGTGGCCGACCAGGTGCGGGAACTGCTTCAGGATCAGCAGGATGCCGATCGCCGCCAGCAGTCCCTTCAGCACGTTGTTCGGCACGAAGTTGGCCACCTGGCCGCCGCGCAGCAGGCCGAGCACCAGCTGCAGGGCACCGGCGATGACCACTGCCAGCAGGAAGGCTTCGAAGCTGCCGAGTGACGCCACCTGCGCGACCACGATCGCCGCCAAGCCGGCCGCCGGCCCGGACACACTGACCGGCGACGAACTCAGCGCCCCGACGACCAAGCCACCGACGATGCCGGAGATGAGCCCGGACATCAGCGGAGCGCCCGATGCCAAGGCGATGCCGAGGCAGAGCGGCAGCGCGACCAGGAAGACGACGAGGCCGGCGACCAGGTCGCGCCCCAGGGTGTGCGACGCAGAGGACGGAAGCGGTGGCGGGGCGGTGGTCATGGCGCGGGAGTGGCTGTCCCGAGCGCCCGAGGTTAGGCGGCTCCGAACACGTGCGCAGCGGCTACCTCAAGAAATCTTGAGCCGCGTCGACGCTGCCTTGGAACCGGTTCTGGCGGCATCTCAGGGCCCGTAGGCCAGACGCACCACCCGCACACCATCGGAAGATCGCGTGACGACGAACAACCCGTCGAACGCATCGTCGGCGACCTTCACTTCGCCACCGCCGAGCGCTGCGACCAGCGCCGGCAGCGTGTTCGAGTGGCCGCATACCAGCGCCGTCTGCCCGGCCGGCAAGCGCTTCAAGGTGCGCGCCAGCGCCGCGCTGTCCGCCGCCTTCGCCACCATCGGCTGCAGACTGCGCGCCGTGCACAGCGGCGCCACCGTCATCGCGGTGCGCCGGTACTCGCTGTGCCACACCGCGTCGATCGGCACGTCCCGCAGCGTGCGCACCAACGCCGCGGCCCGCGCGCGCCCGGCGTCGGTCAGCTCCGGATCGTCGCCGTCGGCGCCCTTCTCGGCGTGCCGCACCAGGATCACCGTCGTCACCGGTGCCGGCTGGCCGTCGGCGAACGCGCGGATGCGCTGCGCGAACGCCGCCGCCAGGTCGTTCGGCATCGGGATGCTGAGGTCGTAGAGCTGCAGCACCCACCGGCCAGAGCGCCGCACCAGCACGCCACTGCCGCGGCAGAGACCGTAGCCGTCGTTGTCGAGCAGCTCGTCGAAGCACGCGTGCTCGCCGTCGGCGAGGACGGTGACGTGGCGCTGCAGCGGCACGTAGGTCCACGCTTCGGGCCGCTGGAAGTAGGGCAGCGCGAAGCGGCGGAACTCGGCCCCGGTCCAGCGCTCGCTCGCGTCGGTGCCGAGGAACACCGCGTCGTCGGGCAGCAGGGCGAAGTAGCGATCCTCGTCGCCGTTCGCCGCCGCGTCGTGGAAGTCGTCGAGGGCCTGGGCGATCGCCGCCGCCGGCCCCGTCGGCGCGCGCGCACCGTGCAGCGCCGCGAAGTGCCGCTGCCGCGCCGCTGCGTCGGCGTCGGCGAGCACGGTGATCGAACGCGCCGGCAGCCGCCGCAGCCCGGCCAGCTCGGGCTCGTTCGCCGTCGTCAGCAGCGTCACGCTCTGGAACTGGTGGCGATGCGCCAGCACCAGCGCCGCGGTGCCGACGACGTCGTCGGTCGTCGCCGCGTGCAGACCGCCGCCGGCGATGCGGTGCGTGCGCCGCAGCTCGGCGAACCACGGGGCGAGGCGCTGTCCCGCCGCGGCCGCCGGCGCCACCGCCGGCGCCACGACGACGTAGCCGGCGCGCGCCGCATCGATGCCGACGGCCGCCACCGCCGCCCGCGCCGCCGCGAGGTCGCCGCCGCGCGTCCACAGCACCAGCAGCGGCGCCCACGCCTTCGCCTCGTGCGCCGCCGGCAGCTGCACGACCATCGCCGGTCCGTTGGCGGCCGGCACGTCCTGCGGCGGCGGCAGTTCCTGGGCACGCGCGAACGCGGCCAGCACGACGAACAGCGGAGCGAAGCGAGCGACGAGGCGCCGGAGCCAGCGATGCATGCGCGCTGGTCTACCCGCCGGCTAGCCGCCCGACCACGTCCGCGCCTCGAGGATCGCCGCCTGTTGCGCCGCCGGCAGCCGCGCCGCCAGGAACGGATACAGCATGTTGAGCTCGCGCAGGTCGTGATGGAGCAGCAGGTTCTTGAACGTCGCCTGGCGGTCGAGCAGTTCGAGCAGCGCCGCGTCGTCGGGCCGTTGCTGCAGCGCCTCGACGCGCTGCACGAACTCGTCGACGAACTTGTGCAGGTTCTGGTGCTCGCCGCGGAACAGCCGCGTCGGTGCGTCGGTCGCATCGCCGCCGAGCCGTTCGTAGTGCGGCAGCACGTGGCGTTCTTCGTCGTCGACGTGCGCCAGCAGCTGCGCACGGAAGCGCTGCAGCGTCGTCGCCGCACGCGCGAAGTCGCGGTCGAGCAGGGCCACCTGGTGCGCGAACAGCGACCGACCGAGGTCGTCGTGCAGCGCCATCATCGCCACCGCCAACGTCGTCGTCATCGTGCGCAGGCTACGCCGAACCAACCCAACGCGACCATGCGCACGACGGCGGCTTCACTTGCCCTTGCCGTCCTTCGCTTCCTTCGGCTCCGGAACCTTGACGCGCACGGCTTCGTCGCCGAACGCCAGCTCCACCACAAGTTCGCCCTTGGCGAGGCTCGCCTTCAGGTGCTCGAGCTGCTCGCGCTTCGCCGGCTTGTCGAGCGTCAGCGCTTCGACCGTGCCCTTGTGGCCTTCCGCCGCCGCCGTCGGAGCGGCCGCCGCACCGTGACGATCCTTGGAGTCGGCGGTGCTCCACGGCACCAGCTTCACGTCGTCCTTGCCGAGCACGAGGTTGAACGCGTGCTCGTCGTCCTTCTGCAGCACCGCGACCGGCACCGGCTTGCTGTCGCGCGCCGCCAGCAGCGACGCAGGCAGCGAGAACACCGTCAGCTTCCAGGCGCCGGCCGGCACCGTCTTGCTGCCAGGGAACGTCATCGCGCCCGACCACTCGTTCTCGCCGAACTGCACGACGAGCTTCGCCGCCTGCGCCGACGCCTTGGCGGCGCCGTCCTTCTGCCAGTCGATGATCAGCTTCTTGGTCGGCTTCGCCGGCTTGCCGAGCGGCCCTTCGACGCGCAGGCCATCGCCCGACACCAGCGCACACTTGTCCTCGGCGGTGCGCTGCAGCTGCACCTCGTAGGCGCCGGGTGCGACCACCGTCTCACCGACGATCGCCGGCATCGACAGCCGCAGCACCGTCTGCTGGTTGCCACCGAGGCGCCACGCGTTGCCGACCGGCAGCTCGGCGAGCGTGTGCTTGCCGACCGGCACCGAGCCGTAGTCGATCGAAGCGCTGCGCTTCTGCCACTCGAACGTGGGCTTCTGCGCGAGCGCCGAAGCGGGAAACAACGCGACGGCGAGAAGGAACGCGGGAACGGCGAGGCGGAGCAACATGCGATGGCGGAGGGGTCGTGGGGCGGACGCGAGGTTCTACCGCACCGCGGTCAGGATCGCGCCGAAGACGAGCTTCGCCGTGCCGAGCGGCTGGCCGCGATACGTGGCGTCGATGCCGCACAACACGATGCGGCCCTTGCCGACGTGTGCGCACAGCACCGCGGCCTTGTCGCGCAGGTGGTCTTCGCCGATCGCCCAGCCGCTGACCAGCGTGTCCTGCTTGCGGAAGCGCGCGACGACGTCGATGCGCGCGTTCGCTTCGGTGACCTGCAGCGGCAGCGAGTCGCCGTCGACCATCGCCGCGAGCTCGGGCGAACAACCGCGCGCGATCGGGTGCCTGGTGTCCACTTCGATCGCGAGCAGCGAACCGGGCACGTAGTACTCCTCGCGCCGCGCGCGCCGCGTGCCACCTTCCGCGGTCTCGTCGGCGACGTGCACACCGACCTGCACCGGCAGGCCGAAGTGGCGCACGACCTTGTCGACCTCGCCGCCGAGCGCGATCAGCGTGCCGCCCTGCTCGACGAACGTGCGCACCGACGGGATCGCCTTCTCGCCGGTCAGGCGCACGGCGCGCGACTCGAGGTTGCTCCAGTCCTCGAACGGCGGCAGCGCCGCCTTCAGTTCGGCGAGCTTCACCTCGTCGCGGCGCTGCGCGGCGCGCTGCAGGTCGCGCGGGCCCGGCAAGCCGGTGTGGAACACCAGCACGTCGAAGTCGCGCCGCAGGTCGCCGGCTTCGACGCGGTCGCCCCACACCTGCTGCACCGGGAAGCCGAACTCCTGGAACAGCCACTGGTCCCAGCCGGTCGGCATGTGGCCGCCGAAGACGTCGAAGAGGCCGAGCCGCACCGCCGGCTGCAGCGCGTGCGAAGCACCGCCGCCGCGCACTTCGTGCACGTGCACGCCGAGCTGCTGCGCCGCGGTGGCGAGGATCGCGGTCGCTTCCGGCGACTGCTCGACGCGGTAGGCGGCGCGGCCGTCCCAACGCACCGGCACGCCGGCGGCGAGCAGGCGATTGACGGCGACCACCGTGTGGCTGTCG
>ERZ1066117.264-NODE-264-length-49720-cov-35.918736_pt1 | contig 49720 bp, 34 predicted proteins | sample MGYA00382764_ERZ1066117 | MGnify/ENA primary metagenome ERZ1066117 (study PRJEB33369, sample SAMEA5778347) | biofilm metagenome | biome: Industrial cooling water; feature: Water cooling tower basin; material: Biofilm | place: United Arab Emirates | collected...
CTCGCCGCCCGCGAGCGCGTGTGCGACGAGGTCGCGGCGCCGGCCGCCGCGGTGTGGAGCGACGACCGCCGCGGGCGGCTCGCGCGGCACTTCGACGCCGCCGGCCTCGCCGGCTCGTGGTCGGCCGTCGAGGCGCGGATCGACGGCTTCGTCGAGCGCTGGACCGCCGCGCGCGCCGAGGTCTGCCGGGCCACGCGGGTCCGCGGCGAGCAGTCGGAGTCGCTGATGAAGCGCCGCGACGCTTGCCTCGACCGCGCGCTCGCCGGCATCGACGTCCGCCTCGACGCCATGCTGACCGCCGACGGCAAGGCCCTGCGCCGCGCCGGCGAGCTGCTCGACGGCTCGCCCGTCGAGCTGTGCACCTCGAGCGAGCAGAACAGCCACGTCGATCCGCCCGACGACCCCGAGCGGATCTCCGCGCTGGTCGCCCGCGTCGACCGGCTGCGCGCCGAGGTCGAGCTCAAGGGCGCCAAGGCGATCCCCGACCTCGACGCGACGCTCGCCGCCCTCACCGCCGACGCCGAGGCCGCCCGCTACCGCCCGCTGCGCGCCGCCCTCGGCGTCCTGCGCGGCCGCGTCGCCGAGCTGACCGGCGCCTACGACGAGGCCGAGCGCCACTACGCCGGCGCGCTCTACCAGGCCGAGGTCAGCCGCGACGACCTCGCCGCGCTCGACGCCTACACCCATCTCGTGCAGACCATGACCTTCCACCTGCGCAAGCTGCGGGAGACCCGGGTCCTGCTCGACCGCATGCGCGCGACGGTCGAGCGCGTCGGCGACGACCCCAACCTCAAGGCCAAGCTCCTGCGCGCCGAGGCGCTGCTCGCCGCCGAGTCCGGCGAGTTCGACCAGTCCGCCGCGCTGTTCCTCCGCGCCAGCCAGGAGCACCGCAAGGCCGGCCAGGACGTCCGGGCGAGCACCGCCTACGGCAACGTCGGCGTGCTGTACAACCGCAAGGGCCAGCCGCGCGAGGGGGTCCCCTACCTCGAGGCCGCGATCGCCGAGCTCGACGGCCGCGCCGACGCCTCGCCGAGCGCCCGCTCCGCCCCGCACATCAACCTCGGCCGCGCCCTCGCGCTGCTCGGCGAGTCCGACCGCGCCCTCGCGCACCTGCGCACCGCCGCCGCGATCCACCGGGAGGTCGGCGAGGACGAGCCGGGCGAGCTGCTCGCCGTGCTGATGCAGGGCGAGGTCCTCCTCGAGCGCGGCGACCCGGCCGCCGCCCTGCCGCTGCTCCTGCGCGCGCTCGAGTTCCGCCGCAAGGCCTACGGCCCCGGCGCCTCCTACGTCGCGACCGCCGCCCTCAACGTCGCGCGCGCCCACGTCCTGCTCGGCGAGCTCGCGGCCGCCGAGCCGCTGCTCGCCGAGGCCGCGCTCCACGTCCGCGGCGACGGCTACGAGGAGGACTCGCTCGCCGCCTACGGTCACTACGTCCGCGGCCTGTTCGCCCGCGCGCGCGGCGACGTCCGCGGCGCCCGCGAGCAGCTGGAGCGCGCCCACCCGATCGTCGTCGCCGACGGCTTCACCGACCGCCGCCTCGCCGTCGGGGTCGTGCTCGCGCTCGCCGACGCGCTGTGGTCCGACCCGCCCGCGCGCCCGCGCGCCCGCGCGCTCGTCGAGGAGCTGCTGCCGCGGACCCGCGCCTGCGCGGCCGACGGCGCCTGCGATCCGCAGCTCCCGGTCCACCTGACCGCCTGGCTCTCGGGACACGCCTGATCGCTCGCCCCCCTGCGCGCGGGCGCGCGCGCGCGATCTCGTCGCCTTGAAGCCGCCCGCGGACCTCGCATACCTTGGCCCACGATGCGCGGACTCAACCACCGGCTCTCGCTCGCCCTCACCCTCGCGCTCCCGCTCGCGTGCGGCGACGACGAGACCCGCCCGACCAGCGCCTCGGCGACCGCGACCACCCCCGGCACGACCGGCGCGCCGACCACCGACGCGGCGACGTCCGCGACCACCGACGGCGCGACCGCGAGCCAGCCGACCGACGGCGGCACCGCCTCCGCCACCGGCGCGACCGCCACCGGCACCGCCTCGGCCACCGGCACCGCGACCGAGCCGACCGACACCACCGGCCCCGTCGTCGACACGACGACCGGCCCGCCGCCGTGCGACGCGCCGACCTGCGCCGACGACCTCGGGAGCGTCGTGTGCGACGGCCAGACCGTCGAGGTGTGCGACGGCGGCAGCTACTGCATCGACGGCGCCTGCACCCCGCTCGCGCCGTGCGAGGCCGCCGCGCTGCTCAAGGGCAGCGAGGGCTGCGACTTCTGGGCGGTCAAGACCGAGATCAGCCTCGCCGGCAGCTGCTTCGCCGCCTTCATCGCCAACACCTGGGACGAGCCGGTCCACATCGCCGTCGAGCACGCCGGCGAGACCCTGCCGGTCGCCGCGTTCACGCGGATCCCCCAGGGCCAGGGCCAGAACATCGTCTACGCCCCCTACGACGACGCCGCCGGCCTGCCGGTCGGCGAGGTCGCGCTCGTGTTCCTGTCCCGCGGGCCAGGCGACCTCCCGACCTGCCCCGCCCCGCCCGGCGTCGCGCTCGAGACCCACGTCGCCGGCACCGGCCGCGGCGACGCCTTCCACATCACCACCGACCGCCCGGTCGCCGCCTACGCGATGCTGCCCTACGGCAGCGGCCCGGCCGCGATCACCTCGGCGACGCTGCTCTTGCCGACGACCGTCTGGGACACCAACTACATCCTCGCCAACGCCTACAAGCAGAGCGTCGCGGTCCCGGGCGCGCGGCCGCTGGTCGCCGTCGTCGCCGCCGAGGACGGCACCGAGATCACGATCGACCCGGTCGCCGCGATCGTCGGCGGCGCGAACGTGCCCGCGGCCCCGGCCGGCGCGCCGGTCAAGTACGCGCTCGCCCGCGGCGAGACGATCCAGTTCAACCAGAGCGCCGAGCTGACCGGCTCGCCGCTGGTCGCCAACAAGCCGGTCGGCGTGTTCGGCGGCGCGACCTGCTTCAACGTCCCCGCCGACGCCAAATTCTGCGACGGCGGCCACCAGCAGATCCCGCCGATCCAGGCGCTCGGCAGCGAGTACGTCGCGGTCCGCTACCGCAACCGCACGAACCAGGAGGAGTCGCCGCCCTGGCGGCTCGTCGGCGTCGTCGACGGCACGCAGCTGACCTGGTCGCCCGCCAAGCCGCCCGGCGCGCCCGACAGCCTCGGCCTCGGCGAGGTCGCCGAGTTCACCAGCCCCGGCCCGTTCACCGTCGCCAGCCAGGACGGCGAGCACCCGTTCTACCTCGCCAGCTACATGACCGGCGGCGACGTCTACGGCGGCCGCGGCGACCCCGAGTGGGTCAACGTCGTCCCGTCCGCGCAGTACCTCGACCGCTACGTCTTCTTCACCGACCCGACCTACTCCGAGACCAGCCTCGTCGTCGTCCGCCGCAAGCAGGACGGCGGCTTCGCCGACGTCACCCTCGACTGCGCGGGGACGCTCGCCGGCTGGGCCCCGATCGACGCCGACCACGAGTACACCCGCGTCGACCTCGTCACCGGCGACTTCCAGGGCGTGAACGGCTGCGCCAACGGCCGCCACGTGATCGGCAGCACCAACCCGATCGGCGTCACCGTGTGGGGCTGGGGCTCGCCCGCGTCGCTCGGCCTCAAGACGACCAACGTCTCCTACGCGTACCCGGCCGGCGCCGCGCTGCGGGCGATCAACGACGTCAAGGTGATCCCGCAGTGACGCGCCGGCCCGCCTTCGCCGGCCGTCTGCACGCGCCCGCGTTCCATCGCGCGCCGCCGGCCTGATATAGATCGATCCCCCCCGGGCCCATGTCAGGCCACCCCGCCGCAGACGCGACGCCGGAGCTGCTCGCGCGGATCGCCGCGCTCGAGGCCGAGCTCGCGCGCGCGCGCGCCGAGCAGTGGAGCGACGCGTGGACCGCCGAGGCCGTGCTGGTCCACGACGCCGACGGCCGGATCGTCGACGCCAACGCGCGGGCCGCCGCGATGCTCGGCTACACCGTCGCCGAGCTGCGCGCGCTCGACATGTTCGCCGTCGAGGAGAGCCTCCGCGCGACCGACCCCGCGCCCGCGCGCGAGACCTGGCAGCAGGCCGAGCCCGGCGCGCCGGCCGTCGCCCGCGGCCGGTTCCTCCGCAAGGACGGCGCCGCCGTCCCCGTCGAGCTCACCGTCGTCGCCCGCGACCAGGCCGGCGCCCGCCGCCTCGTCCTCGTCGCCCGCGACATCACCGACCGCCTGCGCGTCGAGCGGGCCCTGCGGGACAGCGAGCAGCGGTTCCGCTTCCTCTTCGAGGCCGCCCCGGTGCCGATGCTGCGCGCCTCCGGCCGCGGCGACCTGCTGCAGGTCAACCGGGCGCTCGTCGCCTGGCTCGGCCACGACCCGCTCGCCCTCGCCGGCGCGCCCGCCCGCGACCTCGTCGCCTGCGCCGAGAGACCTGTCTTCGACGACATGTTCTCGCGGCTATGCGCCGCCCCCGACGAGCCGGTCCGCGCCCCGCTGCGCGTCACCGCCGAAGGCGGCCGGGCCGTGTGGGGCCACCTGACGCTGTTCGCCGAGGTCGACGCCGCCGGCGGCCTCAAGCAGATCATCGGCGTGCTCGAGGACATCGACGCGCGCACCCGGGCCGAGGCGCAGGTCGCCGCGCTGCTCGCCACGCTCGAGGCCCAGGTCGAGGCGCGGACCGCCGAGCTGCAGCGCGTCAACGACCTGCTGCGCCGCGAGATCGGCGAGCGCGAGCAGGCCGAGCTCCAGCTGATCCGCGCGCGCGAGCGGGCCGAGGCCGCCAACCAGACCAAGGGCCGCTTCCTCATGGTGATGAGCCACGAGCTGCGGACCCCGCTGAACGCGATCCTCGGCTACGCCGAGCTGCTGCTCGAGGGCCTGGACGCAGGCGAGCCGGTCGCCGCCGCCGACCTGCGCCGGATCCACGGCGCCGGCGACCACCTGCTCGCGCTGATCGACGACATCCTGCACATGACCCGCGCCGAGGCCGGCGCCGCGCTGGAGCTCTCGCGCGTCGACGTCGCCGCCCTCCTGCGCGAGCTCGTCGACATCGTCCGCGTCCAGATCGCCCGCCCCGACCTCGAGCTCACCCTCGACATCGGCGCCGACGTCGGCGAGGTCGAGACCGACGTCGTGCGCCTGCGCCACATCCTGCGCCACCTGCTGCGCAACGCCGCCAAGTTCACCCCGCGCGGCAGCATCGGCGTGGTCGCCGCCCGCCGCCGCGACGAGGCCGGCGAGTCGCTCCACCTCGAGATCCGCGACACCGGCATCGGGATCCCCCCGGAGCACATCGGCAGGCTGTTCGCCCCGTTCGTCCAGCTCGACGACTCGCCGACCCGCCGCTACGGCGGCATGGGCCTCGGCCTCGCGCTGTGCCGCCGCTACTGCGAGGAGCTCGGCGGCGCGATCGCCGTCGAGAGCGCGGTCGGCCGCGGCTCGGTCTTCCACGTGCGCGTCCCCGTCGCGCCGCCCGCCCGCCGTCCGGTATGATGCCGGCGTGCAGCCCCCCGGCGACCGGATCTGGCGCGTCGAACGCCCCGCCCCGCAGCTCGTCCGGGCGACCCGCACCCGCGAGCCCTACACGTCGATCGACGAGGTCCACGCGACCTTCCTCGACCTCCGCCGCCGCCTGCGCGAGCTGCCGATCGACCGCGGCCGCCACGCCCTGCTCGTCGACCTGCGCGACGGCCCGCTGCGCAGCGACCCGCCGTTCGAGGCGGCCGCCCGCGAGCACCGCCCGCACGTGTTCGACGGCTTCGCCGCCGGCGCCGCGCTCGTGCGCACGCTGAGCGGCAAGCTCCAGCTCGCCCGCATGGAGCGCGTCGACGGCTCCGCCTACCGCACCTTCGACGACGAGGCCGAGGCGCTCGCCTTCCTGCGCGACGCCCTCGGCACAACCTGACCCGGCGGACATCCCGCCGCGCCGCGCCCCGTCAGCGCGCCGCCGCCCACCTGCTATACCGCGCGGATGCCCACGTCGTTCGCCCACGACCGCTGCGTCCCCTGGCTCGCCTCGCAGGTCGAGGTCCGCGTCCTCGGCGAGCCCGAGCCGGTCGCCCCCGCCGTGCACGCGCTCCGCGGCCGCGTCCGCTCGCAGCACGCGCTGCGCCTCAAGTTCCTCGGCCTCGCCCTGCTGTTCGCCGCCTCGATCGCCTTCATGGCCTCGGCCCGCCCCGCCCGCGCCGACGGCGGCCCGCAGGGCCCCGCCGTCCGCCCGTCGCTCGGCGTCGGCCTCGGCGGCCTCGGCCTCGGCGCCTTCGCGCTCGGCCGCCGCTTCGACCGCAGCGCCCCCGGCCTGGCGGTCCTCTGCGTCGGCGGCGCGGCGCTGCTCGACGCGCGCGAGCTGACCGACCTGGCCGCCGGCGCCCGCCGCCGCCTCGCCGATATCTCCTGGCCCGAAGGACATGTCTGGATGATCACCGAGGCCCGGCTCGCCCCCGACCTGCGCGCCCGCGCCGCCGCGCTCGGCCTCCGCTGCTTCGCGCCGGTCGCCGGCCGGATCGCCGAGGTCTGACCCCGGCGCCGCCGACGGGCGCCGCCGCGCGGATCGCTCGCGCGGCCCGTCCGTCGCCCTCGCAGGCCCCCGCGCGGGCCCCCGCGGGCGCGCGCCGGGAGCCGGCGGATTTTTCGTTCGCCCCGCCCGCAGCGTCATGCTTACTTACGCCGCATGGGGCTCCTCGATCGGCTCAGAGCGAAGATCCCGAGCAAGTCGCCCGCGTGGCTGCGCACCGCGGTCAACCTGTTCGGCCACCGGCGCCGGCGCACGTGGAGCGACGGTCGGCGGGCGCACATCGAGCTGCGGGCCCTCGACGCGGCCCAGTTCGCCCGCTTCGCCGACGCCGTCGAGGCGACCTTCGCCGGCCTCGGCGGCGTCGCGCAGGTCCGCCTGAACGGCCTCGTCGGCCGCGCGATCATCGACTACGACCCCGCGCTGTGGGACCCGGACAAGCTGGCGACGATCGTCGGCGCGATCGAGCTGCGCCTGCAGCTGCACGGCCTGCCGTTCGCCGAGACGATCCCCGACTACCCCGCCGACATCGAGCCGATGATGCGCAAGGCCGTCGACCTCGGCGCCGACGTCGCCGGCGTCGTGCTCGGCAGCATGCTGCGGATCGTCGGCTTCGTCCCGGGCCGCGCCGGCTTCGACCTCGCCGCGCTGCTGACCGTCGTCGACAACACCCCGCGCCTGCGCCAGCTGCTCGTCGACCGGCTCGGCAGCGCCGCGACCGAGGTCGGCGTCGGCGTCACCAACGCGTTCGTCCAGGCCGTCGGCGCCGGCCCGCTCGGCCCGCTCGTCGACATGCTCGTGCAGGCGGTCAAGCTGCGCGGCGAGCGGGCCCGCCGCGACGCCTGGGCCCGCCGCGAGCCCGAGCTGTGCGCCGGCGGCCCCGCGCGCCTCGGCCCGCTGCCGCTCCACGAGCGCCCCACCCCGCTGCCCGAGAGCATCGTCGAGCGCTACGCCAACGACGCGCTGTTCGCCTCGCTCGGCGGCTTCGTCGTCGGCATCGCCGACACCCACAACCTCGAGGCCGCGCTCGCCCCGCTGTTCGGCGGCCTGCCGAAGGCCGCGCTGTACGGCCGCACGATCTTCGCCGCCGAATTGATGGTCGCGCTCGGCCGCCGCGGCGCGCTGGTCCTCCGCACCTCCGCGCTGCGCCTGCTCGACCGCGTCGACACCCTCGTCGTCGAGGGCGCCGTCCTCCTGTCCGACGAGCAGACGATGGCGACCGTCCTCCCCGCCCCCGGCTTCGCCCGCGACCTCGTCACCGCCCGCGCCGGCCTGCTGTTCGACGGCTCAGCCTGGTCTTCCGTACATGTCCACGAGGACTGGTCCCTCGGGCCAGAAGGCGCGCTCGCGCCCGCCGGCCTGCCCGAGCCGCTGCGGGCCGCCGGCGCCGCCTGGCGCGGCCACAGCCTCGTGCTCGCGCGCGCGGGCGAGGTCGCCGCGCTCGTCCACCTGCGCCCGACCCTGCGCCGCGGCGCCGACGCGCTGCTGGCGAGCGTCCGCCGCTCGCGCCTGCACTTCGTCCTCTCGACCGACGACCCCGCGCTCGCCCGCCTCCTCACCGCCCACGACTGCGTCCCCGCGGCCGGGCTCGCCGACAAGGTGATCGACCTCCAGCGCCACGGCCGCGTCGTCGCCGCGCTCGGCAGCCGCGACCTGCCCGCGCTCGCCCGCGCCGACGTCGGCGTCGGCCTCGTGCTCGACCGCGGCCCCGCGCCGTGGAGCGCCGACATCCTGCTCGGCGACGACCTGCGCGACGCGATCTTCCTCGTCGACGCCTGCTGCCTCGCGCGCGAGGTCGCCGAGCAGTCGGTCGTGCTCGCCGGCGTCGGCGCGGCCCTCGGCGCCGCGATCGCGCTCGGCGGCCTGCGCCGGACCAAGCCGCAGCAGGTGATGCTGGCGACCCACGCCGCCTCGGTGATCGCGCTCGCCAACGGCCTGCGCCGCGCCGCCGGCCTGGCCCGTCGGCCAGCCCCCGCGATCGCCGACCCGACCCCGTGGCACCGCCTCGACGCCCGCGCCGTGCTCGAGCGCCTCGGCAGCGACGCCGAGGCCGGCCTGGCCGCCGAGCTCGCGACCCACCGCCGCCGCGTCCCGCCGCAGCCGGCGTCGCGCCCGGTCCGGTTCGCCCGCGCGGTCGGCCAGGAGATCGTCAACCCGCTGACCCCGGTGCTCGTCACCGGCGCCGCGCTGTCGGCCGTCACCGGCTCGCTGCTCGACGCCGCGCTGATCACCGCCGTGTTCGGCCTCAACGCCACGATCGGCGGCGTCGAGCGCTACCAGGCCGAGGCCGCGATCACCGCGCTCGAGCGGCGCGAGCGCCAGGTCGTCCGCACCTTGCGGGCTGGCCGATGGGCCAGGGTGCCGGTCGACGAGCTCGTCGAGGGCGACATCGTCGACCTCGAGGCCGGCGAGGTCGTCCCCGCCGACTGCCGCCTGCTCCACGCCGAGGACCTCGAGGTCGACGAGTCGAGCCTGACCGGCGAGTCGCTGCCGATCGCCAAGGACCCCGCCCCGTCGTACGCCTCGGCGATCGCCGAGCGCTCGAGCATGCTCTACGAGAGCACCGCGATCGCCGTCGGCCGCGCCCGCGCCGTCGTCGTCGCGATCGGCGAGGACACCGAGGCCCGCCGCGGCATGTTCTCGCTGCGCGAGCTCAGCCCCGAGACCGGCGTCGAGGCCCGCCTGCGCAAGATCACCGAGACCACCCTCCCGATCGCCGGCCTCAGCGGCGCCCTGCTGGTCGGCGCCGGCCTGTTCCGCCACCAGGACATCCACCGCCTGATCGACCTCGGCGTCAGCATGACGATCGCCGCCGTGCCCGAGGGCCTGCCGCTGCTCGCCACCGTCGCCCAGCTCGCCGCCTCGCGCCGCCTCTCGCAGCGCGGCGCGCTCGTCCGCAACCCGCGGACCGTCGAGGCGCTCGGCCGCCTCGACATCCTCTGCGCCGACAAGACCGGCACGCTGACCGAGGGCAAGATCCGCCTGCACGGCCTCGCCGAGGACGGCCGCTCCGCCCGCGTCGACGACGGCGAGCCGCTGCCCGCGTGGGCCCGCGGCCTGCTCGCCGCCGCCCTGCGCGCCTCCCCGCCCGCGCCCGAGCGCGGCGAGCTGCCCCACCCGACCGACCGCGCCGTCGTCGACGGCGGCGCCCGCCTCGGCGTCGTCGCCACCGACGAGCGCCCCGACTGGCGGCGCCTCCACGAGCTGCCCTTCGAGCCAGGTCGCGGCTACCACGCCGTCCTCGGGGTCACGCCCGCCGGCCTGTGGCTGTCGGTCAAGGGCGCCCCCGAGGTCCTGCTGCCGCGCTGCACCCGGCGCACCGAGGGCGAGGAGCCGCGCGAGCTCGACGCCGCCGGCCGCGCCGAGATCCTCGCGCACGCCGAGCGGCTCGCCGGCGAGGGCCTGCGCGTGCTGGCGATCGCCGAGCGCGAGGCCAGCGAGGAGCGCGACCTCGACGACGACCGGATCGGCCGCCTGATCTTCCGCGGCTTCGTCACCCTGAGCGACCCGCCGCGCGCGACCGCGGCCGAGGCGATCGGCCGGCTCCAGGCCGCCGGCATCGACCTGATCATGATCACCGGCGACCACCCGCGGACCGCCCGGCGGATCGCCGACGAGCTCGGCCTGCTGCGCGGGCGCGAGGTCCTCACCGGACCTGAACTCGAGGACATGTCCGACGAGGCGCTCGACGCGTCGCTGCCGCAGGTCGGCGTGATCGCCCGCGCGACCCCCTCGCACAAGGTCCGGATCGTCAAGGCGCTGCAGCGCGCCGGCCGGGTCGTCGGCATGACCGGCGACGGGGCCAACGACGCCTCGGCGATCCGCCTCGCCGACGTCGGGATCGCCCTCGGCGCCCGCAGCACGCTCGCCGCCCGCGACGCCGCCGACCTCGTCGTCGTCGACGAGCGGATCGAGACGATCGTCGACGCGATCGCCGAGGGCCGCGCGATGTGGTCGTCGGTCCGCGACGCGGTGGCGATCCTCAGCGGCGGCAACCTCGGCGAGATCGGCTTCTCGCTGGTCGCCGGCCTGCTCGGCAGCGGCTCGCCGCTCAACGCCCGCCAGCTGCTGCTCGTCAACCTGCTGACCGACGTCGCCCCGACGATGGCGATCGCCCTGCGCCCGCCGTCCGAGGAGAGCCTGCGCAACCTCCTGGCCGAAGGGCCAGAGGAGGCGCTCGGCGAGGCGCTCGACCGCGACATCACCCTCCGCGCGATCACCACCGCCGCCGGCGCCGGCGCGGCCTGGGTCACCGCGCACCTGCTCCCCGGCGGCCGCGGCGGCGCCTCGACCGTCGCCCTGCTCGCGCTCGTCGGCACCCAGCTCGGCCAGACCCTCGTCACCGGCCGCCGCACCCCCGAGGTCCTCGCCGCCAGCCTCGGCTCCGCCGGCCTGATGCTGCTGCTCGTCGAGACCCCCGGCGTCAGTCACATCTTCGGCTGCCGCCCGATCGGCCCGATCGGCCTGACGATCGCCGCGGCGTCGTCGGTCGCCGCGACCGCCGCCTCGGTCGTCGCCCCGCCGATCGTCGAGCTCGTGCGCGATCGCCTGGCCGCGCGCCGGCGCGCCCAGGACGAGCCCGAGCTCGGCGTCGAGATCAAGCTCGGCCCGCTCGATCCCGCCGCGACCTGACCTGAGGGTCAGGTGTCACGGCGACCCGCGCGCGAGGGCCCTCTGAGCCGCCCCGGGGCCTCGCAGCCCGCCTCGCAGCCCGCGATCAATCGTCGCGCTCGCCCCACTCGGCGGCCGCGAGCCACTCGAGGAAGCTCCTGGCGACGATCGTCCGCTGCGCGTCGTCGTGCCAGAACGACAGGATCTGCCCGTGCGTCCCGCCCTCCGCCGGCGCGAGGTCGAGGACGTGGTGGTTGCCCGCCCCGTCGTACGTGACCGGGATCCACTCCGGCGCCCACCAGTCGTCCTGCACCCCCGGATCGGGCTCCGCGCGCGCCTCGTCGAAGGTCCCGCTGTCGAGCAGATCTTTCCAGATCGTCCACTCGCCGACGATCCGCTCGAGCGACAGGAACTCGCGCCCCTCGAGGATGTACGCGTCCCCGCCGCCGTCGTGCGCGCTGTACCACGCGCGCACCTCGTCCGGCAGGCGCACGCCGAGCGCCTTCTCGGCCCTTGCGATCTCCCGCGCGCTCGCCCCCGGCGGCAGCTCGACCCCGGCCTCGTCCGCGAGCGCCTCGACGCGGACGATCAACTCCGCGATCTTCTCGGGCTCCCGCACGCTCCCCGCCCTCGTCTCGCCCTCGGAGGGCCCCGCCGGCCTCGCCTTCGCGACCTTCCTCGCTGCGACCTTCTTCACCGCCGGCCTCGCCTTCGCCGCCTTCTTCGCCTTCGAAACCTTCTTCGCTGTCGGCGTCGCCTTCACAACCTTCTTCACCGCCGGCTTCGCCTTCGCAACCTTCTTCACCGCCGGCTTCGCCTTCGCAACCTTCTTCACCGCAGCCTTCTTCGCCGCCGGCTTCGCCTTCGCAACCTTCTTCACCACAGCCTTCTTCGCTGTCGGCCTCGTCTTCGCAACCTTCTTCGCAGCAGTCTTCTTCACCGCGGTCCCTCGCGCATTCGCCCTTATCATGCGTCGGGGTTCGCGCGGAAGGGCCCGCGCGGGCGAGATCGGCGGCGAGCCGCTGCGTCGTGAGCCTCGTCGCCGCGTGCGCTGACCGCCTCGTGCGTCCGCGGGGTGGCCCCGTCCGCGGGCCCCTGGTCGGGCGAAGCCCGATCCGCGGGCGCGCGCCCGGTCCTCCTCTGAGCTGTCCCACGGGTCATGTCCGCGCGAATCGGCGCGCCCAGGCCGCGCGGCGGCAGACAGGCTGCGCGGCCTGTCGCCGCGCGCGACGCGGCGACCGTCCCGTATCCGAGCTCGCTGTGCTTGACGTCCTCGGGGCCCAGCGCCCAACATCGGCGCATGACGCGACTTTACGTGAGGACGAGCTTGGTGGGGGGCCTCGGCCTGCTCGCGCTCCAGGGCTGCGGGAACGTGTGCGGCGACGACGGCTGGGTGTGGCAGCAAGCCAACCAGGAGGCCTGCCAGGCGGTGGGGACCGAGGGCGACACCGACGCCTCGACGACGGACGCGTCTTCGACGACCGACCCGACGACCGCTCCGACGACGACCAGCGGCGGCGGCATGTGGTGCAAGGACGGCGACGGCGACGGCTTCGGCGACCCGACGATGTGTCAGCCCGAGATGTTCCCGGGGTCGGTCGACAACGCCGACGACTGCGCCGACGACAACGCCGACGCCTTCCCCGGCGCCGCCGAGGCCGAGTCGATGACCGCGTGCATGGAGGACGCCGACGGCGACGGCTGGGGTGACGGCGCCCCGCCGCCCGGGGTCGAGCCCGGCATGGACTGCGCCGACGACAACCCGAGCGCCTTCCCCGGCGCCGCCGAGCAGGACTCGATGACCGCCTGTATGGAGGACGTCGACGAGGACGGCTACGGCGACGACATGCCCGGCCCCGGGGTCGACCCAGGCACCGACTGCAACGACGACAACAGCTCGATCTTCCCCAACGCCGCCTCGATGGATCTCCCGGGCATGTGCGCCCAGGACTCCGACGGCGACGGCTACGGCGACAGCATGCCCGACGACCCCGGGGTCCCGACCGGCACCGACTGCGCCGACGACGACCCGTTCACCTTCCCGGGCGCCGCGCCGAACGACAGCCCCGAGTCGTGCATGACCGACGCCGACCAGGACGACTGGGGCGACGACTCGCCCGCCGACCCCGACGCCGTCCCCGGCACCGACTGCGCCGACGACAACCCCAACGCGTTCCCCGGCGCCGCCGAGACCGAGTCCGCGAGCGCGTGCATGGAGGACGAGGACGGCGACGGCTGGGGCGACGACATGCCGCCGGGCGGCGTCACCCCCGGCGCCGACTGTGACGACAGCGACGTCAACACCGGCCCCGGCGCCGCCGAGAACGAGGTCGAGCCGGCGCTCTGCCGCGAGGACGCGGACGGCGACGGCTGGGGCGACCCGACGCCGACCGACCCCGACGCCAACCCCGGCACCGACTGCGACGACGGCGACCCGTTCACCTTCCCCGGCGCCGCCCCCAACGACTCCCCGACCGCGTGCATGACCGACGCCGACGAGGACGACTGGGGCGCCGTGACGCCGAACCCCGGCGTCGACCCCGGCACCGACTGCCTCGACTCCGACCCCGACGTCCACGAGAACTGCGCGCCCTGCACCCCCAACGAGGCGGTGTGCATGGGCGACGAGCTGCAGGTCTGCAACGCGCAGGGCAACGCGACCGACGTCACCGTCTGCGAGTTCGGCTGCGACGACGACGGCAAGAAGTGCTGGGACCCGCTGACCGTCGAGGCCGGCGACAGCATCTGCGTCGACCCGAACCAGCCGGCGCAGCTCAGCGCCGTGGCGATGGGCGGCGACGGGATGTACGCCTACAACTGGTCGCCCGCCAACACGCTCAGCGACCCGATGATCGCCAACCCGGTGGCGATGCCGCTCGGCCCGACGAGCTACACCGTCGACGTCATGGACGGCGAGGGCAACATGGCGTCCGACAGCGTGACGGTCTACCTCAAGAACCAGACGCTGCAGCTCGACCCGCAGATCTGCACGACGCAGGACTTCACCGGCCCGACCGAGCTCGACCCGAACACCAACTGGGTGTGGAACAACAACACCAAGGAGCTGTGCCAGACGGTCAACGGCAAGGCCTCGGCGCTGTTCTGCGGCTGGGACCTCGACAACGCGACGATCACCGGCACCTTCTCGGTCAAGACCGCCGAGGACGACGACTGGACCGGCTTCATGTGGGGCATCCAGGACCTCAACCGCTTCTACCTGTTCACCTGGAAGCAGACCGGCCAGGCGTTCAACAACTGCGGCGGCATGCTCCCCGGCGGCATGCAGGTCAAGCTGATCGACGTCAAGGACCCGGCGAACACGCCGCTGACCTGCGCCGACCGCCACGCGCCGGCCGACACCGCCAACTCGAAGCTGCTGGTCCCCGTCGCCGAGTTCACGACGCAGGGCTGGAAGGACAACACCGACTACACGTTCGAGCTGACGCACAAGGCGAGCGGCGAGATGACGATCATCGTCCGCGAGAAGGCGAACATGCAGGTCGTCGCCATGAAGACGTTCATGGACACGACGTTCCCGAACGGCAAGTTCGGCATGTACACGAAGTCGCAGATCAGCGCCTGCTTCTCGAACTTCACCGCCTCCTGCGTGCCCTGACGCCGGTCGCGTGACCCGGGGCCTCGCGTCGGCGCGAGGCCCCTTCGCGTTGGTTGACGGCCCTCGGCGGCCCCGTCCCAGGACGACTGCCGCGGTCCGACCCCGACAAGCCGCCCGACAAACCGCCGGGCCCCACCCCGATCGCCGCGGTCCGCCCCCGACAAGCCCACGAGCCCCGCCCCACCCCGCTCGCCGCGGTCCGACATCGAGGAGCCGGCTCGGTAGTCGGGAGGGCCGCGAGCCGGACGCGAGGAACGAGCGACCGTCTCGCGGCTGGGGCCTTCCTCCTCACGACGGCCACGAACGGCGCGACGGACCGGCGACGACGCAGATCACGAAGTCCGGCGTGCATCGGGCCGGGCATGTGGGGTCGCGCGTATCGGATGGTGGGATGGGGGCGACGAAGTCGACTCCATCCCGCCAACGACGCGCGCGACCCCACATGCCCGGCCCGCTGCGAGCGGCCTTCGGCAAGTTGCCCGCCGAGTTGCCCGCCGAGCTGCCCCCCGAGCTGCCGTCAGCCCGCCGACCGCCGCGCATGAGTGACCCCGGCCACCCGCTCGACCTTGCCGAGCACCCGCACCAGCTGGTCGTTGCTCGACACCTCGAACGTCGCCGTGATCAGCGCCGACTGTTCCTTCTTGTTCGTCGTCACCGTCGTCCCGGTCACATTGATCCCGAGGTCTGCGAACACCTCGACGACATCTCGGAGCAGCCCGATCCGGTCGTGCCCGTGGATCGTCACCGTCACCGGGTACCGGCGGCGCCCCTCGTTGCCCCACGAGATCTCGATCAGCCGCTCCGGCTCCGGGCTGCTGACGATGTTCGGGCAGTCGCGGCGGTGGATCGCGATCCCGCGGCCGCGGGTGATGTAGCCGATCACCTCGTCGCCGGGCACCGGCGTGCAGCAGCGGGCCGGGTGGCTGAGCACCCCGTCGATGCCCTCGACGCTGACACCGCCGGCCGTCGCCGGCTTGCTCGGTGGGCGCTTGGGCGCCGCCTCCGGGGTCGGCGTCGGCGCGGTCGCGGCCTTGAGCGCCTCGGCGGCCTTCTGCGCCTCCTGCTGCGCCCGCTCCGCGTCGAGGATCCGCGCCGCGACCGCCTGCGTGGCGATGTCGCCGAACCCGATCGCCGCCAGCAGCTCCTCGACGGACGCCAGCTTCGGGAACAGGTGGACGTACTCCTCGACCTTCGGGCGGTCGATCCCGAGGCGCTTCAGCTCGCGCTCGAGCGACTCGCGACCCTGCTGGATCGCCGACTCGCGGCCTTGCTGGCGGAACCACTGGCGGATCTTCTGCCGCGCTGACGACGTGATCACGTAGCCGAGCTGCGGGTTGAGCCAGTCGCGCGACGGCTGCTGCGCCTTGTGGGTCAGGATCTCGACGCGGTCGCCGGTCTGCAGCTTGTGGTCGAGCGGAACGATCTGGCCGCCGACCAGCGCCCCGCGGCAGCGGTGGCCGACGTCGGTGTGGACGCGGTACGCGAAGTCGACCGGCGTCGCCCCGACCGGCAGGTCGATCACGTCGCCGCCGGGCGTGAACACGTAGACCTGGTCCTGGAAGATGTCGGTCTTCAGCGACTCGACGACGTCGCGCGGGTCGGTCACCTCTTTCTGCCAGTCGATCAGCTGCCGCAGCCAGTTGAACTTCGCGTCGGCCAGGCGTCCGGCCTTGCGGCTCTCCTTGTAGGCCCAGTGGGCCGCGACGCCGTACTCGCCGAACTGGTGCATCTCGTGGGTCCGGATCTGGACCTCGAGCGGGCGCCCGCCGGGGCCGATGATCGCCGTGTGGAGCGACTGGTAGCCGTTTGGCTTCGGCTTGGCGATATAGTCGTCGAACTCGCCGGCGATCGGCGTCCACAGCCCGTGGACGATCCCGAGCACCGCGTAGCAGTCGGGCACCGAGTCGACGAGCACCCGGACCGCGCTGACGTCGTAGATCTCGTCGAAGCCGACCCGCTTGCGCTGCATCTTCTTGTAGATGCTGTAGATGTGCTTCGGCCGGCCGCTGATCTTGCCGCTGATCCCGGCCTCCTGCACGCGCGCCTGCAGCAGCGCGATCGCCTCCTTGATCTGGCCGTCGCGGGCCTCGCGCTTGGCCGCCAGGGCTGCCCCGATCTGGCGGTAGATCTCGGGCTCGAGCTCGCGCAGGCTCAGGTCCTCGAGCTCCCACTTGAGCTGGAAGATGCCGAGGCGGTTGGCGAGCGGCGCGTAGATCTCGAGCGTCTCGCGGGCGATCTGCCGCCGCTCCGTGTCCGGCCGCGAGCGCAGCGCCCGCATGTCGCGCAGGCGCAGCGCGAGCGCCACGATCACCACCCGCACGTCGGCGGCGATCGCCATGAACATCTTGCGCAGGCTCTCCGCGACGTCGCCGTCGAGCCGGTCCCACCGCATCATCGCCACGCGGCGGACCCCGTCGACCAGCGCCTGCGTGTCGGCGCCGAGCTGCTCGCCGATCGTCTCGAGCGGCAGCGCCCCGGACACCGCGAGGTCGGCGAGGATCGCCGCGGCCAGCGCCGGCGGCTCGAGGCGCAGCGTCGTCAGCAGGTTCGCCGCCTCGGCCCCGCCCTGCGCGGCCGCCGGGTCGATCGCCGCGGCGATCTCGTGGGCGCGCCGGACCTGCGCCGCGCCCTCGGGGTAGTTGCGGGCGACGGTGTCGCAGACGCTGTCGATGCTGACCTCGGGCGGCTTGACCATGGCTCTCGCCGCCGGACTCTACACCGCCGCCGCGCGGTCGGCAGCCCTTTCTGCGCCCGGGCCCGCGCGGCGCCGCTTCTACGGCCGCGGCGGGCGTCGCCGCCGCAGCGCCGCCGCGACCTCGCCGGCGACCAGCCCGCAGGCGAACCCGGCCGCGTGGGCCGCGTTGCCGATCGGTCCGACCAGCCCCAAGAGACAGATCCCGGACCAGATCGCCAGCGTCACGACCTCGGCCTCGCGGATCGTGTAGCCCGAGGCCGGCGCGCGGCGGGCGAGCACCCACACGAACGCGAACAGCCCGTAGAGCGCGCCCGACAGCCCGCCGAAGGCTGGCCCGGCGGCCATGTACTGGACGACATTGCCGATCACGCCGAACCCGAGCACCATCGCCGCCAGCGCGGCCGTGCCGCTGATCGCCTCGACGCGGCGCCCGAGGTCGAGCAGCACCAGCGCGTTGAACACCAGGTGCGTCGGCCCGAAGTGGAGGAAGATCGGCGTGATCAGCCGCCACACCTCGCCGCGCCGGACCTCCTCGAGGCCCGCCCACGCGAGCGTGCCCGCGTCCTCGCGGCGGATCGTCGCGATCGTCAGATCGGCGACGTACGGCGAGTCGGGGCTGCCGAGCCCGGTCGCCAGCGCGACGACGACGCAGAACACCAGCAGCGCCCACGTCAGCGGCGCCGGCGCCTGCGCGCGCAGGACCGGCTCCGGCGGCCGCGCGCGCGCCTGCTGCTCCTCGCGTCGGAGCTGCAGCTCGCGCGCCTGGGCCCGGATGCGCTCCGCCTCGCGCGACACCGCGAACCGCGGCGCCCCCGGCTCGCGCAGGAACGCGTCGAGCTCGGCGCGCACCCGCGGCAGCGCCTCCTCGTCGTACACCCACACCGTCCAGCCGTCGCGCGTCAGGTCGAGGCGCGCCGCGACCTCCTGGGTCAGCAGGTAGTCGGCGAACCGTCGCGCCTGGCGTTGATCGCGGATCGTCCCGGCGGGGCGCATGAGCGTCGGCCCGATGTTAACAAAGGAACGGCCCGCTGCACTTCACCCGCAGCCGCCGGGCCGCGCGTGCGCGTGCGGTCGCGTGGTACCCTCGTCGCGTGCGCCCTGCCCTCCTCGGTCTCGCCTTGCTCGCCGCGTGCGCCGGCTCCCGCGCCCTCGCCCCGGAGCCACGCGCCGCGCTGCAGGCCGCGGCGGTGCGCGGCGGCCTCCCGGTCGAGGGGCCGCTCCCGCCGGCCGCGCTCGCCCCGCTGGCGGCCCGCCTGGACGCCGCACGGATCGTCGGGCTCGGCCGCCCGCTCGCCGGCGGCCGCGAGTTCGTCGCCCTCGCCCGCGGCCTCCTGCGCGCGCTCGCCTGGCACCACGGCGTCACCGGCCTCGCGCTCGACGTCGACGTCCAGACCGGCTTCGCCCTCGACGCGTGGGCCCGCGGCCAGGGCGGCGACCTCGACGGCCTGGTGCTCGAGCTCGACGAGCCGGCGCTGCGCAACGCCGAGGTCCGCGCGCTGCTGGGCGCCGTCCGCGAGCTCAACGCCGCACCTGACCGAAAGGTCACTGTGCGCATTCACGGCAGCGACCCCGGCGCGCTCGATCCGGCGGCCGAGGCGCTGCTCGCCTACTTGCGCGCCGTCGACCCCGACCACGTCCAGCTCGCCGCCGCGGCGCTCCGCGACGGCGACGGACCCGCGGTCGCCGGCCTGCCGCGCCGCCTCGACGCCCGCCGCGCCGAGTACACCGCCCGGAGCTCCGCCGAGCAGTTCGCCCGCGCCCGGATCCAGGCCGAGGTCGTCGCCCAGCTGCTCGAGCAGGCCGACTCGTGGTCGTTCGACGCCCCCGAGTACCACCGCGCGCGCAACGTCGACCTCGCGCTCCAGCTCGCCGGCCCGGGCGCCCGGCTGCTCTTGTGGGCCGAGAACCGCCGCGTCGCCGCCGACGTCCCCGGCTCGAACCCCGCCGTCGGCGAGTACCTGCGCAAGTGGCACGGCCCCGCGTACCTGGCGATCGGCGGCCTGTTCGTCCGCGGCGCGGCCCTGGTCGAACGGCCAGGTCCGCAGCTGTGCCCGACCGAGCTCCCGCCTGCCCCTGCGGGCAGCTTCGACGCCGTGTTCGCCGACCTGCCCGGCCCCGCGCTGCTCGCCGTGCCCGAGCTGCTGCGCGACCCGGGCCTCGCCCGCGCGCTGCGGAGAAAGCCGGCGATCCGCGCGATCGAGGGCCCCTACGACCCCGACGACGCGCTCAAGTACAACGACGTCTACAAGACGCTCGACGCGGCCTACGACGCCCTGCTCGTCGTGCCGACCGTCAGCGCGGCCGCCGTCGCCCCCGGCCTCGGCCGCCCGGGCCCGGGCGGCTGCGTCGAGCTCCTGTGACGCCGGCGCGCACCTTCGCGCGCGTACCCAGGATAAACGCCGTGAACCGCGGCGCAGAAGGGAGAGTCCGCGCGCACGTCCGCGTTGCGCCGCGGCGTCGGCGACGCGATATGATGCCCGATGATGCGCTCCCCCGGACTCGCCCCCCCGTTGCTCGCGGCGATCCTGTCCGCAGCATGTGCACGGCCGAACGACCTGTTCCTGCTCGGGCTCGCGGACGGGGACGCGAGCGGCAGCGGCGGCGCGACCAGCGGTGCGACGACCGACACCGGCACGTCGGGCGCGCCGCTCGATTGCCCCAAGATCGAGCCGGCAGGGTCCCGGAACCCTGTCTGCGAGGTCGCCCCGACGGACCCGCTCAACCTCGCCGTGGTCGACGAATTCGCCGACCCCTGCGACGGACAGACGATCACCACCAAATGGGCCCAGCTCGGCGCCGGCAAGCAGAGCGCCGTCCTCTGCGACGAGAATTGCGGGACCTGCGACGGCTCCACGATCGACCTCACCCTCGACATCTTCGACGAGATCGTCGATGTGACGACCATCCTCCCGGACGTCGGCGCCTGCATGCGGGTCGCCTATGTCAACACCGACGCGTCCGGGACGTGCAGGACGGCCCGGCTCGCACTGTGGTCCGACGGCGACCCCTTCCCGCGCTTCGCCGCCGGCATCGACTCGCTCGAGCCGCTGCCGGGCACCGGGATCAGGCTCGAGCGCAGCATCGTCTGGTCCTGCGAGTGCACGCCGGAGCAGGTCTTGATGCCGGAAGAGTACCCCTGCTGCCCCCTCACGTTGGTCTACTCCGATCTGATCGTCACCCCGGAGCAGGGCTGCCCCATCCGCGCCGTGCGTGGCGGAGCCACGACCATCGTCAATGGCGACGCCAAGTTCACCTTCATCCTCTCGAACACCAACGGCCTCTCGAAGGAGACATTCTGCCCGAACGGCCACGGCATGACCTACTGGACGATGATCCGCGAGGCGAACTGAGGACCCCCGACCTCGACGCGCGCCTCGTCCAGAGGTGAGCCTCCCGCGGCCATCCCGAGGCCCGCAGCTCCCGCCCGACCCGCCGACGCGCGATCTTGCGCGTCCCCGCGCGCTCGGGCACGCTGGCCGCATGCACGGACGCACCCTGCTCCTCGCCCTCGCCCTCTGCCCCGCCTGCAGCGACGACGGCGGCGGCGGCCGCGTCAGCGCCTCCGCGACCGCGCCGACGGGCGCCTCCGGCGTCCTGACGCTGCCCGAGCCTGGCCCCGAGGGCATGTCCTCCGGGTCCGGGACCTCCGCGCCTGGCCCGGAGGCCAGCTCGACCGCCGGCCCCGACCCCGCGACGACCGCCCCCGCGACGACCACCGCCGCGACGACCGGCTTCCCCGGCGACGACAGCTTCCCGGAGACGAGCGCCGTCTCGTGGTTCGGCACGACAACGACCGGCGCCCCGGCCGACTGCGAGAACGTCCTCCAGGGCACGGTCCGCGACTTCCGCGAGGCCCACCCCGACTTCGAGTACATGATCATGGTCGACCCCGGCATCGTCCAGCCGGACCTCGGCGCCGACCAGAAGCCGGTCTACGCCGGCCAGCCCGGCAACCCGACGACCACCGGGCAGGCCAACTACGATCAATGGTACCGCGACGTCCCCGGCGTCAATCAGCCGTTCGCCCTCGACATCCCGCTGGTCGACGCCGGCGGCGGCCTGTTCACCTACGACAACCCCGCGTTCTTCCCGATCGACGGCCAGGGCTTCGGCAACGAGGGCAACCCGCGCAATTACCACTTCACCCTCGAGATCCACACCGAGTTCGCCTACGGCGGCGGCGAGGTGTTCAAGTTCCGCGGCGACGACGACGTCTGGGTCTTCATCAACGGCAAGCTGGCGATCGACCTCGGCGGCGTCCACGGCCCGATGCAGGCCGAGGTCGCGCTCGACGCCTTCGCCGCCGAGGCCGGCCTCGTCCCGGGCGGCACCTACCCGCTCGACTTCTTCTTCGCCGAGCGCCACACCAGCGAGTCCAACTTCCGCATCGAGACGACGATCGCCTGCCTCAAGCCCCCGGGCTGACCGCGCGCCGCAGCGGCAGCGCCGCGACGAACGTCGAGCCGGCCCCGACCTCGCTCGACACCGACAGGCGGCCGCCCATCATCTCGCACAGCCGGCGCGAGATCGTCAGCCCGAGCCCGGTGCCGCCGTAGACCCGCGCCGTCGTCTCGTCGGCCTGCACGAACGCGTCGAAGATCTGGTCCTGGCGGTCGCGCGGGATCCCGATCCCCGTGTCGATCACCGCGAAGTACGTCCACGTCTCCTCGCCGACCAGCTCGTCGCGGACGTCGAGCGTGACCACGCCGCCCTGCGTGAACTTGTTGGCGTTGCTGAGCAAGTTGAGCAGGATCTGCCGCAGGCGCGTCGGGTCGCCCAGCCGCGGCGCCGGGTCGATCGCCGTCCGCACCCGCAGCGTGTTGCCGCGCTTGGTCACCTCCGGCGAGATCCCCGCCGCGAGGTCGTCGATCAGCTCGAGCAGCGCGACCGGGGCGAGCTCGAGGTGCAGCTTGTCGGCCTCGATCTTCGAGATGTCGAGCGTGTCCTGGATCAGGTTGAGCAGGTGCCGGGCCGCGCGGGTGATCCGCTGCAGGTCGCGGAGCATCTGCGGGTCGAGCCCCGGCCCGAAGTCCTCGCACAGCAATTCGCTGTAGCCGATGATCGCGTTGAGCGGCGTCCGCAGCTCGTGGCTCATGTTGGCCAGGAACGCGCTCTTGGCCCGGCTGGCGGCCATCGCCTCGTCGCGCGCGGCGATCAGCTGCTCGGTCGTGTGCTTGAGCTCCTCGGCCATCATGTTGAGGCCGATCGCCAATGCGTTGACCGCGTCGTCGTTGCCCTCGTGCGTGACGACCCGGACGTCGTAGTCGAGGGCCGCGAGCGCCGTCACCATGTCGACGAGCTCGCTGAACTGCGCGTTCATCCGGCGGGTGTTGGCCCGCTCCGCCGCGTGGGCCTCGATCAGGCGCCCGACCTCCCGCTCGAGCGCCTCGAGCGCGGCGTCGGTCGAGCCGGCCGGGCTCGCCGGGCTCGCCGGCTCGCCCTCCGCCTCGGCGAGCGCCCGCGAGACCGCGGCCGCGAGGCGGCCGAGGCGGTCGGCGAAGCAGCGCTGTGGATCGTGCTCGGCCATCGTCAGCGCTTGGCGCCGTCGCGCAGCTCGGCGAGCCAGCGCAGCGCCTCCGCCTCGTCGGAGAACAGGCGGATCGGGAAGGCCGGGCGGTTGACCTGGATCATGAAGTTGCCGATGATCCGACCGACCGAGGAGTTGATCAGCATCGCCGTGCCGAGCACCACCTTCGCGTTCTCGGGGCCGGTGTAGTACTCGCGGGCCTGCCGCGTGATCCCCCGCGCCGCCCGGGCGTCGAGCAGCGCCGGCACGCGGACGCCGCCGGCCAGCGTCGCGCTCGCGCGCACGTTCTCGACCGCGTCCTCGAGCGTGTGGACGTCCGTCGGCTTGACCTTGCAGCGCAGGATCCCGTCGTCCCCGAGCGTCACCGTCTCGGTGCGCGTCTCGATCACCTTCGACATCGCCGCCCTCACACCACCTTGAGCCCGCGCAGCCACTCGAGCGCCGGCTCGGGCTCCGCGAACAGCTTCAGCGGGAACGTCGTCTTGTTGATACCGAGGAAGAAGTTGCCGATTAGTCGCCCGACGCTCGAGCGCACCAGCAGCGCCACCGCGAGGACCACCTTCGCGTTCTCCGGCCCGGCGTAGTACTCGCGGGCCTCGCGGGTCGCCGAGGCCGCGTGCGCACGCATGTCGATGATCGCCAGCCGGCGCACGCCGCCGGCGACCCGCGCGAACCCGCGGACGTTCTCCTGCGCGTCCTCGAGGTTCGTCACGAGGCCGGGGTGCACCACTGCACGGATAACGCCGTCCTCGCCGAGCCATATCTGCTCGGTGCGAGTCACGAGGACTCCTTCACGCGGAACCATCAAGTCCGTCATCGCCGTACTCCGGGGGGGCCTGCTGCCCCACAATCTACCAGAGACCGGCTTGGACCGTGCTCGCCCGTTTTCGCGCGTACGCCCGTCCGCGTGGCGTTCCGTGATAAACTCGTCGCCGATGGAGAGTAAGTACGACGTGATCATCATCGGCGGGCGTCCTGCGGGGTCGAGCCTCGCGGCCCGCCTCGGCGCCGCCGGCCTCTCGGTGCTCGTCGTCGAGCGGTCGCGCTTCCCGAGCCCCGCGCCCGTGTCGGCCCCGTTCCTCCTGCCGCACGCGATGGCGCTCCTCGACGAGGTCGGCGCCGACGAGGCGCAGTACGCCGAGAACACGCCGCGGCTGCGTCGGTTCGCCCTCGAGCTCGCCGGCTATTTCCGCGTGGTGTTCCCGTTCGCGGCAGAGATCGCCGGGCGCGACTACTTCTATACGATCGACCGCAGCCGCCTCGACACCTGCCTCTGGCGGCGGCTCGCCGCCTGGCCCAACGTCCACGCGCTCGAGGACACCCGGGCCGTCGATCTCCTGCGCGACCCCGACGGGCGCGTCGCCGGCGTCGCGCTCGAGGACGCCGCCGGCGTCCGCCGCGAGGTGCGCGCGCGCGCGGTCGTCGGCGCCGACGGCCGATTCAGCCTGGTCGCCCGCAAGGTCGGCGCGAAGGTCACCGAGGAGCGCGACGACGTCGCCACGACCATCTACTACGACCACTGGCACGACGTCGCCGACTACGACGACGCGGGCGCGCCGATCGCACACATCCACAGCTCGTGCGACGGGTTCTCCTTCGTCTTCATGCCGACCTCCGACGGCCGCACGATCGTGCTCGCGCAGGGCCGCGCCGACGCCTACGCCGCCCTACAGGGTGAGCCCGACGCGATCTACGCGTCGCTGCTGCGCGCCCGCCCGCGCCTGTGGTGGCGCCTCGCCGGGGCCCGCCGCGCCGGCGAGCTCGCCGGCATGAAGCGCGTCGGCAACCTGTTCCGCGAGCCAGGCGGCCCCGGGTGGGCGCTCGTCGGCGACGCCTACCATCAGAAGGACTCGATCGACGCCCAGGGGATCTACGACGCGCTGCTCGGCGCCAAGCTGCTGGCCGAGGAGATCGTCGCCTGGTCGCGCGGACAGGTCCCATGGGACACCGCCGTCGCCCGCTACGGCGAGCGCGCCTACGCCGCGTGCAAGCCGATGTTCGACGCGACGATGGGCCGCCTGCAGCGCGAGGTCTACAGCGCCCCGCCGCCGCCGGTCGCCAAGACGATGATGCGCTGGATGCTGACGCACCCGGACTACGGCCGCCGCTACGCCGCGCTGGTCACCCGCCAGATCGACCCGGCGAAGTTCCTGCCGCCGGGGCTGCTCTTGTCGCTCGCGGCGAAGGGCGCCGTCCAGCGCCTCCGCCGCAAGCTCGCCGGCCACGACCCGACCGACCCGCGCGCGCTCGCGTGAGCGCGCCCCGCCGCGCGACCGGTCAGTCGGTGAAGATCCCCTGACCGGGCGTCAGCACGTTCTTCGGGTCGTACTCGTCCTTCGCGTCGACGAAGTCGCACCACTCGTCGCCGAAGTGGTCGATCCAGTCGTCCTGCGTGAACGGGATCGCCGAGATCGGGTAGCGCTTGCCGCCGAGGTCGCGCAGCTCCTCGTAGATCGCGCGGTTCTGCGCGATCTGCCCCTGCACGACCTCCGGGATCGGCGGCACCGAGAAGCGCAGGATCGAGAACAGGAACACGACCTCGGTCTCGGGCAGCGCGATGAACCGCGACTTCACGCGCGCGCGCTTGAACGGGTAGATCAGGATCGGCCCGTTGCCGGTGTCGGCGAGCGTCGTGTTGTCGAGCACGCCCTGGATGAACCCCTCGGCGACGTCGTCGGGCACGAACGTGTCGATCCACGGGTGCGGCACGAACCACGCGCCGACCTGCTTGAGGAACGCGACCAGCGGCGCGAGCCGGTTGACGAACCCGAAGTAGTCGGTCTCGGTGATCGCCAGCGTGCCGGCGTCGAACGCCAGGTCGCCGGTCAGCGCCGCGTCGTTCGGCGGCTGGGCCGGCGCGTAGTACTTCGCCAGCTCGATCTTGTAGATCCACCCGCCGCCCTGCTTCGGCTCGGCGAAGCCCTCGACGTAGTCGAAGCGGCCGTCCTCGATCAACATCCGCTGATCGGCCATCATCGCCGGCAGCTCGGTGTAGAACGCCGTGTAGACGCGGACCTGCGGCTGCACGTCGATCAGGCGGACGCGGGCCCGGACGATGATGCCGAACTGCCCGAGCCCGCCGCGCACCGACTCGAACAGGTGCTTCTGCTTGCTGCTCGAGCACGTCACCTTCTTGCCCTCGCCGGTGATCACCTCGAGCTCGACCACGTTGTCGGCCATCGACCCGTGGCGGAAGGTCTGCCCGCCGAACCCGCCGACGGACACGACGCCGCCGACGCTGAGGTCGATGTAGTCGGTCAGGATCGGCGGGCTCTTGCCGAGCGGCAGCGTCACCTGCAGCAGCTCCTCCCAGCGGACGCCGGCGTCGACCCATACGGTGTCGCCCTGGACCGCGTCGATGTCGCTCAGCGCCGACATATCGATCACGACGCCGCCCCCGACCTGCGACTGCCCGTACGCGCTGTGGGTGTTGCCGATCATGCTCATCCCGCCGACCTTGACGTCGTTCTTGCGGGCGAACTTGACCATGCGCTCGACGTCCTTGATGCTGCCCGGGATCAGCACCGCCACCGGGGCGTTCGAGATGATATGCCCGAAGTCGTCGGCGGCCTGGGCGAGGAGATCTCCGGCGAGCACGAGCTGGCCGTCGAGGTTCGGAACGTCGATCGTGTCGTCGCCCTTCTTCTTGGCCCACACCCCGCGGCTCGGGCTGTACGCAACGACCGCGGCGGCGGCCACGATAGCACCCTGCAGGAAACCTCTACGCTTCATCATCTTCGTCTCCCCCGGTTGGCGAGCGCGAGCGGCGAAGGTGGCCGCTCGTGATCCTCACCACATCACGCCTCGTGGTAGAGGCGCAAGGGGCACCGGCGGATCACACGCATCTCGGCGATTCCTTCGAGTATGTGCATTACCCCGGCGGTCTCACGAATCGTCCGGGCGCCGCACCGTCGCCTACACGGACCTCGACCGATGTCATTCGCGGACGGGGCACCCGTCACGGACAGGGACTCGCGGACAGGGGCTCGTGGACATGGTCCTTTGGACACAGGTCTGCCCGGCCCCGCAGCAGCCCCTTCGACCCGCCGCGAAGAGGGCCCGCGCGCGGAGCCGAGCCCGCGCCCGCGCGCTCGATCTTGACGCATTGACAGGCGGGCCGTCCGCGCCGTATCTTCGCCGGCCCTGGGGTCAAACGCGCATGCGCTTCACGTCCCGAGCCTCCTGTCCATCCTCCGAGCACGCCCCGGCCGCGGCCGCGAGCGGCGTGCCGACAGGACGGTCGGGCGCGGACCCCGTCGCGGCCTCGTAGCCGCCCGCCGGCGCCCCGCGCCCCGACCGAACGAGTGCCCCCGCGCGGACGATCGCCGATCGCCCGCGCGACGAGCGGCGCGCGCGGGCTCGGGCACCCGCGCGCGACCGAGACGAGCCGCCCGACGGAGAAGAAAGTCGCAGGTGCACCATGTCCACGTTCTCTGTTCACGTCGTCCGTGTGGTGATTGAGCCGCACGGCAACGCCGACGCCCTCGAGGTCGCGCGGGTCGGCGACTACTGTTCGGTCGTCCGCAAGGGTCAGTTCAGGACCGGCGACCTCGTCGCGTACATCCCCGAGCAGGCGATCGTCCCCGAGCCGCTGCTCGACGAGCTCGGCCTCAAGGGCAAGCTGTCGGGCAAGGACGCCAACCGGGTCAAGGCGATCAAGCTGCGCGGGGTGCTGTCGCAGGGCCTCGTCTACCCGGCGCGCGCGACCTGGTCCGAGGGCCAGGACGTCGCCGCCGAGCTCGGCGTCGCCAAGTGGGAGCCGCCGGTGCCGTCGCACATGAACGGCCAGGTCTACGGCGCCGGGCCCGACCGCTGCGTCAAGTACGACATCGAGAACGTCAAGGCCTTCCCCGACGTGCTGCAAGACGGCGAGCCCGTGGTCTTCACCGAGAAGATCCACGGCACGTGGTGCCAGCTCGGCCTCGTCCCCGACGCCGCCGCCGGCCCGCACGGCCCGCTCGTCGTCAGCTCGAAGGGCCTCGCGGCCAAGGGCCTCGCGTTCGTCCCGGACGCCCCGGAGAACGCGACCAACCTGTACCTCCGGGTCGCGCGTCACCTCGAGATCGAGCCGCGGATCCGCCGCGTGTTCGCCGAACCGCTCGCCGCCGGCCGGCCCGCGCTGATCCTCGGCGAGGTGTTCGGCGCCGGCGTCCAGGACCTGTCCTACGGCGCCAGGACCGAGCACGACCGGAGCCTCGGCTTCCGCGTGTTCGACATCTACCTCGGGTGGTTCGGCCAGGGCGCCTACCTGTCCGACGCCGAGCTCGAGGCCGCCTGCGCCGCGCTCTCGCTCCCGCGCGTGCCCGTGCTCTACCGCGGGCCGTTCACCCGCGCGGCGATGCTCGAGTTCACCGACGGCAAGGAGACCGTCTCGGGCCAGGCGCTGCACGTCCGCGAGGGCGTCGTCGTCCGCCCGCAGGTCGAGCGCCACCACCCGGAGCTCGGCCGGGTCCAGCTCAAGAGCGTCTCGGAGAAGTACCTGCTGCGCAGCGGCGGCACCGAGTACAACTGAGGTCGCAGTCGCACCCCGGCGCCGGCCGCTCACGCCGGCGCCAGGGCGCGACCGACGATCTCCTGCACCGAGCGCGACAGCCCCGGCTGCCCGGCGATCCGCTCGAGCTGGGCGCGGATCCTCTCCTGCCGCCCGGCGTCGAACCGCCGCCACGGGTTGAACGCGGACACCAGCCGCGCCGCGACCTGGCCGTTGTGCGGGTCGAGCTCGAGCACCTTGTCGGCCAGCAGCGCGTAGCCGCGGCCGGTCGCGCTGTGGAAGTGGAACTGGTTGCGCAGCCCGAACGACGCCAGCAGCGCGCGGGCCCGGTTCGGGTTCAGAAGGTTGAACGCCGGGTGCTGCGCCAGCGCGTGCACGCGCTCGAGCGTGTCGGCGTGGCCCGACACCGCCTGCAGCGTGAACCACTTGTCGATCACCAGCGGGTCGCCCTGCCAGCGCGCGTGGAAGCTCGCCAGCGCGGCCTCGCGCTCCGGCCCGCCGTGCTCGATCAGGCACGACAGCGCCTCCTGGCTGTCGCTCATGTTGTCGGCGGCCTCGAACTGCCGGACCGCCAGCGCCACCGTGTCGGGCTCGCCGAGCGCGACCAGATACCCGAGCGCGAGGTTGTGCAGCCGCCGGCGATCGATCTCCGCCCGCGCGATGCTGTACGGCCCGCGCGGCGCCGTCTCGTGGAACACCGCCCACAGGCGATCGCGCAGCGCCTCGGCCAGCGCGCGCACGGCGAACCGATGCGCCGCGTGCAGCGCCTCGACCGCGACGACCTCCTGGTGCTGCCCGAGGATCCGCTCGTTCGGCAGCGTCAGCGCCAGCGCCTTCAGCGAGCCGTCGAGCCGCGGGTCGGCGAGGGTCCGCGCGCACGCGTCGACGAGCCGGCGATCGAGCGCGAGCGGCCGCCCGGCGGCGACATCCTCGGCGAGCCGCAGCAGCACGCGCCGCCCGAGCTCCTGCCCCGCGTCCCAGCGGGCGAACGGATCCGGGTCGGCCGCCATCAGCTGCGCCAGCTCGTCGTCGCCGCGGTCGATCTCGAGCTCGACCGGCGCCGAGAACCCGCGCAGCAGCGACACCGCCGGCGGCCCCGCGACGTCGACGAAGCGGAATTGCTGCGACCGCTCGCGCAGCTCGAGCACCCGCGTCTCGCCGCCCGCGCTCGCCTCGCCCGCGAGCCGCAGCGGCAAGGGCGCGCCGTCCGGCGCGAGCAGGCCGACCGCGACCGGGATGTGCAACAGCGGCGCCGCCTCGCGCCCGCGCGGCGGCGCCTGCTCGAGCGCCAGCGTGTAGCTGCGCGTCGCCGCGTCGTACTCGCCGCGCGCCTTGACGATCGGCGTGCCGACCTGGCTGTACCAGTCGCCGAATTGCTCGAGGTCGCGGCCGCTGGCGTCGGCCATCGCCGCGCGGAAGTCGTCGCACGTGACCGCCTGCCCGTCGTGCCGCTCGAAGTACAGGTCCATCCCGCGGCGGAACCCCTCGGCGCCGAGCAGCGTCCGGTACATCCCGATCACCTCGGCGCCCTTCTCGTACACCGTCGTGGTGTAGAAGTTGTTCATCTCGATGTACGACTCGGGCCGGATCGGGTGCGCCATCGGCCCGCGATCCTCGGCGAACTGGTTGGTCCGCAGCGCCAGCACGTCGCCGATCCGCGTCACCGCCGGCGAGCCCATGTCGGCGCTGAACAGCCGGTCGCGGAAGACCGTCAGCCCCTCCTTCAGGGTCAGCTGGAACCAGTCGCGGCAGGTCACGCGGTTGCCGGTCCAGTTGTGGAAGTACTCGTGGGCGATCACCGCCTCGATCGCCTCGTAGTCGTCGTCGGTCGCGGTGTCGGGGCGCGCGAGCACATACTTCGAGTTGAAGATGTTGAGCCCCTTGTTCTCCATCGCCCCCATGTTGAAGTCATTGACCGCGACGATCATGTACACGTCGAGGTCGTACTCGCGGCCGAACGCCTGCTCGTCCCACGCCATCGACTTCTGCAGCGAGCGCAGCGCGTGCTCGCAGCGGTCGAGGTTCTCCGGCTCGACCCAGATCTCGAGCTTGACGGTCCGGCCCGAGCGGGTCACGAACTCGCCGGGGAAGCACTTCAGGTGCCCGGCGACCAGCGCGAACAGGTAGCACGGCTTCGGGAACGGATCCTCCCAGCGCGCGAAGTGCCGCCCGCCGTCCAGCTCGCCCTCCGCGACGCGGTTGCCGTTCGACAGCAGCACCGGGTAGCGCGCCTTCTCGGCCTCGATCGTCACGGTGTAGCGGGCCATCACGTCCGGCCGGTCGAGGAAGTACGTGATCCGGCGGAAGCCCTCGGCCTCGCACTGCGTGCAGAAATTCCCGCTCGAGCGGTACAGGCCCTCGAGCTCGGTGTTGTCCTGCGGCCGGATCTCGACGACCGTCGCCAGCTCGAAGGCCGCGCCCGGATCGGGCAGCACCAGCCGGCCCGGCGTCGCCTCGTACTCGCCCGCCGCGAGCGCGCGCCCGTCCTTCGCCGCCGACACCAGCGTCAGCTGCTCGCCGTCGAGGACCAGCGGCGCCCCCGCGGGCGCGTCCGCGGCGCGCCGGACCGCCAGCGTCGCGTGCACGCGCGTCACGTCCTCGCCGAGCTCGAAGCGCAGGTCCACGCGGTCGATCGTGAAGTCCGGCCGGCGGTAGTCCTTGCGGTAGATCGGCTGGGGCGCGGCTTTGGTCTCGCTCATGGGCTCCGGTGTACCGACCCCGGCGATTCGCGACAAGCCGCGCCGCCCGCGAGCGGCGGAGAGGCGCCGCACGCCGGCCCGCCCGCGCGGCTGCGCGTCGACGCGAGCGCCCGCCCGACGTCCGACGGCGACGACCCGCGCGACATCCCCTGTTGTCCCCGCCCGCCGCGAGCCCCGCCCGCCGCAGCGAGCGGGGCCGCCTGGCACGCCGCGCGTTTTCGCCCATGCTTCGCGGGCATGAGCGCCGCAATCATCGCAGCCCTGGCGATCCTGCTGCTCGTCGCCGCCGTCGCGCTGCTCTACGCCGGCCGCGCCTACTGGGCCCTCGTCGCGCCCGGCGCTGGCGCGCTCGCGCTGTGGGCATTCGCCGGTGGGCTGACCCCGCCGTGGGCCTGGGCGGCGGTCACGGCGGTCTTCACGATCGTCGCCCTGCTGTTCGGCGTCCGCTCGCTGCGCCGCCGCCTGATCACGCGGCGGCTGCTGCCGCTGATCCGGCGCATGATGCCGCGGATCGGCGACACCGAGCGGGCCGCGCTCGAGGCCGGCACCGTCTGGTGGGAGGGCGAGCTGTTCGGCGGCGCCCCGCGCTGGCAGCGACTGCTCGCATTCCAGGACCGGCCGCTGTCCGAGCGCGAGCGCGAGTTCCTGCAGGGCCCGGTCGAACGATTGTGCGCGATGCTCGACGAGTGGAAGGTCGAGCAGGCGCGCGACCTCCCGCCCGAGGTGTGGGCCTTCCTGAAACGCGAGCGGTTCTTCGGCCTCGTGATCCCCGAGCGCTACGGCGGGCTCGGCTTCTCGGCGGCCGGCCACTCGGCGGTCGTCACCCGGCTGGCGAGCCGCAGCACCACCGCGACCGTCACCGTGATGGTCCCGAACTCGCTCGGCCCGGCCGAGCTCCTGCTGCACTACGGCACCGACGAGCAGAAGCAGCGCTACCTGCCGGCGCTCGCGCGCGGCGACGAGATCCCGTGCTTCGCCCTGACCGAGCCGCTCGCCGGCAGCGACGCCGCGGCCCTCCAGAGCAGCGGCGTCGTCTGCCGCGGCCGCTGGCAGGGCCGCGAGGTCCTCGGCGTGCGCCTCGACTGGAACAAGCGCTACATCACCCTCGCCCCGGTCGCGACCCTGATCGGCCTCGCGTTCCGCCTCCGCGACCCCGAACATCTGCTCGGCGACGTCGACGATCTCGGCATCACCTGCGCGCTCGTCCCCGCCGACCTGCCGGGCGTCGAGCTCGGCGCGCGCCACGACCCGATGGGGATCCCGTTCCAGAACGGCCCGACGCGCGGCCGCGGCGTGTTCGTCCCGCTCGACGCGATCATCGGCGGCCCGGCGATGGCCGGCAAGGGCTGGCGCATGCTGATGGAGAGCCTCGCCGCCGGCCGGTCGATCTCGCTGCCCTCGCTCGCGGTCGGCGGCGCCGAGCTGTGCGCCCGCACCGTCGGCGCGTACGCCTCGACGCGCCGCCAGTTCGAATTGCCGATCGGCCGCTTCGAGGGCATCGAGGAGCCGCTCGCGCGGATCGCCGCCTCGACCTACCGCATGAACGCCGCCCGCCGCCTGACCGTCGCCGCCGTCGACGCCGGCGAGCGCCCCGCCGTGCTCTCCGCGATCGTCAAGGCCTACCTGACCGAGTCGCTGCGCCAGGTCGCCTGCGACGCGATGGACATCCGCGCCGGCGCCGCGATCTCCCGCGGCCCGCGCAACGTGCTCGCGCGCGTCTACGCGAGCGCCCCGATCGGCATCACCGTCGAGGGTGCCAACATTCTCACCCGCTGCCTGATCATCTTCGGGCAGGGCGCGATCCGCTGCCACCCGTACGCCCGCGAGGAGCTGCGCGCGCTCGCCGAGGGCGACCTCGCCGGCCTCGACCGCGCCCTGTTCGGCCACATCGGCCACGTCGCCCGCAACGCCGCGCGGTCGCTGCTGCTCGGCCTCACCGGCGCCCGGCTGGCGAGCGCCCCGCGCGGCGCCCCGCTGCGGCGCGAGCTGCGGCGACTGTCGCGGGCCTCCGCCGCGTTCGCCCTGATCTCCGACGCGACGATGCTGACCCTCGGCGGCGAGCTCAAGCGCCGCGAGAAGCTGACCGGCCGCCTCGCCGACGCGCTCGCGTGGATGTACCTCGCCTCGGCCGCGATCAAGCAATTCGCCGACGACGGCCAGCCCGCGCGCGACCTCCCGCTGGTCCGCTGGGCCGTCCAGGACGCGCTCGCCCGCGTGCAGGACGCCCTGCTCGGGGTCCTGCGCAACCTGCCCTCGCGGCCAGCCGCCGCATTGTTGCGCGCCCTCGCGTTCCCGCTCGGCGCGCGCTGGCGCGCCCCCGACGATCGCCTCGGCGCCGCCGCGGCGCGCTGCCTGCTCGACGACCACGAGGCCCGCCGCCACCTCACCCGCGACATCTACGTCCCGCCCCCCGACGAGCCGGGCCTCGGCCGCCTCGAGCTCGCGCTGACCAAGGCGATCGCCGCCGCGGACGTCGAGGCGCGCGTGCGCCGGGCCGTGCGCGACGGCCGGCTCGCCGCGGCCGCCCAGGCCGACCTGCTGGCCGAGGCCATGCGCGCCGGCGTGATCTCGGCCGCCGAGCGGCGCCTCGTCGACGAGGCCGACGCCGCCCACGAGGCCGCGATCCAGGTCGACGCCTTCCCGGGCGAGGCCCACGCGCGCCGCCACATCCAGCCGCTCGAGGCCCGCCCCGCGTGACCCCTGCCCGTGTACGCCCGCGACGCCGTGGGGCGGCATCGTCGATCTCGAGGTGCCCCGTCTGCGCCCCGCGTCGTCACCCGGCGCGCGCGCGCAGCCCGTCGAGGATCGGATCCAGCAATTCGCGCCCGCGCAGCGCCTCGCGCCAGCGCGCGGGGATCGCCGTGAGCCCGTCGCGCAGCCCCGCGACGCCGCCGGCGATCGCCGCCGTCGTGTCGGTGTCGTCACCGAGGGCGACGGCCGCCCGGACCACCGATTCATAGGACCCCGCCGCCATCACAAAGTACAGTGCCTGCGCCCCGTCGTCGGACCACGTGCCCGGCGCGACCGCGGCGTGCGAGCGGGCGAACCCCGGCGGCGGGACGAGCCCGAGCTGCGCCCGCGGCGGCAACGCGCGCGCGTCTCCGACCAGGAGCCCGACCCGTCCGCCCTCGATGCGCTCGCAGAGTCGCACCGCGGCACTCCACCCGCTCCTCCGCGCCCGGCCCACCGCGTATCCTCGCGCGCCCGCTCTGCCAGACTCACGCTCCACCATGATCCCCGCTCCGCTATACTCCTTCGCCGCCATGGACCCGTCGCCCAGCTTCTCGGCCGCCCTGCGCGCGCTCCTGCCACCGCAGGAGGCCGACGAGGCCGCCTACCCGCCGGCCTTCCGCCGGATCGCCGAGCTCGTGCTCAATCGCACTACCTGGCACATCGGCCAGCAGCCGCACCGGATCGTCGAGCTCGAGGTCTACTGGAACGGCGCGGGGCACCGCGACACCTTCACCCACGGCGACCCGATGCAACGCGAGTTCGGGCGCTGGTACTTCCACCGCTCCGGCGGCGAGTACCGCGGCGGCACCTACAAGGGCCTCGACATCGCCTTCGGGCGCGACGACGTCGTCGCCGGCCTGCTGATCCGCGGCGCCGAGCGGCTCGCCGACGGCGCGCTGCTCGACGGACCGTCGATGTGCGTCGATCACCTGCTCGGCGTCACTGGCCACCCGTCGATCCGCGCCCTCGTCGACACCTTCGATCGCGGCGTCGATCCCCCGGCGGGCGCCCCCTCCCCGCTCTGGCTCGATCTCACCGGCGATCGCGGCATCGAACTCTGCGAGTCCCCGCGCGTCGGCCTCACCCTGAAGCGCGGCGACCTCAGCGAGCGCGCCCGCTTCCTCGCCCGGCCCTACCGCTTCCTCAGCGAGCCCGCGCGGACCAAGAAGGGCCGCCCGCACCTCGTCATCGGCCTGCATCGCCAGGGCCGCGACCCGCAGGCGATCGCCGCCCTGACCGGCTCCTCGCTCGCCCAGGTCGGCAAGTACATCGCCCAGTACGAGACCGGCAAGCGCCGCGACCCGCGGGACTTCATCAAAGATCTGAACACCGACGAGACCTGCCAGCTGCTCGGCGCGTGCGACGGCCTCACCGCTCCGCGCTGAGCGCGTAGTCCTCGCCGATCGGCGGCGTATCGTCGCTGCCCCCGGTGACGATCTTCCAGCGCACCCGCCACCCGCGATTGTTCCGCAGCGCGTACACGAGCTGCGACAGGCCCGCGAGCGCGAGCCGCAGCGGGTTCGAGTGCAGCCGCGGCTGTCCGGTCAGCCCGGTCGCCGGCTTGTCCTCCGGCGGGACCGCGTACGTCCCGAACACGCGGTCCCAGAACATGAACAACCAGTTGCCGAGGTTGACCGCCGCGTGCGGCGTCATGTGGTGAACCCCGGCCCGACCAGGATCGTCTCGTGGAACACCGCGCCGACGGTCACGTTCAGCCCGAAGCCGATCGAGAACAGCGCCAGCAGGCGGCACGCTCCGGCGCCAGCGCTCCGGGATCTCCGGCAGCTCGGCGGACACCGGTGCAGCACGGCGGCGCGATCGTACCACCACGGATCCCCGGCCTGCGCCGCCGGCCGGCCCTCGCGCCCATGGCCGCCGGGATCGCGCGGCCCCGCGCCTCGCCGCCCGAACCTCCGTCGCGGCCCGCCGCCCGCCACGCTACAGTGCGCGCACCGTGCCCGCCTCGCAGCGACTCCGTCGCCGGATCCTCGGCGCGATCGGCCTCGTGCTGATCGCCGCCGTCCTCTTCGTCGTCGTCCGGGTCTTGCCGACGGCGACCGGCTTCGTCGCCAAGAACGCCTGCTCGGGCGTGTTCGTCGCCGGCCGCGACCCCGCGCAGCTCGCCGCCGAGGACCTCGCGCCGCAGTGGTACGTCTCCCTCGCGGTCGACCGCGCGGAGGAGCGCGTCACCGCCTCCGTGCTCGGCCTGGCCTCGAGGACAGCCCTCCACCGCCCCGGCCTCGGCTGCGTCCTCGCCGTCGACGCCGACCCGGCCGCCCTGCGCGCCCAGGGCTTCGCGCCGCCGCGCGCCCCCGCGAGCGACGCCCCGTGGCCCGCGGGCGACGGCGACGCGGCGCTCCCCGACCCGCCCGGCCTCGACCGCCTCGCCCTCGACGCCGCCGTCGCCGCCGCCTTCGCCGAGCCGGACCCCGAGTCGCTCCGTCGCACCCGCGCCGTCGTCGTCGTCCATGGCGGCCGGATCGTCGCCGAGCGCTACGCCGATGGCCTCGATCGCAACACCCGGCACCTCGGCTGGTCGATGACCAAGAGCGTCACCGGCGCGCTCGTCGGCCTGCTCGTCGCCCGCGGCGCGCTCGCCCGCGAGCAGGCCGTCGCCGTACCCGCGTGGCAGGGCGACGGCCGGCGCGGCATCACGATCGATCATCTCCTGCACATGAGCAGCGGCCTCGACTTCGAGGAGCGCTACGGCGTGCTCGCCGACGCGACGCACATGCTGTTCGAGGTCGACGACGCCGCCGCGGTCGCCTTCGCCAGCCCGCTGCTGCACGAGCCGGGCGCCGTCTTCTACTACTCGAGCGGCACGACCAACATCCTCACCTGGCTGATGCGCCAGCAATTCCCGGACCTCGCCGCGTACCACCGCTTCCCGCACGAGGCCCTGTTCGCCCCGCTCGGCATGCGCTCGGCCGTGTTCGAGGCCGACGCCAGCGGCACCCTGATGGGCTCCTCGTTCCTCTACGCGACCGCGCGCGACTGGGCCCGCTTCGGCCTCCTGTACCTGCGAGACGGCGTGTGGGACGGCCGGCGGATCCTCCCCGAGGGCTGGGTCCAGTACAGCCGCACACCGACGCCCGCGAGCCCGACGCGCGAGTACGGCGCGCACTTCTGGACCAACGCGGGCGACCCCGCCGATCCTGCGAAGCGCCGCTACCCGAGCCTGCCGACCGACGCCTACGCGGCCTCGGGCTTCCAGGGCCAGAACGTCCTGATCGTCCCCTCGCGCGACGCCGTGATCGTCCGCCTCGGCATGACCCACCACAAACCCGCCTGGGACCTCGACCGCTTCGCCGCGGCCGTGCTCGCGGCCCTGCCCGGCGCCTGACTCACTCGAACAGCGCCGGCTCGGGCGCCAGGCACTCCGGGTCGTCGTGGCGCGGGCTGTTGACGCGGGTCGACACCGGCGTTGCGATCAGCAGATCGTCGGGCGCCGGCCCGAGCAGGTGCGCCAGCGCCGTCTTGTCGGCCGCGCTCGCCGACCTCGGCAGCGGCGCCAGCCAGCGGTGCAGCTGCCCGCGCGGCACGATCGCCGGCATCCGATCGTGGTGCGGCGCCACCACCTGGTTCGGCCCCGTCGTCAGGACCAGGAACCGCCGCACCACCTCGCCGGTCTCCTCGTCGCGGTGGTCGCGGTACAGCCCGGCGAACACCAGCGGCTGCCCGTCCGGCGCGTGGAACCAGTACGGCCGGCGGTGCTCCTTCGGCCCCGACCACTCGTAGAACCCGTCGGCGAGCACGCCGCAGCGCCCGCGCGCGAACGCGTCGCGGAAGCTCGGCAGCGTCGCCGCCGTCTCGGCGCGCGCGTTGATGAAGCCGCCCGGGCGCTTGTCCTCGCCCCACGGGCTCGGCAGGCCCCACACCGCAAGCTCGAGCTGGCGGCCCGCCTCCTCCTCGCACACGATCGCCGCCGCCTGCGACGGCGCGACGTTGTAGCGCGGGCGGTGCCTCGCGCGCAGCGTCGGGGAGATCTCCGCCTGCACGACGCGGGCGAGCGCCTCGAGGTCGGGGGTGGTCAGCGTGTAGCGGCCGCACATGGCCCGCGGAGTATCACCCGGGTCGGCGCGGCCGGCCAGCGGCTCGGTTATCTTCGGCCGCGTGCCCGATCGGTCCGCAAGCACCCTGCTCACGCGCCTGGGCCGGCTCCTCGACAGCGCGACCGTCCGGCTCGTCCTCAGCCTGGCGATCATCTTCAGCCTCGTCCCCGAGCCGTGGGTCAAGCGCTACGAGCCTGCGCTGCTGGCCCTGTTCGCGCTCGAGTTCCTCGCCCGGCTCGCGCTCGCCGTCCGCCGCGAGTCCGACGGCGACGGCCGCCGGCGAGGCTGGCGCCTCCCGCGGCCCGGCGCGCTCGCCCTGCTCGCGCTCGACCTGATCGCGCTGATCAGCTTCCTGCCGATCGACCCGCGCGCCTCGCCGTGGATGCGGATCCTCCGGCTGATGCGCTTCGTCGTGCTGCTCGGCTACTGGCTGCCGCTGATGCGCGACCTCCGGACCGTGATCCTGCGGCGCGAGCGGGCGCGGCAGATCGTCGTCATGGGCCTGATCGTCGGCCTGATGTCGTTCGCCGGCGCGCTGATCCTCCAGCAGAGCGAGTTCGACGCCCGCGGCATCGACTACGACGAGAGCGGCGCCTACGACGCCGCCGACCGCGACTTCTTCACCAAGCTGTGGTGGGCGTTCCGCCAGATCCAGGACCCCGGCAACATGATGGCCTCGCCGTCGGCGACCGCCGCCGTGTTCGTCAGCGTCTGGCTGACCGTCGCCGGCCTGTTCCTCGTCAGCTTCCTGATCGGCCTCGGCAGCGACGTCGTCCGCGAGATGATGGAGCTGAGCCAGCTGCGCCCGCCGGGCCTGCACGGCCACACCGTGATCGTCAACGTCAACGCCGCGACCCGCCAGCTGCTCGAGGAGCTGATGCGGTACTACCAGAAGCTGCTCCCGCGCGACGCCCCGCCGCTGTCGCGCTGGTGGTTCGCGCTGCTGCTCGAGAACCTGCGCCGGGCCCTGTTCGGCCCGCGCTACGTCGTCGTCGGCACCCACCCCGAGCGGCCCGAGTTCCTGCGCCGGACCGAGCTCGCGCGGATCGTCTACCGCCACGGCAGCGCCAGCGACGACAGCCTGATGCAGCGGACCGACGTCGCGCTGGCGCAGCGCGTCGTCCTGCTCGCCGACACCGCCGCCGCCGAGCCCGACGCCGAGACGATCCGCGCCGCGCTGGCGATCGTCGAGGGCCTGCGCGACCCGACCCCGCCGGACCCCGCCCTCGGCGCCGTCACCGGGTCGAACATTCAGGTCCCGAGGAACAGGTCCAAACGGCCATTCCGCGCGACCGACGGCCACCTGACCCACCAGCGCGGCCGCGGCAAGCTGCTGATCGCCGAGATCCTCGACGAGCGCAACATCCCCGCCTCGTGGGCCGCGCTCGCGTCCGGCGGCGGCGAGCTGCGGGCCTTCATCGTCGTCGTCGACCGCATGATCGCGCTGTTCCTCGCCTGCGTCGGCCGGACCGCCGGGATCGGCCCGGTCCTGTCCGAGCTGCTGACCTGCAGCGGCCGCGAGCTCTACACCTGCTTCTTCGACCTGCCCGAGCTGACCTACGCGTGCGAGACCCCGCCGCGGCTGCCGCGGACGCCCGACGCCGCGCTCGCCCGGCTGGTCGGCCGCGCCCGCGCGCTGCCGCCCGCGCAGGGCCTCGTCCCGCTCGGCCTCCTCTACGAGCAGACCGACGAGCTCGGCATGCCCGACATCGGCGTCGTCATCGGCGCCGGCGAGGGCGCCGCCGACTGCAGCGGCTTCATCGCCCTCGCCCCGAGCTTCACCGTCGTCCGCGAGTTCTCCGAGGCGCTGCGCCGCGAGCCCGACGCGCCCGGCTGGTCCGCGGCCCAGGAGGCCGCCGCGCGGCAGGACGCCGAGGCCGCGCCCGCGCTCGCGCCCGAGCCCCACCTCCCGCTGCGCAAGATCCTGGTCGTCGGCTTCCGCCCGGCGACGATCGCCCTGTGCGAGGCGCTGATCCTCGCCGAGCCCGCGGCGGACGTCCTCGTGCTCGTCGCGGGCGAGGCCGAGCGGCGGGCCGCGCTCGATCGCGTACATGTCCATCGGGACATGGTCGAAAGGCGGCTCATCCGCGGCTACCACGGCGCGCTCGTCCCGCGGCCCGAGGGCGACTTCACCTACCAGCCGCGCGAGGGAGGCCCTCCGATCGGCCGCGTCCGGTTCGTCGTCGGCGACGCGACCTCGCCGCTGCAGCTCGTCGACCTGCCCGGCGGCTTCGGTCATGTGTCCGCGCTCGACCTCGTCTACATCCTCTCGAGCGCGGCCCAGGACTCCGACGCCCGCGGCGCCCAGACGCTGATGACGCTCGACGCCGTGCTCGGCCGGTCCGAGGGCGCCGCGCCGAACCTGCGCGTCGTCGCCGAGCTCGTCGACGCCGAGCTGGCGAACAGGTTGCGCCAGCGCTACGCCGCCCTCGGCATCTCGCGCGTCCAGGTCTACTCGACCGAGAACCTGCGCGCGTACTTCCTGTTCCAGTCGGTCCTGATCCCGGGCTTCTCTCGCGTCTACGGCCAGCTCCTCGCGCCGTGGGGTCACAGCTTCGCCCGCCTGCTCGCGCGCGGGCGCGGCCGCGGCGCGTGCAGCTTCCAGGCGCTGTCGATCCGCCTCGCCGACGCCGGCCTCGGGGCCCTGATCGGCGTCGAGCTCGACGCCGAGGGCGGCGGCGTCGAGCTCCACCTCGGCGCCGGCGCTCCGCAGGACGGCGGCCGCGTCGATCTCTCGCGCCTGCGGGCCGCGTGGGTCGTCGCGCCCGACCCCGCCGACCGCGGGCCCACCTGAGCGCCAGCGCGATTACAATCCGCTTACCCGGGCCGCCCGCCCCGCCCGCCCCTGCGGCCCGCCTGCGATACCATCCGGCGGCCTCATGCTGACCGCGACGACCGCCTCGATCACCCACGACGATCCGTACCAGGCCGGTCGCGACCTCGCCGCCGAGCTGCTCGACGGCCTCGGCGCGCAGCCCGACGTCGTCCTCCTGTTCGCCTCCGACACCTACGACCCGCGCCGCCTGCTCGACGGCCTCCGCCGCCGCCTCGACCCCGGCGTGCAGATCGTCGGCTGCAGCACCTACGGCGAGATCGGCGGCGCCGAGGCGCTCGCCGGCTCGGCGACGGCGATGGCGATCCGCACCGGCGGCCTCGGCGCGCGCGCGCTCAAGGCCACGCATGACCAAAAAGACAGCTTCGCCGTCGGCCGCGCGCTCGCCGAGCAGGCGCAGGCGTTCGGCGCCGCGCTACTGATCCTCCTCGTCGACGGGATCCACCTCAACAGCACGCCGGTGCTCGCCGGCGCGCAGTCGGTGCTCGGCCGCGACTTCCCGATCGTCGGCGGCGTCGCGGCCGACGACGCCCGGTTCGCCCGCACCTTCGAGCTGTGCAACGACGAGGTGCTCGAGGGCGGCGCCGTCGCGCTCGCGCTGCAGGGCCCGCTGCGCGTCGCCACCGTCGCCCAGGGCGGCTGGCAGCCGATCGGCGTCACCCGCCGCTGCACCCGCGTCGAGGGCAACAAGCTGGTGCTCGAGCTCGACGGTCAGCCCGCGCTCAACCTCTACCGCGACTACCTCGGCGAGTTCGGCCGCGACCTCGCGACCGCCGGCGTCGAGTTCCCGATCGGCGTCGTCGGCCTGCCCGACCGCCCGCGCGGCGGCGAGGACGACATCCTCGTCGTCCGCGCCGTCCAGGGCTTCGACGAGGCGCGCGGCGGCCTGCGCTGCAGCGGCGACGTCCCCGAGGGCGCCGAGGTCCGCATGCTCCGCGCCAGCAAGGACGACCTGATCGTCGGCGCCAGCGAGGCCGCCGCCGACCTCCACCGCCGCCTCCCGGACGCCCGGCTCGCGCTGTTCTTCGACTGCGCCGGCCGCAAGATGGTCCTCGGCGCCCGCTACAAGGAGGAGATCGCCGCCGCCTTCGCGCGCCTGCCCGCCGACCTGCCGCGGATCGGCTTCTACACCTACGGCGAGCTCTCGCCGGTCGCCGGCGAGACGATGCACCACGACGAGACCTTCACCGCGGTGCTGATCGAGGGCTGACCGATGGACCCTTGCGCCTGCGTGTTCGAGCGCCCGGACCTCGCCGCCCTCGCGGACGACGAGGTGCTCGATCACGTCCTGCGCTGCGGGACATGTCCCAAGGTCCAGGGCGGCGCCGGCGGGCTCCTGCTCGCGCGCCTGCAGGAGAGCGCCCGCCAGCTGCGACGCGCCGGCAGCCGCGCGCGCCAGCTGACCCGCGAGCTCGCCGACCTCCGCGTCGAGGTCGACCGCGCCGAGCAGCGCCTGGTCAACCTCGAGCGCGTGCAGAAGGCGAGCACCCGCGAGATCCTGCAGAAGAACGCGATCCTGGCGATGATCTCGAGCATCACGATCGCCGCCAACGAGGCGACCAGCGACGACGTGATCTTCCAGGTGTGCATGACCAAGGTCTGCGCCGCGACCGGCTGGTCGATCGCGCGGGTCACCCCGCTCGGCGGCGACCGCTCGCGCTGGCACGTCGCCGACCCGTTCGCCGCCCCGTTCGTCGACGTCCTCCGCGACGGCGAGCTGACCGCCCTCGGCCACGAGGCCCTGAGCACCGGCCAGCCCACCTGGGCGCTCGACCTCCGCGCCCACATCGGCGCCCCGTGGACCGACCGGGCCGCCGACCTCGGCCTGCGCGGCGGCGCGGCCCTGCCCGTCACCGCCGACGGCGACGTCTCGGCCGTCGTCGAGTTCTTCGGCGCCGCCAACGAGAGCACCGGCAACGCGCTGCGCCTGGCGATGGCGACCGTCGGCGCCCAGCTCGGCCGCGTGCTCGCGCGCCGCCGCGCCGAGGAGGCCGCCGCCCACGCGCGCGTCGCCGCCGAGGAGGCCAACCGGGCCAAGAGCGCCTTCCTGGCGAGCATGAGCCACGAGCTGCGCACCCCGTTGAACGCGATCCTCGGCTACGCCGACCTCGTGCACGAGCTCCTCGGCGAGCGCGGCGACGCCGAGCTGCAGGGCGACATGCTGCGGATCCGCCAGGCCGGCGAGCACCTGCTCGGCCTGATCAACAACATCCTCGACCTCTCCAAGGTCGAGGCCGGGCGGATGCCGGTCGTCCGCGAGCGCTTCGACCTCGCCGCGCTGATCACCGAGGCGGTCGCCCTGCTCGCCCCGCTGATCGAGCGCCGCGACAACGCCGTCGTGCTCGAGCTCGGCGAGGACCTCGGCGACGTCGAGACCGACCCGACCCTCGTCCGCCAGCTCCTGTTCAACCTCGTCAGCAACGCCGCCAAGTTCACCGGCGCCGGCACGATCACCGTCGCCGCCGCGCGCGAGCTCGACGCCGCCGGCGCCCTGTGGCTCCGGATCAGCGTCGCCGACACCGGCATCGGCATGACCGCCGAGCAGTGCGCGCGGATCTTCGAGCCCTACCGCCACGCCGACGACCGGCTCGCCCGCCTGTCCGGCGGGACAGGCCTCGGCCTGACCCTGTGCCGCAGCCTGTGCGAGCTGCTCGGCGGCGCGATCACCGTCACCAGCGCCCCCGAGCGCGGCTCGTGCTTCACCGTCCGCCTGCCGGGCTAGTGCCGCGCCCGGGGCCTGGTGATGCCGCCTCGCTTGGTCTCGTCGCCGCTGGCTTCGCTGGCGAAACTCGTAGTACGGCCCAGTACAACTTCGTTTCGCCGCCTCGCCAGCGACGACGATCCCTGCGCGAGGCGGCATCGCCAGACCCCGGGCGCGGCACTAGCCGCCCTTCGGATCCTTGATCGGCACCCGCTTGTCGCAGCCCCCGCCGCTGATCACGATCTCGCGGCCCTCGACCTTGACCGTCGTCCCCGGCAGCACGTCGCGGACCGTCGTCGGGCTGGTGATCGTCGGGTGGAACACGTAGACCGACACCTGCTCGTCGGTCTCCTCGGCGCACGCGCTGAAGCAGTCGTTGCCGTCCTCGCAGTCGACGACCTGCCCGTTGGCGTCCTCCATCACCGGGATCCGCACGTAGTCGACCGACCGCCACGTCACCACGCCGGCCGCCGCGTCGATCGACGCGTCGCTGAAGCCGCCGCAGCTCCCCCCGCTGCTCATCCCGAGCGCCGTCATCCGCCACTGCCCCGCGTCGGCCCGCTCGATCACCGACAGCGCGTGCCCGCCGAATTCATAGTCGTGCCGGACCAGCCACGGCCCGCCCGGCGTCACGCACGCGTCGAACGTCGCCGTCTCGCCGTCCTTGAGCGCCTCCGACGTGCACACCGCCCGCTTCGCCGCCTCCTCGTCGGCCGGCGCCTGCGTCTTGTCGAACTGCCCGTCGTCCGCGAGCGCGGCCCACACCTCCTTCCAGTCGGCGTACAGCTTGCTCTCCGGCGAGTCGTAGTCGACCCCCGCCGCGCACCCCGGCGCGCCCGCCAGCTTGTCCTGCGCCGCCTTGCTCGGGTTCAGCGCGTTCGACAGGGCGAACTGCGTCTTCGCCAGCTCCGCGTCGCCGCGCTTCTCGGCGACCAGCCCGAGGTTGAACGCGATCGCCCCCTCGAGCTTCTTGGTCCCCGGCGCCGCCAGGGCCTTGCGCAGGTCGGCCTCGGCCCCCTCGAGGTCGCCGGCGAGCAGCTTCGCGTAGCCGCGCCCCGACAGCGCCCGCGGGTGGTCCGCGATCTGCTGCAGCGCCGCGTCGAAGCTGGCGATCGCCGCCGCGTAGTCCTTCGCCGCCGTCTGCTTGCGCCCGCTCTGGATCGCCGACCAGAACGCCTTGCGCACCGGCTCCGGCTCCTTCTCGAGCTTGACCTCCTTGCCGCGCGCGAGCTGCTTCTCGCGCTTCTTCTTGGCCGCCCCCTCGGGCTTCGCCGCGGCGTCGCCCGCCGGATCGGCCGGCGCCTTGCCCTCGCCCCTGGCCTCGGCCGCGACTTCGGTCTTGGCCTCGGGCTTCGCCGCGCCGCCCGCGTTCGGCTGCTGGCACGCGAGCTCCACGGCGGCGAGGGACGACATCAAGATGGCGAAACGGACATGGCGCATCGGCAAGCTCCTTCGGGACAGCGAGCCGGCGCCCGCGATCCCTGCCGATGATATCACCCGCGCCCGGCCCCGCGACGTCGACCTCGCGCGCGCCGCCGCGCGTCCGTCAGGCCGGCTGCGGCGACGTCCCCTCGAGCGGGATCTGCAGCTCGAGCCAGCGGATGATGTCGCGCCGACGCAGCACCCCGAGCAGCCGCCCCTGCTCGACCACCGGCAGTTGCTCGACATCGTGCTTCCCGAGCAGCCGCATCGCCTCGGTCACCTCGTCGGCGGGGCCGACCGTCGCCAGCGCCCCGGTCGGCGTCATCGCCTCCCCGACGCGCGCCGACTCCCACGCGCTGCGCGGCACCCGGCGGACATCCTCGGGGCACACGATCCCGACCAGCAGCCCCTCCTCGACGACCGGGAACGCCCGCTGGTCGGTGCGCAGCAGCCACTCGTCGACCAGCCGGACCAGCGGCAACGACGGCGGCACCACGGCGACATCGCGGCGCATCAGCCGGGCCACCGGGATCCCCTCGAGCAGCGCCGTCACCACCATCTGTCGGTAGCTCGCCCCCGCCGCGCCGACCACGAACCAGCCGATGATCGCCAGCCAGATCCCGCCGAGCAGCCCGCCGCCGAGGATCGGCAGGCGCGCGCCGAACATCATCATGAACCCGGCGAACATCAACACCAGCCCCAGCACCTGCCCCGCGCGCGTCGCCCACCGCGTCGCCACCTCGAGGCTCCCCGTCGCGCGCCACAGCAGCGCCCGCAGCACCCGCCCGCCGTCGAGCGGGAACCCGGGCAGCAGGTTGAACAGCCCGATCAGCACGTTGACCGGCCCGAGCCAGAACAGCAGCGTCGCCGCCGGACCGAGCCCGCGCAGCACCAGCGCCGGGTCGTCCGCCGGTCCGCCCGCCAGCCGGCTGCCGATCAGGATGAACAGCAGCCCGAGCGCCACGCTCGTCAGCGGCCCGACGATCGCCATCAACAGTTCGGCGCGCGGCGTCGCCGGCTCTCGCTCGATGTCGGTGACACCGCCGAACATGAACAGCGTGATCGCGCGGGTCTCGAGCCCGTGGGCCCGCCCGACCAGCGCGTGCGCCAGCTCGTGCAGCAGCACCGAGCCGAAGAACAGCAGCGCCGCCGCGAGCGCGACCGTCCAGCGCAGCCCGACGCTCCACTCCGGGTGCCACGCCGGGAACGTCCCCGACGCGAGGCTCAGCGCGACCAGCCAGACGGCGACGAGCAAGCTCCAGTCCGCGTCGACGCGGACGCCGAAGATCCTGCCGAGGCGCAGACCGCCCATGATCGTCTCTCCGGGACTCAGTGTGGGCGCATCGACGCCCGCGGGCGAGCGGGCCCGACCTCACCGCGCGAGCGCGCGGGCGAGGTGCGCCCCAACCAGCGTCGCCGCGTGCTCGGGCGCCTCCTCGTGCGGCCAGTGCCCGACCCCCGCGAGCGCGTGCACCTCGGCCGCCGGCAGCGCGCGGCGCAGCCGCTCGAGGCACGGCGGCTGGAACGCCGAGTCGGCGAGCCCCCAGATCACCGCCGTCGGGATCGCCGCCAGCGCCGCCCGCCGCTCGTACAGCGCCGCGTAATGCTCGCGTGAGCCGAGCAGCGCCCGCGCCAGCGCGTGCAGCACCCGCACGCGCGCGTCGCGGTCGCGGAACGGCGCGAGGTACTGGCCGTGGATCGCCCGCGTCAGCCGCCGCCGCTCCCCGTAGGCCGACGGCATGATCAGCCGCAACGACGCGTTGAACCACCGGTACAACAGCCGCCCGAACGCCCCGCCCGCCACGCGAGCGCGCCAGGTCATCTGGGGATCGTCGTCGAACGGCCACATCCACGTGTTGAACAGCACCAGGCTCGCCACGCGCTCCGGGTGCTCCGCCGCGAACGGCAGCGCGATCGGCCCGCCGAAGTCGTGCGTCACCAGCGAGAAGCGACCGAGCCCGAGCGCCTCGACGAACTCGGCGAACCGGCGCGCGTGCCCCTCCGGGCGGTAATCCGCGCCGCGCGGGCGCTCCGACAGCCCGAAGCCGAGGTGATCGAGCGCGATCACGCGGTACCGCGGCCGCAGCGCGGCGATCAGGTGGCGATACTCGAACGACCACGTCGGCGTGCCGTGGACGAGCACGACGACCTCGCCCGCCCCCTCGTCGACGTAATGCAGGGTCCCGTCGGCGAGCGCGACGGCGCGAGAGGTGAACGGATAGGCGGCGGTGTCGAGCCAGGCGGGCGGCGGAACGGCGGGCACATTCATGGCGACCTCGTGACGGTCAAGCAAGGTTGACCAAAATCAGTCAAGCATGCTTGACCAAACTGGTCAACCGGACCTGTCGATCTCCCGCTACACTCGCGCCATGGCCCGGCGGAGCCCGACGCGCGACGACCTCGCGGCGCAGAAGCGCGCGAGCACGGCGCAGCTGTTGTTCAAGTGCGCGCGGCTGGTCAACGAGCGGGCGATGGAGCGGGTCAACGCGCGCGCCGGCGCCCCGCTGCTCAAGGCCTCCTACACCGCGCTGCTGCCCCACCTCGACTTCACCGGCGTGCGGATCGTCGACCTCGCGCACCGCCTCGGGATCTCGAAGCAGGCGGTCAGCCAGACGCTCGCCGAGCTGGTCGCGCAGGGGGTCGTCGAGCTCGTCCCCGACCCCGACGACGGCCGGGCCAAGCGCGCTCGTTTCACCCGCCGGGGCGCCGAGGCGATCGCCGACGGGCTCGCCGTGTTGCGCGAGATCGAGGCCGAGCTCGCGGCCGAGATCGGCGCCGCGCGGATGCAGGCGTTGCACGACGCGCTCATCGCCCTCGAGGCCGTCCTCGTGCGCGACGGCGGCTGAGCCGCCCCGCCGAGCGCCGCGTCGCGGCCGGGCGACGCCGGCGAGCGCGCGCGCGCGGCACTAGGGGCGCTCGACGCGGCCGTCGACGTGCCGGGCGAACCGCCCCGCCTCGCGCGGGTGGACCGGCTCCTCGCTCGGCCACGGCCACCCGCCGAAGCGCGTCCGCTGGTAGTCGGCGTGGGCGCGCTGGATCTCCTCGCGGGTGTTCATCACGAACGGCCCCTGCTGGACCACCGGCTCGCCGATCGGGCGGCCCTGCAGCAGCAGCAGCTCGCACGCGCCGTCGCTTGCCTGAAGGGTCAGCTCGACGTCGCTGCGGACCAGCGCCGCCGTCTTGCCCGCGACCGCGCGCCCGCCGATCGTCGCACCTGGCCCGCGGAACAGGTACAGCGTGCGCGCCGCCTCCGGGTGGCGCGCCGGCGGCAGCGTGCAGGTCGAGCCCGCCGCCATCCGGATCGACCAGATCGCCACGTCGCTGTCCGGGCGGGCCGCCCACGAGCGCGGCGGCGGGGCCGGCGGACCCGCGTCGCCGAGCGCGCCGGCGACGATCGTGATCTCGACCGCGCGGCCGGCCGCGTCGACCCGCGTGCGGCGCGGGATGTCGCGGCTCCACAGCATCGAGAAGTGCGGCGGCGCCAGCTTGTCGGCGGCCGGCAGGTTGAGCCAGATCTGGAACAGCTCGAGGGGATTCGGCCGGTCCTGCGCGAGCAACGGGAACATCTCGCTGTGCATGATCCCTGCCCCGGCCGTCAGCCACTGCACGTCGCCCTCGCCGAACCGGGCCGCCGCGCCGAGCGAGTCGGAGTGGTCGATGAACCCGCGGCGGGCGATCGTCACCGTCTCGAAGCCGCGGTGCGGGTGCGGCGGGAAGCCGGGCACGACCGACCCGTGGTACATGCGCCAGCCGTCCTTGCCCTCGAAGTCCATCCCGAGGCGGCGCCCGGCCAGCGACGCCGCCGGGCCCATCCGCGCGTCGCCGGCGGGGTACGCGTCGTCGTGGTGGACGCAGAACAGGAACGGGTCGACGGTCGCCCACGGGAACCCGAGCGGCGCGGTTTCGAGGACAATTTCGCTCACGCCCTCGAGTCTACCCGCAAACGTCCGCGCGCGCCGCCCTGCCGGTCACGCGCCGGTCACTGGCAGGCGGCGGGGTCGGTCCCCCACTGCCCGCAGTAGGAGTTCCCGAGGTACCCCCCGCGCGACGCCGGCAGCTCGCCGCAATCGGGCAGGCTCTCGAGCTCCTCGAGGCACTCCGGGTCCTTGTATTGGATGTTGAGCTCGTCGAGCAGCTGCAGGCGCAGCGAGCTGCCGGCGCAGACCGCCCCGTTCGGGCCCCACTCGGCCTCGACGCCCCACTGGGGGTTGCCCGCGGTCGACCGCGCCTGGACGTGCGGGCTCAGCGGGTCGTAGATGTCGATCAGCGTGCCGTCGATCGTGTGCGGCGAGCCGTCGCCGCAGTAGTCGGCCCGCAGCATCCGGGTGCAGGCCTGGTGGAACTCGGTCAGCGGCACCGCCTGACAGTTCTGGCCCCCGGAGTCGCAGCGGGTCCCGGTCGCCCACGGGCGGTAGCCGAGCTCGACGCACTTGGCGATCACGAAGCCGCGGCAGGCGAACGTCACCGCCTCGGGCTTGTCGTAGCGCTCGCCGGTCCAGTCGTCCCACAGGTTCTGCACCGGGATCGCCGCGGTCGGCTGGCCGTTCTTCTCGCACAGCGGCGTCACGGTCCCGTCCTGCCCGTCGATCACCGAGATGTCGTAGAAGTACACGTCGCCGTCGGGGTCGGCGGGGTTCTTGTAGATGTCCGTGAACTCGAGCGTGTAGAACTTGTTGCCCTGCAGCAGGCGGAACTCGGCGCCGATGAACTCGGTGCCGACGACCGGCACCTCGGCCCCGTCGATCGTCTGCGTCGCCGAGAACTCGCTGCCGTTCAGCGTGATCCCGTTCAGCGTGATCCCGTTCAGCGTGATCCCGTTCAGCGTGATCCCGTTCAGCG
>ERZ1066117.269-NODE-269-length-48933-cov-44.426511_pt1 | contig 48933 bp, 40 predicted proteins | sample MGYA00382764_ERZ1066117 | MGnify/ENA primary metagenome ERZ1066117 (study PRJEB33369, sample SAMEA5778347) | biofilm metagenome | biome: Industrial cooling water; feature: Water cooling tower basin; material: Biofilm | place: United Arab Emirates | collected...
CAAACCCCGCTTCGATCGCGACCCAAGATCACGTGGATAACGCGACCCGACACAAACTGACCGGCGGTCGCGCTGTCAGAGTTGCCGCCGTCGCCGGCGGAACAGCCTGCGAGCACAGCGAGAGCCACCCCGAGCGACCCGAGCACTGCTGGCGTCACGTGGAGGGTGAGAGCCCGAGCGCGGCGCGGGAGACGCGGAGGATGGATGGCTTTGTGCATGCAACGGCTTCGAGCAAGGGCCGTGCCAAGGCATGCCGTCTTGGCGCGCACCGGCCTGGTGCTCACGGGGTCTTGACGGCGACGCCGATGGCACCGATGCACATCTCGTCGAGCGTCCCCTCGCCGAGCTGGACGTCGACCGGATCCTTGAGGCCGACCTCGGCGAGCGCCTCGACCACGCCGGGGTTGCTGAGCGTGTTGTTGTAGACGCAGCGGACGTGGATCTTGTCGCCGGCCTTGACGCGGACCATCTGATCGAGCGGGCTGTCGTAGGCATAGATCCGCTGCCAGTTGTAGTCGTAGCGCGGCGTCTCGACCAGGCAGGTGTCGGCGGCGGTGTCGCGGTCCTCGACCCACATGCGCATGCCGGTGGCGATCTTGTGCATGTGCGGGCCCATCGTCCACACGCGGGCCTCGATCGAGTCGGGGAACGGCTTGCCGCCCTGCGACACGGTCCACACGTACTCCTCGACGTGCTCGGACGCGCCGGCGGGGATCATCAGCGGGCCGGTCAGCGAGTCGCCGATGCCCGGGTCGCCGAGCAGCTCGAACAGCGAGACCCAGCCCGGAGCCTGGTCGGTCCAGCGCAGCGCGATGCCGGTGCCGTCGTCGATCTCGGGGCCGCTGCCGGTCGCGTGGTAGTGCATGTTGAACACGATCCGCGCGCCGGCCTTCAGCGGGATCCCGACGTCGGGCGGCGCCTCCATCGGCAGCCCGCCGGGCACCCACGCACCGATCATCCGCGTCGGGCTCGTCACGCCCGGGCCGCCGCCGCAGTCCTTCTTGACCCCGCCCGGCCAGCTCGCCGACTCCGCGGCGTCGTCGACGTAGATGACGACGTGGTGGACGACCTTGCGGTTGCCGGGGATCACCTGCAGGCCCGTCAGATACACGTCCTGCGCGTTGCCGGGGTCGAGGCTGAGGCAGTGGAAGCTGTCGAGGGTGCTGCCGATCTTCTCGACGGTCACCGCCGAGGCCATCGTCGCGGTGGTCGTCGCGTTGGGGAGGTCGAGCGACGGCGGGTCGGGCAGCGGGGCCGCGAGCATCGGGTCGCCCTCGGGCGCGCCGGCGTCGGACCACTTCTGGAACATCTCCTGCATCTCGGGGGGCAGCCGCGCGTCGTGCTTCCACGGCAGCGGCGGGTCGCACTCGGCGGTCTCGAGGGCGTGCCACGGCGGCATGATCCCCTCGGCGACGGTGTAGGCCATCAATCCGGCCCAGATTGCGGTCTCGTCGTAGGTCTGCATCGAGAACGGGGCGATCCCGCCGCTGCTGTGGCAGGCCTGGCAGTGCTGCGCGACCAGCGGGGCGATGTCCTCGTGCCAATTGGGGCGCAGGGCCTCCGCGCCGCCGGTCGGATCGGTGCTCGCGCCCGAGGTGCTCGCGCCCGAGGTGCTCGCGCCCGAGTTGCTCGCGCCGGTGTCGGGTCCGTCGGTGCCGCCGTCGCCCTGGCCCGGGCAGGCGCACAGCAGCGAGGCGAGGCTCAGGGGGAGGAGCGAGAGCGGACGTGGGTGGAGCGGGAACGATGGCATACGAATTCCGTAGCACGACGCGTGCCAGCAGGTCCAAGGCGCCGCCGGTCGCGTCCCCGTGGCACGAGCGACATGCGGGCGACATGGGACGCGAGGGACAGCAAAAGGTGGACGCCGTGCCGGCGCGTGCCCGGTCGCCGGGCGGCCGCACGGTCGGTGTGCGAATGTGGCCGGGCACGCACCCTGGCACGTGCCCGCGTGTGAATCTCGGCGGCCGGGCGATGCCCGAGCTGCCGACCGGCGCGCGCGAGCAGGTCGCGCGCGAGGCTGCATCGGACGATCAGTCGTGGGGGATGAACGCCGCGAGGTCCCCCGAGACGGAGTTCCAGTTGAAGGGCGAGGAGGCGAGCGTGGCCGCGGCGTACGAACCGCCGAGGATGATGCGACGCACCCGGTCGGTATCTGCGATATCGAAGACCACCATCCTGTCGTTGTCGGGGTCCTGGTCGAGGTTGTCGGGGTGCGCGAAGGCCATGCCGGCCCCGCTGTAGTTCGCGTAGCTCTGGAGCTTGGGGTCGAGGACGATGTAGGGCAAGTTGCCGATCATGGCCGTCGCGTTCGAGAAGGAGTAGAGATCGTTGTTCGTGGTGAAGTACCACTCGCGCGCGCCGGACCTCGTCCGACGGGCGATGTCGGCCTCGTTGACCTCGACCTCGACGAAGCTGAGGGTGGAGGTATTCCACCGCACGATGCCCCGGGCATCGAGGAGGTCGCCGGAGTTCGGGTCGACGGTGAGCATCCTGTTGTGCGAGCCGAAACGGTCCCGGGTCGCCGCCAGGATGTACTTCCCGTTGCGGCTGATGTCAGCTCCGCGGACGCGGCCCTCGAACCAGGCGCCGGTGCTGTGGATCAGGCCGTTCGGGCGGATCCGGACGAGCCGCGACTTGAGGGTCGCATTGTTGACCTGGAACCCCATCAACGAGCCGTGGACGTCCGAGTAGACGAGACCGTCGATGCGGACCGAGGCGAGCGAATAGGTGCCATCGCCGTTGTTCACGTACTCCTGGACCGGTCCGACCACGGTCAGCGCCTGGAGTTCTGCGGTGACGATGCCCTTGGTGAGCGTGGAGACCTCGTTCGCGTTGGTAGCGACGCCCCAGTGGACGTCACGGACCGGGTCGTAGCCGGTCTGGCTGGCGGACTGCGAGGCATAGGTCGTCATCAGCGCAGCGCCATACTCGAAGGTCAGGCTGTAGTCATTGTTCGAATTGCACTCCGGGATGTCGTTCCCGTTCGCGTCCCGGACCACGCAGTTGGACACGGTGCGCGCGTTGCGGTCGCCGGGACAGCCGTCGATCGAGGCCGGAAAACGCAGGGCCTGACGATTGACGCACAGGGCCCCCTCCTTGCCCCACTCCGCCTCTTTCACGAGGTCGCCACCGGCCGGAATCTCATTGCTCTCCATGGCGAAGCGCGGCGTCGCGCCCTCGGCCTCGTGGACGTCGATCGGCATCCCGCTGGTGGTCCTGGCGTCCCCCCCGTACGCCGCGGTGAACGCCCGGACGCAGGTCTCGTGACGATCCTCGCTGGCGGCGTCGGTGGCCCGCTTGCCCTGGATGGTGCACTTGTAGATCGCGCCGTCGGTGCACGCGAGCGAGATCGTGTCGTTTCCGTCGGTGCTGTCACCGCGGCTGCTGAGGCGGTCGATGGGCTGCTCACGCCAGTCGCCATCCACGAAGATCGCCCCCGACTCTTCACCCGAGCAGAGGTTCTGCCAGGCAGCACCGGAGCCCGTCGCGCGGGTGTGAACCGCATAGTAGTAGAGAGGGCCACCCGTCGCCGTGTTGTTGGGCTGGAGAGTCTCGCCCGAGAGCTTGACGTCGAGGTCGGCGATGTTGTCGCCATTGGTGTCGAAGCCGAGCACCGCGCCTTCGAGATCGGCGCCGCTCAGGGTCGCGCCCTGCGTGGTCTTGAAGGCCAGCCGCCCGGTCGCCTGGTCGGAGAGGTAGACGACGTTGTTCCACGTCTTGTTGGCATGCGTGCCCGCGAAGGTGACGGTGCGCAGGCGGTGGCCGTGGACGGTGCCCGCGAGGTTCGGGTTGGTCAGCGTCAGCAGTTTGTCCTGGGCGAGCGTGTCGGTGTTGAGCTTGATGCCGCCGACCAGGCCGGAGTTGAGCTTGATGCCGCCGACCAGGCCGGAGCGGACGTCGACCTCGTCGTCGACCACGTCGGCCGCGTCGATGTCACCCTCGTCCTCGATGCAGGCGACGGGCACGAGCAGGGTGAGCGGGAGGGCGAGGGCGAGCGGGAACGACAGGGTGCGGCGCTTCATGGTGACGGACTCCTCGGGACGACGCAGACAAGGACAGCAAGAGGTGGGCCCCGTGCCGGACACACCGCAAGTTACAGTGAATTCGGGGACTTGATCGCGGGTCGGGCCGGGCACGTGCCCGGTCCCACCGGGCGGCGGTGCGCGTTGCGTGCTATCGTGGCCGGGCACGTGCCAGGCCACGTGGCCGGGCACGTGCCAGGTCGACTCCGGAAGATGCCATTCATGGCAGAGTCGCCATCCAGGCGGAGAGCGCTTCCCTCGGGGGATAGTACGCAGTGCCGAGCGCGCGCATGTCCTCGGTGGCGGCCGTCGCCAGACGACGAATCTCGGCGGCCGGGCGGTTGCCGAGCTGCGCGCTCGTGCGCGCGAGCAGGTAACGCGCGAGGCCCCGCAGGTCGGGGGACAGACCGTCGAGACGGGGCCACACCTGGAGGACGAGCTCCTGGGCCCGCTCGAGGCTGTTCTGCAGGAACGCGGCCTCCGCGAGGCAAAGGACGCGCGCCGTACGGAACGGGCTCTCGTCCGGGAGTTCGAGGTACATCGCATTCGCCGCGTTGCAGACGTCGATGGCCTCGCTTGGTTGCGCGAGCATGTTCCGTGTACGACCGAGCTCGACGAGCGCGATTCCCACGAGGACCGAAACTTCGCCGGAGCTGCGGTAGGCCTGGACGGCGGCCGCGAGGTCTCGCAGGGCGACCTGCGGATCGCCGAGATCGCGGTGGGCCAGGCCCGAATAGTAGAGTGCGTTGGCCGTGAAGCGGTGATCCCCGCCGACGGTCGCGTGGAGCCTGGGGAGGACCTCCTCGAGCAGGGTCAGGGCGCCGCGAGGGTCGCTCGCCTGGTGGAGCAGCATCGCCAGGTTGACCCGCATCCCCAACGTCTGAGGGTGGTCGGGGCCGTGGGTTCGCGTGTAGAGATCGAGCGCGCGCTCGAGCGGCGCGCGCATGTCACCGGCACGACCAACCTCCACGAGGGTCACGCCGATGTTGTTGAGGGTCGCGGCGAGGTCGATCTCGGCGCCGGGCACCCGCGCCCACAGCTCCGCGGCCTGCCGATATTCGGCGAGGGCGCGATCGTGCTCGTGGCGGCTTCCGTGGACGGTGCCGAGGTTGTTGTGCAGCAGGGCCCGGGCGCGCAGGGGATCCGGGGCGCGGCGGGCGAAGGCGTCGGCCACACCGGCGAGCGCGAGGGCGCGGTCGAACCGCGACAGCAGCGTGCCTTCGATGAAGATCTGCCTGGCGAGCGCCTCGGCGGCGACATCGGCGAGGCCGTGCTCGATCGCCAGCCATGACGCGCGTTCGAGGTCCCGGACGGCGAGGACGGGCTGGCTCCGCTCCATCTCGACATGGCCGCGGGCGAGCGTGAGGCGGGCGATCAGCGGGGCATAGCCGAGCGCCTCCGCCTGGCGCAGCAGGTCGTCGCTGGCGGCGAGCGCGACGTCATACCGGCCGGCGAGGGTCTGCGCCTGGACGGCCGGCAGCCTGTCCTCGAGGGCAGCCACGGCGGCGGCGGTGTTCGGGTCGTCGGGCGGCGGGACGGCGGCGGCGAGCGCGTCGGGGTCGGCGCAGGTGCCGAGCGGCTCGAGGCCGGCGACCAGATCGACGGCCTTCTCGACGACCGTATCATCTGGCCTTTCGAGCAGGTCGACAGCGGCTTGCAGGCCGAGGCGGCGGTCGCGGAGGCAGCGGACGCGCAGGTCGTAGAGCGCGTCGGACTGCTCGGCCTGGCGATGTGTCTCGCAGGCCTCGGTCCGCAGGGCGAGCCAGGCGTCGGCGTAGGCGTCGAGGCGCTCGATGACGCGATCCGCGGAGGCCGCGGCGAGGGCGGAGGCCGCGGTGAAGGCCGCCCGGACGGTGTCTCGACGCCCCGCGCTCCAGGCGTCGGCGAGCTCGTCGGCGGCGCTGCTGCAGACCACAGCGCCGGCGCTGCGATGCACGGCGAGCGCGTAGCTGGCGCCACTGGCCAGCACGAGGGCCCCGGCGAGGGCGCCGGCGCGCATCCAGGTGCGACGGGGATCGTGGGCGAGGATTTCGAGGAGCGCGGCGAGCGTGGGCCAGCGTCGACGGGGATCGGGATCGAGGCCCCGGATGCACGCGCGTCGCAGCCAGCCCGGCACGGAGACCCCGGCGGGCGGCGCCCGGATGTTGCCGGCGACGACGTTCGCGGTCAGAACCTCGAGCGTCTCGCCGGCGAATGGGCGCTCGCCGTGCAGGCCCTCCCAGAGGGTCACGCAGAACGCGAATTGATCGGCCGCGGCGGTCAGCTCCGCGCCGAGGAGCTGCTCGGGGGCCATGTACGCGGGCGTGCCGGCGATGCCGGTCGTGTGCGTCGGGCGCGACGGGTCGGTCGCGGCCGCGCTCGGTCGATGCACGAGGCCGAAGTCCATCACGCGCACCCGACCCTCGCGGCCGATCATCACGTTCTCTGGCTTGAAGTCGCGGTGCAGGAGGCCCGCTGCGTGCGCGGCCGCGAGGCCCCGTCCGGCCTGCAGCATCACCTCGACGACGCTTCGCCACGGGCGAGGCCCCGGTGGTCCTGGCGCCCCCAGCCATGCGCGGAGGGTGGTCCCGTCGACGAGCTCCATCGCCAACCACACGCGCGCGTCGAGGGCGCCGACGTCGTGGACGGCGACGACGTTGGGGTGCGCGAGCCGGGCGAGCGCCCGGGCCTCGCGTCGCAGCCGGGCCCCGTATTCGTCGCCGTCGACGCCGGGACGGACCAGCTTCAGGGCGATCTTGCGATCCAGCTCGGGATCATGGGCGGCGTGGACGACGCCCATGCCGCCGGCACCGAGCTTGCCGAGCACGACATAGCGGCCGACACGCGCGCCGAGGTCGAGCGGCGCGGCGTCGTCGGACGCCACGGCGAGCGTCTCGGCCAGCGCCAGTTCCGGGGCTCCGCGGGGCGAGTCCATCGCGTCGCGCCGAGTATCCGCGATGTCGACGCATCGCAGGAGCCGGCCCGCGGACCGGGTCACGGCAGGGTCGCCAGCCAGGCGGCGAGGGCTTCGCGCTGCGGGTAGTAGAAGTCCAGGACGCGCATATCCTCGGTCGCGGCGGTGGCCAGGGCGCGGATCTCGGCGGCCGGTCGGTTGCCGAGCTGCGCACTCGTGCGCGCGAGCAAGTAGCGGGCGAGGCCGCGCAGCTCGGGCGGCAGCGCGTCGAGGTGAGGCCACGCCTCGAGGACGAGTTCATGAGTGTGGCCGAAATCGTTCTGCAGGAACGTCGCTTCCGCGAGGCACAGGGCGCGCGCCGCGTGGAACGGGCTCTCGGGCGGGAGTTCTCGGAACATCGCCTCCGCCCCGTTGCAGGCGTCGATCGCCTCGACCGGGTGAGCGAGCATGTTCTGCGTGCGTCCGAGCTCGACGAAGACGATGCCGGCGAGGACCGAGGTCTCGCCTGCTGCGCGGTAGGCCTCCTTGGCGCCGGTGAAGTCGCGAAGAGCGTTCTGCGGATCGCCGAGATCGCGCCGCGCCAGGCCCGACCAGTAGAGGGCGCTGGCGGTGGTCTGGTGGTTCTCGCCGACGGTCGCGCGGATCCTCGGCAGGACCTCGTCGAGCAGGGTCAGGGCGCCGCGGTAGTCGCGTGCTTGATGGAAGTGGAGCGCGAGGTTCACCTTGGCGACGAGCGTCTGGGGGTGGTCGGGGCCGTAGATGCGGGAGGAGAGCTCGAGCGCACGCTCGAGCGGGGCGCGGCCCTCGGCGGGGCGTCCGGCCTCGGAGAAGGCGATGCCGATGTTGTTCAGGGTCCTGAACAGGTCGGCCTCGGCGCCGGGCACCCTCGCCCACAGCTCGGCGGCCTGTTGATATTCGGCGAGGGCGAGGTCGTGCTCGTGGCGGCTGCCGTGGACGGTGCCGAGGTTGTTGTGCAGGAGGGCCCGGGCGCGCAGCGGCTCCGGGGCGCGGCGGGCCAGCGCGCCGGCCATGCTGGCCAGCGCGAGGGCGCGGTCGAACTTGGCCTGGAGCGTGCCCTCGATGAAGATCTGCTTGGCGAGCGCCTCGGCGGCGACGTCGGCGAGGCCGTGCTCGAGCGCCAGCGCGGCGCCGCGCTCGAAGTCCTGGACGGCGGCGTCGGGGCGGGTCTGCTCCATCTCGACGTTACCGCGGGCGAGCGCGACGCGGGCGAGCAGCGGGGCGTAGCCGAGGGCCTCGGCGCGGCGCAGCAGGTCGTCGCTGGCGGCCAGGGCGGCGTCGTACTGGCCGGCGAGGGTCTGCGCCTGGACGGCGGGCAGCCTGTCCTCGAGTTCAGCCACGGCGGCGGCGGTCCTCGGGTCCTCCGGGGGCGGCACCGCGGCGGCGAGCGCGTCGGGGTCGGCGCAGGTGGCGAGGGGCTTCAGACCCGCGACCAGGTCGACGGCCTTCTCGACGATGGTGGCGTCTGGCTTTTCGAGCAGGTCGACGGTCGCCTGGAGGCCGAGGCGGCGGTCGCGGAGGCAGCGGACGCGCAGGTCGTAGAGCGCGTCGGACTGCTCGGCGCGGCGGTGGGTCTCGCACGCCTCGGTGCGCATCGCGGTCCAGGCGTCGGCGTAGGCGTCGAGGCGCTCGACGACGCGCTCGACGCTGGCGGCGGCGAGCGGGCCGGCGGCGGAGAAGCCGGCCCGCACGGCGTCACGGCGGGCGGCGGTCCAGGCGTCGGCGAGCTCGTCGACGGCGCCGCTGCACATCCTGGCCTCGGCGTGCTGGTAGGCGGCGGCGCTGTAGCTGGCGCCGCCGGCGACCGCGAGGGCCCCGGCGAGGGCCCCGACGCGCGCCCAGGTCCGCCGAGGATCGCGGGCGAGGGCGTCGAGCAAGGCGTCGATCGTCGGCCAGCGATCGGCTGGCTGCTGGGACAGGCCGCGGAGCAGCGCGCGGTGGACCCACTGCGGGACGAGGGTCGACCGCGGCGCCGGGACCAGCGCGCGTTGCTCGTGGGCGTCGCGCAGCTCCTCGACCGACTTGCCGCGGAACGGACGATGGCCGTAGAGGGCCTCGTAGAGGGTCGCGCAGAAGTTGAATTGATCGGAGCGGGCGTCGGCCGGCTTGCCCGCGAGCTGCTCCGGGGACATGTACGCGGGGGTGCCGATGATCACACCGCTCCGAGTGAGCCGGAAGTGTTGCCAGTGAGCGATCGCGCCGGCCTCGGACGGCTCATCCTCGCCGGGCGGCAGCTCGAGGGCGTCGCCGCGGACGAGGCCGAAGTCGAGGACGCGCGGGCGGCCGTCGACGCCGACGATCAAATTGTCCGGCTTGAAGTCGCGGTGGATGAGCCCGGCGTGATGGGCCGCCGCGAGGCCGCGGCCGGCCGCGACGACGATCGACACGATCTCTTGCCAGCGCCGCGGACGCTCGGCGAGCCAGTCCCGTAGCGTGCTGCCCTGCACGAACTCCATCGCCAGGAAGGTCTGGTCGCGGAACTCGCCGACCTCGTAGATCTGCACGACGTTCGGGTGCGAGAGCTTGGCGAGCGCCTGTGCCTCGCGGAGGACCCGCAGGTCCTGGTCGCGGGTCGGGCGCGAGCGCGGCTTGACGATCTTGATCGCGACCTTGCGATCGAGCTCCTGGTCATAGGCGGCGTAGACGACGCCCATCGCGCCCGCGCCGAGGCGCCGCAGGACGGTGTAGCGGCCGATCGAGGTCGGCTCGGCGGCGAGGGCGAGGCTGCGGCGCGCGGGATCGAGGGTGCCGTCCGGTGCCCGTCCGGACTCGTCGCTCGATCGGCCTGATGCCCGGCCGGTGTCCTCCGCGGTGCGCTGCTGCGAGGGGGCGCTGCGCGACGAGGGCGGCGGATAGACGGCAGGCTTCCGCTCGAGCACGATCGGGGCGACGCGCGGGCCGTCGAAGGCGGTGACGAGCGGCAAGCCGTCGGAGACCGCAGGCAGATCGGGCTCGGTGTCCCTCAGGCGCGCAGGTGGAACGTCGTCGACGGTCTCGGTCGTATTGGCGCCGTTCGAGGGCGCTGGCTGCAACGCGTCGCGGGGCTCGGACATGCCATCACTCAATGCAAGCCCGAGGCCAGGCGTGAAATCGTCCTAGGTATCGTCATCTTCGTCGGCGCCGCCGAAGGCGCGCGGGTCGATGCCCTGCTTGTCGAGCCAGCGGCGCAGCTGGTTGCGGTACACGCCGAGCCGCCGGGCCGCGCCGCGGACGCTGCCCTTCTCCGCTCGCAGGGCCTCCTCGACCTCCTTGCGGTCGGACAGCTTCTCGGCGCTGACGATCGGGTGGTGGGCCGCCAAGGCGTTCGCGCGCTCGGACTCGGACTCGGGCTCGACGAGGTCGGCGAGCCCGGCGGTGAGGGAGAGGTCGCCGCTCTCGACCTGCGGCCGACCGGTGCGCAGGCTCGCGCGAGCGGCGGAGCGCGTCTCGGCGACCAGCTCGCGGATGTTGCCGGGCCAGCTCCGCGCCAGGCAGCTCTCGATCAGGGTCGCGTGCGCCATCCGGGGCGGCTGCATCTGCGCGAGCGTTTGATGGACGATGAACGGGATCTCGACCAGCCGCTCTTGCAGGGACGGCAGGTGGACCTCGGGGTTGCCGATCCGGAAGTAGAGGTCCTGGCGGAACTTCTGCTGGCGAACGAGGCGACGCAGGTCCCGGTGCGTGGCGAAGCAGACGCGGATGTCGACCCGCGTCGGCCGGGTCGAGCCGAGCAGGTAGAGCTCGCGGGTCTCGAGTACACGCAGCAGCTTGCCCTGGACCACGAGGTCGAGCTCGCCGATCTCGTCGAGGAACAGGGTGCCGCCGTTGGCCGCCTGGATGTACCCCTGGGCCGACTCGGTCGCGCCCGAATACGCGCCCTTGGTGGTGCCGAAGAGCAGGCGCTCGGCGAGGCCCTCGGGGATCGCGGCGCAATTCACGGCGATGAAGGGCCCCGTCGCGCGGCGGCTGCACGCGTGATAGTGGCGCGCCGCCTGCTCCTTGCCGGCGCCGCTGGGGCCGACGATGAGCAGGTTCTCGCCGGATTCGGCGACCTGCGCGATCGCCAGCCGTACGTCGCGGAGCTGCGGCCCGATGATGAAATTGCCCTCGATCGTCACTCCGGAGCGGAAGGCGCCGACGTCCGGGACGGCGATGAAGATGCAGTGGCCGACCCGTATCGCCGGCGGGTCCTCGAGGAGACAGCGCCCGCGGAGTTGCTCGCCGCCGACGAAGGTGCCGTTGCGGCTGCCGAGGTCCTCGACGAGCCACTTGCTCCCGCTCAGGGCGACGCGGCAGTGTTGACGGCTGATCCGCGTGTCGCTGAGCGAAAACGGCGTGCCCTCCCGCCCGAGGACGATCTCTCTCTGGAGGGGGATCGGACGGCACACCGGCCCCTCGGGCGACCAAACCTGCACGAGACCTGGGTGGCGGGCGGACGGTGCCTCGGCGTGAAGCGAGCTCTCGGTCGTCTCGGTGACCACGCTCGCCAGTATATCGGGTCCGCCAGACCGACAGAAGCAAGCACCGCACCGCGCCGGCGATACGGACGTCGGCTCCGCCTGAAGAGAGTGTTCATCCGCGCCGCGGCCGGCCACGTGCCCGGGCCCGTGCCACCTCCCGCACATGCAGGCGGCCGCTGTGAGCGATCCGGGGCAGATTGATCAGTGCAGGCCGGGCGAAGAGCTCGAGATCGACATGAAGACGATCCCCGCGGCGCGCGGGCTCTTGAACTCGTGCGGGAGCTGGAGCGTGAACGTCGAGCCCTTGCCGGGCTCGCTGTCGACTCCGATCTCGCCGCCCAGCATCGTCGTGAGGTGCTTGCAGAGGGTGAGCCCGAGGCCGGCGCCGTCGTGCCTCCGCGTGGTCGAGTCGTCGGCCTGGTAGAAGGGCTCGAAGAGGCGCCCTAGCGCCTCCTGCGCGATGCCGACGCCGGTGTCGGTGACCTCGAAGCGCATCATCATCGGGTCGCGGTGGACCGCGACCCGGACGGTGCCGTTCTCGGTGAACTTGCAGGCGTTGCTGAGCAGCGCGCCGAGGATCTTGCGCAGCTTGACGCGGTCGGTCCGCAGGGTGCCGATGTCCTTCGCGCAGCGCAGGCGCACGGTGTTGCCGCGCTGACGCGCGGCGGCGGCGGTGCTGTCGACCAGCTCCTGCAGGAAGTCGTACAGCGGGACATCCTCCATCTGGACCTGCTGCTTGCCGGCCTCGATGCTCGAAAGATCGAGGGTGTTGTCGAGGATCTCGAGCAGGTTCCGTCCGGCGATGTGGATCCGCTCGACGTCGCCGCGGATCTGCGCGGCGTCGGCGTCCTCGCTCTCCTCGAGCAGGATCTCGCTGTAGCCGAGGATCTGGTTCAGCGGCGTGCGCAGCTCGTGGCTCATCCGCGCGAGGAAGGCGTCCTTGGTGCGCAGCGCCTCGAGCGCCTGCAGCTCGGCCAGCCGGCGGATCTCGCTGCCCTGGATCAGCGCCTGCCTGGCCGCCATCGCCTCGGCCCGCGCCCGGTCGAGCTCCGCGCTCGCCTCGGTCGCGTTGGCGACGCTGGCCTGCCGCTCGTTTCGCTGGACCCACTGGATCGCATCCTCGAGGTCGAGCACGAGCGCGTGCATCGGGAAGACGACCACCGCACCGGCGATCACCACGACCACGGCGATCGCCAGGGCCGACGGAAGGTCGCCGTGGGCGGCGGCGCCGCTGCTCGCAGCGACCGCGGCGAGCAGGACGCTCACGACCACGTCGACGGCCCCCCGGGCGACGAACGCGACGCCGCCGAGCGAGGCCACGGCCAGGGCGATCAGGGCGGGGCCTGGCACGCCACCGAGCGCTGCCCAGACGAGCGCGGCGAAGGCGGCCACGATGCCCACGAGCGCGGCGCGGCTCGCGGAGAGGCGACCCGCCGAGCTCGCGGCGTTGACGGCGAGGACGACCGCGAGGGCGCCGAGTCCGGCGCACCCGGCGGCCGTCCCGGGCGCGGCGGTGACGGCGAAGAGGGCGGCCCCTGCAAGCACACCGGGCCAGATGTACTTCCGGACGCGATGTGAGCGCTCGACCAGCGCGCCGCCTCGGAGCAACGAAGACCCGGATCGCTCGTTCGTCGGGTCTGCAGAATCCCCCCCTGCCACACCACAGAGCATATCGGATCAAGCCCGGCCCGCCGCTCTCGGCGATTGGCGAGGGGGGAGCCGCCAGCCCGGCTCGTTCGTGCCCCTGCATGGGCCTCGCGCGAAAATGAGAGTCCCGAGCCGATCCGGTTTGCGCGAAGGCCATGCCTTCTGTTCGGGCACGTGCTCGGACTCGGACCTGTCGCCACGCGCGCGAGCGAGATTCACCTGCCGGTGCGTCGCATCGACGGTCTGGACTCGAGTCGGGCTCACGTCCGCGGATGAACCCTCGATCGCGCCACGGCAGAGCCTCACGGACGCGGATTGAAGCGATCGAAGAACGCGAGGTTGCGCTGCGTATAGTCGGCATACATCGCGTGCTCGGCCCGCATCGCCTTGACCTGGCTCCGGATGGACGACAGGGCGTCGGTCTGCATGGAGATCGTCGGAAACGACGCGGGGTCGTTTACGACCGCGGCGGCGATCTGGTCCGCGTCTGCGGTCACGAATCCGTCGGCGTCGACGAAGTCGGCCGCGCGCAGCTCGGCCACCATCGCCCTCGAAGTGTCCGCCGAGATCCCCGCGATGCGCGTGAACCGCTCGTCGTAGATCGGCGAGGGCGGGTGCTCGACGTAGTCTGTCGGGAAGCCCCGCTCCCGCAGGGCCTGCTCGTTGGCCCGCGCCTCCTTGTTCGAGACCTCGGGGTTGTCCTCGGCTCCGCACATGAACCAGGCCGACGGGGTGGTCGACAGGGTGCCGGAGTCGGTCTGCGTCGCGTCCGCGCAGTACGCAACCACCGCGTTGAAGCGCAGCTGCGGGAAGCTGCTGGCCACGGACGTCGCGCTGACGGTCCCGAGGAAGTGGCTGAATGCGCCCCCGTTGGACATACCGAGCGCGAACTTCGGCGTGCTCGTCGGGATCAGACCACGGGCCTCGAAGTCGTCAAAGAGGATCTGCAGGTTCTGTAGATCGATGTTGCTCTTCGTGTACACCGTGCGCCAGCGCTCCTTGCCGTCCCCGTTCAGATCGCCGGCCACGGCCTCCTCGGCCTCGGTCGACAGCACGCCGTATCCATCAGACACCAGCGCCAGCGCGAGGGCGAAGGCCTCGGTGCTCTCGATGAAGCGGCTGTTGCCGCCGGTACCGTGGCTGAGGATGACCACGCCCCGCATGTCGGGGGGAAAGAAGTACCGCACGGTCTTGGCGACGCCCGTGCTGCCCTTGTACTGCTCGACGATCAACGTCAACGCCTGGTCCTGGCTGTTCGCCACGAGGGTCACGTCCCGCTCCGGCATGATGAAGGTGGTGTGCCATTCCAGGGGCTCCGCGAGCAGCGATGCGTCGCCGGTCCACGGCAGCACCACGGCCTGGGTGGTCGACGCCGCCGACCAGACATGCACGGTCTCGCCGGCGGCATAGGTCCCCGCCCCGTAGCCGCCCTCGACCTGGACGGTGAACACACTCGCCGAGGGAGGATTGCCGTCATCCCCGCCGCTGCCGCTGCCGGCATCGGCGACTCCCCCCGCTCCGTCGTCGCAACAAGCGAGGAGCGCGAGCATCGACGCAGCCAGCCACGAGGGCATCCATCCACGAGGAAGGCTGAACTGGGAGGTAGGTTTCGGGGACTTCATGCCGACAGCAGAAGCACGATCCGTGCCAGCCGGCTCGACGCGAGCGGCGGCGCGCCGCGAGGGCGTACCGCCCAAGCAGGCCGGAGATGGTTCACACCGACGACGGCACGTGGCCGGGAACGTGCCCGGGCACACCCCGGGAGACCGGGCAGCGGGGCCCTGTCGCTGTACTGGCTCACCGGGAACGAGGCAGGTGGGCGGATTGACGAACGGAGGTTTGACGGTTGAAGTGAGGTGTTGAGAGCCTACGCGGCGATGACGGCGTCGTGCACCGGCGAGCAGTTCGGCCTCGCCGACGTGGGCGACGAAGGCGTGCAGGCCTGCATGCACGAACGTCGCGCCGTCGGCGTAGATCGTCGCCGTGCCGAGCGGGCGGTCGCCGTCGAGGATTGTGACATCGCCGGGGGGGCGGGCTCGTGCCGCCGGTGCGCCGCGCGTCCGGCCCGCGAGCCGTGCCCTGCGCGCTGAAACGCGCTCTATCCCGCCGATGAGCTTCGGTCGAAACCCCCATGTCTCGAAGGCGCAAGCGGCCGAACACGAAAGCGGCGTGGTGCTCGGCCTGTTCTCGGGGCGAGCGCGCCGCGATCCCGGGGCCTGAGCCCGCGCGGCGCCCTGCCGGGCGCGCTCGATCCTTGCGGCCGAGTTCGTGCTCAGTCCCTATCGGCTTGAATCCGAACGCTCGACGGCGCCTGCGCCGCGTCGTCCGAGCGCGCCTCGCAGGCGGTCGCCAGCGCGGCGAGCAGCACCGCGAGACCGACGAGCCCCGGCGCGCTCCACCGTGGCTCTCGGCTGCGGACGCGACGCGCATCGAGGATCCCGCGGACCCGCTCGCGCAACCCGTCGGCGGCGGCCCGCCCGGCCCGCTCGAGCCGCTCGCGGGCCACGGCGACCAGCTGCGCCGCATAGCTCGATCCGAGCACGCCCGTGCGCAGCACCGCGTCGTCGGCCGCCTCCTCCGCGTGCGCGCGCAGCCGTCGCAGCGCCCACCATGACAGCGGCGAGACCCAGTACACCGCCCGCACCACGGCGCCGACGAGCAACAATAGGCAATCCCCGCGCGCGATATGGGCGAGCTCGTGGGCCAGCACCGCCCGGCGCTCGGTCGCCGCCGCCGCGAGCATGCGCTGCGGCACGAGGATCGCCGGACGCACCGCGCCCACGGTCAGCGGCGCGTCGATCTCCGCCGACACGCGCAGCGCCACCCGCCGCGAGCGATCGAGCGCTCGCAAGCTCGCCAGCCACGCCTCGTCGCGGAGCGCCACGCTGCGCGCGCACAGCCCGGCCGCCCGCGCGTGCGCTCGCACGAGCCGCGCCAGCAGCACCACCGCCCCCGCGCCCCACAGCCCGAGCAGCGGCGCCGCGAACCACGACGACAGCGCGGCCCCGGGGGCTGCGAGCGCGAGCCGGGTCGGCGGCAGCGAGAACGCGACCGCGATCGCCAGCGCCCACACCCCGCGCCGCGTCGCTGCGCTGCGCCGTCGCAGCCCGACGTCGACCAGCGCCGCGACCCCGAGCACGATCGTGCCCGCGAGCTGCAGCGCCGCGAGCCACATCAGCGCCGCGCCCATGTCAGCGGCCCTCCTTGCGGGCTTGCTCGATCAGCGCCCCGAGCTCGTCGAGCTCGTCGCGCGACAGGTCGCGCCCCCCGAGGTCGAGCAACGCCGCGACCGCCTCGCTCGCCGACCCGCCGAAGAACGTATCGACCACGTGCGCGAGCGCCGACCTGCGCGCCCGCCCCGGATCGACGGTCGGCGTGTACACGTACGTCGGCCCGTCCTGGCTGTGCTGCAGGTGCCCCTTGTCCTCGAGCACCCGCACCAGCGCGCGCACGGCCGAGTAGCTCGGCGGGTCGGGCAGCTCGTCGAGGATCTCGCGGATCGTCGCTCGCCCGCGGCGGAACACGATGTCCATGATCTGCCGCTCGCGTCGGCTCAGCGGATCGAGGTCGGGCTTGCGTCGCGTCATGCGGTGTGCTGTTTTTCTAGCACAATGCTAGAAAAACAGCAACCCCCTCTCCGTCCGGCCCTGTGGCTCGTCTTCGCGCTCGTCGGCGCCGCCTCCCTCGGGCTCGACCTGTGGACCAAGCAGTGGGCGTGGGACACGCTGCGTCCGCCGGGCGGCGCGCCGGTGATGCTGTGGGAGCCGACGATCGAGCTCGCGTTCGCCTACAACCGCGGCAGCGCGTTCGGCCTGGTGCCGCGGCTCGACTACCCGATCGCGCTGCTGCTCGTGACGGCGGCGATGATCGGCTGGATCGTGTTCACCGCGCGCTCGCCCGGCGCCGGCCGCCTGCGCTTCGCGGGCGCCGGCATGATCGTCGGCGGCGCGCTCGGCAACCTGTTCGATCGCCTGTTCCGCGACGACGGCCTCGGCCACCGCGGCGTCGTCGACTTCATCAAGGTCAACTTCCCGTGGGGCGGCAGCTGGCCGAACTTCAACATCGCCGACGCCGCGATCGTGATCGGCGTGGTGGTGCTGCTGTGGACCCTGCGCGAGCCTGCGGCCGAGCGCCGCGCTCCGGCATCGGGTTGAGCGTCGCCGGCCGCGATCGCCCCGAGCCGGCGCCGTCGACCGCCACGGCGTCGTCAGCAGGCCAGGCGAGGCGACGATGGCCACGGCGACTTCGTCGTCGCGTTGGGAGCTCCCCCGCTGCGGGTGTACCCGCGGCCCGTCCACACGAAGGCCGCTCGTCCGACGCGACCCCGGCTGCGCGTGTTGGGTCGACCGGAGGATCCGAACTGATGCACCGCGACTGCCGTCGCGCTGAGCTCGCGGCGGTCGTGGCCTGTCATCCTGGACAGGGTGCATGCGACAGGCTGCGCACTCGCGCTATCCGACGGGTGCCGTCCTGCGGAGATACCTGGGGATCGACTGCCCCCGGTCCGCGGGAGCAATGCGACGACGGCAACCTCGTCGAGGGCGACGGCTGCAGCCTCTCCGCGTCGGCGATCCGCTCGCGGAGATCCGCCAGCGAGAGCCGCGGCGTCGCACGCACGGCGTCGGGGTGAATAAAGAGATACTCCCATCCGCTCATCCCGAGTTAATCGAGGCCGCGCTCGAAATAGGCGGTCCGATCCAGAGTCAGGCGATAGGCCGTCTCCTCGGTGGTGACGAAGTAGAGCGGGCCCTGCCCGCGTTGCTCGATCCACGCGACGCGCTCGCGCAGCCTGGCGAGCCATTTCGCCGCCAGCTCCGCGTGGCCGTCGTACCGACCTTTCTTGGCTGGGGCCTTCTTGCCAGCGGTCGCCGTCGCAACCGCGGTCCGCCTGGTGGCTTTCTTGGTTGGCGCGTTCGTGCTCCTCGTTGGACGATATCGCGCTTCTCCAGGAGGCAGACAAGAGGTCCAACGCTGGAGTTTCGTCGAGGCCTCGGATACCGGAGCGCTCGGACATCCTCGCATGAGGAGGGCTTCGAAGACCCGAATGCCGATCCTCCTGGCCGCCGCGAAACCAGGCGAGCTCGGCAGCGTGGTCGGGTAATTGGCACGGAGCGACGAGACACGAGGATCGGGCTCCCGTGCCTGCTCCCAGGTCTGGCGTGACCGCGCCGTGAACGGTTACGCGCCCTCCGCCCCCCTCCCCTTCGGCCGCCTGTCCTCATGGCCATGATCGCTCGCCCGCGCACGCTCCCGCGCTCCGCGCCCGGTGCTACGATGCCGGCTCATGCGTGGACTCGTCTGGCTGCTAGCGATCTTCCTGGCCCTGGCCGCCCTCGGCGGCTTCTTTTACTGGATCTTCTTCGCACCCCTCGATCCCGTCGCCAGGGCCACCTTCTCGGCCGCCCACAGTTGCCCCGACGACCGCCTCGTCGCCCGCGTGCGCTCCGACCTCCACTTCTTCGACGTCGCCTTCCCACCGATCCCGGTCCCCGAGCCCCCGCCCGAGATCCGCGCCGACCCCGCCCGCCTGACGGTCTGGGAGCAGACCCGACATCAGGCCCGCGCCGCCCGCGACGAATGGAAAGACGCCGGCCAGGTGATCGAGGTCGAGGGCTGCGACCGACGCGAGGTCTACGCCTGCTTCCGCTACACCGAGACCGCCACCACCCGCAACACCCCGAGCTGCACACCTGTCCCGCCGGACAGGGCGCCGCCGCCCGCGCGCTGAGCCCGGCCCTCCACAACCACCTGTCCCGAAGGCCATCCCGAACCCCGGGGCTCGCACGCGCGCCGGGCTCCCCCGTGACATGTCCCTTCAGACATCTCACTCTGACCCGCCCGACCGGCCCGCATGACGATCATCGCTCGGCCACCCTACGCGCAACACCCACGTCCCGGCCCACGTCGAGCAGGCATGAATTCGTGATCGGCGCGTCGGTCGTCGCCGGACCGATCGGGGCCCCGCCGCGGGAGCTGCACACCTCGTCTTCACCGACGGCCGCGCGCTGTTCTGGGCGCAAGCGGGTCGCGGCGCCGCTGCCCGCCGTCTGGCCCGGATCTCCGCCGGCTCGGTCGCGGACGTTCAACTCGTGTATCATGAGCCTCCGCCAGAGAGCCCCATGAACGAGACGGCACGAGAGCTTTTCGAGCGGATGCGGCCCGACCTGGAGGCGCGCGCCTGGGCCATGGACGGGCCCAACATCGACCTCCGAGCGAAATATCAGGACGCCATTCGTGAGGTCGGCCCGGCGGCCTTCCTCGCGCAGCTGTTTCTCCAGTTCGGCGACTCGACCCTGACCCGCGTGCTCAACTGCATGAGATTCGCCTGGCGGGATCTGCCCTTCAGCGCCTGGAAGGAGGTGCTGCACCTCGTCGCGTGGAGCGAGCCCGCGGTCTACCAGCTCGTCTGGAGCGCGGCGGACCTCCTCGGCGTGGACATGGTCCGCGTGATCCTGGACGAGCCGAACGTGGATCCGGTCGCGCGGCACGCCGCCCAGACGACCTTTCCCAACGGACCGCCCCGGGCCCGCGCGTGGAGCACCGGGGAGCCGATCACCCCCGAGGTCATCCCGCCGCTGTGGCGCCGCCTGGCCGCCGAGGGCGCGCCGATGATCCACGACGATGCACCATGATTGGCGCGCCCACGACAAGTACGGCGGCGCGGTCGAGTACGACCGGCTCGGCGCCCCGCAGCCGGCGATCATGAAGGGCCGCGCGCGCTCCGAGGCGTGGGGCGAGGCAGGACCCGGCGCATGACCCTGATCCTGCTGTGCGTGCTCGTCTGCGCGTACACGTACGTCGGGTATCCCGTGCTCGTCGTGCTGCTGGCGCGATGGTTCCCCGCGACGTCCGCCCCGGTGCAATCGCCGTCGCCGCCGACGGTGACGGTGTGCCTCCCCGTCCACGACGGAGCGCGCTGGCTGGCGCGCAAGCTGGCGAGCCTGCAGGCCCAGCGCTACCCGGCCGAGCGCCTCGAGATCTGGGTCTACGCCGACGGCTGCGACGACGAGACGGTCGAGATCGGGCGACGGATCAGCGAGCAGGACGCGCGGGTGCGGGTGCTCGTCGGCCCGGTCCGCGCCGGCAAGCCGACCGCGCTCAACCGGCTGCGCGAGGTCGCCAGCGGCGAGATCCTCGTCCTGACCGATGTCCGCCAGCCGCTCGATCCCGGCTGCGTGGCGGCGCTGGTCGGCGCGCTCGCCGATCCGGGGATCGCCTGCGTGTCGGGCGATCTTCGGACCGCGGGGGCCAGCGGCGCGGGGATCTACAGCCGCTACGAGGCACGGATCCGCCGCGCCGAGGCGCGCTTCCGCGGGATGATCGGGATGAACGGGCCGATCTACGCGCTGCGCCGCGCGGATCTGCCGGAGCTCCCGGCCGACACGATCCTCGACGACGTCTGGGTGCCGATGCGGCTGCGGCTCGGTGGGCGCCGGCTGGCGCTGTGCGAGGACGCGATCGCGTACGACGAGGCGTTCGACGACGCCCGCGAGTTTCGCCGCAAGGTCCGCACCCTGGCCGGGAATTATCAGCTGTTCGCGCGGATGCCGGAGCTGCTGTCGCCGCTGCACAACCCGTCGTGGTTCGAGACGGTGTCGCACAAGCTGCTGCGGCTCGTCTGCCCGTGGGCGCTGATCGTCCTGGCGCTCGCCACGCCCGTGCAGGTGCTCGCGTCGTGGCACGATGACTCGGCGGAGGCGTGGTTCGTCCGGGGCGTCGCGCTCGCGCTGTCGCTCGCGGCCGGGCTCGCGCTGCTCGGCGGCCGCGCCGGCGCGCCCGGGCGGGCGGCGAGGAGCTTCGTGGTGATGAACGCGGCGGCGATCGTCGGGCTGTGGCGGTTCGTCCGCGGCACGCAGGCGGTCACGTGGTGAACCCGCCGCGAGGAGAGCCGGCGCACGCGCGGACGGATGGAGGCGCGGGCGGAGGCGCGCGTATCCTCGGCGCGTGCTCGAGACCTCGCGCCTGATCCTGACGGACCTGCGCCGTAAGGCGACGTGGTGTTACGGCGATGACTCGCCGCGCGCGCTGCTCAAGGCCCTGCTCACCGACGGCACGGCGGCGATGCTGCTGTACCGGGCGACGCAGTCGGCGCGCGCGCGTCGACGGCCGATCCTCGAGATGGTGCTCGGCAAGGCGAACAACGTGATCGGGCGCTGCATCATCGGCCGCGGCGCGAGCTTCGGCCCGGGCTTCGTGCTGATCCACTCCGACGGCGTGGTGATCAACGGGGCGGTGCGCGGCGGCGCGAACGTGCTCGTCGAGCATCAGGTGACGATCGGCGCCGAGGGCGGGCGGTCGCCGGTGCTCGGCAACGACATCTTCATCGGCGCGGGCGCGAAGATCCTCGGCGGCGTGACGATCGGCGACGGGGCGCGGATCGGGGCCAACGCGGTCGTCGTCACCGACGTCGCGCCCGGGACGACGGTGGTCGGGATCCCGGCCCGGCCGGTGCAGCGCCGCGACGCGGGCTGAGCCGCGCGAGACTAGCCGGACGCGCAGGGCGGAGGGCCGAGCGCGTAGTCGCGGAGCGCCCCGGGGTCGCCGGTCTCGCCGGCCATCGCGGCGACGGCGAGGTTGTACATCTCGCGGGCCGTGACGTAATGGAGGCGCCAGCGCGCCCCGTCGTTGTAGCGCGCGGTCAGCTCACGGTGGAGGGCGTGGCCGCCCTCGCCGAGCAGACACGCGGCCTGCGCCTCGGGGGCCCCGTGCGCGTGGACCTTGACGAAGATCCACTCCGGGCGCCCCGCGACGTGGATGTCCTGCGCGACCCAGGTGCGGATCCGGTCCGGAGACGGCGGGTCGGAGGCCTGCAGCGCGCCGTTCTCGATCCGCGGCCGGAGCGGCCCGAAGCGCAGGGCCGGCGCGAGCGGGCCCTCGATCACGAGGATCCGATCGTCGCGGCGGACACCGACCCGCGCGCGCTCGCCGGAGCGATGCGCGGCGCGCCTGCGCAGGTCGCCGGTCGGCCAGTAGATCTGGTTGACGATCGCGTGCTGCGTCTCGTCGGGCGCCGAGGGGAAGGTGAAGTCGGCGTAACAGCCGGTGTCGAACAGGATCGGCAGCTCGCCGTCGACGCCGCAGCGGCGGCCGTCGCGGCGCGCGTTGGCGAGGCTCCAGTCGCCGTGGATGAAGGCGTAGCGCGGGCGACCGTCGACGTCGCGCGCGAGGTGTCCATGGCCGGCGAGCTCGGCCACGTGACGCCGCAGCGCGCGGCGCAGGCCGACCTCGTCCTCGCCCTCGTGGTGCAGGTGCAGCTCGACCTCGCCGAGCCCGCGGCGCGCGAGGTCGGCGAGCGCGTCGAGCCAGGCGGGCTCGTACTGCTCGCCCGGGAAGAAGAAGGTGTGCCGCGGCGGTCGGCCGTCGGCGTCGCGGTAGCACGTCGCCAGCGCCGGGTAGCGGCGCAGCCAGGCGTCGACGCGCGCGTCGGCGATGGCGCGCGGGACGGCGCCGTTCTTCGGCTCCCAGTGGTCGCACAGCGCGAACAGCAGGTGCCGCGGGCCGCGGGGGCGCCGGCGCAGCGATCGACGCGCGCGCTCGACGAGCCACCCGCCGAGCCAGGTGTGGACGTGCTTGTCCCGCACGCGGCGGATCGTGCTCAGCACGCCCGCCCCCGGGCGAGGGTGCGAGGCGCGACCGCGGCGCGCCGCGGAGGGGGCTCCGAGGCGCGAGGCGAGGCTGCGAAGTTCACGGGCAATGCGGGCTCGCGGGTGAGGACGCCGGGTCGCGTGACCGGAGCGTGACACGAGGGTCGGCGCGTCGACAAGCGCGGCTTGACAGCCCGCCGGCGGCCAGACAAAGCTCGCTGCACGCGTCCATGGTGTCCTCGCCCGCGCCACGCGACTCGCCGCTCGCAGGTGGCTTTCGGTCGCACGAGCCTCGCCAGGCCGCGCGCGTCGACGCGGCCTGTGTCGAGCACGAGCTCCGCGGGGAGCGCGTGGGGTTCGTCGAGCGCGGCCTCGACGTGCTCCTCGCGTCGGTCGGGCTCGTGCTGCTCGGGCTTTGCATCCCGCTGGTGTGGGCGGCGAACCGCGTGTGGGCGCCGGGCCCCTTGTTGCACCGTCAAGTCCGGGTCGGGCGCGGCAATCGTCCGTTCGTGATGTTCAAGCTGCGGACGATGGTCGTCGACGCCGAACCCGACGGCCCGCGCTGGGCCGCGGCCGAGGACGCGCGGGTGACGGCGGTGGGCCGGGTGTTGCGGCGCTGTCACCTCGACGAATTGCCGCAGTGCTGGAACGTGCTGCGCGGCGAGATGAGCGTCGTCGGGCCGCGGCCCGAGCGGCCCGAGCTCGTCGCGGCGCTGTCCCGCGCGCTCGTCGGCTACGAACGACGGCACGCGATCCGCCCCGGGTTGACCGGGTACGCGCAGATCCATTACCGCTACGACGCGGCGCTCGACGATGTCCGCCAGAAGCTCGAGCACGACCTGTACTACGTGCGGCGGCGATCGATCGGGCTGTACTTGACGATCGTGATCCGCACCGTCGCGGTCGTCGCGCGGGCCCGCGGCCGATGAGCGCGGCACGAGGATCCATGGCGGCGAGCCCGCGGACGCGCGTCTACCTCACCGTCGACGTCGAGTGCGCCGAGGAGCGGATCGTCGGCGGCGCATTGCAGCCGGCGATGGGCTACGACCTGCGGGTGTTCGGGCGGCTGCGCAACCAGCGAGCCGCGCTCGGGCTCGAGCACATCCTCGACGTGTGGGAGCGCCACGGCCACCGGGCGACCTTCTACGTCGAATCGCTCGGCGCCCGCAGCTTCGGCGCGGAGGGGCTGGCGGAGGCGTGCGCGCTGATCCGCGGGCGGGGGCACGACGTGCAGATGCACGCGCACCCGTGCCAGGAGGACGCGTACTGGCGGTCGGGTGGGCGCCCGCGGATCGCCGACGATCTGCGGGCGTACGACCGGGCCGGCCAGGAGGCGCTCCTCCGCCGCTGCCGCGACGCGCTGGTGGCCTGCGGCGTGCCGACCGCGTCGCTCGTGTCGTTCCGGGCCGGCAACTTCGCCGCCGACCGCGACACGTGGGCGGCGATGGCGGCGCTCGGGCTGGCGATCAGCAGCAACTACGACCTCGGCTGGCGCCACCGCGACGCGCTGGCCCAGCCGCGCCCGCAGGCCGGGCTGTTCGCGGCCGGAGGCGGGGTGTGGGAGCTGCCGATCACGGTGTTTCGCCAGCGCCTCGCCGGGCCGCGCCACCTGCAGATCCGGGCGTGCAGCGCCGCGGAGCTGCTCGCGGCGCTCGCGGCGTACCACCGCGCGGGCGTCGGCGACGTCACGATCGTCAGCCACAGCTTCGAGTTCTTGCACATCGACTCGATCGAGGGCCGGCGCGGGCGACCGAACACGGTGACGCAGGCGCGGCTCGCTACGCTCGCGGAGTTCCTGGCGGCGGCGCGCGACCGCTTCGAGGTGCTCACCGTCGCCGAGCTCGGTCGTCGGCTCGCGGACGGGACGGTCCGCCCGGGGGCGCCGGTCGAGCTGGCGCGCGGGTCGACGCGGCTGCGGGCGCTGCGGGTCCTCGGTCAGCTCTATCAGCGCGCGCAGGCCCGGCTGCCGCTCCCGTGACGGCGATGCGCGTGCTCCACGTCCTGCACTCCTCGTGGCCCCGGCGGGTCGGTTATTCGCTGCGGACCGAGGCGATCGTGGCGCACCAGCGGCGGCGCGGGATCGAGGTCGCGGCGGTGACGATGCCGCAGCGCGACGGCGGCGATCCGCCGGTCGAGGTGTTCGCCGGGGTCGCCTATCACCGCGTGCCCGCCCCGCGGCGCGCGCTGCCCCCGGGGCTCCGGGAGGCGCGGGCGATGGCCGCGCTGTACGCCCGCCTGCGCGCGGTCGCGGCGGCGGTGCGGCCCGACGTCGTCCACGCCCACTCGCCGGTGCTGGTCGGCGCCCCGGCGCTGTGCGTGGCCGCCGAGCGGCGCGTCCCGCTCGTCTACGAGGTCCGCGACCTGTGGGAGAACGCCAGCGTCGACCGCGGCAAGTTCGCCGCGGACTCGCTCCCCTACCGGGCCGCCCGCGCGCTCGAGACCGCGGTGCTGCGGCGCGCCGCCGCGGCGGTCACGATCTGCGAGGGGCTGCGCCGCGAGCTCGCGCCGCGGGTCGGCGATCCTCGCCGGCTGTTCGTCGTGCCCAACGGCGTCGAGCCGGAGGCGTTCACGCCGCGGCCGCGGAGCGACGCCGACGTGGCGCGGTTCGGGCTCGCGGGCAAGGAGGTCGTCGGGTACCTCGGCACCTTCCAGCCCTACGAGGGGCTCGACGTGTTGATCCGCGCGATGCCGGCGCTGCGCGCGATCCGGCCGGCCGCGCACCTCCTGATCACCGGCGGCGGCGGCGTCGAGGCCGAGCTGCGGGCGCTCGTCCAGGAGCTCGGGCTCGCGGCGCACGTCACCTTCACCGGGCCGGTGCCGCACGAGCAGGTGCCCGCGCTGCTGGCCCTCGCCGAGCTGTGCGTGTATCCGCGGCGCTCGACCCGGACCACCCGCACGACGACGCCGCTGAAGCCGCTCGAGGCGATGGCGATGGGCAAGGCGGTGATCGTCAGCGACGTGCCGGCGATGGCCGAGCTGGTCGACGACGGGGTGACCGGCTTCGTCGCGCGGGCGGGGGATCCGGAGCACCTGGCGCGGACGATCGCCGGCGTGCTGGCGGCGCCGGGGCGCGCGCGCGAGGTCGGCGCGGCCGCGCGCGCGGCGGTGACGGCGGAGCGCGCGTGGTCGCGGCTCGTCGCGCGGTACGACGAGGTCTATGCGTCGGCCCTGGAGGCCCACCGGTGAGCCCCTCGTCGTCGGCGCGCGGCCGACGACGTCGATCATCGTCGGGCCCAGAACTCGGCCGCCAGGTCGCGGCTGTGATCGTCGACGATCTCGGTGAGCTCGCCGGGGCCGAGGAAGCAGCCGCCGAGGATCTCGAAGGACTCGGGGATCGCGGGCGGCTCGCCGGGCGGCAACGCGGCGTGCAGGACGAGCACGAGGTTGTTCTGATACGGGTCGACGTACGCGCGGAACAGCGTCGGCGCGCCGGCGATCCGCAGACCTGTCTCTTCGAGCAGCTCACGCGCGAGGGCCTCGGCCGGCTGCTCGCGCGGGCGCATGAAGCCGCCGGGGAGCGCGCGCGGCTGGGCGCCGCGGAAGCGGTGGTCGAGGAAGAGCAGCCGGCCGCGCTCATCGGCGACGAGGCCGAGGACGCTGCAGAGGAACGTCGGGTGCAGCGCGCGCACGACGCGAATGCGCAGCGGCTCCGGCGTGCGCGCCCAGGCCGCGGCGAGGATCCGTCCAGTGGTGCGGCCGAGCATGCGCCGGGCCGCAGTATCGACGCTGGCGTCGGCGCGCGCAAGGACGCGCCGCGGCGGTCGTTCGCGCGTACACTCGCCGCCGTGACGACGGACGGGCACTCCGAGCACGCCGGGCGGACGGCGCCTCGCGTCGTCTCCCCGACGGCCCAGGCCGCGTTCGAGGCCGAGGCGCGGCGGCTCGGCCTCGATCCGGCGAGCCGCTGGGTCGGCGGCTACGTCGAGCACCAGTGGAACCACCTGCGGCCGATCGTCGAGAGCTACGGGCTCGCGCTCGCGGGGGCGCCGACGCTCGAGTTCGGCGCGAACGTCGGCGCCTCGGCGATCGTGCTCGCGCACCTCGGCGCCGCGGTCCGTGGGGTCGACGTCGATCGGGGGCTCGTCGCGCTGGCGCGGGCCAACGCGCGCCGGTTCGGCTTCGACGACCTGGTGTTCGAGCACGTCGCCGACACGCGGCGACTGCCGTTCGCCGACGCGACGTTCGCGGTGATCAATTGCAGCAGCACGCTCGAGTACGTCGAGCCGGGGCACCTGGCGGCGGTCCAGCGCGAGCTCGTCCGGGTGCTCGCGCCCGGCGGCACGCTCCTCGTCACCGGGACGAGCTCGCGGCTGTGGCCGCGCGAGGTCCACTCGAGGGCGTGGTTCGTCAATTACCTGCCGCGGGCGCTCGCACCCGCGCTCCCGCGCGGGGTCTGGCCGTGGACGGTCCGCCGGGGCTTCGGGTCCGCGCTGGTGAACCTCGACGCGCTCGACGGCGGGCGGGCCTTCCTCGCCGCGCGGGCGCAGAGGGTCCCGCGGCGCGACGGACCGGCGCTTCGCGTGCTGGTCGGGCTCGCGCGCGCGCTCGGGGTCGGGCCGGGGATGCTGGCGCCCAACCTCTCCTGTGTCCTGCGCAAGCCCGGCTGAGCGCCGGGCGCTCAACCGGCGCGGGCGGCCGCGACGGCCTCGCGCAGGAGCTCGTGGTAGCGGTCGCCGATCGGATCCCACGACAGCGCGCCGACCGTGCGCCGCAGGGCCGCAGGGTCCCACGGCCGCGCGAGCGCGCGGGCGAGGCCGGCGGCGAGCGCCGCGGGATCGTCCGGCGCGACGAGGACGCCGCTCTCGTCGTCGCGGACGAGCTCCGGCACGCCGCCGACGCGTGAGGCGACGACCGGGCGGCCCGAGGCCAGCGCCTCGAGGACGACGTTGGGGCAGCCCTCGCGCCGGCTCGGCAGGCACAGCAGGTCGCAGGCGGCCATGAACTCGGGGACCGCCTCCGGCGGGACCGCGCCGCGCAAATGGACCCGGTCGGCGAGCCCGCGCGACCGCACGCGGGACCGCAGCGACCGGCGCAGCGGGCCGTCGCCGAGCATCACGAGATGGACGTCGCGGCGCGGCAGGACCGCCATGGCGTCGACGAGGATGTCGACGCCCTTCTCCGGGACGAGGTAGCCGGCGTAGAGGATCAGCGGCGCGCCGATGGGCAGGCCGAGGCGGACCCGGGCGTGTTCACGGTCGCGGATCGTGAACCGCTCGCCGTCGACGGCGTTGCGGACGACGACGATCCGATCGCGCGGGATCCCGAGGGCCGCGACACGCTCGCCGAGGTCCGCGCTGACGGCGACGACGCGGGCGCACGGACGCAGCGCGGCGACGATCTGCGGCCTCAGCGCGGGATCCTCGGAGAGCGCGGTGATGTCGCTGCCGAGGACGGTGGTGACGAGCGGGACGGAGAAGCGCCGCGCGAACGCGGCGGCGGCGGCGGTGTCGGGATAGGCCCAGGCGGCGAGGATCGCGTCGAACGGGAAGGAGCGGCGCAGCGCGGCGAGGGAGCGGCCGAGCGAGAGCCGGAGGCCGAGCGCGTGCAGGCGGTGGACCCGTGGCAGCGAGAGGTAGGTCGGGTAGCGCGCCTCGATGCCGCCGTGGAGCTCGTGGACGGGCGTCCACAGCTCGCGCGGCGCCTCGCGCAGGCGGATCCACCAGGGGGTCGGCGCGACGAGCCGCAGCTCGCAGCGGCGCGCGAGGGCGCGGTAGGTGTGGAGGCTGAACGGCGCCGCCGTCGGCTGCCGCCGCGACGGAAAGAGGTGCGTGAACACGAGGACCTTCACCGGGCGCTCCGGCGGGCGACGACGTCGCGGTAGAGCCGCTCGTACGCGTCGGCGGTCGAGGCGAGGGAGAAGTGGGCGCGCACGCGGTCGCAAGCGGCCGCGCCCAGCCGCCGGCGCAGCGCCGGATCACCGGCCAGCCGCTCGATCGCGGCGGCGAGGGCCGCGGGGTCGTCGGCCGGGACGACGAGCCCGTGGACGTCGGGCTCGACCAGCTCGAGCAATCCGCCGACCGCGGTGACGACGACCGGCAGGCCGGCGGCCATCGCCTCGAGGACGGCGAGCGGCAAGCCCTCGTCACGCGAGGCGAGGACCATGTAATCGGCGGCGGCCAGCAGGTCGGGGACGTTCCGGCAGAAGCCGAGGAAGCGCAGGCGATCGTCGGCGAGCCCGAGCGCGTCGGCGAGGGCGCCGAGCCGCGGGCGCTGATCGCCGTCGCCGAGCAGTAGAACGGTGGTCGCCACGCCGCGATCGCGGACGCGAGCGAGGGCGCGCAGGAGGACGTCGTGGCCCTTGATCGCGACGAGGTTGGCCGGCACGACGCCGATCAGGGCGGCGTCGGGGCACCCGAGGGCGGCGCGGAGCCCGGCGCGGCGCTCCGGCGCCGGCGGCCCGGGGACGTCGACGCCGTTGAGGATCGGGGCGGCGCGCGGGACGAACGTGGGGGCGGCGATCCGGTCGGCGGTGTCGCGCGAACAGCCGACGGCGGCGTCGACCATGCGCCACTCGATCCAGCGCGGGACCCGGGCGACGCCGCGGGTCTGTCCGTGGTCGGTGTAGACCAGCGCCGCGCGGGTGAGCAGCGCGCCGACGGTCGCATAATGAAGCGAGGTCGGGTTGTGGGCGTGGAGGACGTCAGGCTGGTAGCGCAGGAAGGCGCGCGCGGCCTGGGCCACGCGGACAGGCTTGGGTCCGTCGAGCACGGTGAACGGGAGCGCCCGGGCGCGCGCGGGCTCCGCGAGCGGTCCGTCGCGCAATGCGACGATCGCCGCCTCGTGACCGCGGCGCCGCTGGGCCTCGACGAGGCGCAGCACGAGGTGCTCCATGCCGCCGCTCTGCAGGCTGCTGACGGTGTGTACGATCCGCAGGGTCCGGGCGGGCATCGCCGCGGTCAGGGTACCGAAGACGCGCGCGCGGCACGAGACCGGGCGGTCAGGCGACGCCGAGGTTCGTCCGCTCCGCCGCGCCGAGAGGGTGCGCTCCGATCTCGAGGAGAAAGGCGCCGAACACCGTGCCCGTCGGACGCAGCCCGGCGCCGTGCACGATCACCGGCGAGACGGCGGAGACGTTCGGCGCGCTGATCACCGGCGAGCTCGCCTGCGCCGCCCAGCAGGCGGCGGCGCCGCGGAACAGCGCGGCGATCCGCTCCGGCGTCGGCTCGGGCGACCACAGCGCGTCGACCGTGGCGATCCGTTCGACGGCGCCCGCGCGACCGACGTGCTCCGCCAAGACGGCGGTGCACGCGGCCACGAGCCGGCCGTCCTGCTCGACGACGAAGCCGCGGCGATCGCGAGGGTCACGGAGGGCGTGTTCGATCTGGGCGACGTCGGGCGCCCAGAGGAGCACATCGGGATCGTCGCACGCCGCGACGACCGCGAGCAGCTCGCCGGCGTCGCGCGTCTCCCGGGCGATCAGGGCGCCCGCGGGCGCGGCTCGCTCGTGCCAGCCGTGATGGACACACGCGCCGAGCGGCCGGATCGTCAGGCCGAGCGCTTCCGCGGCGCCGAGCAGCGCCCGGCGCGCAGGGGCAGCGTCGGCGGCGACGAACGCCACGCCCGGCAGGCCCCGCGCCTGCATCGCGCCCATCAGCTCGCGGTAGAGCCGGACCGCCAGGCCACGCCCGCGGAACGCAGGCCGCACGCCGAGGAACGACACCAGACAGCCGTCCACGAACTCATCGCCGAGCCGGAAGCGCCGGGCGGAGACGCCGACCACGCCCGCCGGCTCGTCGCCCGCGTGGGCCGACACGGCGAGCGCCTCGGGGCCCGGCGCGTCGAACTGCCAGGCCATGAGCGCGTCGCTGTAGACGAGGGCCGGCGGGGCCCAGGCATCGCGCAGGACGGCGCCGGCGAACGCGGCCGCCGGGGCCGCGGGGACGAGCGAGAGCGCGAACTCGCGTGGCGCGGCCGGCACGGCGACACGGGCCCCGCGCGCGGCGCCCGAGCCCGCGAGCTCCGGGGCGCGGCGGACGAGCTCGGGCCAGCGCGCCGGGTCGTCGCCGTGCTGGGCGAGGAACCCGTGGATCCAGCGCTCGACGCCGAAGGCGACGCAGACGCTGTGCATCGGTCCGCCGTCCGCGAGGTCGCAATCGAAGGCGCGACCGAAGAAGTCGGAGTGGAAGTTGAGCGAGCCGCAGGCGAGCCGCTCGTCGCCGGGGAGCAGCAGCGAGACCTCCCACTTGGTGTCGGCGCCGAGCTGGAAGTATGTCCGCGCGGCGGCGTCGGGGGCGATGAAGAACGGATCGCTGGCGGTGCGGATCTCGGCGGCGAGCTCGTGGTCGTCGAGGTAGCGCGCGACGAGCCCGCAGGCTTGCTCGCGCAGGGCGAGCACGCCGTCGCGGTCGCCGAGGAACACGAGCTCGCGCATCGTGAATTCCCACAGCCGGCGGAGGTCGGTCGTCTGCACCGATTCGCGGCGAAAGCAGCGACCGACCGCCGCGTAGCGCTGGACCCCGGAGGCGAGCACGCGGGCGCGGTGGGCCGCGTAGACGTGGTAACAGACCGCGGGCGAGAGGCAGGCCTCGGGCGTGACCATGTCGGCGCGCGCGTCCTCGTCGAGCGTGTCGCGCCCGTCGTGCCGCGCCCGGAATGCGTCGATCCGCCGCAGGTCCTCCGGCAAGTGCGTGGCGAACGTGACGACGTGGGGGAAGGCCCGGAAATAGTCGCACCGCGCGAGGGTGGACGCCGGGATCAGCGTCGGCGTGTGCATCGGCGTCGGCGCGAACGGCTCCCCGAGCTCCGCGAGCGTGCGGTCGAAGTAGCGGTGCAGCCGCAGCGCCATACCCTCGAGGGCGACTTGCCCCCGACCCATCACGCGGACGCCGTCGACCTCGCCGGTGCCGCGCAGGCGCGGGTCGTCCATCCGCGCGGTCCGGCGGACGATCCGGCGCGTCAGGCCGCGCAGGCTGCGTGTCAGCCGCTCGGCGACCGCCGTCGCCTGCGCGCGCAGCTCGTCCGCGCGGGCGGCAGGGGCCGCGAATTCGAGCGCCGCGCCGCCGCGGAGGAAACGGATGCCGCAAAGTTCAGGGTCGAGGAAACCGATCGCCTTCGGCAGCTCCTCCTGGATCAGCTCCGAGGCGACCTCCGCGAGTTCGACCTCGACGCGGATCCGACGCGTCGCGTCCGCGCCGGCAGCCGCGGGGCCGCCGTCCGACCCCGCGTGCCCGGCCGCGCCGGGCCCCGTCGGTGCGGCGGCGCGGGTCGGTCGCGCCGGCCCGAGGCCCTCGATCAAGGCCCAGAGCTGCCGGGCCGTCCGGGCCGACAGCCAGCGGTCGTCCGGGAGCTCGACCGCGAACGAGTCCTCGAGCCGGAGCCGCAGGTCCAGCATCTGCAGCGAGGTGAGGCCCGCACGCTGGAGATCGTCGTCCGGCTCGAGCCGCGGGAGCCTCGCCACGGCGCAGATCACCTGGACCACGCGCTGCACGCCGACGGATCCGGGCGGCGCGGCGGAGCCGGCCTGCGGACGAGCCGGCGACGGATCGCCGAGCGTGCGGACCGGCCTCGCCGGATTGCCGGCGACGATCGTGCGCGGCGGGACGTCGGAGAAGACCGCGGATCCGGCGGAGACGACGCTGTCCTCGCCGATCGTGACGCCCGGGAAGATCAGGGCGCCGGCGCCGATCCAGACGTTGTCGGCGATCACGATCGGCCTCACCTCTTCGGCCGGCGGTGGCGCGCCCGCACGGCGCGCCGCCGGGTCGGCCGGGTGCCCGTTGGAGTCGAACATCCGCACGCCGGCGGCGAGCCGACACTTCCTCCCGATCGTGATCGCGCGCGCGACCGTGAAGTGACACCCGTGCCCGATCCCGGTCCCGTCGCCGATCCGGAGCGTCGGCCGGTCGACGAAGCGGCTCGAGAAGTTGATGTCGACCTTGCCGCTGAACGCGACGTCGTCGCCGAGGATCAGATCGCCGCTCCCGCGGATCCAGTGCACCCAGTCGCCGCTGCGGATCCGCCGCCCGTGCTCCCGGGCGTACGACTTGAGCAGGGGCTCGCTGACGAGCACCCGGACGCCGAAGTAGTAGGCCTCGCGGGCGGCCTCGAAGGCGACCCGCAGCGGCAGCACGACCGGCTGCGGGGCGGGGATCTCGATCTGCTGCACGGCCCGGTGCAGCGAGCGCGCGGCGCGGGCCAGCGGGTGCTGCGAGGTGGAGAGAAAGCGATACAGATCGGTCATGGGCGTGCGAGGCGGCGACGGCAGCCGAGGGTACACCGACCGCAGACGTCTGTACCCCCGGATCGACCGGATCGAGGGGCTTGGCCGAAGCTCACGATGACGGCATGTTGCTCCACGCCGTGCTTCTTGTCTTCGGCCTATCGATCGGAATGCTGCGGAGAGCGGGGAGACCGACGCGCGATTACTCGACGCCGACGCGCAGCGGCAGCCCGAACGACAGCGCCACCGGGGCGCCCGCCAGCGCCGCCGAGAACGCCGCGCCGACCTTCAATTCGGCCCCGTCCTCCGTCCGCTCGATCTTCGCCCCGAACCGCACCGGCATCCGCCCGCCCGGCAACAGCAACAGCGCCGCCGCCCGCGTCACCAGATCGGCGCCCTCCTCCGCGCTGACGCCCGCCGGCACGAAGTCGCGGGCCCACAGCGCGAATCGTACCGTCCGCCCAGCCAGCATCTGCGCCGGCAGCACCGCCCCCTCTTCCCCGGCAATGACCACCGGGCACGCCACCAGCGCCACGATGTCCCCGCCGCGCGGCCCCCCGAGCGCCGCGATCCCCTGCCCGCCCAGCACCTGCTGCTGATCGAGGTTGAGATACTCGGCTGTCGCCAGGGCAATGTCCTCCTGCCCATGTTCAAAGCGCCAGGTCGCCGGCGCCCGCATCTCCGCGTCCGCCCCGAGCCGCGAGAACACCCCGACATCCCTGAAACTCCCTGCCAGCAATCCCGCGACCGCCAGCGCCGCCCCGCCGCACACGACCCTTTCACCCGCCGCCGTCGCCTCGGCCGCCAGCGTCGGCGGATTCGCCACCACCGTCAGCCAGCGACTCTCCTCCCTTTTCCGCAGCGTCTCCCATTCCTCGCCGAGCCCCGGCCCATCCTCGGTCGCCCGCACCACCTCGGCCCAGCTCTGCGCCCCGAATACCGCGGGATCCACGCCCACGACGATCGGTGCGTGCAGATCCGCCCCGATCTCCGCCAGTTGCCCCGCCGTCTCGAGCGACACCGGATCGATCACGAACACCGCGTCCGGCCGGGCCAGCGGATCGAGCTCGCTCAGCTCCGCGAGCGCGGCGACCAGCCTGTCCGGGCCGACGTCGAGCAGGCCGACCTCGATCGCCTGGTCGCGCGGACATTGCCCCAAGAACAGCCGGAGACCGCGCCAGCGGCGCTCGGACGCCGCGACGACCGGGTCGGCGAGCACCGCTGCGGCGGCGCGGGCCAGCGCGGCGGAGATCTTCGCGTGGGCCGCCCTGGCCGGCTCCGCGTCCGCGCCGCTCGGGGTCGTCCGCACGCTCCCGCGGACGATCGCGTCGATCGCCGACGACGCCGGGCTGCGCGACGTCCCGCGCGTCAGCAGCTCGTCGACCAGGTCGCCGGCCGGCTCCTCGGGCTTCGCGGGCGGTGGCGCGAAGCACCGCGCCACCTCGGCGTGCAGCGGCCCGCGGCCGGCGATCCGCTCGATCGCGGCCAGCAGATCGTCGGCGCGTGGGCGGCCGCTCGCCGCGACCAGGCGCTCCTTCAGCCGGTGCAGCTCGCCGAGCGCCTGGCCGATCACCTCGGCCGCCGAATAGTCGCGGAAGCGGGCCAGGTTGAGCGTCACCGGCATCGCGCCGGCCGCCCCGAGCGCCGGGCCGACGTCGACCTTCACCGTCAGGGGGGCGGCTGCCATCAGGTCCGCCAATTCGGCGAGCAACAGCCGCGAGCGGCGCCCCGTCGGCCGCGGCGACAGCGGCCCGGCGACGAGGAAGCGGAGGCGAGGCGGATCGTTCGACGAGAATTGCATCGACCCGAACGCTACCCTGGCCCGCGCGGGCGCGACAGTCCACGCATTCGCGCAGGCCCGCCGCGCGCGCTCACTCGTCCGAGGAGCGGGCGCGGGCGCGGGCGCGCGCCAGGATCACGCGGGCCTGATCGAGCAGCGCATGGTCGGCGCCCCCCAATGTCCACAGCGCGATCGCCCGCTCCGCGCGGACGATCGCCGCCGAGTAGCGGCCGAGCTCGCACAGCTCCGCCGCCGCGCTGCTGTGCAGCCCCGCGAGCGACGGGTGCGACGCGCCGAAGCGCAGCTCCAGGCGCGCGATCGCCTGGTCGTAGTGCGCGAGGGCGGACGTGTGATCGAACGAGTGGAGCACGGAGGTCGGCGCGGTCACGGGCCTTGTTGCTACCGCCGCCGCGCCGGCCTGCATTCCGCGCCCGCGCGGTGTGGCGGCGAACACCATTCTCGTGAATCGCCGCGCCGGCGCCCGCGACCTGCGGGGCGCCCGCCGCAATCGCACGCGCGCCCGCGCGCGCGCCTCGTCGAGCCCGCGGCCGGGCCTGCTGAGGTATCGTCGCGCGGATGTCCTCGAGCCTGCGCCTCCGCCACGTCGCCCTCGCCCTCGCCCTGATGACGACCACCGCCGCGACGGTCGCCTGCGCCCCGTACGCGGTCGTCCAGCAGTCGGGCCCGCCGTCGGCGCTGCAGGGAGTCACGCAGGTCGCCGTGCGCTTCGACTGGTCGCAGGTCCGGGTGCTCGGGAAGACCGAGCAGGAGTACCTCGCCGAGAAGAGCGCCGACGAGGCGGCCGACCTCGCCAAGATCAAGCAGGAGACGGACGCCGCGATCCTGCAGGGCCTGCAGGCCAACGGCGGCGGCGCCCAGTTCAGCGCCGCCGGGCCCGACCTCGAGCCGAGCGCGCCGCAGGTCGTCGTGCGATACGCCTATGTCCAGACCGGCATCTACACCCCGGTGTACAGCCTGCCCTCGAAGGTGACGACCCGCTTCGAGTGGAGCCGCGACGGCAAGGTGACCGACGTCATCGAGACCAGCGCGACGATCGGCGCCAGCATGACCACCCCCTCCGATCACCAGCGCATGGAGATGGCCGGGCGCAACCTCGGCCGCGCCGCCGGCAAGTTCTTCGTCGGCGCCCAGGCCGGCAAGTAGCGCGTCCGATCGCCCCGCGGCCGGGGCTACACTCGTCGCATGTCCTGGCCGCTCACCCTGCTGCTCGCGCTCGTCGGTCTGTTCGCCCTCGACCGCCTGCTCCGCTGGATGGAGGAGCGCGGCTGGATCTACTATCGCCTGCGCAAGCCGTCGAGCTCGGGCGCCCTGGACGCGCTCGCCGAGTTCCAGGCGATGCTGACGCCGAACGCCCAGCAGATCGTCGTCGTCAAGCAGGAGCGCCGCGAGCAGCGCGACGACGACGGCGGCCCCGACGACCCGAAGCCGCCGCCACCGCCGCCGCCGGGCTGAGCGCCGGTCACAGCGCCTGCGCGAACGAGGCCTCGGCGGCCTCGTACAGCGCGCCGAGGTCGGCCCCGTCGACGAACACGTGGTTGACCTGCACCGACACCGGCACGACGCTCCGCCCCGACCGCTCGTTGAACCGCCCGAACGCGATCGCCGGCTGCCCCGCCGTCGGGTCGGGCAGCGGCGCGTGGCTGAGGGCGACGAACGGCAGCTTCGGCAGCGCCGTGTAGTACGCGAAGTCCGGCGCGTCGCCGCCCGCGAGGTTGACCTGCGCCGACCCGGCCGCCATCACCTCGGCCGCGCGCGGGAAGAACCGCTCCGGCGCCGCGTCCCACTCGAGCTGCACGAAGCTGAACGTGCGCGCCGGCGCCGGCACCGTCAGCCCGAGGCGCAGGCCGTCGTACAGCACGACGTCCTCGCCGGCGAGCCGGACGCGGAACGCCTCGACCTGCAGCACCGCGCGGTGGAACGCCCAGCAGAACCCGGCGTACACCGGGCGGCCCTCCTCGGCGAGGCGGCGGCGCAGCCGCGTCGCGTCGAGCTCGAAGGTCACCGCGTAGAACGGGTTGGGGTAGCGGCGGTAGAACTCGAGGTGCAGGCGCCGCGGGTACTCGGTCAGCACACGAAAGCCCACGGCGCCCCTCCCCGCGCCGCTCAGTCGGCGCGCGCGACCCGGTACGCCTCGGCGAGCGCCGGGTCCTTGGCGATCTCGAACATCATCGCGTCGAGCTTCTCGCGGTCGAGCCCGTGCTTCTCGAGGATCGCGTCGGCGTCGTCGGGGTTCTTGGCGATCGCGTCGGCCACCTCGACGGCCTTGGCGACCTTCGGGTCGAGCGGGGCCGCCGCCGCGCCCTTGTCGGACTTGTCGGCCTTGTCGGCCTTGTCGCCCGTCTTGGCGTCGCCGCCGCCGCAGGCCGGGGCCGCGATCAGGGAGAGGAGCATCGCACTGAGGATCACGCGTGTCATGGTCATGCCTTTCCTGGGTGAGTGGGGCGGTCCGCCGCGGTTCACTTCGGGCCCTTCTTCTTGTCGTCGGCCGCCTCGCGCTTCTCCTCGCGCCTCTCCACCCGCTTCTCCACCCGCTCCTCGCGCTTCTCCGCCCGCTCCTCGCGCTTCTCCGCCAGATCCTCGCGCTTCTCCAGCCGCTCCCCGACGTTCTCCAGCCGCTCCTCGCGCTTCTCGTTCCCGGCCGCCTCGGCCTTCTCCTCGCGCCTCTCGACCCGGTCCCCACGATTCTCGATCCGGTCCTCGCGCTTCTCGGCCCGGTCCTCGCGCCTCTCCGCCCGGTCCTCCGGCCCGCCCTTGCCGCCCTGCTTCTTCTTGGCCTCGCGGCGGGCCTTCTCGAGCGTCTCGTGCAGATCCTCGCCGTCGATCTTGATCTTCTTGCCGGCCTTGCGCAGCTCCTTGCGCTTCTCGTGGATCTCCTTGCGGCGGGCCTTCTCCTCCTCGCGCTTGGCCTTGAGCTGCTCCTTGATCGCCTTCTTCTCGTCGTCGGTCAGCGCGAGGTCGTCCTTGCGCTCGCGGATCTTCGCGGCGAGCTCGCGCCCGCGGTAGCCCTCGACCAGCAGCTTCTTCACGTACAGGCCGAAGCCCTTCTTCTTGCCGCGCGCCTTGGTCTCGGCGGCCTCGGTGGCGATCACCTCGGTCGCCGCCGCGGCCGACACGCCGAGCTCGGCGGCGCCCTCGATCGCCTCGGAGATCTCCGCCTCCTCGACCCCGGCCGCGCGCAGCTCGACGGCCGCGAGCGGCAGGTCGAGCACCATCAGGACGTCGTCGACCTCGGCCGCCGCCTCGACGGACACGCCGGCGCTGAGCGTCGCGCTGGCGGACGCGCTGGCGGACGCCGCCGCCGTCGGGGCCGCCGCAGGGGCCTCCTGCGCGTCGGCGCGGCCAGGAATTGCCAGGAACAGGGCCAACAGGGTGGTGCGTGACAGGGTGTTCAAGATCGCCTCGCTGTCTCGGGTGGATGCCGCCGTGGATGGTCGCTCGCCCGAGATCCTTCACGCACACGGGAGCGCGCGCGCGAGTCGTCGAGCCGGTCGGCGGAACCCGCAGGATCGGCGACCCTGGCTCCCGGGTCAATCTCCGGGCGCTCGCCGGCGCGCGCAGACGCGCCTCCTGGGGCGGATGCCGGCATCCTGTCCCTTCGGACCTGTCTGATCGTTTCGGTGCTCTCGCCTGCCTCCGCGTGCGCCAGCCTCTCCCGACTGGGCCCTCGTGGCCTCCAGACCACACTGGCCCGCACGGCCCGCGCGGACCTCTGCATCCGCCCTGCGTGAGCCCCCCCAGGTGCGGGCCCTTGCGAACTCGGCTAGCGTGGATCCCCTCGCGCAGCGACGCGACCAGGAGGCCTTCGACCGTGCGAAACGACCTGAGAACCCTTGTTTTTGCGGCCACGGCGGCGACGATCGGCTGCGGCGACAGCGGCGGCCGCGACGACGGGGGCGCGAGCGCCAGCGCCGGCCTGACCCTGACCGCGGGCTCGACGTCGATCACCGGCACCGTCAGCGCGTCGGCCTCGACCTCCGACAGCGGCTCCGGCAGCGCCAGCGACTCGGCCGACCCGACCGAGGGCGTGACGAGCGGCGTGACGACCAACAGCTCGGGCGACTCGAGCGGCGTCAAGTTCGACCTCGGCGCGGTCCCCGATGCCGGCATGGCCTGCGGCCCCGGCGGCGAACCTGACTTTTCGTACATCTGGGTCGCCAACAGCACGCAGGGGACGATCAGCAAGATCAACACGGTGACGCTGGTCGAGGAGGGCCGCTACATCGTCCGCCCCGATCAGAACGGCAGCCCCTCGCGGACCTCGGTCAGCCTGACCGGCGACGTCGTGACGGCCAACCGCAGCGGCGGCATCACCAAGGTCTACGCGCGGCCGGAGCGGTGCCAGGAGACCAACGGCATGCCCGGGATCCAGACCGCGACCGACGGCAACTTCCTGCCGTGGGGCGTCGAGGAGTGCGTCGCCTGGCACACGCCGATGGCCTACGAGAGCCAGCGGCCGGTCGCCTGGACGCAGGGCACCTTCAACAAGGGCACCTGCCAGTGGGAGAACCAGAAGGTCTGGACGTCCGGCAACAACGGCGCCGACGGCCAGCTCGACGTCCTGCTCGTCAACGGCGACACCGGCGCGATCGAGGCGACCGTCAACGTCCAGGGCATCACCCCCGACTTCTACGGCATCTACGGCGCCGCGGTCGACGGCCAGGGCAACTTCTGGGGCTCGCAGCTCAGCCAGGGCCACCTGGTGTTCATCGACATCCAGACCCTGCAGTACAAGGTCTGGCCGATGGCCGCCCCCGGCTACGGCATGACCGTCGACTCGAAGGGCTACGTCTGGACCTGCAACAGCGCCGCCTCGCGCTTCGACCCGATGACCGAGTCGTGGCAGACCGCCCAGGTCGGCGGCAGCGGCGGCTGCATGGAGGACGGCAAGGGCACGCTCTACATGTCCGGCGGCGGCAACAACATCGTCGCCGTCGACGCCGAGACGCTGCAGATCAAGGACACCATCCCCGTGCCCAACTACGTCCACGGCGTCAGCATCGACTTCTACGGCTACGTCTGGGGCGTCTCGTACAACCAGCCCGACGCCTACCGCGTCGACCCGGTGACGAAGGAGATGCAGACCTTCTCGGGCCTCGTCGGCCCGTACACCTACAGCGACATGACCGGCTTCGCCCTCAGCAACGCCGGCACCCCGACCGGCTAGTGCCGCGCCCAGGGCCTAACGACACCACCTCGCTTGGTCTCATCGCCGCTGGCTTCGTTGGCGAAACTCGTAGTACGGTCCAGTACAACTTCGTTTCGCCGCCTCGCCAGCGACGATGATCCCGGCGCGAGGCGGCGCCGTTAGACCCTGGGCACGGCACTAGCCGCGAGCACGCGCGCTCAGAAGCGGCCGCCGAGCGTGACCCCGACCGAGTGCGCCCCGCCCCACGGCTGCGCGGCCACCCGCGCCCGCCGCGGCGCCGCGAGCAGCAGCGCGATCCCGGCGGCGAAGCACACCACCGCCCCGCCGCCGGCGATCGCCGCGTAGGCCGTCTCGTACTCGTGGCGCTGGTTGAGCGACGACGCCAGGTCTCGCTCGGCCTGCGTCGGCCCGCGCCCTTCGGCCTGGAAGGTCGCCTTGATGTCGCCGATCGCCGCGTTGAGCTCGCTCGCGTTGTGGAGGTACACCCCCATCCCTGCGGTCAGCCCGGCGCCCGCGACCATGAACAGGCTGCCGGTGACGAGCCACCCGCGGGCCCGGGCCCCGGTGGGCAGCTCGGCCGGTGGCGCGGCCGGCCCCGGCGACGGCCCGGCGAGGCCCGCGCTCGCCGCCTGCACCTGCGCCGGCGGCGACGGGACCGACGACGGGGCGCCCGCCTCGCCGGGCCCGGTCGGGGCCTCGTCGCCGGACACGGGCAGCAGCGACTCGGTCGTCGGCGCCGCCGCGACCGCGGCCGTCGGCGGCGGCGACGTCGGCGCCTTCGCGGGCGTGCAGGGGTTCTTGAGGCCCGTGTCACGCAGCTGCTGCTCGGTGATCGTCCGCAGCCGCTCGGCGATCGCCCGGTCGCCCGCGGGCAGCCGGCCCTCGCGTTCGATCCGTCGCAGCAGCCCGCGCGCCCGACACAGCCCGGCCGGCTGGCGGACGATCTGATACAGCCCGTGCAGCCCCTGCACCGCGAAGAACACCATCTGGCGGCGCTGCGCCGGCGTCAGATCGCGGCGCTTGCCCGCGGCCTCGGCCTCGTACACCAGCGTCTCGTAGCGGCGCTGCTCGACGTGGTCCTGCATCCGGGCCTCGAGCGCCGCGAACGACGCGGCCCGCTCGTCGGGCGGCGACGAGGTCGCGACCGCGGCCGCGAGAACGATGCACAAGCAACTGTTCATGGCCACGGCGGTGATACCACAGCGCGGCGATCCGGGCACCGCCCGGGTTGACCTCGCGCGGGTCGCCGTGCCAGCCTCTCGGTCGATGTCCGGCGACGACGACGTGGCCCTCGCGGGCCTGCAGCGGCTGCTCGAACGAGTGGCCCGCGCCGCCGACACCGACGCCGGCGGTTGCCTCGGCGCCGACGAATTCCAGGCCTGGCTCGAGGTCGGCGCCCAGCTGTGGCCGCACCGCCTCGGCGGCACGCAGCCGGCGCTGCGCCCCGCCCCCGAGGTCTGGCCGCTCGCGCCGGACCTCCAGCCGGCCCCGCAGGTCGCCGGGTGCAGCGACACCGGCGACGACGCCTGCGGCGGCCCCGCCGCCCCGCCGCTGTTCGCCCGCCGCCTCGAGCTGCGGACCTCGCTCGGCACCGGCAAATGCGGCCACACCTGGCGCGCCTATCATCACATCCTCGGCCGCGACGTCGCCGTCAAGATCCTCCCGCGGGCGCTGACGCGGACCCCCGTGCTCGCCGACCTGTGCCGCGAGGCGATGGCGCTCGACAAGCTGGTCCACCGCGCCTTCCCGCGGATCTACGAGTGCGACTACGCCGACGACGGCTCGTGGTACCTCGTCGAGGAGTTCATCGACGGCGAGACGCTCGCCCGCACGATCCAGCGCGGCCCGATGGATCCGTTGGTCGCCGTCGAGCTGATCGCCGAGGCCGCGGCGGCGCTCGCCGAGGCCCACGGCAAGGGGATCCTCCACGGCGACATCAGCCACACCAACCTGATGCTCGAGCGCAGCCTGCCGCCGCGCCTGCGGATCATCGACTTCAGCGAGTGCCGGTTCCAGGAGGCGTTCTTCGCCGCGAGCGACCAGCGCTACGCCCTGACCCCGCGCCACCGCGGCGAGGGCGGCCGGACCTTCGCCCACCCCGGCTTCGCCGCGCCCGAGCTGTTCCGCGGCGGCGCCAAGACCGAGCGCAGCGACGTCTACTCGCTCGGCGCCGTCCTCTTCATGCTGCTGACCGGCGCCCAGTACCCGAACGCCGTCCTCCGGGAGCTGCTCGGCGAGGACGGCTCCGGCGGCGAACGCCTGCGCGCCCACCTCGTCCGCGCCGCGCCCGAGCTCGAGGACACCTCGCTCGCGGCTGAACTCGAGGACATCCTCGCCCCCGACCCCGCGCGCCGCGTCGCCGCGATGGCCGGCTTCCTCGAGATCCTCCGCAACGAGCTCGACGCGCTGCGCTCGCTCCGCGGCATCGAGCGCGCGGCCGACGACGCCCGCCCCGCCCCGCGCCCGGCCGCCGAGCCGCGCGCCCTCGCCCCACAGAAGCCCGAGGCCCCGGCCGAGCCCGCCCCGCCGCCCACCGCCGACGCGGACGATCCCCCGGCCGCGCGCTCGTCCCTGTCCTCGCGGACACCGCGGCGGTCCCTCCCGCGCGCCGCCGCGGTGCTGCTGCTCCCGCTCGCCGGCGCCGGCCTGTGGCTCGCCACCCGCCCCGAGCCGCCGGCCCGCGCGCCGATCCTCACCGTCGCCCCGCCCCCTGCCGGGGATCCTGCACCCGCCCGCGAGGCCGCCCCGCCTCCGGCCTCGCCGCCCTCTCCACCTCCATCCTCCCCTCCACCCCCGCCCGCGGCGGCCCCCGAGCCGCGGATCGTCACCAAGGACGAGGTCCGGGCCGCGCTCCTCGCCCAGACCGAGCGCCTGCGCGCGTGCCCGGACGCCCCCGAGAGCCTGTCGCTGACGATCGACCTCGACGCCCCGGTCGCGCTCGTCGACCTGCAATTCGGCCCGGTCGACCGGACCCGCGCCCTCGATCGCTGCGTCGAGTCGATCGTCGCCGGCCTCGACCTCCCGGCCGCCCCGCTGGCCAAGCGCCACTCGCTGAAGATCCGCCTCGACCCCCCTCCGTGAGCCCGGCACGCGGACTCGCCGCGCACCACGCTCGCGACCCGCGCCGACCGGCGGCAGCATCGCCCGCCCGAACACGCCGCCTGCACGATCCCCGCGAGCGAGAAGATCCGCCCTCGCCCTGCGGCGGGCTTTCCGGCTACCCTCCGCCCGTGCACCTGCGAGCCCTCGTCCTCCTCGCCCCGCTGCTCGCCTGCGGCCCCGCGGACGCGCCGAAGTCGGCCACCCCGCCGGCCCCGACCAGCGCTCCCGAGCCCGCGAAGCCGGCCAGGGCCGAGCCGTTCGCCGACCCGAAGCTCGACCCGCCGCCGCCGCCCGGGGGCGCCGCGCTGCTGCCCGATCGCAAGCGGCCGATCTACGTCCAGCGCTGCGACAAGGCGCACGCCTGCCCCGACCTGCTGCAGCCCGCCGGCGAGACGCACTGCCGCGAGCTCAAGCTCGGCGGCCTCCCGAGCTGGCGACTGCCCGACCGCGAGGAGGTCAAGCGGTTCGCCGCGATCGCCGACCTCGAGGCGCTCGAGGGTTTCCACTGGACGCGCACCGCCTTCGCCGAGGACGCCGCCCAGGCCTGGATCGTCGACCCGAAGTCCGGCCAGGAGACAACGATCCCCCGCGACCGCAAGCCGTTCCGTGTCCGCTGCGTGTTCGAGCCGTGACCTGGTATCGTCCCCGCGTGCGCCGCCTCGCCCTGCTCGCCCTCCTCGCCGCGTGTCGCACCCCGACGCTGCCCGGCCTCACCGCCGGCGCGACCTCCGCCACGGACACCGGCGCCAGCGACGGCGACACCGCCGCCAGCACCACGGACGCCTGCGAGCGCAGCAGCGACTGCGACACCACCGGCGTGTGCGTCGCCGACTACCAACCTGACCCGACGGGCAGCCTCGGCGGCAGCCGGGGCCCGGCCGTCTGTGTCCTCCCCGACAATTGCATCGGCGCGATCGACCTCGCGCGCTGGTGCTTCGACAACCAGGGCTGCTGCGACGACCTCCGCTGCCGCACCGCCGACGGCGTCTGCGAGCCCTCCGGCCTCGGCGTCACCAGCAGCACCACCGACGACCCCGCGACCGGCACCACCGCGGACACGACCGCCGGCACCACCGACGCGGGCACGACCGGCGACGACACCGTGGGGACGACCGACACCACCGGCGACACCACCGGCGACACCACCGGCGACACCACCGGCACCACCACCGGCACCACCGGCTGATCGCAGCGCCCCCTGCGCACCCCACCGGCGCGCGCCGGCTCGCCTGTCGTCGGCCGGGGTTTCCCCGGGCCTCGTCGGCGAGGCGGCGGGCTCGTGCCGCGGCTCCCCCGCGTCGGCCGCCGCCTCGACGACGGCGCCGCAACCCTGCCGCGCCCCGCCGTCGAGCCTCGACGCGCGGCCGCACGCGCGGCCGCTACCCGACGCGATAGTTGTGAGCCAGGCGGACGTACTTGTGCGCGAGGGCGCGGTGGCTCGCCTCGTCGGCGGCGGTCAGCGTGCGGACCACCTTGCCGGGCGCGCCGAGGACCAGCGAGCGCGGCGGGATCACGGTCCCGGCGGTGACGAGCGCGCCGGCGCCGATCACCGAGCCCTCGCCGATCACCGCCCCGTCGAGCACGGTCGCCTGGATCCCGATCAAGGTCCCGCCGCCGATCCGGCAGCCGTGGACGACCGCCCGGTGGCCGATCACGACCTCCTCGGCGACGAAGGTCCCGTCGAGGTCGCCGAGGTGGATCACGCTGCCGTCCTGCACGTTACTGCGCTCGCGGATCTCGACGCGGTTGACGTCGCCGCGCAGAACGCAGCCGTACCAGACGCTCACGTCGTCGGCGAGCAGCACGTCGCCGATCACGGCCGCGCCCGCGGCGATGCGCACCCGCTCCCCGACGACCGGCGCGCGGTCGAGATAGCGCTCGACGATCGCCCCCGGAAACCGCTCCCGGAGCCCACGCGCCCGGGCTTCGGCCGCCGCTGCGCCCGCCGGCGGCCCCTCGACTCGCTCGACCGAATCCACGACCGTTCGCGATGCCATCTTGGGCCCGAAGTGTAACCACGTCGCTCGAGGACTTGCCATCCCCGCGGCCGATCGCGTAGAAAAACCCCCGTGGCTGCATCGTCAACGCGCTCCAAACCCGCCGCCAAGAAAGCCGCCAGCAAGGCGAAGCCCGCCGCCAAGGCCACCAGCGCCAGGGGCAAGGTGAGCGCCAAGGCCAAGACGAGCGCCAAGGCGACCGCCAAGAAGGCCGCCGAGAAGCCCGCCAAGAAGGCCGCCGCCAAGGCGACCGCCAAGAAGGCCGCCGAGAGGCCCGCCAAGGCCGCCGAGAAGCCCGCCGCCGAGAAGCCCGCCAAGGCCGCCGGCAAGGCCAAGGTCGCCGAGCCCGCCCCGGCCAAGAAGCCCGCCCGCGCCCGCGCCGCCGAGGCCCCCGTCGCCGAGCCGCCCGCCGCCGAGCCCGCCCCGGCCAAGAAGACCAAGAAGCCGGCCGAGCCGACCACCCCGGTCCAGGTCAAGGCCCCGACCAAGGCCCCGGCCGCTCCGGAGCTGGCCGCCGCGGCCCCCGCCGCCGAGCCCGCCCCGCCGGCCGACGGCCTCCCCGCCGGCCTGCCGATCGCCGCGCCGCCGCCCCCGCCGGTCGAGCGCAAGAAGTCCGTCCTCGAGATCGCCGAGGAGGACGAGGAATTCGACGACGAGCCGCCGATGCCCACCCTCGAGAACCTCGACGCCCTGCTCGACCGGATCCACCGGCTCGCCCAGGACGCCAGCGAGAGCGAGATCCGCGAGGAGCTCGCGCCGCTGGTCGAGCAGCTCGAGCAGATCGAGGACCCGGCCGCCCTGCCCCGCCTGCTCGACCTGCTCGAGGACAACGACCCGCACGACGTCTACTGGAACGTCCTGTTCGTGCTCGAGAAGTTCGACGCCTACCTGCGCGTCCTGCTCGACGGCCTGCAGGCGCTCCACCACCGCGCGCCGGAGTGGGCGTACACCTGTGTGATCCGGATCCTCAACACCCGCGGCGCCGAGGACGACTGCACCGCCGCCTTCGAGCAGCTGATCAACGCCGGCCCCGCCGACACCCGCGCGCTGATGCTCCAGATCCTGCGCGAGCTGTCCGAGCACCCCGAGACCGACGAGGACCAGCGGCAGAACATCGCGCGCACGATCACCGCCATCGGCGGCGACGTCGCCCGCGAGCCGGCCAAGACGCCCGAGCCCGCGCCCGAGGCCGCGAGCTGAATCCCCGTCCATACTTCTCTACATGGCCAACGTAGAAGCGCTCGGTCCCGAGCAGTGCACCGCTCGGGTCCACGTCGACTCCTTACCCGAGATCAGCGCCCCCTCCGAGCCCGACGTCGACCTGCGGATCGCCCCGCAGCACCGGGCCGTCGAGGCGCTGCGTCGCGGCCTCACCGAGCGCGCCCCCGGCTTCAACGTCGCCGTCGTCGGCCGCCGCGGCACCGGCCGCACCTTCACCGCGATCGCGCTCGCCCGGGAGGAGGCGCTCCGCCGCCCCGCCCCGCGCGATCTCGTGCTGCTGGCGAATCCGCGCTGGCCTTTGGAACCTGTCCCCGTGTTCCTGCCCGCCGGGACAGGCCCCGCGTTCGTCCGCGCGATGGAGGAGCTGCACGCCCGCCTCGAGGCCGCCGTCCACGAGGTCTTCGAGGGCCGCGTCCGCCACCGCCTGCACGTCGAGGTTCACCGCGAGCAGAGCGCCGCCGAGCGCAAGATCCACGACCAGCTGAGCAAGGTCGCCGCCGAGCACGGCCTCGGCCTGGTCGCCGGCGACGACGGCTTCGACTTCGTCCCGCTCGACGACGAGGCCGACGCCGCCGCCGAGCCGGTCCCCGCCCACGCCGGCGAGCCGAGCGACACCGAGGCCGACGCCGCCGAGGCGGCCGCGGCGGCCGACACCGAGCCGACCGCCGAGTCCGAGGCCCGGCTGAGCCGCCAGGTGCTCGACGCGCTCGAGGCGATCCGCCCGCACGTCGAGGAGACCCAGCGCCAGCTCGCGCTGCTCGAGGCCGAGGCCCAGGCCAACCTGCTCCAGCGCCAGCGCGCGGCCCTGCGCCGCGACATCGAGGCCTGCTTCGCCGCCGTCCCGCCGCGCGCCTTGCTCACCGACCAGGTCCAAACGTACATCCGGCGGCTGCACGACCACCTCCACCAGGTCTACCACCTCGAGGAGGGCCACCACCTGCCGCTGACGAGCGTCCCGCTGCCTGCCGGTCTGGTCGTGCCGACGCTGCTCGTCACCAGCGCCGAGGGCGACGCCGCGCCGATCGTCCACGCCCAGAACGTCACGCTCGCCGGCCTGTTCGGCCGCGTCGTCGCCGGCTCGAACGAGAGCCGCTACCCCGAGCCCGGCACGATCCTCGCCGGCGACATCCACCGCGCCAACGGCGGCTTTCTCATCATCGACGCCGAGGCGCTGGTCAAGCGCGAGGCCGTCTACGAGCACCTCAAAGCCTGCCTGCTCGCCCGCGCGATCCAGCCGCACGAGGAGGACGAGGGCCCGAGCCTGCGGATCCAGCCGATCGAGCTCGACGTCAAGGTCGTGCTCGTCGCCGACCCGGATCTGATCCACCAGCTGCAGGAGCTCGACCCCGAGTTCTCGCGCCTCTTCAAGATCCGCGCCGACTTCGAGGACGACATGTCCTTCGAGGAAGGTATGCGCGTGTACCCCGGCGTCGCCTCGTGGCTGGCCGCCAACCGCGGCCTGTCCCGCTGCTCGCGCAGCGCCGTCGCCTTCCTGATGCACTACGGCGCCCGCCTCGCCGAGGACCAGCACCGCCTGACGACCAACCTCGGCCTGCTCAGCGACCTGATCACCGAGGCGACCTCGCTCGCCCGCGGCGCCGACGAGCTGACCGACGAGCACCTCAAGGCCGCGCTCAAGCTGATGCGCGACCGCCAGGGCCAGCTGCGCGACCGCCTGCTCGACCTCCACCGCTACGGCCTGATCCGCGTCGAGGTGTCCGGCAAGAGCGTCGGCCAGATCAACGGCCTCGCCGTCGTGTCCGACGGCTTCCAGTCGGTCGGCCGCCCCAGCCGCGTCACCGCGGTCACCTACGCCGGCAGCCACGGCCCGCTCAACATCGAGCGCGAGGTCGAGATGTCGGGCCCGATCCACAGCAAGGGCGTGCTGATCCTCAGCGGCTACCTGCACGACCGGTTCGCCCGCGACTACCCGCTGAGCTTCGGCGCGTCGGTGGTGTTCGAGCAGACCTACACGCCGATCGAGGGCGACAGCGCGTCGACGGCCGAGCTGTTCGCGATCCTGTCGAGCCTGTCGGGCCTGCCGGCGCGCCAGGACATCGGCGTGACCGGCAGCGTCGACCAGCGCGGCCGCGTGCTGCCGATCGGCGGCGTCAACGAGAAGATCGAGGGCTTCTTCGAGGTCTGCCGCGCGCACACGCTGACCGGCACGCAGGGCGTGGTGATCCCGGAGAGCAACGTCCGCAACCTGGTGCTGCGCGACGACGTGATCGCGGCGATCGCCGACGGCCAGTTCTTCATCTGGCCGATCAGCACGGTCGAGGAGGGCGTCGAGCTGCTGCTCGGCGAGCCGGCCGGCACGCCGAGCGAGCCTGACGACGCGGGCGCCCTGCGCTACCCCGAGCGCACGGTCTACGGCCGGATCGAGCGGCGGATCGCCCGCCTGCGCCAGCTCGCAGCGCCTCCTCGCTGACCGGCGGACGATCGTGCGGGGCAACCCGCAGGGCAACTTGCCGAAGGCTGCTCGCAGCGGGTCGGGCATGCGGGTGCGTGCGCGTCGTTGGCGGGATGGAGTCGACTTCGTCGCCCCCATCCCACCATCCGATACGCACGCACCCGCATGCCCGACCCGATGCACGCCGACATCGTGATCTGCGTCGTCGCCGGTCCGTCGCGCCGCTCACGGTCGTCGTCCTGCACAGGCCCGAGCCGCGAGACGGACGCTCGTCCCCTCGCGCCCGGCTCGCGGCCCCCCCGACGGCCCATCCGGCTCCTCGATACCGGACCCCGACGGCCACCTCACGCCATTCCGACGGCACGCCGGGCGATCCGCGCGAGCTGTCTCTTCGGCCAGACGGCTGTGCGCCGTCGACTCCGCCCCGTTCGAGGTCTCCCTTCACCCAGACGCCCGCCGCCGCACGGACGCTCGTATCCTCGCGCCCGTCC